>Ga0181527_1001725_pt1 | contig 21888 bp, 14 predicted proteins | sample PEATcosm2014_Bin_30_FD_119762 | JGI IMG/M metagenome (GOLD analysis project Ga0181527, IMG submission 119762) | Peatland microbial communities from MTU Mesocosm Facility, Houghton, MI, USA - PEATcosm2014_Bin06_60_metaG | ecosystem: Environmental > Terrestrial > Soil > Wetlands > Peat | place...
CAAATCCCATAGGGTCGTGACGCGGCCTCGTTCAAACGGCTTTATCGAAAGCGCGCCGTTGTCACCCTCCCGCCGACCGACCGATTTCTCGTCGGCGCGCTTCCGATAAAGCACTAGCGTTTCCCGGTGTACAGAGGTACGGGTACAGGGGTACGAGGTTGCGGGAAGAGGCCCACGCGGAGACGGGTGAAGTCCGTGAGGCGAGCCTGGGAGGATTGCTGCCTTCTGCTGTTTGCCTACTGCCTTCCGGCCATCCTCGCTTGGCTGGCTTTTGGTGCTGTCCTAGTTTCGGATGTAGCGCCGGCTTCCAGCCGGCATTGAGCCGCCAAGATGGCGGCGCTACGTTCAAATTAGGACAGCACCGGCTTTTGGCTGTCGTTGACGGGAAGCCGGGAAGCCGGTAGAATTGCTTATTCGGGCTCTTGCGGGAAAGGACTCCCAGTTCTCCATCCTGTTTTAAGCCCCACCATCAGCAGAACGAAGGAACCATTATGAACGCGAATGATCTCCGGCCCGGAATGATCATCCGGCACAACAACGAGCTTTTTACCATCCACAAGGCCGAGCACCGCACGCCTGGCAACTTGCGGGCCTTCGTGCAAGCCAAAATGCGCAATCTCCGCACCGGTGCTTTGGCTGACCACCGCTTCCGCTCCGAAGATACGGTGGAGCGCGCCGCCATCGATGAAGTCGAAATGCAGTACCTTTATTCCGACGGTGATTCGTACTACTTCATGAATACCGCGAATTATGAGCAGATTCACCTTGGCAAGGAAGCCGTGGGCGACCGCGCCGCATACATGATGCCTGACGTTCTGCTCAAGGTCGCGTTCTTTGAGGGCCGGCCCGTGGACGTCGAGTTGCCTGCTACCGTGGACCTGAAGGTGGTCCAAACCGAGCCGGGCATCAAGGGGGGGTCCGCGACCAACGTGACCAAACCCGCCACCCTCGAAACCGGCGTGGTGGTCCAAGTGCCGCCCTTCATCAGTGAAGGTGAGACCATCCGCGTCGATACCGCCGATGGCAAATACCTCGAGCGGGCTAGCTAGCAACTCGCCTCATCGCTACGCGCCAAGATTCTGCTGTTGGCGAGAAAGCTCCGTCTCTCCAAAACGGCGCGTCAAGCCGTACTTTCCCCCGTCGCCCTCGCCCTTGCGTACAAGAGGACCATCGACAATCCCAGGAGCGCCCAGATTTCATGCGCCATGACGATGGGATCCCACCAAAATTGGCTGGAAATTGCCCGTGGAATAATTCCCTCAGAGCTGAGTACTTGCAGCAAAGCCCCACCCGGGACGAGGAAAACCGCCATCAGGGCGAGACTGATCCGGGCAGCCGGGGCAAATTCGGAATGTAACTTGGCGAAGGCCCACGCCAGCGGAAGGACCAAAACGGCGGCTTCGTACGATCGGTGGTAAATGGGAAGCAGGCTCAAAACCGCCACCGTGCTTGCTTCCAGCAGCTCCGTCGTGGCGTTTCGGCTCCGCGCAAGAAAGAGGAAGGCTGCGGCAAGCGCTCCGCTGAGCGCGTACGCCGCTACCTGGGCCACGCGCACGCTGGGGAAGATCGCGAAGAGCAGCACCTGCAAATTAATCATGGTGAATCGCAGGGGGTTGGCAGAAGTGAAATCATCGGTAGTCCCGGGCACGTCGAGCAATCTTAAGTTGGCGCTCAAGTCGGTCCACCAGTGATTGCCGTGCATGCCCAGCCAACCCAGGGCGACCACCGTCACGAAGGCTGTGGTGGCTAAGCAGTAAGCGCCCAGACGCTTATCGCGCCGGATGAGCAAGTAGTAGAGCAGCAAGGCCCCTCCCAGCGGTGGTTTCAGGCAGAGGCTGATCGCCAGAAGCAAACCCGCAAGCGCTGAGCGCCGACGCAGCGATGCCCACCCCGCCAGCCCCGCGAGCGTGACCGAGAAGACGGCTGGATTCGCCCGGCCTATTCCCGTATGGAAGGGGGCGAGAGCGAGAACCGCAGCCACGAAGAGCAGTTTCCAATTTGTGCTCGGGAGGGCTAACACAGAAGCCAGCATGATCGCGAGAACCACGACCGACGCTATTTCTGCGAGCATCCATGCCACCATTGCCAGGCGCCAAGGTAGGATGGCAAAGGGTGCGACAAGCGCCAAGGTGGTCGGCGGATAAATGGGTCGAACTTGGAACGGGTCATGGGTTGAAGCGGGAATGCCAATGGGCTCCCCGCCGAGGGAGGTCCAGATGCGAACCAAGTTGGCGGCCTGGTAAGGTGGCGAGCCTTGCATCCAAGCCCGCGCCGCGACATAGGGACCGGTAAAATCATTCCACCCCATCTCCGGGTTCAATCCCCGAACCGGTCCCCGGATGAGGAACTCAGCGCCGGCAAGAAACAAAATGCCAAGAGCAAGAACTCGGTACCTGTCGACCTCACGCGTAGCAAACATCCCCCTCCTGATAATTAGCCCAGATATCTAACCACATCAGGCCCTTTCCGCCGCCTGCCACCGGCCATCGGGGGTCTCTTCTAGCGGTCATTTTGTCATGGTTTTTGGGAGTTCCTATGGTTTATTGTAACTGGCTTTTTTTCAGTATGTTCTCAGCTTCGTTTTGAGAAAAAGCCCTCTTCCGATCCTTTGTTTTCAAGATGTTCTCAGCTTTGGGCGTTGGTGCCGGTGATAGACATAAAGTCGCCATGCAATCTGTGGAGGTGAGGCTAGGAAGATGTGGCATCATCAGTCCTTTCTTGCTCCGCGTGGCAGGCGACAAGGGGTAAAATCAAGCCCGGAGTTCCGCCGGCGTCCTGCCCATGCCGATCACGGCCAGAGCCTCCCGGGAGTGAAACGAAGGGAGGGCCGTGCTCCGTTCGTCACCCCGACTCTCCCCGCGCCGGGCGTGCTGACCTGCCGGCCCACGGCAGGGCGGGACCGGCGTCGATCCTCACCTATCAACTATAGGCTATCCTGCTTGCAGTTGTCAAGAAAAATTATTGACCGCTGTGCCAAGGGTCCCCTGGCGATCCGCTAATGGCCTCGGATTCTGGTGACAAATCCGGGCTGGCCCTTGCGGGCATAACACCAGACGGTCGCTGCCTTAAACGCGGGATTTCTTTTCGGCCGGGGGACTTATTCACCCGCTCGGCAAGAATACATTCCACAGCGTCATTCCGGGATGCCCCCTGCATCGCGCATCGGCGCTCCGAACGCCTAAAAGCTCTCGTCCAAACTGATCTCGGCGAGGATCTTGTCGAGTTGGTCAGCGGCTTGCTGGCGCTTCACCGCGAGGTCGGCGGTCTGGCTGCGCAGCGCCGCCAGGCGGTCTTCCTGCACATCCAGTTGGTGCGTGTAGCGTTGCAGCAAAGCCTTTTCTTCCGGGCTTCCCTTCAGCGCCTTCATGTTTTCGCGAATCCGGCCCTGGTCACTGGCAATGGAATTCTCTTCCTGCTGGCGCGATTTTATTTGCTCGTCGAGCCCCGCGATCACCCCTTTCTGATCGAGCACGCGTTTGATCGCCTGCTCGATGGCCGGCGTCAGGCGCTTCTGCTCGGTCAGCACGCCGATGAACCCGCTGGGGAGGTCGGTGAGTTCCACCCGCGAGACCATTGGCTGATACTCCTCCACCACCAGTTTCTGGCTCGTTTTCGGTTCCACCTTCACGCGGAAGCGGTAGAAGGATGCAGTAGTTTCCTCCGGCTTCACGCCTTCCGCCAGCTTCCAATCCGGGCGGTCGGGGTGCTCGATGATGACATCGCTCGGCGTGATGTCAGAGTTGCTGATCGTATAGGTTTTGGTCTGGCGGTCTTCACGGGTCAAGGTCATGACGCCCTTGGCGATCACCAGCCGGCTGTAAGGCTTCGCGCTGGAATCGTCCTCCACCTTGATCTTCACGGCCGAATCGGCGGCGTAGGAAATCAGCCGCTTCTCCCCGGGGCGTACGGAATCTATCATGCCCTCGCCGGCGAAGGTCCCCTCGTCAAGAATATTGAAGCTCCCCGCGTCGAACTCCACGCCACTCGTATTGTTGAGCCACAGGGCGCGCAGGGGTTCATCGGAGGCCTCGTTCCAGAGGGTTACTTTTTCCGCGTCGATGCGCGATTGCAGGATGGGTACCAGCGCCGACTGGTTCTTACCAATGGTGACCTTCTCTTTCAGGTCGTATTCGAAGAAATCGCCCATTGCTTTGCCTGTGGCCTCAACATCGGGCGGTGTGAACAACTTGCCGTAAAGTTCAAGTCGACTAAATTCCCTCCCCGCCCCAGGCCCCGCCGATGGCTTACCGACAGTGCCGCCCATGACTCCCCCTGCCACGCCCCCACCACCGCCCCCTCCCGGCCCATAGCCACCACCACGACCAACACCAACAGCACCATAAGCCGCTCTCATGGGTTGGGCCGCAGGCGGAGGCGGCGCAGCCGCCAGCGTCTCCATCGCAGCCTCGTGCGTCTGCGGGGTGAGCATGGCCGACTGGGGCAGGGGCACTTCCGGCCGGCGGACGTAGAGCGGCTGTGAAATGTTCTGTACGAACGATTGCGGCGCGCCCGCTACGAGCGAGAGTTGCACATCTTTCCAATCCTCGCCGATGGTGTTATCCACCACCGCCCAGCCCTGCACTAGCGGTTTATCGGGGTGCTTCGCGTCCAGCAGGATGCGGTAGGTGCTTTTCCACACCGGCACTTCGCTGATGTAGCTGACAAAGATCTCTCGGTCGCCCGTGCCCGCGGCGGAGATAGTCAGGCGGCGCAGGTCCACGGCTTTGGCGGAGCCGATCAGGTTGAGGTAACGGTTGACCTCCTCCGCGAGTTCGCTGTCGGCAATTCTTACGGAAGTCCCCGGGCCCAGATCGATGCTGCGCACCTCTCCCGCGTCCGTCACCAGCGTCAAGACCGTCACCTCTTCCACCAGTTCCGGTTTGTCGCCGAACTTCTTCATCACTTCGAATCCCAGCACCTTGCCGGTGGTCCCGGTGGCGCCATTACGTACCTCCACGCGAGTGCCGCGCAACGCTCCCAGCAGATCGTTGCGGGAAGCGTATTCGCCCAGCGGCAGGCGCAGCGTCTTCAGGCGCTCGGAAAGCGGCGCCACGGAATTAAAGCGCACTCCCGTGATGCGCCCGTCGCCCAGGTCCACAACCGTCAGCGACTTCAGCGCGTCGTTCAACTGCGCGGAGGTGAAATCGATATTCAAATCCTGTGTGCCGCGCACGCGGGTGGAGTGCTCAAAGTAACCCACGCCGTTTTTGTAGAGCACCACACGCTTTACGGGCAACCGGCCCGCGGTTTCACTCGCGGCCTCTGCCGAAGCCGGCGGAGCCGCCGCTTGTTGCGCATGGATCAAGGTGATGAATGAAAATATCGCGAGAACAGCCGCCACAACGTCTTTTCGCATGAGGTCCTCCCTCTTATGACACCACCGCAGAAGCAGCGTTGAAAAGGTCCACTGCTTAAGTGGAGCTATTATAGGCACAAGATTCCAGAGTTAGAGCCCAGGTTGCCCCACGATGATTAAATGTTCAATACGGCACCTAGACCAAGAATTATTCTTCCCTCGATCGCCGCGGCGACCGAGGGAAGAGGAATTCTCATTTTGGGCGCTGTATCGCCGAGCCGCAACTTGCGGAAGCTGCGGGGTGGTTGTACACTGGTTCTCTCAGGGTGAATTCGCTAAGAGTAGAGAGTGAGGTTGTCTTATGTCGTCCCCAATTCGCGCGCCGTGGGTCGAAAAGCGCACTGGTCCCATTGTGACGCAGATGCATTACGCTCGCCAGGGCATCATCACGGAAGAAATGGAGTATGTGGCGAAGCGCGAGAGCCTGCCGGCGGAGACCGTCCGGGACGAAGTCGCGCTGGGCCGCATGATCATTCCCGCCAACATCCGCCACGTGGAGCTTGAGCCCATGGCCATCGGCATCGCCGCGAATTGCAAGATCAACTCCAACATCGGCAATTCCTCCGCCGCTTCCAACATCGACCAGGAACTGGAAAAGCTGCACACCTCGGTGCACTACGGCGCAGATACGGTGATGGATCTCTCCACCGGCGGCGACATCCACGAAATTCGCGAAGCGATTCTGCGCGCCAGCCCCGTACCCATCGGTACCGTGCCGATTTATGAGGCCCTCGCTCGGGTCAGCAAGGTGCGTGACCTTACCGCTGAAATTATGTTGGAAGTTATCGAAGAGCAGGCGGCGCAAGGTGTGGATTACATGACCATCCACGCCGGCGTGCTGCGCGAGCATATTCCGCTCACGCGCAAGCGCATTACCGGCATCGTCAGCCGGGGCGGCGCCATCATGGCGCAGTGGAGCGTGGAGAACAATCAGGAGAATTTTCTCTACACCCACTTCGAGGATATTTGCAGGATTTTCCAGAAATATGACGTCTCCTTCTCGCTCGGTGACGGCCTGCGGCCCGGCTGCCTGGCGGACGCGAGCGACGAAGCCCAATTCGCGGAATTGAAAACGCTCGGCGAGCTCACCCGCAAAGCCTGGGAATACGATGTGCAGGTGATGATCGAAGGGCCCGGTCATATTCCCCTGGATCAGATCAAACTTCAGGTGGATAAGGAAAAAGAGCTGTGCAGCGAAGCGCCCTTCTACACGCTCGGACCGCTCGTCACCGACATCGCTCCCGGTTACGACCACATCACTTCGGCGATTGGCGCCGCCATGATTGGCTGGCACGGGGCGGCCATGCTCTGCTACGTGACCCCCAAGGAGCATCTGGGCCTGCCCAACAAGGACGATGTGCGCCAGGGCATCATCGCTTACAAGATTGCCGCCCATGCTGCCGATGTCGCCCGGCACCGCCCCGGCGCTCGCGACCGCGACGATGCGCTCAGCTACGCGCGCTTCCTCTTCGATTGGAACAAGCAATTTCAACTTTCCCTCGATCCGGAAACGGCGCGCTCCATGCACGACGAAACGCTTCAGGACGAGTACTACAAGGAAGCCGCTTTCTGCTCCATGTGCGGCCCCAAGTTCTGCTCCATGAACACCACGCAGGTCATGGAAAAGCACCTGGGGATTGACCAGAAAGGCCGCGAGCAGAAGTTTGTGGAGTTGCTGACGAAAGTGCAAGGCTGAGGCAAGTACTCGTAGCGCCGACCTTCAGGTCGGCATGTGCGAAGCTAAAGTTCAGCGCTCGAGGTACCTCGCGGCACGAAGTTCAATGAGCTACTGCGCGTGCTGGAGCGCGAAGGATTCAGGCTCGTGAAGGAAAAGGGGTCAATCCGGTATTACACAAAGCCCGGAGTGCCCCGCTTGATTCGCATCGACTTCCACGGCTCGAAAGAGGTGCCAACCGGTACCTGTCACGCTATAATGAAGGCCGCTGGGGTTATAGGCCGCAAGGGGCAATGATTAACTTGAAATACTCTCTAGTGATCGAGGCAACCGAGGACCCCAATTTCTTCGGGTTTTATTCTCCTGACCTTGAGGGTTTTACCGGGGTGGGCAACTCCATCGAAGACTGCCTTTACAAGGCCCATTGGGGAATGGATGAGCATGTCGCCCTCCTGCGCGAGCGGGGCTTGCCGGTTCCCGCCCCGGTAAATGATCCCAAGGTGGTGATTCAGAATGCGAGGCCACTGAAGCCCGTGGCACCGCAGTCGGAGAGCGTGCGGACTGAAGCTGAAAGGCTATTGCGATTTAGAACAGCGCGAGCAGAAGTTTGTGGAGTTGTGTTTGTGGAGTTGTTGACGAAAGTACAGCAATAAGCTTTGCCCCTCGGACGCCCTGTGGCCCCTCCGAGCGGCAATCATTCAGGGCTTGATCGCAATTTGAATTTCACAGTGGGCAGAGTTGTGCCAACCGCGTACGAGTGCGCGGATAGTAGCTTTTCTGCCGCAAGCGGTTTCCTTTGCGGGGGACGCTTTCGCGCCGGACCATCGAATCGCGGTCCGCGTCGGCAGTGCCGGTGACGTTCGTAAATTCGTAACCCTTAAATCCGAAGGAGGATTTCCGATGAGCCAATTCGTAGCAAGTGAATTTGTAGGGAAACCGCAGGGGGAAACCGTGGGCGCGCCGGCGGCGGCCGCAACCATGCCCAACCCCGGGCGGCTCTTCCAGACTTTTAACGCCTACCAACAGACGGCTGCCATGAGGGCGGCCATTGAGCTCGATGTGTTCACTGCCATCGGGGACAGGCAGACCACGGCTGAACAAATTGCTGAACGCGCGGGGGCAGCCGAGCGCGGCATTCGCATCCTCTGTGATTTCCTCACGGTGATGGGCTTCCTCAGCAAAAAAGATTCCCATTACGGGTTGGCTCCGGATGCGGCCATGTTTCTCGATCGCCGCTCGCCCGCCTACATGGGCAGTGCCGCAGCTTTCCTGGACGCGTCCGGGATGCTCAAGGCCTTCGATGACCTTGCGGACGCGGTGCGCAAGGGCGGCACGGTGATGGGCGAAGAGGGGACATTGAGCGTCGAGAATCCGATTTGGGTGGAATTCGCCCGCTCCATGGCGCCCATGATGATGATGCCGGCCGAGGTCATCTCCCAATTGGTGGAGGCTGACAAGGGCGCGAAATGCCGCGTGCTGGATATCGCCGCCGGCCACGGGCTTTTCGGCATCAACATCGCCCGCCACAACCCGCAAGCCGAAATTGTGGCGCTCGACTGGGCTAGTGTTCTGGAAGTGGCCAGGGAGAATGCGCACAAGTCCGGCGTTGAATCCCGTTACTCCACCATCCCCGGAAGCGCTTTTGAAGTTGAATTCGGCGAAGGTTACGATTTGGTCCTGCTCACGAACTTCTTACACCATTTTGATCCTCCCACCAATGAAGAGCTCTTGCGCAAAGTCCACGCCGCACTCGCTCCCAGCGGGCGCGCCGTGACGCTGGAATTTGTGCCCAACGAAGACCGCGTCACGCCGCCGGAGGCCGCCACCTTCAGCATGATCATGCTGAGCTCGACCCCGCATGGCGACGCTTACACCTACGCGGAATATGAGCGCATGTTCAGCCATGCGGGCTTCACGCGCAGCGAACACTTCCGGCGACCCCCCATGCCGGAGTCGGTGATCATTTCTTACCCATAGCCCGGGGGCAAAGCACAATTCATCCGCAAATGGCGCGCCGCGCGGGGCTTCGGTCTGGTAAAATCTCTGGCGAGGTTTTTATTAAGATGACGATGCCGAACCGGGCGCCGGAAGTTCAGCTTCGGGAAGAATTCAACCGCTGGGCGGACGCGGGCCGCGGCGAAGAGATGGAGGAGAGCCACCTTCCCATCGTCGCGCCCACGCTCGCGCTCATGGATTTGCAAACCGCCGATCGTATGCTGGATGTAGGTTGCGGAAGCGGGTGGCTGGTCCGGCGGCTCGCCGCGCTCGTGCCGAACGGCTTGGCAGTTGGCATTGATGTGTCGGATGAGATGATCCGGCGGGCGCAGCTCGCGAGCGCCAGCGTCCCCAACGCCCAGTTCCGACACGGAACCGCCGAGAAGATCCCTGCGCCGTCGGACTCTTTCACCAAAGTTCTGTCTGTCGAATCCGCATACTACTGGAATGATCCGGCGCGCGGCCTCAGCGAAATCTTTCGGGTGGTTCAGCCCGGCGGCTCCGCGTGGATCTTGATCAACTACTACCGCGACAATTCCGACTGTCATCAATGGAAGCTCCACTTCCAAATTCCCACGCATCTACTCTCTGCCGAAGAATGGCAGGAACGCTTCAGCGCCGCGGGTTTCCGCGATGTTCACCATCGCCGCATTCCTGACCCTTCGCCCACTCCCGAGGTTTACACCGGCCGATGGTTCCGCGACGCAGCTCAGATGCAGCGCTTCAAGACGGAAGGAGCCCTGCTGGTCACGGGCGTGAAGCCATAACCGATGTGACGTTCGGGCAAATCTGATTTGTCCAACGACATCGTCTTGATTTCGGCGGAGAGTTTTTGATTCGTAAGTCTGGTAAATAATGCAGGTTGAGACTTCCTCCGAAAATGCCGGGGTGATGAGATGGATCGCACGGCGCGGCGTCGCCGAGACGCTTGTTTGTGCAATCGCCTTTCTCGCCTATGTCCCCACCCTCGGCTTTCAGTTCGTCTATGATGACATACCGCAGATCATCCAGAATCCCGCCATCCACGCGTGGCACTATGTGCCGCATTACTTTACCTCTCATGCTTGGGCGGAATTGTATCCCCATGTGGCCGGCAATTATTACCGCCCACTGTTTCTGCTCTGGTTTCGTCTGAACCACGCGATGTTTGGACTTGACCCGAAAGGGTGGCACCTCACGACGGTCCTTTGCCATGTCGTGGCAACCTACATGGTGTTTGTCCTGGCTCGCCGCCTGGCAGCAAGCCAGTGGATCGCCTTCAGCGCCGCAACGCTCTTTGCCCTTCACGCCGTTCACATCGAAAGTGTTGCCTGGGTATCCGGCGTTACCGATCCCCTGCTGGCGATCTTCCTGATCGGGAGTTTTCTGGCCTACTTGCGGTTTCGCGAGGGAAATCGCTGGGGCTGGATGGGTCTGGCACTGACGTTGTTCGCGCTGGGACTGATTGAGAAAGAGACTGCCGTGGTATTGGGCACCTTGGTCTTCGTGTATGCGTGGCTTTACGCGGAGGGGCGTGGTGGGATTTCCCGGTTCGCTTATGCTCTCAAGCACTCACTGGCGTTTTTTTCTTTTACCATCCTTTATATTCCTTTACGTGCCCTTATATTGGGGGGTTTATCGCATTCGGTGACTCCCTTGACATGGGTTAGCATGGCGCTAACGGAGCCTTCCATTGTATGGCTCTATTTCCGCCACCTGCTGTTTCCCGTGGGGCTCAGCGGGCTTTACGGTCTGCCCTATGTTGACCACCCGGCATCCGCAGCGTTCGTGGTTCCGACGGCTCTGTTACTGGCGCTCATCCTGGCGCTGGCGTGGGGCATCAGGCGGCTGGAAGACGCCCGGTTGGCTCTGTTTGCCTGCTGTTGGATGGTGCTGCCGATTCTTCCCGTCCTCTGGCTGCGTGCCTATAGGGAGGGCGATATTGCTCATGACCGTTACTTGTATGTCCCTTCCATCGGCTTTGTCCTGCTGGTGTCGTTGTTCTTGGCCGAGATCGCCAAGCACTGGCACGCGAGCCAGAAAAGCCTGCAACTCGCCGGCCTCGCGGTGCTCGCCCTGGCATACGCTTTGGGGACCGTGACGCAACAAACCTACTGGGCCAGTGACCTGCTTCTCTACGAAAGAGCTTACAGGATTGCTCCCCACGACAATTTGATTTGCAACGATTTGGGGGCAGCGCTTATGGACGCGGGTAACCCCGGTGCCGCGATCGCTCTTTATTCGCAAGTCTTGGCGCGTGAGCCCGGATTCTGGCTTTCCAACTACAACCTCGGCTATACCTATTACAAAATTGGAAAGCTTCAGGACGCGGAGTTTTATCTGCGGCGGGCCATTAATATCAACGCCGCGGATTCCGATGAGTACATTTACCTTGGCCTCAGCGTTTGGCGGCAAGGGCGGGCGGAGGAAGCGGTGCAGTACGTGCAGCACGCGATTCAAATTCGCCCTTCTGCCCCCGGCTACCATTTTGCTCTAGCAATGATCCGTCGCGATCAGAACAACATTCCTGCCGCAGAATCCGAGTTCAACCTGGAACTCCAATATCATCCGGAAAGCACCGCGGCGCGGCAGCAGTTGCAGGCGTTGACTTCAGGGACAGCGGCCGGGTCGAGGTGACCCTTGATGGAGCGATGGACGACTTGGCTGACGAATCACTCCCGTTGGGCGGGGGCGCTTCTCGGCCTGCTCACCTTCGTGGTCTACGCGGGAACGCTTTCCTGTCAGTTCGTCTTCGATGACATTCCCCAAATCCTCGAGAATCCTTTCATCACCAATGCGAGCTTCTGGCCGCGGATATTCCTCGGCTCCGTTTGGTCCTTTCGCGGCGCTGGCGAGCATGACAATTTTTACCGGCCGCTGCAATTCGTGATCTACTGGCTTTTGTATCGCGCCAACGGACCTAACCCCGCGGTATTTCATCTTTTCCAACTCCTTTTGTGCGCCGGGACGACGTGGCTGGTTTTCCAACTCGGGCGCGAATTGTTTCGCCACGACCTCGCGGCATTGGGCGGCGCCTTGCTTTGGGCCTTGCATCCCCAACACGTGGAAACCGTCACGTGGGTTTCCGCCTTACCGGACGCGGGCGCGGCGTGCTTCGGAATTTTGGGTTTCCTGCTTTTTCTTCGCGCCGAGAAAGCTGACGACGGTCCACGGGCGCGTTACGCCCTCGCCGCTCTGGCCTACTTTCCCGCCCTCCTCTTCAAAGAGTCGGCGCTCACGTTCCCGCTGCTCGTGCTGGTCTACTGGTTTTTCTTCCCCGGCAGCTCGACGTGGAGGCAGAAGGTGGTTCGCTGGCTGCCTTTTGGGACGGCGCTCGCGGTGTACGTGGCCATCCGCATCACCGTCCTGGGCCGTTTTTCGCAGGCGCCGCAGGCGTTCAAGTTCTCGCGGGAGTTATTCCCAGCGGCGCTGGGAATGCTGGGCCAACATGCCAGACTTTTCTTCTGGCCCGTGCGTTTGAGTGCGTTCCGTGTTTTCAATCTGGGCCCGAGCTTGCGTTCCCCCTGGCCCTGGTTGGTGCTCCTAGCGCTCGTCACGGCCTTGTTCCTTCGCCGGCGGGAACCGGTTTTGGGTTTTCTGGTCTTCTGGTGGGCGGTGACTTTGGCGCCGTGTCTCGACGTTCGCATCGTGAGCTTCCCGGTGGCGGATCGATTCTCGTTTATGCCCTCGGTGGGGCTGGCCCTGGCCGTTGCTTACCTCCTGCTGGTAAAGCTCCCGAAACTTTTCCCCATGCGGCGATTCGCCCCCGCGCTCGCCGGCGTGGTCGCGTTCGTGTCAGTTGCCTACGCGGTTCAGGATGTGCGCTTGGTTCCCACCTGGGGGAACAATGAAGCTTTGTGGACCTATTCTCTGCACGCCTCTCCTGACGCGGCGATCGTGCACCTCTTCCAGGCGACGCTCCTGCGCACCCGCGACGGCAACATGCCGGGGGCGGAGCGCGAGTACCAAACCGCTTTGCGGCTGAACCGGGAGAGCGTGCGGCCACTTGCCGGTGTCGCCTATGAGTGCTACCTGGGGTTAGGGCAAATCGTGCTGCTGCGCGCTCACACGGCCGAGGCCATTAACTTCTATCAAATGGCCATTCGGCTGGGCCCCGATCACAGCCCCGCGTACAAGGCCCTGGGCGCGCTTTACTTTCCTCAGGGCAACTACAAGCTAGCGGCGGAATACTTCACCACCGCCGTCAAACTCAACCCGCAGGATGTTGAGTCCCGATTTTTCCTGGGCACCTGCGAGCTCAAGCTGGGCCACCCGCGCGAAGCCGCAGCGCAATTTCATGCAGCGCGCCAGGTCGATCCGGCTTATATTGAAGCCTACGAGGCCGAAGCGCGCGCGCTCGATGCGGCCGGTGAGGCCCCGGAGGCGGCACGCGTCCGCTCGCTGGTGGCGAAACATTGACCGGGGGCGCGTAAGCCCGGCTGAGGCAAATCTGGTATGGAGAGGCTGGCGGTGCTGAATCGTGGCGATGTTTTACTCAAGAATCATTCGGTGGTGGCGAAGTGGCTCCTGGTCTTGTGCGCGGTTGTGGCTTATGGCAGCACGCTGGGCAACGGGTTTGTTTACGACGACGGCAAGCAGATTCTGGAAAATCCCTTCCTGAGCAATCCCCACCTGTGGCGCCGCATCTTCACCGGGTCCGTCTGGTCCTTCCAGGGGGCGGCGGCGGAGACGAATTTCTACCGGCCCTTGCACATCTTCTCCCATTGGCTCGTCTGGCAGGTGGCGGGAGCTAACCCCGCAGTCTTTCATCTCTATCAACTGGTTTTTTACGCCATCAACATCCTCCTGCTTTACCGGCTGGGCCGGGATCTCTTGCCGAATCATGTGACGGCGTTCGCTGGCGCACTCCTTTGGGCCTTGCATCCCTTGCACGTGGAACCCGTGTGTTGGATTTCCGGCGTCCCCGACTGTGGCTGCGGCCTTTTCTTCCTGCTGGCCTTCATGATTTTTCTTCGCGGCGAGAAGACGCCCGGGCGGCGCTGGGTGTGGCACGTTTTGGGGGCGTTGGTTTATTTCCTCGCGCTTCTCTTCAAGGAAATGGCCATCAGCATGCCGTTGCTCCTTGCCGTGTACTGGTTCGTCATGGCGGACGCGGAAAGCTGGTGGCGCAAGGGCCTTCGCGGGCTGCCGTATGTGACGGCGGCAGCCGCTTACATCAGGCTACGGATTGTCATCCTGGGGCATGTGTCGCACGCTCCGCATTTATGGAAGATCACGCCCCGCGTTGCGGGGGGGGCGGTGGGGCTGCTGGGGCAGCACACCAAGCTTTTCTTTTGGCCCGCCGAATTGAATGATTTTCGGAACTTTGACATGATCGCGAGCCTGGGGTCACCTTGGCCGTGGATCACGCTCCTGGTGCTCGGGCTGGCCATCCTCTTCCGCAAACGCGACCCCGCCTTGTGTTTCCTGATTTTGTGGTGGCCGGTAACTCTGCTGCCTTGTCTCGATGTGCGGCAGCTCAGTTACCCGCTGCTGGCCGACCGGTTTTCCTATCTGCCTTCGATGGGACTTTCCCTGGCGGTGGCGTCTTTCGCCCTGTACACTCTTCCCGAGCGGTTTCGCGACCGCCGTCCTGCCCGCGTGTTAGTTCCCGCCTTTGGGCTCGCGTTGGTCCTGCTCAGTGTGCAGGATTTGCGCGCGGTGCCGCGCTGGCGCAACAACGACACGCTGTGGAACTATTCTTACGAGGTGGAGCCCAAAGCAGCCCTGGTGCACGTCCATCGCGCCCTTGACCTGCAATATCGCTACAACAATCTGGCCGGCGCGGCGCAGGAATACGAGACGGCGATCGAGCTCAACCACGCGGCGTTCGTGGAGTTGACCACGGTGACCTACGACTGCCTGATTGGACTCGGCCAGATCGCCTCGGTCCAGGGACGTACCAGCGAAGCCCTGGCGTATTTCCAGAAAGCGGTTGACCTCACGCCGGGCTACAGTCCGGCCTACGATGTTCTCGGTTCCTTCTATTTCCCGCGCGGTGATTACGCGCGCGCGGCGGAATACTTTCAAAAAGCGGTCCGCGTGAACCCGCAGGACCTGGGGGCGCGATTCTTTCTGGGAACCTGTTGGATGAAACTGGGCAAGCCGGCGCAGGCGGCGGAACAATTCCACGCGGCGCGGGAAGTTGATCCCAGCTATTACCAAGCCTACGTGGCGGAGGCGGCGGCACTGGATGCGGCGGGTGACAAAGCCGGCGCCGCAAAGGTCCGAGAATTGGTTAAAAGAAAATGACGCCAAAGTCCCGGTAGGTGGGTTGACAATCCCTTGAACGATTCCGTGCAACCAGAAACTTCTCCAGCGCCCGAATTCTCCCCTTCCCGGCCGCGCCCGGCAGGCCTATTGCCGGAGCAATATGGGGTCTGGACTTTGCTGGCGCGGTGGAACGATCAAATCGGCAAGCACCCACGGCTGGCGGGCGGAGTGCTCTTCGCCCTGACGGCGCTCCTCTTTCAAGGAGTTCTGGCAGGCGCGTTTGTCTTTGATGATGTTCCGCTGATTTTGGAAAATCCTTCCGTCACCAAGCCCGGCCACTGGAATCTGCTCTTTTTCGGCTCGATCTGGTCTTTTCGCGGCAAGGCCGATCTCAGCCACTTCTATCGCCCGCTGCAAATCTTCGCCTATTGGATCCTTTACCGAATCGCGGGTCCGAACCCGGCGCCCTTCCACCTTCTTCAACTCTGCGTTTACGCCGGCGCGGTGTGCCTGGTCTTCCGCCTGGGTCGAGAGTTGCTGCACCACGATTTGGCCGCCTTTGTGGGGGCGTTGCTTTGGGCGCTGCATCCCTTGCACGTGGAAGCCGTCGCCTGGATCTCCGCGCTCGCGGACGCGGCCTCGGGACTTTTGGTGATGGTGAGCTTTTGGCTTTTCCTGCGGGTCGAGAACGGGCCAGCCCCTCGGCTGGCGCGCCACGCTTTGGCGGCAGGCGTGTATTTCGCTGCGCTCTTATTCAAAGAGATGGCGCTCAGTTTTCCGCTGCTCATTCTCGTGTACTGGTTTTTCCTGGGCGGCGAGGAATCGTGGTCTTCCCGCGCCGGGAGGTGGTCCCCTTACGCTCTGGCCACCGCGGGCTATGCGGCGCTGCGGATTTCAGCCCTGGGGCGGTTTTCCACCGCGCCGCAGCCCTTTGAGATTTCCCTACGCACCGTCGCCGCGGCGATAGGACTGCTTGGCCAGCACGCCAAGTTATTCGTGTGGCCCTTCCATCTGAGTACATCACGCGACTTTATTCTCTCCGCCAGCCTGCGCTCGCCTTGGCCTTGGTTGGCGCTGCTGGCACTCCTGGCGGCATTTACCTTCCGGAGGCAGCAACCGGTTTTGAGCTTTCTCGTCGCGTGGTGGGGGACAACCCTTTTACCTTGCTTGGACATTCGAGAACTCGTGGGTTCCCCGGTGGGGGACCGATTTTCGTATCTGCCCTCCGTGGGCCTGTGCCTGGCGGTGGCGTTTGGCGCCTTGGTGCTCTTGCCCCAGAGCATGCCGCGGTTCAAACCGCTTCGCGTCCTGCTACCCGTTTTGCTGGTGATTCCCGCGCTGTGGACCCTTCAGGATATTCGAAGTGTTCCCCATTGGCGTAACGAAGATGCACTCTGGAGTCACGCTGCCGCCGCCGCACCCGATTCGGCTTTCGCCCACCGGTTTCGCGCCAATTCTCTCGAATATGAAAAGGGGGACCTTGATGGCGCAGCGTACGAGTACCAGACAGCACTGCGCTTGAACCAAACCAGCTTGCAGCCAAGTGCGGGGATGGTCTACGAGTGCGATCTCGGTCTAGGACGTATCGCCCTCATGAAGGGGCACACACAGGAGGCCATTGATTACTTCGAGGCGGCGGTGAAAGCGGGCCCCAACCTGACCCCGGCTTACTTGGCGCTGGGTGCGCTCTATTTTTCCCAGGGCAAATATGCCAGCTCGGCGCAATATTTCATTCGCGCCGTCCAGGCCAATCCACAAGATGTCGACGCGCGATTTTTCCTCGGCACTTGCTGGAAGAAGCTCGGCAAGCCGGCGCAGGCGGCGGAACAATTCCACGCGGCGCGGGAAGTTGATCCCAGCTATTCCCAAGCCTACGTGGCAGAAGCGCTGGCACTGGAGGCGGCGGGTGACAAGGCCGGCGCCGCGCGCGTCCGCAGCGAAATGCCCTCGCCGTAACTTCTTTGCGACAGCGAAGCGGCGGGCGCCGCTTGCCCCTACACCTTGTGCCGGCGTGCGCCCGATCGGAATGCAAAGCGTTCCTAGCCTCAAGGGACGTTTTCACACACAATCTGAAACCGCCCTTGCGAACCCGTGGTAAGAAATCCGGGTGAGGCCCGGATGGTTGGGCTATCACGGGCGCCCGCTTGGGGGATGCGCCGACAATTGGCTCTCAATCTCCTTCACCTGCGTGGCCGCTGCTTGTTCCCCCGGATTGTTTCCCAACTCCTCCTTGAATTCCTGGAGAGCGCCGTTCAGGTCGCCCTGAGTTTTCAACATCACTCCCAGCGCAAAGTGATAAGCAAACCCATTAGGGCGAATCACGATGGCCTGCCGCAAGCAAACAATGGCCTCGGCTGTCCGGCCGGATTTGAAGCGCGTCATGCCCAGGTAAAAATATTCGTCCGCTTTGTTGGGATTGGTGCGGATCGCCCGGAGAAAATACTCTTCCGCTTCCCGCATCTTTCCCATTTTGTAGTAAGTGAGGGCCAGGTTGTAGATCGCAGCATAGTAGTTCGGATGGTAATTCACCACGTCGAGGAATTTTTCGAGAGCAGGGCCGTACTGGCCGTCCTCCGCCAGGACGGTGGCGTAATTGGATTCGGCGTCGGGATTGCGAGGTGCCTGGGTAAGGTTATAGGCGTAAAACGTTAGATTGTCTCGGAAGTAGGAACTCTCGGTGATGGTTCCATAACTCAGCGCGGCGGCGAGGCACAAACCCGTAGCGAGAAGTGATGCGGGGATGCCCAGCCATCGCCGCGGTCCCATGCACACCTTCTTCAGAAGCATGGCCATGAGGACGGCCAGACCCACCGAGGGTAGGTACAGGTACCGGTCGTGGGCAAAGTCGTTGGCAACAAAAACGCGGAGATTAAGGAGAGGGATTAAGGGCAGCACCAGCCAAACTGCGAAAAAGGCGGCTGGACGCGAATTCCGGACGCAAACGAACAGCGCGAACCCCACACCGACAACGAAGATGGTAGGGAGAATGAAATTCCTCAGCGTCGGAATGATTACCGCAGGAAAATTATAAAAGGTACTGAGGTTGGCAGGCCAGATCAGGTGGCGAACCCAAAACCCTATCAACGACGGCCAAGTAAAGACCAACTGCGCCGTGCTGAGCGGCGTCACCACGTGGTTAAACCCTTTCAGAGCGTGAATCCGCGCGGGAACATAAAGGGCGATGAGGAAAAAGTAAGGCCGGATTTTACCCAGCGCCTCTCCGCACCACGTGAGAATTCTTCTCGCCTCGAGCGGTCTACCCCACTCCGTCCCAAAGATCCACTCATAAACAAGCAGAAGGCCGGGAAGTATCAGTGCAGTCTCTTTCTCCAGCATGGCGAGAGCAAACAAGACGAGGGAAATGATTTTCCATTGGAGCGCGTGCGCTCCCCCGCCACGCCACTGCACGTAAGCAAGGAACGAAGCGATCAAAAGGATTCCCAACAGCGGTTCAGTAACACCGGAAATCCAGGCGACGGCCTCGATATGGGCGGGATGAAGGCCGAAAATCAGGGCCGCTAAAACCCCCACATCATGGCCGATTCCCAAGCGCCGCGCCAGGAGGTACACCAGAAGTGTGGTGAGGACGTGGGCCAGTATGGTGGTGAGATGCCAACCCCAGGCCTGATTTCCAAATACCACTTCATTGATTCGCAGCCACAACAGGAAAAGTGGACGGTAATAGTTCCCCAGTTCGTCCGGCATAACGGCTGCCCATACTTGCGCGGTAAAGTAGGTGGGGACGGCATGCCAGGAATGAACCGCGGGATTTTCCACGATCTGTCCGCGATCGTCGTGTACGAACTGGTAGCGAAGCGTGGGGATATAGACCGCAAACGTCAGGGCGAGAACAACGGCGATCCCCCACCACGCAGGAAGACGGGGAGCGGTGGCAGGAATCCTTGCGGGTTGGCCCCCAATCTCCTTCCGTTCGGATGAGCGTGCGTCAGAGTTTATGGAGTATGAATCCGCCATTCTTTTCAACCTGTGTCCATGAATTATCGGGCTTGCCCGCAATTTTCACCACGCTTGGAGGCTCTTGGGGGCTGCCGGAAGCGGGCGTAGCGCGGACCTGTTTGCCCCTCGATGGGAGCGATTTCACGGTCACGAAAATGTAGCGATCATAAGGGAACAGGTGCCGCAACCTGGACATGCGACCAATCTACGCGCGATGCCATTCGAAGGCAATAGTGAGCCGAATATGCGAGTGCTGACCGGCAGTGCTGACCGGCACGAAAAGCTTGCCGAGCGCGTCGCGCGGAAGTCCGCGCGATGCTTGCTCCACCCCCGGAAAGCTCACCCTTAATCTGAGAAGGCTATTCTCGTGCCTGCTCGGCAAGAGCCGAAGGGTCAAAATGGCGATCCCGAACTCATTTTCTTTTGAACTCTTTGGCGCGAAAAAACGTAATATGTATGTTCTGTCCCGCCGCCGGGACCGGTGCGAGCGTGGGGTTGCAGAAAGGGTGAACGGCGTGAGTAGTGTGGCTGAGGCTTTGGCGTTGGGATTCGGATCGGGTCCCGTTTGCCTCGCTTCTTGTGGCCCGGTGCTGCTGCCCTGGCTCGGGGCTGAGCCGCGCGAATTGCGAGCGACCGGCCGGTTGCTGGCCCTCTTTTTGGGTGGGCGGCTGGCAGGCTACCTGGCGTTTGCGGTCGTGGCTTGGGCGGTCGGCGCTGCCATTCCCGTCGACCCGCGCACGCGCACGCTGGTGTTTGGATTGGCCAACTTCGGCTTGGCCGCCCTGTTGGGGATCTCGGCATTCCTTCCCCGCCGCCATTGCCCCCTGCTGCCGGGTGAAGGCACGCCGCGCCTCTACCAGATCGGCTCCGCGGACCGCTTCCGACCACCCGCCGCACTCACGCTTGGCTTCCTCACGGGCCTTAATCTCTGCCCGCCTTTCCTCGCCGCCGGGGTGCGCGCCGCCGCCACCCGGAGCCTGTCCGGGGCGCTCCTCTTTTTCGCGGTGTTTTTTGTAGGCACCGCTGTGTGGTTTTTGCCCTCGCTCGCCATTAGCCCGTTGCGCCGCTTTAGCGTGGTTCCCACCGTGGCCCGCATGACCATGGGCGCTCTGGCAATCTACTACGCCTACCTGGGAATCGTGTGTGCGGCCTCGTGGCGGCTCGCTCCCATCCGGGCCGGGGGGCTCTTCATTTTCATCACGGGGATGGTGTCCCATGCCTGACCAAGCCCGTTCGATCGTGCTCGCGCCTCCACGCGGAATCGGGCGCTCGCTGCTTTTGACCCTGCCCATCGCCCTGTTCACTTTGCTCCTGTTCACCCCCGTGCTGCGCCAACCGGGCCTGCCCGCCAAACTTGCGGCGCTAATTGCCTGGGGCTTTATGCTCACCTTGTTCTTCTTGATGATGCGCACTCGTGAAACCTATCGCTGGCGCCGCATCTTCTTTATTACCTTAGCCTTCATGTTTCCGATCGGTTTTATCTGGGACCTCATCGCGCTACGCTCGTCGATGAGTATCCCGATCGAAAAGATGATCTCCGGCGACACACCCTTCTGCTTCATGGTGATCCCCATATTGCTGATCCCCGCCGCGCTGACCAAGACTCTCATCTTTCCGGGCTCGATCCTCCCGACCCCGTCAAACCCCCACAGCATCGCCATGATGGTGGCGCTATGGCTGCTCGCCACGGTGGTTCTCGGCAAGGCGTGGTGCAGCTATGGGTGCTTCTTCGGCGGGCTGGACGAGGGCTTTTCCTCGGTCGCCAAGAAGGCGCGCCTCCGCAAAATCAACCCCCAGTGGCGGCTGGTACCCTGGGCGATTCTGGTGGCCGTGGTGCTGCTCTCGGCGGCCACGTATGAACCCATCTACTGCATGTGGCTCTGCCCCTTCAAAGCGGTCACCGAGTTCCCCGCGGTGCGTTCCGTTCAGACGGGGCTTCAGTTCGGGATCTTCATTGCGCTCTTTCTGGGCTTGGTAGTGGTGCTGCCGTACCTGACCAAACGCCGGACGCAGTGCGCTTTCTTCTGCCCGTTCGGGGCTTTTCAATCGATCTTCAGCCGGACCAGCATCTTTGATATCCGGATCGATAAGGAAAAGTGCGCCGCCGGCTGCGTATTGTGCCAAAACCACTGCCCGACGCTCTCCATCGACAAGGATTCGATTCAGGCCGGCAAGACCCTTTCCACCTGCACGCGGTGCGGGGCCTGCGTCGACGTCTGCCGCAAGGATGCCGCGGTGTGGCACATCAAGGGCACACCGGTGGGCCTCTCGCCGGAGCGCGCACGGTTGCTCTATCTTTACGCCGCTTGGGTCTTTGCCAGCATGTTCGGTGGAAGCATCATCGCCAACGCGCTGCAAAAGCTGATTGGCTTGCTCGTGTAGAGGCTGCCCGGGAGGAATGCCATGAAACGTCTGCCCGCAATTCTCGGTTATGGGGCCGCCGTGCTGACTATCGCGGCAGCGGTGGTGGGACCGCTCTTCTGGTTCGGCGTCTTCACCCGCGCCGCCGCCACGACCGCACTGCGCATAGACCCGATCTATTCGGGCGGCGAGCCGGCTCGCACCCTCGCCCGCGACGGTTACCAGATCGTCGTCTATAAGCCCGTTCCCAAACGCTCCCCGCTCTCGCCATCCGGGGCCTTTGTGCAAATTGTGTGGACACCCGCCTCAAAGCTTCCCTCCGCCATCTCCGAACCCCTTGACCTGGATGGCA
>Ga0181527_1001729_pt1 | contig 21864 bp, 21 predicted proteins | sample PEATcosm2014_Bin_30_FD_119762 | JGI IMG/M metagenome (GOLD analysis project Ga0181527, IMG submission 119762) | Peatland microbial communities from MTU Mesocosm Facility, Houghton, MI, USA - PEATcosm2014_Bin06_60_metaG | ecosystem: Environmental > Terrestrial > Soil > Wetlands > Peat | place...
ACCCTCCGGATCCGGATGCGCCGCCATTCGAGAAGATCGAACCGATTGAAACTCGGGGCATTCCCGCCTCGCAGATGCTCATCGCGGATCGTCGATAATGCTGTACTATCTCGATTCCAGCGCATGGGTGAAGCGGCACTTCGACGAGGCTGGCAGCGGCCGGGTGAGACATCTGTTCGCCCAGCATGAAACCCTCGGCTGTTCTCCGCTGGGGCTCATTGAGGCCGGCTCCACAATGGCGCGAAAGCGGACCGCTGGAGAGGTGAAGCCGGAGGAGTTTGAAGGGAAGCGGACCTCGTTGCTGAAGGATTGGCGACGTTTTCTTCGAATGGAAATGACCTCAGCGGTGGTACAGCGCGCCCTGGATGCCAGCGACATATATGGTCTCCGCGGTGCTGACAGCGTGCATTTGGCGTCGGCCTTGATTCTCAAGGAAGAACTGGAGTTGGACGCGCAGGAGTTCACGTTCGTGACATCGGACGAGGAGTTGAAGGCGGCGGCGGAGCAGGCAGGTTTGCTTGTGGCCGATCCCCAGCAGCAAGGATCAGGTTTAGCCACGGATGAACACGGATAAAGACAACCAAAATAAACACTTGCAAGCCGATGAAAACCGGGGACAGACAGATGCGTCCGCGCGGCAAAGTGCGCCTTGGGACACATTGGTCAGTCCCCTATAATGAAAGTCTTGCTGTCATAAATGTCTTACTTGTCTTATTCTCTTATCCGTGTTCATCCGGAAAACCGGGGACAGACAGATGCGTCCGCGCGGCAAAGTGCGCCTTGGGACACATTGGTCAGTCCCCTATAATGTGGCAAACTGAAAGGGTGAGGGAAGGGCGGGTGGGCGGCCCTCCTCACATCGCGGGGCAGTGGTATGGCTACGGCAAAGAAAGCCTTCGGGACAAAGTCGACCGGCTCTCAGAAGAGAAAGCCAGCGAAGTCCTGGAACTGATCGCGGCCAAGGAGCCGGGATGGGCGCATTCGCCAGGAAAGAAGCCGACTGGCGAAGACATCCGAGCCCGTGTGGCGGGCCGCCCGGGTTCCCGTGTGCCTCCGGAAGATGCCCGACCATTCCGAAGGGTCCGCCCCATAGATTGTCCCGGCGTTCCCGCATCCGATCTGCCGATTGCCGACCGTTGGTGACGCTCTATTACCTTGGCTCGACGGGTGGGTCATCATCCGCCAATTGCCAGGTTGGGGAAGATGCCACAAACGGAATTGGGGGAAGTCGTTCAAATTAGGTTGATTGAGCCAACTCAATGAAGGTCGTCATCCTCGCCGGTGGTCTCGGAACCCGCATTTCCGAGGAGACCCAGGTCAAACCCAAGCCCATGATCGAGATCGGCGGTAAGCCGATTCTCTGGCACATAATGAAGCTCTATTCCGCTCATGGCGTGAACGAGTTTGTCATCTGCTGCGGCTACAAGGGCTACGTTATCAAGGAGTACTTCGCGAACTACTTCTTGCACATGTCGGATGTCACCTTCGACATCGGCAACAACACAATGCACGTTTGCGAACGACATGCCGAGCCGTGGAAGGTAACCCTGGTAGACACTGGGGATCATACCTTAACGGGCGGCCGCCTTAAGCGCGTAGCACGGTATATCCAGCACGATCAGGACTTCTGCTTCACTTACGGCGATGGGGTTGCCGACATCAATATCACTGAGGAAATCGCCTTCCACCGGCAGCACGGCAGACTGGCCACGGTAACTGCGGTTCAACCTCCTGGGCGTTATGGCGCCTTGCGAACGGCGGATAAGAGAGTGGTGGCTTTCATCGAAAAGCCCGCCGGTGATGGCGGCCTGATCAATGGCGGGTTTTTCGTGCTTTCGCCCAAGTGTCTTGAACTGATTGAAGGCGATGACTCCAGTTGGGAAGGTGGGCCGCTCACGGAACTGGCCGCCCAAGGCGAGGTCATGGCCTTCGAACATCACGGTTTTTGGCGGCCCATGGACACTTTGCGCGACAAGAATCAGCTCGAAGAGATGTGGGCCTCGGGCACGGCGCCCTGGAAGGTCTGGTGACTGTTGCGCCACAGGCCGTTTTCGGCGGATTCTATGCCGGCAAACGTGTCTTGGTCACTGGCCAGACCGGCTTCAAGGGGGGCTGGCTGGCGCTATGGCTGCATCGGCTCGGCGCAATTGTGCATGGCTATGCACTCAGTCCGCCAACTGAGCCCAGTCTGTTTGAGTCGGCCGCTATTGGCACAGTCCTCGCGTCGGATGCCCGCGCCGATCTGGCCGATCTTGCGCAGTTGCAGGCGGCACTCGACAATGCCAAACCGGAAGTCGTCTTCCACCTTGCCGCTCAACCCCTGGTGCGCGCGAGCTATCGTGACCCGCTGGGCACTCTGGCCACCAATGTTATGGGTACGGCGCACCTGCTGGAGGCAGTGCGCGCCATCCACACGGTACGCGCAGTGGTCCTGATCACGACCGACAAGGTGTATGAGAACTGTGAATGGGCGTATCCGTATCGCGAGCTCGATTCGCTTGGCGGACATGACCCCTACAGTGCCAGTAAGGCGGCGGCAGAGATTGTGGCGGCCAGCTACCGATCCAGTTTCTTCGAGGGAGAAACGCGTCACCCAGCCTGCGTGGCTACCGCTCGGGCAGGCAATGTGATCGGCGGTGGCGATTGGGCTTCGGACCGGCTGGTGCCCGATTGCGTGAGAGCGTTCACCAGGGACGAGCCCGTGCGCTTGCGCTTTCCCCAGGCTGTGCGGCCCTGGCAGCATGTTTTGGGGCCGCTCGCCGGCTATTTGCAACTGGCCGGGCAGCTTTGTGCCCCGGATGGCGCTAACTTTGCGAAGGCCTGGAATTTCGGGCCAGACGGCAGCGGTGATGCCACCGTGGGCGAGATTGCCGAGGCCACAGCCCGGCTCTGGGGCGAGGGCGCGCGCGTAGAGCGCGCGCCCTCAACCGATACCTCACACGAGGCGGGCTTGCTTCGCCTTGACAGCACGCTCGCCCGCACCGAACTTGGCTGGAAACCGCGCTGGTCGCTGGAGCAGGCGCTAATGCAAACCGTTGCTTGGTATCAGGCTTGGGCCCGCGGCGCTGATATGGCCGCCATCTGCCTCAGCCAAATCCGCGCCTATGAAGCTGGAGGTCAGCCATGAGTGCCCGCTTCGACATCCTCGATGCGCCGCTGCAACGGCTGAAACTGGTCCAGCGCAAGCCGATCGGTGATGACCGCGGCTACCTGGAGCGGATGTTCTGCGCGGAAGAACTGCAATCGCTGATCCCTGGGAAAGGCATCGTGCAAATCAACCGCACCTTGACGGCCAAGCGCGGCACGGTACGCGGCCTGCACTTTCAGTATCCGCCCTATGCCGAGACCAAGTTCGTGAACTGCCTGCGTGGCGAGGTGTTCGATGTTGCCGTGGACGTGCGCCAAGGCTCCCCGACCTTTCTGCACTGGCACGCGGAGATTCTGAGTGCCGATAACCATAAAACTCTGCTGATACCAGAGGGCTTCGCCCATGGCTTCCAGACTCTGACCGAAGACTGCGAATTGTTGTATTTTCATACCGCCGTCTATCAGCCCGGTGCTGAGGGCGGACTGTACGCGCAAGATCCCAGGCTCGACATTCGCTGGCCCGAGGCTGTGCTGGAACTGTCGTCCCGCGACGCGGCTCACCCATTGGTTACCGAAGAATTTGTCGGGTTGGCCGTATGAAGTGCCGCCACTGCGGTTCCAACCTCGAGTTGCCTCTGGTGGACCTGGGCAGCGCCCCGCCTGCGAACGCCTATTTGACGGAGCAGACGCTCATGGCGCCAGAGAAGTGGTTTCCATTGCGTGTGCTGGTCTGCCAGCAATGCTGGTTGGTACAGACCGAAGACTTTGCCCGTCGGGAGGAACTGTTTAGCGCTGAATACGCCTACTTCAGCGGCTTCTCCAGCACTTGGCTGGCGCACTGTCAACGCTATGTCGCCGATATGGCGAAGCGCTTCGAATTAGGAGCCAATAGCCATGTGGTAGAGGTCGCCGCCAACGACGGCTACCTGCTGCAATACGTGCAGGCCCGCGACATCCCCTGTACCGGAGTGGAACCTACCGCCGGCACGGCTGCTGCCGCCCGCGCCAAAGGCATCCCGATCGTGGAAGACTTCTTCGGCGTTCGCCTGGCCCGCGAACTGGCCACCCAAGGCAAGCAGGCCGATTTGATTACCGCCAACAACGTCCTGGCCCATGTACCGGACATCAATGATTTCGTCGCCGGTTTTGCAGTGCTGTTGAAACCCCAGGGCGTAGCGACCTTCGAGTTTACGCACCTGCTCAAGCTCATCGACCAGACCCTGTTCGACACCATCTACCACGAGCACTTTTCCTACCTGTCGCTCACAGCGGTTAACCGGATCTTTGCCGCTAACGGTCTTACGGTGTTCGATGTGGAAGAACTTCCCACTCAAGGGGGCAGCCTTCGCGTCTTTGCTCAGTGCAGCAACACCGGCCAACACTCGCTGTGCGCCAAGGTGGATGAACTTCTGGAACGAGAAGCGCGGGCCGGGATGACCACTCCCCACTACTACGCCGGCTTCCAGGCCAGGACCGACAGGGTCAAGAACGACTTCCTTGCTTTCCTGTTGGAAGCAAAGCGCCGGGGCAAGTCCGTCGCCGCCTATGGTGCCGCAGCCAAGGGTAACACCTTAATGAATTATGCCGGCATACGGCCCGATCTGATTGCGTTCGTAGTGGATCGCAATCCGGCAAAGCAGGGCAAGTACATGCCGGGCAGCCGCATCCCCATCCTGCCCCCGGCAGTACTGTCCGAACAGCGCCCCGACTACCTGCTGGTCCTGCCCTGGAACATGGCCGATGAGGTGCTATCGCAGCAGGGCAAAGTACGCGAATGGGGGGGGAGCTTTGTGGTGTGTGTGCCCAAGCTGAGCGTCATCGGATAGCGCCATGCCGATCTTCTGCCATGAGAGCGCTAGAGTGTCTCCGCTTAGCCGACATTGAGGAAAGTGTACGCGGTACGCGCATCGTTGTGGGCCCTCACGCGGTGGTCGACAGCTTCGTTAAGATTAAGCCGGCCGGCGGCTCGGGTGACGTGCTGATAGGCAGCTGCACGGTTCTCAATTCGGGTTGCGTGCTCTATAGCGGCAACGGAATTACGATAGGCGACAATGTCGCAATCGCGGCGAACTGCGTACTCGCGCCCGTAAACCACGGATACCGTTCCAAGGACAAACTGATCCGCGAGCAGGGGTTTCAGCCCAGCAAAGGCGGCATCGTTATCGAGGACGACGTTTGGATCGGGGCTGGATGCGTGCTGCTCGACGGCGCCGTTTTGCGCCGCGGCTGCGTGATTGGTGCCATGTCCTTAGTACGCGGGGCGATACATGCCCATAGCATTCAGGGAGGGAATCCGATCCGGTTGCTCGGGTGGCGCGAGTGAGATTCACGATTTTCGGGGGCCGCGGGTTCGTCGGCGGCGCGCTTTGTGAGTATCTGCGACGGCAGGGACACTATGTGTGTGTACCGGCGCGCGACGCCAGCGGCCTAGCTGGTCGCGAACTCGGTCATGTGATTTACGCTATAGGACTCACAGCCGACTTCCGCACCCGGCCCTTTGAGACCGTGGACGCCCATGTCTGCCAGCTCGGCCGCTCTCTGCGTTGTGCCCACTTCGAGTCTTGGTTGTACCTTTCGAGCACTCGGGTTTACGCCGGGCTGGCTGGTGAATCCGTGCGCGAGGACGCGGCACTGACCGTCGTGCCCGACAGTGACGGCATCTACAACCTCAGCAAACTGACCGGCGAAGCGATTTGTCTGTCGCAACCATCTCCGAAGGTTCGTGTAGCACGTCTGGCTAATGTTTACGGCCCTGGTCAGGGCAAAGAAACTTTTCTCGGGATGCTGCTCAATGACGTAGCGCACGGTCACGACACTCTGATTCGCGAGGCACCGACCTCGTCCAAGGACTATGTAGCGCTCGAAGATGTATGCCGGCTGCTCGAACCTATCGCGCTCCGCGGAAGCCATCGAATTTACAACGTGGCTAGTGGCCGGTCGCTATGCCACGCTGACCTTGCAAAGGCGCTTTCGACAGCATCCTCTCGCACCGTTGCGTTCGGAGACAATGCGCGGCACCGCTCCTTCCCGCGCATCGACATCGGCCGGGTGGTCGACGAATTTGGGTTTCGCCCCCGGCTGTTGCTGGACCAATTGGGGGACATGATTGCTTCTTTACAAACCGGCCGCTCGCAGGAAAACAACTCATGAGCTTGGTTCCCACCGACCCCGTCCTAGGCTTCGACCAAGAACGGCAAGAAAGCATCGCGAAATACGTCACCGACAAGGCATGGCAGGACCTGTCCTCACGCTGGCTGCACCGAGCCTTCGCGCAGCGTTATATGTACAACTTCAGCTGGCTGGGCCGCCCGATCATCCAGACGCCGATCGATATTGTCGCGATGCAGGAATTGATCTGGTCGACCAAACCAGATCTCATCATCGAAACGGGTATCGCCCATGGTGGCTCCCTGATTTTTTCGGCCTCCATGCTTGAGTTGAACGCCGCCTGCGGCGGTCCGCAGGATGCCGAGGTGCTAGGTGTGGACATCGACATCCGCGCCCACAACCGCGCGGCGATCGAAGCGCACCCCATGTTCAAGCGCATCGCCATGATTCAGGGCTCCAGCGTCGCGCCCGAAATCATCGAGCAGGTCCAAGCCAAGGCTGAGGGCAAGGGGCGCGTGCTGGTGTGCCTCGATAGCAACCACACCCACGATCACGTTCTGGCCGAACTTCAAGCCTACGCCCCGCTCACCTCGGTGGGCAGCTATTGCGTGGTGTTCGATACCGTGATCGAGGACATGCCCGCCGAGATGTTCCCCGACCGCCCCTGGGGTCCGGGCAACAACCCCAGGACTGCTGTGCGAGAGTACCTCAAGGGTCATCCCGAATTCGAGATCGACAAGCAGATCGACCACAAGCTGCTGATCAGCGTCGCGCCGGATGGGTACTTGAAGCGCGTGGCGTGATCCAGGCATACGACTCAAGTCACCACAATGTCTCTGAAGAAGAACGTTGTCGCGAACTACTTCGGCCAAGGCTGGCAAGCCCTGATGAGCCTGGCCTTTGTCCCGCTGTACATCAAGTACCTCGGGATCGAGGCCTATGGCCTGATTGGCATTTTCGCCCTGCTGCAAGCTTGGCTGGCCCTGCTGGATATGGGCATGAAGCCTGCCTTAGGCCGGGAAATGGCCCGCTTTACCGGGGGCGCGCACAACGCCCAGTCGATCCGGGACCTGCTGCGGAGCATCGAACTGATCGGGATTACCATTGCTGGAGGGGGCGCGCTTGCCATCTGGGGCTTGTCGGGATGGCTGGCCTCACACTGGGTGACTGCAAAGACCCTGCCGGCGGAGGTGGTGGCGCATGCTTTTGCCGTCATGGGCGTAGTCACCGCCCTGCGGTTTATCGAAGACATCTACGGAAGCAGCATCGCCGGATTGCAGCGTCAGGTACTGCAAAACGTCATGATCAGCATCATGGCCACGGTGCGTGGCTTAGGTGCGGTCGCACTGCTCGCCTGGGTTTCCCCCACTATCGGAGCTTACTTTCTCTGGCAAGGGTTGCTCTCGGTGATTACCGTCGCGCTGTCTGCCTGCATCGTTTACAGCTCGCTGCCACCGGCACCCCTGCACGCCCGCTTCTCCAGGCCGGCGCTGATCGGTATCCGGCGTTTCGCGGCAGGCATGATGGCGATCGTCTTTCTGTCCCTGCTGCTGACTCAGGTCGATAAGATTCTGCTCTCGCGCCTGCTAACCCTGGAATCCTTTGCTTATTATGCCTTAGCTGCGAGCGTGGCCAGCAGGCTGTATGTCCTGACCGGGCCGATCACCGCGGCGTTTTATCCGCGCTTCACGGAACTGGCGACGAACGGCGACGAGGTCGCATTGCGCGCGGTCTACCACCAGGGCGCTCAGTTGGTGACGATTCTGATGGGCTCGGCCGCCATCGTGTTGATGGTGTTTGGTGACAGGGTACTGCGGCTGTGGACCGGAAACCCGGCGCTGGCCCAAAAGGTGGCGCCGCTGATGGCCGTTCTGGCTTTGGGGACGTTTTTCAACGGGTTGATGTGGATTCCCTATCAGATGATGTTGGCCCATGGCTGGACCTCACTGACAATCAAGGTCAACATCGTTGCCGTCAGCCTCCTCGTTCCCGCCATTCTACTGGTCGTCCCTGTATACGGCGCCATCGGCGCGGCACTGATCTGGGTGACGCTGAACGCGGGCTACCTGATGTTTACGATCCCTTTGATGCATCGCCGGCTGCTTCCCGCCGACAAATGGCGCTGGTACAGCCAGGACGTAGCCCTTCCCTTGGCCGCCACCACGGCCACCGCCTTCCTATGTCGACGGGTGATGCCGCACGACTTGGGCAAGGTCGGTGAGTTTAGCGTGCTGTTGGCGACTGCCAGTAGCGTGCTGATCGCGGCAGCCTTGGCGGCCCCCAGGGTGCGTAATCAGCTCGCCCGGCATCTGCCAGGCAGGATCAGATCTCTCAATGCGAGGGCGGTGTAGACATCCAGGAGCGGGCACGAGAAGCCGACCCCATCTCTATGGTTGTTGATTATGTTTGCCCTTCTCACAGGGGCGTCTGTTTGCCTCCGCGCTAAACCGCTCAGCGCGTTTGGCGTTTCTGCCGGATACCTGACGAGTTGCACAGTCGCCCTGATAATGGGCACGAACCTTTCCCGTCAGAAGCGACGGGAGTGGCAGCTCTGAGATAAGCCCACCGCGCACTAACCGAGAGCCTAGCACCTGGCAGGTTACTGAACAACGACCAAGTCAGAGGTATGTCGAACATTTGAGACTGTTGCGGTTCGATTCTCACCGGCAGGTTGAGGATACTTGGAATGCCTATATTGTCCATCCTGATACCCACTAAGAGCAACGCAGCTACAATACGTTCTACTGTTGACACTGCCCGGGCCGTCGCAATCAGCGACGCGGAAATAGTTGTACAAGACTGCGGGAGTACGGACGATACAGAACGGGAGATCCGCAATATAGCCGACGACAGGTTGCGTTACTACAGATCACCTCCCGGTATCTCCATGACCGAAAACTGGAACGCTGGAATCAACCACTGTCACGGAGACTACATCTGCATTGTCGGTGCAGACGACGGTGTATCCCCATACCTCGCAGAAGCCGTGGCATGGGCCGTCAGAAACAACATAAGCGCTATCGTGCCGTCCTTTGGAGCCTCATATGCTTGGCCCCGCGCTGACCGACGCGGAGGTGAGACCGCCGGTGTGCTCACCATGGGGACTTCGTACACAGGTGCAATCTCATGTGTGAGCGCCCGCGGGGCACTTGAGGCCTACTGCCGCACGGGCGCCGACTACGGGGAAAGTCTCAAGCTGCCGAGCCTGTACCGTTGTCTTGTTAGTCGCACGCTTCTCAATAAGCTTAGGGAGTATTTGCCATATTACATTGCTGGCACTGCGCCTGACATTTATAGCTCCGTCGCACTAGGCAGAGTGGCAGCGAACTGGGTGCATCTGGACTACCCTCTATTCCTTCCAGGCTGGGCGGCGGAGAGTAATACGGCCAGCGCCGTGCTAGGGCAATTCGATAAGGACTTGGCAAGAAATTCCCACATCAAGGAGTACTGTAATCTGAGGTGGCCCTCCTCTGTCCCCGAGTTCGCTAGCCCAGCGACCTTGGTCGCTGAATCGACACTGCTTGCGTTGGCTGACTTAGATTGTGTCGAACTTTTGCGAGAGTTTAACTACTACGCACTTTACACCCGCTACTTCATAGGCACCCCGCGTTATTGGCGGGCGACCTGGAAGTGCTTATCTTCGCTAAGCCGCAGTCCCGCTTCGGGCCCAGGGGCAGTCGCGGCCACGGCCCGCTTAGGTTGGGAGGTGGCGCGGTATTGCTGCCGTTGTGTGCGGTCCGGCGTGCAGAATCGGCTGAAGAAGAGACACGCAGTTCGGCTATTCAGCCCAGTGCAAACAGTGGAGCAGGCGGTGGAGACACTACGTCTCGCCGTCCCGCAGCCGAGATTTCACTGAAATGCCTCGTCCCGACGAACCTTTCGCCCGGCTTGCTTGGCTCAATGCTCGGTGTATACATCGCCCCGGCAGCGTGGCAGGCGGTATATCACCGTCATCGCCTCCCGACTTGAGACTCCACGGAATTACAGACATCGTAATTGACGGCGGCGTCGCTGGAAAGCCGGTCCTCATGGCGGTACTCGGAGACTCGGTCGAACTTGTCCGCAACGCTCGCGCCGGGATAGTGAATCCCCCACAGAGAACAGCGTCGCCATGGCAGAGGCAGTACGAGAACTCTGGGCACTCACGGCAGAACTACGCGCAGAGATGGGAGAGATCGGGCGCAGGCACTACCAAACTCATATGTCCATGAAGGCAGAAGTCGATCGGTTTGAACGCATCTTCCAATCGCTAGTGAACTGAGCCGAGAGTAGCCCGTAGATCAGGCTGGTGCTTATTAGCAAGCGCTTCGAAACGACTGGTCGCGCAAGTGAAGGAAAGGTTCATTAGAACTGTCGCAGGTGTTCGGTTTCCCAACCCCAAATCACGGATGGAAGACCATCCAACATGGCTGGTTTGCGAAGGGCTTGGCCGAGCCGTCACCGCGTTTTTGAGACGGATCATCCTGGCGCTATGGAACACTTTCGTGAGGTCAGGCGGGTTTTGCGCCCCGGTGGCGTGGACTGAAGGAGGCCCACATTTCTATTTCTTTGTCCTCAGTCGGTCTTATGTCGGCAGATCCCCTCGCCTTGCACCTTGGAGTCGAGTTCAGGGGAACCGCTAGACTTCGCCACCCGTTCGCTGTGCTCAAGAAAACAAGCCAACAGGAGAGGTCATTACAGTGCGGTTCTGCGCACTTCCTCCGCCACGTAGGTGGCTTCGGCCGCCGCGCCCACCAGAGATGCAACGTCGAGGGGTGCCCGTGCCGGATGTTCTAACTCTGGTGACTACAGTATGCGGCCGCTGAGAATACTTGTCGGAACTTGGAGGAGAGGGCTCTCGGAGACGGGTGGGGAATGGGCGCTGATTCATTCCCGCAATTTAGCGTTAGTAAGACTCGGATGCAGTATCTCGATGTGTTGTGGGCGGCTCCCCGCGGGCCAGGGCCTCCCAGAGCATTTAAGAGATACCGGCTATGACACGACGGGGAAAAGTGCCGCAGGGGCGTACTCGTTTGGGCAGGCGTTGGGAGAGGAGGCGTTGCGCGCGGGCTTCGACGCTGTAGTTGCAAGCGGGAATCATTGCTTACCGGGTTTGCTTAGGGCTGTTCGCGGTAGGATCCCCGTACTTATCGATGTTCATGGCTCTATCCGGGAACCCCGGGAGTATGGTGGGTTCACGCAAAAATTCCTGAGGTATCCTGCGAGCCTTGTATTCACGTGGCTGGTGCAGCGACGAGTAGACGGTGCTCTTGTCGTCACGTCTGATCTGGCCGCGGAGGTTCTGAGCATGTCCCCTAAACTGGAGACATTCGTTGTACCCTGCGCATGTCCTTACAAACCTGCTTGGTCCGATGTAATGGACGACCGCCAGCGATGGCGGGGGCGACTGGGCATAGCGGATCAGGATTTCGTGTTGGTGCACTCTGGCGGACTCGGACTTTACCAGCACCCGCACGCTATGATCGGTGCGCTCGACCAACTCCTAAAAAACCGGATTTCTGCGAAGCTGCTGTTGGCGACACGCAAGATCGAAATGGCAAGGGAGTACATGGCCCAGCAACCGGAACTAGTCCAAAGGCGAACACTGGTACAGAAGTTTCCTGCGGGGCTGCACAGGCACATTCTCGCCGTCGGTGATGCCGGATTGGTTCTGCGCGAACCAAACGCTACTAATAAGGTTGCATTCCCTAATAAGGTGGACGAATACTGGGCAGTTGGGCTTCCAACTATCACGACCCCTGCACTGCGGGCGGTTGCGAACTTGATTGAGGGAAACCCGGTGCTAGGCATCGTTGCTCGTGGGCCAAAAGGACAACTCACAACGGACGGCCTTGAGGCGATTACCGAAATCCAAAACGGCGGTGCTGAGGGTCGGGAGAGTCGCTTCCATGCGATCAGGGCGGCAAGACTCCAAATCTCCTTCGAAGTAACACTTCAACCATTTCTTGCGTACTTGATTCGCGCCCGCGAGGCTCGAAACGGCAATGTCTAAATTCAGGGTAGTACATTGTGCTTACAGCGGTGTGGGCGGGACGGGCTCCTTTGTTTCCGAGCTTTGCCCACGGTTGCGCGAACAGCACGGGGACGGGGGCGGCGTTGTTTTCTATGGAGTCGAGCCACTGCATCCCGACTACGCCCGGCGTCTGGCGAACGCAGGTATTTGGTACTCGGAAGTGCTTAAGCGGCCGGGCATAGATCTGCCTTCACGGTGGGAGCTGGCCCGGGCTTTACGAAGAGTCGAAGCGGATGTGGTGGTGATGCACGGTGGCGGGTCGGCGTGGCAGTGGCCGCTGCTCCGTGTGATGGGCGTACACAGCCGGATGGTGTTAGTCGAGCACGGGCCGGAAGCGGCCTGCTCCAGCGCTTCGGGGGCTTTGCGTCACGCCATTAGTATCAACTCTGCTGACGCCGTGATTGCCGTCTCGGACCGTCTCGCTGCTTGTCTTAAGTCGAAGTATTCCGTCTTCGTGCGAGGCAAACCGGTCCACGCCATCCCTAATGGAACGGACACCGAGTTTTTCAGACCGCAGGCAAACACACGTTCTCTTGGATATTTGTTCATGGCGGGGACCCTATCTGCAACCAAAGATCATGCAACACTCCTTCAGGCTGTAGCTTTGCTGGCGAAACGGCGGCCGGTGCAACTTCGGCTCGCAGGCGATGGCGCCTTGCGCAGCCGCCTCGAGGATCACGTTAGGGGACTCGGCATCCGAGAGCTGGTGAGGATTCTCGGCAACCTTGACCGGGCGCAACTCTTGCGCCAGTACCGTGAGGCGGCTGTCTTCACCTTCGCCACCAAAGGCGAGGGTAGCCCGCTGGCGCTGCTTGAGGCCATGTCCTGTGCGCTTCCCGTGGTGGCTTCCGATGTCCCGGGCGTGCGCGAGATTCTGGGGGGCGGCCAGCGCGGGCTGTTGGCGCCGCCGGAGGATCCAATGGCCATGGCATCAGCTATCGAACGGATTCTCGGCGATGAGGAGTTGGCTCGCCGCATGGGTACCAACGCTCGAGAGTACGTGGAGAACAATCACTCGGCGACGCGCATGGCTGCGCGGTACTGGGAGGTTTTGAATGCCCTCTGAAGATAGTCGGGGCGCGCTAGGCCCGATCAGGATACTTCAGGTTGTCGGTAGCTTGAACCGCGGCGGCATTGAGACTTGGCTCCACCAAGCGGTGGCCCGTCTACCACGGGAGCGCTACGAGTGTGACTTCTGTACCTATCGCTATAAGCGGGGGGCGTATGCGACCGAGCTCGAACAGTGCGGCTGCGCGTTCCACCACATCCCGCTCGGATGTAGTCCCGTGGCGATCCTTCGCTTTTCGAAGCAATTTCGGCGGCTTCTCCGCGAGGGCCGGTACGACGTCGTTCACTGTCACGGGTTGCTGCTGGTTGGCTTCTTCCTGTTTTTAGCGTGGTTGGAGAAGGTGCCGGTCCGCATCGCCCACTCGCATAGCACTGATCGAGAGACCGGTGGCGTGGTAACAGTAGCGAACCACCTGGGTCTAGTCCTGAATCGAACTCTGGCCCGGGCCTTTTCGACGCAGGGCGTAAGTTGCTCGGCGGAAGCGGGGGCTGCGCTCTTCGGAAGGCGTTGGGAAGAGGAGACGAAATACAAACTCATCCACTGCGGCATCGATCTTACTCCGTTTGAGGCTGTCAACACCCCGGATTCTCTGCGCATCACCCTTGGCATCGAGCCCGGCGCAAAGGTCATCGGACACGTGGGAAGCTTCAGCGTCGTCAAGAACCACCGATTCCTGGTCGAGGTCGCCGCCCGAGTGCTCCAAGAACGCGCGGATGCCGTGCTGCTGCTGGTGGGAGATGGCAAGCTCAGGCCGGCGATCGAGAAGGCCTGTGCGGAGCTCGGCATCAGCCGGCGTGTGATCTTCGCCGGCGTGAGTTCGCACGTTCCGGAGCTGATGCGCTCCGCCATGGACGTGTTCGTAATGCCCTCGTTTCACGAGGGCCTGCCACTCGTCCTCTTGGAGGCCCAGGCTGCTGGGCTACCCTGCTTGGTGTCGGATGTCGTATCTCGCGAGGCGATGGTTTCGGAAGAATCGATCCGGTTCTTGCCGCTCTCTGCCGGCCCCGAGTCCTGGGCGGACGCCATCGTGTCATTGCTTGAAAGCCCCCCTCACCGCCGCGATCTGGTTAAGGTTATGTATAATAGCGACTTCAACATCGTCACCTCCGCAGACCAGTTGCTTTGTCTGTACGACGCAGCTCGCATCGACTGCCCGGCCTCCCCTGGGTTCTAAGTGTCATTCTTTCTCGACTGGCCATCCGATGGAGCCGGCGCCTGTGCTGCGCTGGTGATGTACGGCCTGATCTTGCTGGCTGTCGTGTTGCGTTCTGCCCGTCGCGGTGCACTCGCCGCGCTGATTCCGGGCGCGCTAGCGTGGCATTTGGTTGTTTGGGCCTTCGTCAGTTTCTGGATGCTCCCCTACTACACGGCGAGAGGCGGGGCCGATAATTATGGGTACCACCTCGACGGCCTGATGGTCGCCCAATTGATCCGCTCGGGCCACTGGGGAGGCATCTCCCGGGGCCTGGGCACAAAGGCCATGCCGATCTTCACGGGCTTTCTTTACGCCCCCTTCGGCGGGGATATCTACGGGATCCTGTTTTTTTCCGCCGTCCTAGGCCTTTGTGGTGGCCTGTATCTCTGCCTGGCGTTCAGCTTATGGGCCACACCAGCGCAACTGAGAAGGTACTCTCTAGTTGTCCTGTTTCTGCCGTCGTTCGCGGCATGGACAAGCTTCTTCGGCAAGGATAGCTGGGTTGCCTTGGGGTTAGGCCTGGCGGCGTACGGCTACTCCTCGATGCTGAAAGGCCGCCGCTCGACAGGCCTGTGGTACCTCTTAGCGGGCGTCGCAATCGTAACCGTAATCCGGCCTCATATCGCTGTGACGTTGGCGGCATCGATGGTTCTCGCCTACATGTGGGGCTTGACAAGGGCGCGTCACACGTCGATCCCCGCGAAGCTTGGGATGATCCTCACGCTTATTGCCATGTTTGCCCTGCTCGCCTCGGTAGCGCGCGGATTCCTAGGGTTGCCGGATTATTCCGCCGACAGCATGCAAGAATACGCGCGGAAGCTGGGGAAGGGAAACGAAATAGGCGGCTCGGTTGTCGAGATTCAGACGGCTCCGGGCGTGGCCGGAGCGCTCCTTGGGTTCCCGCGTGGGATCGTACGCGTTCTGTTTCAGCCGTTCCCGTGGGAAATCAATAATTTCAACGCAGGAATGGCCGCAGCGGAGAACCTCTTCATCCTTTGGTTCGTCCTCAGCCATGCCGGCCGCCTGCGAAAGTTGTTCCGCGAAATGCGTCGAAAGCCATATGTTCTGTTTTCATCAGTCCTTGCGTGTGCGGTATTACTAATGTTCAGCTTTTTGCCCAATCTTGGGCTGCTGTCGCGTCAGCGCGCGCAGTTGCTGCCGTTCGTGTTTGTGCCGCTCGTAGCGGCGGAGACCGTGCGGAAACGGGCGTCCCGGCTTGCGCGTATCGCGGTGCCTGCCGGATGGCCCTACAACTCGGGCCGCGCGCTCGCACGGGCCCGAACCGGTTTTTCTTCAACACCAGCGAACCGTAGGATTCCGCCATCACCCCTGCACACACGTGGCCCGGCGAGTTGATATGAAACCAGCAAGCGTTGTTGCTGAATCCGAGGTTCCGGCCCGTCTTAGCCTCTATGGCGAAGAAACTCGTCCGCGCATACTCGCAGTGTGCACCCTCGACGTGATGGCGTGGAAATTACTGCGGCCCTGGTTCCGCGCGCTGCTCGATGCCGGATACGAGGTGCACATCGCGTGTGCCAGGACGAACTGGTTCGGGCAACTCGGAGCGGACGGGTTTCACATGCATGAAGTGCCGCTCCGGCGGCGGATGAATCCTCTGGTGCACATCGCGCCGTTGTGGGAGCTTTACTGGCTGATTCGACGCGGGCGTTTCGTGGTGGTGAACACCCACAGCCCGGTTGCGGCCGCGGTCGGGCGCCTGGCAGCGTGGCTCGCTCGAGCGCCGGTGGTCGTCTACACCGTACACGGCTTCTATTTCCACGATGACACGCCGTGGTGGAAGCGCCGCTGCCTCGTGGCCCTGGAGTGGCTACTTGGCAAGATGACCAGTGGCTTCATGTTTGTGTCCGATGAAGACCGCCGGACCGCCGTGCGAGAGGGCATTGCCAGGGACCCCGCCATGACGACGACGATCTACAACGGCGTGAACGTGGAGGAGTATCCAATGAGAGGCTCGTCGCCGCAAGACGCCGCGGAAATGCGGAAAAGCCTCGGCATTCCCGCTTCGGCCGCAGTTGTAGGCATTGTCGGACGGGTGGTGAGGGAGAAAGGTTATCTTGAGTTCGCGGAGATGGCCGAGCTGGTCTCGGCGGGCCGGAGCGACGTGTACTTCCTGGCGGTTGGCGATGCACTCCCCTCCGACCGCGACGGAATTGCGGCGAAGTTCCGGAAGCGCATCCGGGCGGCTGGGCTGGAGGAGCGGTTCCGCTTCACGGGGTTCACCGACCGTGTGACGGATTACCTGCAGGTGATGGATATCTTCGTTTTGCCGTCGTACCGGGAGGGATTTCCCAGGTCCGTGCTGGAAGCGATGAGCTGTGCGCTGCCGGTGGTGACGACCAACATCCGGGGCTGTCGTGAAGCGGTCGTGAATGGCGAGACGGGCCTGCTGATGCCACCGCGAAACGGCACAGCGCTGGCCGAGGCGGTGGACCGTCTGCTGGGGAACCCAGACCTCGCCGGCAGCATGGGCCGCGCTGGGCGGGAGCGAGCGGTACGTCTGTTCGACCAGAGATTGGTGCAGACCCGCTTTGTATCGATCATTGAGGGGGCATTGAAGCAGAACAATGTCAAGAGGGAGCCCGAGAACGGTGCGAGGCGTTCGTAGGCTGCTCGACATATGCGTTTCCGGCGGCGCGTTGATGGTTCTCGCGCCGCTGATGGGCGCCATCGCAGCGGTGATTCGCTTCAACCTGAGGGCCAGCCCGGTCTTCGCGCAACCACGGGCCGGTATGAACGGGCGGACCTTCACCCTGTTCAAATTCCGCACAATGACCGAGGCGCGCGACACGGCCGGGAGGCTGCTCTCCGACGAACAGAGGCTGACGAGCTTGGGAAGGCGCCTTCGCGAGACGAGCCTGGATGAGTTGCCGCAGCTTTGGAACGTGCTCAAAGGGGACATGTCCCTGGTGGGTCCGCGTCCGCTATTGCCCGAGTACCTGCCGCGCTACAGCGCCTTCCAGCGCCGCCGCCACGAGGTGAAGCCGGGCCTCACAGGCTGGGCGCAGATTCACGGGCGCAACACCCTGAGTTGGGAAGAAAAATTTGAGCTTGACGTCTGGTACGCGGACAATCAAAGCATCTGGGTGGATATGAAGATCCTGACGATTACCGCCTGGAAGGTTCTACGGCTCGATGGCATTAGCCAACCTGGCCATGCCACGATGCCTGAATTCCTGGGAACTCAAGCACCCACGGCGGCGGAAACCACACGGAGTGGCACCTGAGCCATAACAATCAAATCGTGGTCGTCGGGGCCTCGGGGCACGCCAAGGTCGTCATCGACGTCATCGAACAACAGGGTTGCCACAATATAGTGGGACTTATCGACACCTTCAAGGAGCCTGGTACAACAGTGATGGGGTACCACGTCATCGGTCGAGAGGATTGCATCCCGGGTCTGCTCGCCGCCGGTGAAATCACTGGCGGTATTATCGCCATCGGCCACAACTGGGTGCGATGCCAGATGGCCCAGCGCATCCGGGAGCGCGCTCCGGGCTTCCCGTTTGTCAATGCGATACACCCCTCCGCCCGAATCGCCCGTGAAGTCGTGCTCGGCCTGGGTGTCGCCATCATGGCTGGGGTCAGCATCAACCCAGGCACACGGATTGGGGACTTCTGCTTCCTCAACACCAATTCCTCGGTGGATCACGACAACACCTTGGGCGAGTTCAGTTGCCTGCAACCGAATGCCGCAACCGGTGGGAACGTCGGAATCGGCGCCTTTTCCGCCGTTTCGATGGGGGCTAGTGTCATTCACGGCGTCACGATTGGCTCTCACACCGTGGTCGGCGCTGGTTCTACCGTACTTTCCGACATTCCCGATTTCGTGGTGGCCTACGGCACGCCATGCCGCGTAATCCGCAGGCGTCAACCCGAAGACACCTGCTACTGACCGCTGCCGGCGCCAGATCAGGGAGAAAGAGCCATGAGTTCGCCTGTGAGTGCCATATCCGCCCGCGAAGCAGCGTTCCGATTCATCAAGCCCACCGTTCCACCCATCGACGACATCCTACGGAGCTATCTGCCTTCCTTCACAGACGGGATGCTCACCAACGGCAACGTTGTGGCCCGGCTGGAAGCGAGCGTCGCTGAGCGTCTTGGAGTCTCGCATTGCGTGGCAGTCTCGAGCTGCACCTCGGGCCTGACGTTGGTGCTAAAGGCGCTCGGCATCACGGGCGAAGTCATCCTGCCGAGCTTTACTTTCTTCGCGACAGGTCATGCGGTGCTGTGGAACGGCCTGAAGCCGGTGTTCGCGGACTGTGGCCGGAGGACCTGGACGATTGATGTTACTGATGTAGAGGCAAGGATCACAGAGCGCACGGGGGCCATTCTGGCGGTTCACCTCTACGGCAATCCGGCCCGTATCGACGAACTGCAGCAGATTGCGGGCAGGTACGGCCTGAAACTCATCTTCGACGCTGCGCACGCTTTCGGCAGCAGTTATCGGAGCTCGCCCGTCGGCGGCTTTGGTGATGCCGAGGTGTTCTCACTGTCGCCTACCAAACTCCTGGTCGCCGGTGAAGGCGGCCTGGTTTGCACCAACGACTCGACACTGGCGAGGATGATCAGGGCCGGCAGAAATTACGGGGACGCCGGCAGCTACGACCCGGAGGTTCTTGGGTTAAACGCACGCATGACGGAGTTCAATGCAGCCATGGCGCTGGCCGGGCTGGCACTGGTAGATCACAAGGTGGAGCGCCACAATGAGATCGCGAAGCAGTATACGGAGCTCCTGGCCGGCACGCGTGGAATTCGATTTCAAGAGGTGGACAGAGACGATTGCTCCGCGTATAAGGACTTCTCGGTGCTGGTTTCGCAGCCCGAGTTTGGTATGAGCCGTGACGATATCGGAGACGCTTTGCTGAGACAAGGCATCCCGACGAAGAAGTACTTCTATCCGCCGCTTGACCGGCAACGCGTGTTCACAGCGAACGGCGCCGGGAGTGGTGCAGCGCTTCCCAACACAGCCAGGATTTCCGGGGACGTGTTGAGTCTTCCGATCTACGAATCGCTTCCGGACGAAACGGTGCAAATGGTGGCACTGGCGATCCGGCGGCTGGCTTCGTGATCGGTATTCGGAGGAGTTTAGCAATGAGCAACTTTAAGTGGAAAGAGGCACTGCCGCGCATCGCGGCGGACTTTGTCATTGTGCACGCCAGCATGGTTGGTGCGCTGCTGGTCTCGGTGCTTTACAGGACAGCCATCGGGCATGGGCCGGAGGCGCGCAGCCTCATTGACGACTTCGTGCAGCACTATAGCGCCTTCTTCTGGCTGCTTTCGCCCATATTTCCCTTGGTCTTCTCGCTCAACGGCTTCTATACGCACACCCGCGGCTACGTTGGGAAGCACAAGACGTGGGTGATTCTTCGGGGTGTGGTAATGGCCGTCCTGGTGTTCTTCGGCGTCAACGTACTGCTTTTCGGCGCCACGGCGGTGGGTCGCAGCGTGGTGGTGCCATTCATGGTACTGGCCGGTGCGGGCCTCACCTCGGCCCGCCTGCTGAAGGCGTCCTTCGAACGCCACTTTGATGTGAAACCGAAGAACGGCGTCTCCATTCCCAGCGACAGAGGACTGGTGTTGGTGGTGGGCGGCGCCGGCTACATCGGCTCAATCCTTGTCGAGCGGCTTCTCGAAAAGGGTTACCGCGTGCGTGTCCTGGACTGCCTACTATACGGCGATGAACCGCTACGGCAGGTCAGGAAGCACCCCGATTTCGAGCTGATTGTGGGCGACGCCAGGAACATCCAGGACGTGGTGAGATCCGTGCGCGGCGTGGAATCCATCATCGATTTGGCGGCCATCGTTGGCGACCCGGCGTGCGAACAGGACCGGGGATCGGCCCTGGAAACCAACTACGCCGCTACCCGAATGCTCATTGAAATTGCCAAGGGGCACGGTGTAAGCCGGTTCCTGTTCGCGTCGAGTTGCAGTGTATATGGGGCTACCGACGTTGAAATGGATGAGAATGCGGCGGCGCAGCCCATCTCGCTGTACGGCCAGACCAAAGTCGACTCCGAGCGGGCTCTCCTCGAAGCGCGCAGCGCTACTTTCCACCCAACCATACTCCGCTACGCCACGGTATTTGGCCTCGGATATCGGCCCCGCTTCGACCTGGTGGTCAACCTCCTCACCGCGAGGGCCCACCAGGAAGGCGCGATCACAATCTACAACGGCCAGCAATGGCGCCCCTTTATTCACGTGCGCGATCTGGTTGAGGCAACCGTTCGAGTGCTGGGAGCGCCGGTCCGGCTGGTGAGCGGCGAGATCTTCAATGTGGGTGATACGCGATTGAATCATACCCTCACTGAGGTTGCGGGCATCATCCGGGACGCGTTCCCGACCGTTCGGGTCGAGAACGTTGACAATTCCGACCGCCGGAACTATCGCGTCAATTTCGATAAGCTGCTGAGTCGAACCGGCTTCCGCGCGCGCTACACCGTGCGCGATGGCGTGGAGGAGATCAGGAAGGCTTTTGATGAGCGGCTGATTACAGACTACACGGATCTCCGCTATCACAACCAACGCTACCTGAAAGCCATCGGTAGCCTGGCCAATAAAGATGAGGTTGACACCCTGGTGATGGCGGCCTTCTCGAACCACCGCCCGAATCGCCAGGCGGCCGCAGCCGCAGCGCAAGGTCCTTCGGCTTGAAGCCGGCCTGTTGCCGAGACGTGGCCAGCATGGTGAATGCGTCTTCGGGTTCAATCCCCCACTGTGAAGCGAACTCTGGATCGAGATCCAATTTACCTGCCCTAATCGGGTGATCTGGCGTAGACTGCATACATATGGGTAGTGCAGTCAAACCGGCGAACCTCTCCTGTTCTTTGCCGCGCGGGCGGTGCCGAGGGGGAACCGGATGAAGACATCAAGATCCGGCTCACTGGCATGCGCCCTGGCGAGAAGCTCTACGAAGAGCTGAGCACGGTGCTCGAGGACACCACGCCCACCGCCCACGAAAAGATCCGCATTTACGTAGGCAACGGCATGCCGGAAGGCGATATCGAGATGTGGCTGCTCTGCCTGCGGGAGGCCTGCGCCACCCGCGATGCCGGCCGGCTGGTGGTAGCCCTGAAAGAGATCGTCCTGGACTACAGCCCGAGCACCCACTTGTTAAAGCGGGTAATCCCGGCCCGCGCCGTGCCGGCGTAACGGCAATACTGTTCACTTTGTGGGGCGGACCATCGCATTCCGTGGTCTGCCAACTTGGTACAGGTTGGCAGACGACAGAAAAACGATCGTCTGCCCCACATGCTAGAGTTGGAGGTATGAAGTACCCAGTTGCTTTGATGCGAACCGAAGAGGGGTACAGCGTCTCTTGCCCCGGTCTGCCCGGGTGCTGGTCGCAAGGCGCCACGGAAGAAGAGGCTTTGG
>Ga0181527_1001734_pt1 | contig 21808 bp, 14 predicted proteins | sample PEATcosm2014_Bin_30_FD_119762 | JGI IMG/M metagenome (GOLD analysis project Ga0181527, IMG submission 119762) | Peatland microbial communities from MTU Mesocosm Facility, Houghton, MI, USA - PEATcosm2014_Bin06_60_metaG | ecosystem: Environmental > Terrestrial > Soil > Wetlands > Peat | place...
GCTCACGGGGTCCCAACCCAGGTTGTCGTTCAGCGAAGAAAAGATGATCTCTTCCGGCAGCGCCTTATGGAAGTAGGCGAAATGCCGGACCACGCCGCCCCAGCCGGAAATCACCAGGCGCTTCTCGGGGGCGTGGCGCTTCAGGAAATCAAAGGCTTGCTTGAAAGGAGCGACAGAAAGTGGAACGTTTTGCTTTTGGCTAGCCCAGCTCATCCCCTCGTCTTCCCACAACCAGACGTAATCCACGCTGGGATAAGCCTCCAGAAGTTGCCCCAGTCGTGCTTCCAGGATGTCCTTCGCCGCTACTGACTCGGGATCGATGCGCGGCCCTGGGATCTTTGCGTCGCTCGAAGCATAGTACGCTTCCGGAGGAGTGGCGCGGTAAATCTCATCGGGGACCTGATAAGGCTCGAACCCCACGCCGGCGCGGATGCCAAGCTGCTTGGCGTACTGCAAGGCCTCCTTCCATAGTTGCTGCGCAAGTTCTTCGGCCTCCCAGCAACTCCTGGCCTTGGTGGTGGCTTCCGCGCCGAAGACTTCATCCACGAAAAAGTCGGGCGCCCCCATGCCATAACGCGAAGTACGCTCCGGCAGATAGCCCCAGCGGTTCGTCGCGCTGGTGTCGGTATAGGCCAGATGACCGGCCCCGGCATACTCGAAGGAAAGGAACGACTCAGCCCACTGGTTCGCGCCGGAGTAGACGTGTACACCCAGGGTGTTGAACCGCATCCGGACCATGGCCTCGAGGTAGGCGCGCCAGTCTTCGCGGTTGTAAACCGTCACACAATTGAGGAAGTCCGGCCAGGGCACAAGCCCGCGCACGTTGAAGCGTGGCTGCGCTTGCCAGGGGTCGCCGACGGGCGGCAGATTGAGGGCGCGTGCGGGCTCCAAGGGGTAGACTTCGCCGTCCAACCCAAAGAAGGCTCCCTGACGCTCCAGGAAGTCAAACACTGCGTAAAGAACCGCCTGAGGTGTGGCGCCGGTCAACTGGACACGGGAAGCCATGCCGCCCCCGGATTCGTGAGAGACTTCGTAGGCTTCAGGATGTTTAACGCCGCCTTTCCTGACCGAAAGAGAGAAGATAAAGCCAGACGATGGCTGTTCACCTCCACCCACGCGGGCCTGTACAGGTTCCCTGGCAAGCCCCAGATTTCGTAAGCCGCGCGCCAACTCGCAAGATGCCAACTGCTCCTGGAAGCCCGCTTGCGGCTCGCGAATGATCCATACCGAGTCTGTCGATCCGAACCTGGCTTGCATCTTCAGGCCATTGGAATTGGATGTTGGACCGCTTTGCGGTAAACCTGGATGGGCTGGAGCCGCCCCCTTTGCGGGTAAGGCTGCGTTGGCAATTAACGGCGCTGCTCCCAAGCCGAGAGCGGAGTCGTGAAGGAATTGACGCCGTCCGATGCGTTGAAATGGTTTCATGTTTCTCCTTTCACCGAATGCCGCACAACTTGTCGATTATTGGCCCTATTTTTCGCTTTGATTGGCGCTTTTCGCACTCAGAATTCGGTTCGTTTTTGAGCCTCCAAGAAGGTTAACCCCTTTATTTTCAACAGAATCTTCGGTTCGTTCCCTCTATTTAGTATCTTTACCACCTACCACCTGCCACATACCAGCTTGGTCATGAGTTCGCAGGTGGCGGTCGAAGGTTGGCTGCGGTTCTTCCCCCACCTACCACATACCACATACCACATACCACGTACAAGGAACTAACTACCTGTATTTTCAACAACATACCCGCTTTAGGCGGAAATCTCCTTTGTTTTCATAGACATCCCAGCTTCATGGCAGGCTGCGGAAAGCTCCTCCTTTGTTTTCACAGACATTCCCGCGTCGTTCCCTCATTTTAAAGTTACTACTGTTTCCTCTTTTCCGGTGGAGAAGACAGTCTGTCCCAGGCTGCTGTACGGGCGAAGAGTCCCGCCAGCCCGAACTCCCATCCAAGCAGCCGGCAGTAAGCAGAAGGCAGTAAGCAGTAAGCAGTAGGCAGTCGGCGGAAAGCAGATGCTCTTCGTTCTGACTCCTGAGTCCTGAAACCTGCTCTTCCCCACCTACCCCCTACGACATACCACCTACCGTATCCATAATTCATAATTCACCATTCACCATTCACCATCTCCCCCCTGCAACCACTCTTCCGTCTTCCGACTCCTGAATCCCGGCTTCTGCACAATCCACCTAGCATAGTAGCCTATCTTTTCTCGTTTGTCAAGAGACATGGAGTCGCAAGGAGTCCCGCGCACCCGTCCCCGATCCCCCCGGCCAGGCTGAGCATGACCCATATCTTTTGCTGGACACCGGGCGTGCGAGCGCTACTGATGCCAAAATGAGCCCCGAAGGGGCGACCTAGCCCAGCCCAGGCCAGCGGCCTTGGTCCGAGGATCCAGCGTTTTCTTGGCGGCAAGCCCTGAACGGGCGAAATAGCACTTGGGGAGACACGCGGACGGCCGCCTAAGCCTGGTCGGTAGATGGGTCACGCCCTTTCAGGGCTGGCGAACCCCAGCGGCGTAAACTTTTTGACCCAGGCCGGTGGCCCATAGGCGCTAACTTAAGGCAGAATCCCCGTGCGGGGGGAGACCGTTACCCCTCATCCGGGGCGAAAATCGGCAAGCCTGACCTTAACTTCCAACTTCCCAGAAGGGGACTTCGGGGGAGTCAGGAGGTTGCACTTCTACAAGTAGGCCAAGTGACTCTCATATGACGTGAAGCCGACTTTTCAGGCCGAATCTCTGTTAGCGGCAGAACCTCATGACCGGCAGTAACTTGCAGTGAGACGAGCGAATAGATTCTTCTGCGACCACATGAGAGTATTTTCCGAGTGGCGACCGTACTGGAGCTGAGCGACTTCGCTCTACCCTGCGTTACTCGCGATCAATCCCAACGAGCGCCATACCACCCCGAACTTCATCGAATGGGACTTCCGGTAAGCTTTCGGGGAAGATTTACGACCATGGGCGTTATCCGGCCCAGTGTCTACCGACTGCCCAGAATGTGGCCGGGTTTCTTCCCAGTGCGTCGTCCAGGCGCAATCACCAAAGTAAAAGGGCAGACCAAATCTACAGATTTCCCGTGGGCCAAACGGCTGAGGTGGAAGCACAGGTAATCAAAATGCCTGTAGTCAAAATCCGTGTTGCATAACCTGGACGAACTGGATTAACATTGCCCAACCGTACTCATTTGGGCAGATAACTGTGGCCGACGAGAGCTTCGATCCGAAACTGCGACAGAGATCTCAGACCCCGCCAGTGGAGGAGCGTCTGGAAACTTGGGGGGAAATCGCGGCTTACTTGAAGGTCGAGCAACGCACCGCCCAGCGGTGGGAGGAGATCTTAAGCCTGCCCATTCACCGACTTCAGGGTCGAGTCTTCACCTATAAGTCTGAGCTGGAAGCTTGGCGGCGCAAGCGGGAGGACCCTCCAAACCCTCCGGAGCCTGACCGTAAGTTTTGGACACAGGAAGAGTTTGAGGCTATAAGGCGGCACGCAGGTGTTGCGGCAGCTTCGGTGGTGCTCGTCGTTCTGGCAGTCTACTTCGTCTGGCTGTTCTTTCACCGACCACTGACAAAAGTGATGCTGGTCGTGCTCCCCTTTGAGAATTTAAGTGGCGACCAGAATCAGGAATACTTCTGCATGGAATTCACGGAGGAACTGACTACCCAATTGGCGCGTTTACGTCCGGAGCGGTTGGGCGTAATCGCCCCCACTTCGGCACGGAATGTAAGGGCTAAGACCATCGATCAGATTGGACGCGAACTCGGGGTGAAATACATTCTGGAGGGGAGTGTTACGCAACACGGCGGCAATCAGGTCCACATCACAGCACAACTGATTCAGGTGAGCGACCAGGCCCAACTTTGGGCAGACAGCTACTCGCGCAGCGAAGCAGACGTGCTTACACTACAGAGTGACGTGGCGGGAGCCATCGCGCGCCAAATCAAACTAACACTGACGCCCCAAGAGCAGGCCAGCCTCACGGTTTCGCATCCTGTGAACCCGAAGGCTCACGACGCCTACCTGCGCGGCCGCTATCAGTGGAGCCAACGAACTCCCAAAGCTATTGCCAACGCCATCCAAGAATTTCAGCAGGCCATCGCGGCAGATCCCGATTACGCCCCGGCCTACGCGGGGCTGGCGGATGCCTATGAGCTTCTCGGCTCGGTTCCCAACGACGCGCTACCTCCCCGTCAAGCCATTCCCAAGGCGGAGGAAGCCGCCGAGAAAGCCCTGGCGCTTGACAACTCGCTCGCTGAAGCACACGTCTCCCTTGCTTATATCCGGCTCGCTTACGATTGGAAACGGCAGGAGGCTGAACAACAGTTTCGAGAGGCGTTGGAACTCAATCCAGGCTACGCCACCGGTCACGAGTGGTACGCGTTGTACCTGGTTGCGACAGACCAAATGGACAAAGCGATTGTCGAGATACAAAAAGCCCAGGAACTCGATCCGCTCTCGATCATTATGAACATGGCCGCTGCCCAGGTTTTCCTTTACGCTGGCCAGTATGATCGGGTTCTCGAGCAATGCCAAAGGGCGTTAGACCTCGATTCGAACTTCTTTCTGGCCTATTACTTTCGGGGCCGCGCTTACGAGCGGAAAGGTATGCTCCCGCAAGCCATCGCCGAGTTCCGGAGGGCAGGTACCCTTTTTCCCGGTAACCCTACATTGATGATGGCACTCGGCGGTGTCTACGCCCTTGCCGGCGACAAAGCACAAGCTCGGAGCTACCTGGCCGCCCTCGTGAATCTTTCAAAGCAGAGATACGTGCCGGCGGTTTACATGGTGGGGATCACGGCGGGGTTGAACGATAAGGATGAAGCCTTCCGCTGGTTGGATCAGGCGGTTGAGGACCGCTGTGACTACGTCATTTACCTTGGTCACGAGCCCGGACTCGACAACCTGCGTGCCGACCCGCGCTTCCGTGAGTTCGTGCACCGCATCGGTCTGATGCCTTAGTACGCGAGGTTTAATTGGTGACACCCAAAGACACTGTGAACAGTAGCCGCAGTCTGGCGCTCGTGGTCCGTCTTGTCGTGACGGGTGTCGCGATCGGCTTTTGGCTCTGGACTCAGTCGCTGCTCGGACGGAGACCTCTGGCATCATCCGGAATCGGCGATGCCTTACACACTCTCTCGGCGCCCCTGAACCATTACTTGGCGCTAAATCCCACCGCAGCAAACGGTTTGCTTATAGCCAGCTCGGGACTGATCGATCTATTGACGGTATTTGTCCTCGCGGAATGGGTCTTCGGAAGGAGTGTCCGTCCGATACTCGGATTGGGAATACTCATTGGTCTTCGGCAAATAATGGAAGGCCTCTGCGCATTACCGAAACCCGAAAGCATGATCTGGCATTACCCCGGTTTTCCCTCGCTGCTCGTCACTTATAGTGTTGCCAACGACTTTTTCTTCTCCGCCCACACAGCCATCGCCACCTTCGCCGCAACTGAACTGGCACGTTTAGGCCGGCGTTGGCTGAAACTGCTCGCCACTGCCATCGTCGTGTTCGAGGCGGCAGCGGTTCTGGTGCTCCGGGCTCACTACACGATGGACGTTTTCACTGCGATCATTTCTGCCCTGTATGTGGCCCACCTCGCTGACCGGATTTCGCCGTGGTTCGACCGGAAGTTGGCAAGATTCTTGACGCCGTCAGGCGGGCGGCGCCCGCCCGAGGGTTACGCACCCTCCCCATCATCTGTCGACAAATAGGAGATCAACTCCATAGAATCAGCGGGTTGCAAATCAGCCCGCACTCCTCTCCTTAGGTTAGGAATAGGACGCTACTGCCCGCATCGCGGCAAAGCACGACATCGCCACAATGTCTAGCCTTGTCGCTTGCATGTCGTTTTTCATATCCCCTAGGATCGCCACGTAGCGCAGGGAGACAGGAGGGTATGATGAACAAAAAGACGGGCAACTTCGGGCCGAAAGAACGCCCCAGACTTGCAGACTTCACCTCCGATCAAAAGCGAGTCCTGCTGGTTCTCACACTCATCAATTTCGTCAACTGGATTGACCGCCAGATTGTGTATCCCCTATTTCCGTTGATTAAGAACGACTTCCACGTAAGCTATGCCCAACTCGGCTGCCTGGTTGCCGCCTTCAGCGTCGTTCACGCTCTGGGATCCTTCGGCCTTGGTCGCCTCGCGGACCTGACCTCTCGGAAGAAAGTGATCAGCTACGGCATCGCCTTCTGGAGCGCAGCCACGTTTATGAGCGGCGTTGCGCCATCATTCCGTTCACTTCTGGTGTGTAGGGCGGCGGTGGGAGTGGGAGAGGCGGCCTACGCTCCCGCGGGTAACGCCATGATCTCGGCCGTTTTCCCCAAAGGCGTTCGGGCCCGCGTGCAGGGTTTTTTTGACCTCGGCATGTTCACCGGCGGGGCGCTTGGCCTGGCCCTGGGGGCGATTCTCGCCCAATCCGTCGGCTGGCGACCCGCTTTCTTCATCGTCGGTGTTCCCGGTGTCCTCCTCGCTCTAAGCGTCAGAGGTTTGCCGGAACAGAGCCAGAAGTCGGAAACCGAAAAGGTCTCCATGCGGGAACTGGCACGGATCCCTGCTTACCTCTTTGTGCTGGTGAGCGGTTGGTTCAGCGCCTTTGCCGGCCACACCTACGTCATCTGGGGAGCAGAGTTCGTTTACCGATATAAGGCTTTCAGCTTGCGCCAGGCGGGTATTCTCTTGGGCTCGGTCATGTTGGTGGCGGGAATCCTCGGTGTGATCTCCGGGGCCTGCGTCGCTGACCGTCTGGCCAAGACCGTCGTCTGGGGTCGCGCTTTGACTCCGGCCATCGGATTCCTGGTATCGGCGCCCTTCATCCTCGGCGCACTGCACACTGGCAGTAAGTTCACTGTGCTCTTTCTGCTCTTCACCGGCACCTTCTTTATGACGTGGTACCACGGACCGGTGACAGCTGTCATCCATGACCTGACGCCACCCCGGAATCACGCCTCCGCCATCGGGTTGTATTACTTCTTTGTGAACTTTTTTGGCACAACCACTGCCTCAGCGCTGGTCGGGAAGTTGGCTGACCGCTACGGGTTACTTGCGGGAATGCATTGCGCCGTCATCGCCCAGGTTGTGGGCGGGATGGGCTTCTTTGCGGTCGTTCATTCGATCCGCCGCCACGGCCTCGCGAGTTCGCTCGCTTCGCGCCAACCGGAGAATCATGGGTCGCCAGAGCCGGTGGTTTGGATCCGTCGGCGCGCAGAGGCTTCCGAATGAAGCCGATACTTAGCGGCTGTCTTGCGTCCATCACATTGGCTCGACAGGAGCTTCGAGAGATAGAGATGGCACTTTCGGCTGTTATGAGGGTACCAAGAAACGAGGTAAACCGTGAGTAGACCGTTTTTTAGCGAATTTAAAACGGCGAACGACTTGGTCCAGATCAGTCACGGGGAAGGCCTGATCGGGCAGCAACTCGAGAAAGAACGAAGCCGACTGGAACAGCAGGACGGCATCGCCAAGCATCAGACCCATTGCGCCGAAAGGAGAGGGCGCAGCCTGCCGCGATGGGCTTCGCCGGGTTGGAGGGGGGCCGCGTATGATGCGCGCCAGCCGATTGCAATTTTGATTTCTGCTTCGGTATTGAGCTTCTGCGGAAATCTTCAGGCTCAAACACCGGAGGGGCCACGCGAGCAGACTGCTGGTTCCTACATCGCGGCATGCCGGACTCCCGCACACGTCAGGAACAGCAAGCCGGAGGTCTTCCACGGTATCGTGGATCAAGTGGTTGAGTTCCTCAAGTCGAATCGGATTGTCCTGGTCAGCGACCCTTCGCGCAAAATGATTCAATCCGAGGACGTAATCTCCCGGGAGACTTTGTTGAATGTGACAAAAGACGTGGGCGCTTCTCATCTCTTGTATCTCATTGTCGACCGGCCAACCACCCAATGGGCCAAAATTACACTGCAGTGCTTTGAGGTTTCCGGCAAGCTCGTTTGGGAGGAAAGCGGCGGCTCGGGAATGGGCGCGGTGTCAGGAAAAAAGGGAGTGTCAAGAGCCCTCGAAAAACTGGAGAAGCAACTTATGCCCAGGATGGGCCAGCCTGGGCTCCCTCAAGCCAAGGATACTGCGCGGCGATTGTCCGGCCTCCCGGCCTGTTCGTATCTCGCTGGACACTCACACCCTCATGTCATGCTGCGGGCCTCCCGGAAGACCCAAGTCAGGCATCAAGGGTAAGAACCGAATGAGGAGACGAAATCCTATGACTCTCTCAAGAAAGATCATTTGCGCATTCTTCACCCTCACGTTAGGGATATGCCCCAGCGCCTCACTTGCACAGAGTCCGACTCCCCAACAACCGAGTCCGCCCGTCCCCCCAGTCAAGGGTCCGTCGGCACAGTCCCCCGCCATATTCATCCTGAAAGAAGGCACAGAGGTCAACTTAAAATTAGCTCAAAGGCTGACGTCGAGAGGCGCGGTGGTGGGTGAGCCGGTAGAACTAGTTCTGGCCGATGATCTGAAAGTCGGGGATGCAATAGTCGTGAAGAAGGGGGCGAGGGTTCTGGGGACGATTTTGGAAGGGAGAGAATCAGAGAAAAAAAGAGTTGAAGCCCACCAACTCAAGATTCGAGCGGACTTCTTGAAAGCCGGCGATGTCAGAATCAAGCTGCGAGGCGAAGAGGCAGCCGCGGGCAAGCGCAACAAGAAGGCCATGGCGGCTGGCGCGGCTGCGTTGGGCGTGTGTGGATTATTGCTGGCCTCGCAGAAACGATACGTCTTCGAAGAGGGTACGCCGGTCAAAGCCTACGTGGACGAGGATGTCGAGGTTACGGGTGGGAGTTCGAACGCGACGTTCGATGGCCTCGGCCTCGCGCTCAAGCGTAAAGGCGACCTGGACGGCGGAATTGCCGAATCGCACGAAGCGATTCGCCTGAATCCGGACCTTGCCGGAGAGCACTACAACCTGGGCTTGGAACTCGCCACTAAAGGCGATTGGGACGGCGCGATCGTGGAGTTTCGCAAGGCACTGCACCTGAACCCGAATCTCGTCGAGGCGCACGGCAACCTCGGAATCGCGCTCGGACAGAAGCTCGATTGGGACGGCGCGATCGTGGAGTTTCGCGAGGTGCTGCGCCTGAACCCGAATCTTGCAGAGGCGCACTTCGGCCTGGGCACCGCGCTCGAGAATGAAGAACACTGGCACGACGCGATTGCGGAATTCCGCAAGGCGATTCTCTTGAAGCCGAATTACTCCGAAGCGCACAGCAACCTTGGCTTGACGCTCCAAATGAAGGGCGACCTGGACGGCGCGATTGCCGAATCGCGCGAAGCGGTTCGACTGAAGCCGGACAATGCCGACGCCCATCGGGGCCTGGGCGGAGGGCTCAGTATCAAGGGCGACATCGATGGAGCGATTGCGGAATACCGCGAGGCGATCCGTCTGAAGCCCGATGACGTCTGGGCGCATTATAACCTCGGCAGCACACTCGAGCAGAAAGGCGACCGCCAAGGGGCGCTGGAAGAGTACGAGGCCGCACTCAAACTCGCGCCCGATAACCCCGGCCTCAAAGCCAATTGCGAAAGGCTGCACGCGGGGTTGAATGGAGCCGCTCTTGCGGCAACCGCGCAGTCGAGGGGATCGCTGCCCGGCGAGCTCAGTGGAGGCACCCTTGCAGCGCCCGCGCAGTCGCGAGAGTCGCTGCCCAGCGAGCTCAGTCAGGCCGAAACAGCCATCGAAGCAGCGGAGGCATATGAAGAATTTACATCTGACGAGGACGAGCCGCCGCTCCCCAAGAAAGACGCGGCAGAAAAGGAGCCGCAGCTCCGGATAGGACTGAGTAGCGCGGATGCTGACTTGACGCGTTACATCAAGAAAAAACCTAGGGACGTGCGCGCTTTGCTGCTTCAGGTCTGCCTTGACGAGGTCAAGGGACAGGTCTTCCCTCTAGGATACGCGGGGAGGAAAATCACGCGGGCCGGGATGCCCGCCCCGGAACGCGATCCGCAAGAGACCCTCGATCTAATTTTGCAGATTGATCCGCAAAATGCCGAAGCCTACTACCGGGAGGCCCGCTATTGGGGGATGTTAAGGGTGAATCTTACTCCAAATCACTCGTTTATGCGGCAGGCGGATTTCGCAAAAGCCTCCCGATTCACCCGGATGGCGGCTGAAAGGGCCCCAGAAAATGTGGAGTATCGGGAGACGCTGGCGACCTACCTCAATGCCCAGGGAAAAGCGGCGGAAGCCATGGAGGCGCTCAAGACCATCCAGGGCGCAAACGACCCCAGGTACCGCTTGCTGATCGGCGAAACCAAGATTTCCGTCCCCGAAGGCTCGGCCTTCGATACTGATCAGGTAGAGCAGATACTCCCATTGGCGCAGGAAGAGAATTTAGATTTTCCCGCACTGCGCCTGAGAGCATTCCTCTACCCCGGGCCGCTGTCGAAGGTGCAGGAGTTCTACCAACAACGCTGGAAGGACTTTCGATTGCAACAGGCGCCGGGGGGAGACGCCAATAACAGCAAATTTGCCATCTTTGAATGGCAGGGCGACACTTTGCAATTCTCACCGCAACCGGTGACCGAAGCGAATACTAAAAAGGCTCAGTTCTTGCTCGTCGTGGGGGAGTTGACAAACCTGACGAAGGAAGCGAAAGGCCGGCTTTTCTGGAAGGAACTCCTGGGCGAGAATCCGAGTGACGTTGCTTGCTTCATATTCATGGTCAACCGCCGGAGGTTCTAAACGCCACTGTGTGACGATAACCTTGGGGAAGACCAGGTTGTGCATGCGCCTCTGAGGAACTTCGGAAGTTCATGCCGAAGTGTGGCGGGAGTGAGAAGGCGCTTTCTGCATCCATGGATTTGTACCGTCTGAAATGGTGCTGGGTATGGATTCAATTGTTTTAGAAACTAGCCTATTAGCGTTTTTCTGGCCGCGGCGCTGGCGAGCGCTGGCTACCCTCGCCTGCGCGCTGCTCGCGGTGTTGTCGAACACCGGATGTGCGGTAAAGAGGATCGCCGTCAACAAGTTGGGCAACGCCATCGCCAGCGGTGGAAACGCTTACGCCAGCGACGATGATCCCGAGCTGGTTCGGAGTGCAGTTCCTTTCAGCTTGAAGCTGATGGAAAGCCTGCTGGAGGAAAGCCCGAAGCATCGCGGTCTGCTCTTGGCCGCCTGCAAAGGTTTCACGGAGTATAGCTATGCCTTTGTCCAGGAAGATGCCGACGAACTCGAGAGCAAGAACCTTGCCGAGGCCACCCGGCTGCGCGCACGGGCGCGACGCCTTGATCTGCGCGCCCGCGATTACGGGCTCAGAGGACTCGAAGTGCGCCACCCAGGATTCGGCAAAGCCGTTCGCAATAACCCACCAGCCGCCGTGCGGCGCATCACCTCAGCCAAAGAAGTACCTTTGCTTTATTGGACGGCAGCGAGCTGGGGCGAAGCCATTTCGCTCTCCAAGGATAACCCTGACCTCATTGCTGACCAGCCGATCGTGGAGGCACTGATCGACCGCGCTTACAAGCTGGACCCCGACTTTGGAACCGGCGCCATCGACGGCTTCCTGATCACCTACGAACCGAGCCGGCAAGGGGCCAAAGGCGATCCTTTGGCGCGCTCGCGAGAGCACTTTGCGCGGGCTGTTGCGTTGTCCCACGGCCAGCTTGCGGGGCCCTACGTGTCTTTGGCTGAGACAGTATCAGTCCAGAAGCAAGATCGGGCCGAGTTCCAGTCGCTGCTCAGCCGGGCGCTGGCCATCGATCCCGACGCCAGACCCGAGTGGCGACTCGAGAACCTGTTGATGCAGCGCCGCGCCCGCTGGCTGCTGGCACGGGTGGATGAGCTGTTTGTGGAGTGAGACGAGCGTCAGGATATCCCAAGGGGACAAAGGAAAATGGTTGCTCGATGTCGCACCTTGTCGCTTGCATGTCGGGTGCTTGCACTCTTATGGTCGCGGACGGGGACCACGAAAGGAGGGGCAAAACAATGCATGACAGAATGAAAGGATTAGTGAACCCCTTGCTTGCCAAAAAGAGCAAGAAAATGGCTATCGCGAAAGTTCTCATGTCCTTGGTGGCGGTTTTGTTCCTTGGCGGCTGCCGCCCTGTGGATTCGCTCAATCCCTTGTATACGCAAAAAGATCTGGTCTACGACCCGGCATTGCTTGGGACCTGGTGCCTCAAAGACGATAACGACACCTACACATTGCAACGGTCCGGCTCTGCGACTTATAAGCTTGAGCTTCGAGGTTCGGATAAAGATACGAACGAGGAATACCAAGGCGTATGGGACGCGCGCTTGCTGCGATTGGGGAAGTTCCTTTTCTTGGACGTTGTTTTTGAAGAGTCGTTGCGCCCCGTGAGGCACAGCATAAGGCCGGAGTCACACCATCTGCGCGCCGTTCGCTCTGAAAAGGACGGCACAAAGCAAACCCGATTCGAACCTCATCGCCTGCGTATCGCGAGGGGTTTCTCTTTGGAGTTGGTTCCTGGGGGCAAGGGAGATGATTTCCTGGACCTCTATCTGCTTACAAGGCCGCGCGTGAGGGTCGACACCGTGAAAATCGAGATAGCAGACAAAGCGGAGGCAGGAGGATTGTCCTCTTCCCCTCATCTATTTCCGATCGAAGACTGGCTCTTTTATCTTGACCTAAGAGTGCCCGGAGGGTCGGCCCCCATGAATTCCTTTGAACTCCATGTCATCCCAGTTCACTGGTTTTTCAAAATGTCGATTGATAATGACGTCTTGCGTCTCGCTTACCTCGACGACGACTGGGTTATCAACATGACCGAAGAGAAGAAGGTTTCCATCGAACACGAGCGAGTTGGCGAATGCCAGAAGGGCATCGTCCTGGCAGCTTCCACAGAGGGTCTCCAGCACTTTGTCCTGGAGCACGCCGACGACGAAAAAGCTTTTTCCGAAGACCACACGCTGGAATTCCACCGCCAGAGGTGAGGGGGGTAAGATGTCTGTAGGAAAAATCGCAGCTGACTCTGACGTTCGACTCCGGGCCCACGCGACCCGCTGGGGGCTGGCCCCGATTCGCAGTCGGGCAAGCGCGGCTTGGGACAGGGGCCACCGGTGGGCGACGTCCCTTCGGCTGCGGCTGAAGCCGAAATCCTCCCTGGCCACAGGGAGCGTCCTCGTCCTTTTGACACTCTATCTGCCAACAACGGTAACTAGCTGCGGTGGCCCGAAGAAAGGGTATCAGCTCCTACTGGGTCAGTATGACACATTTTGGCCTGGCCTCTGGACACTCGACATTCAGGCACCAGGCCGCATCTTCTACGCATTAAACCTAGCTCTGGCAGGCCTCACGCTGTGCCTTGTTCTATCCGCAGTATATCGCGGCGGGATCCTGCGAAAGCCCCTCGCCGTCCGGTGTTTGTTCCCGATTGCAGGAACCATTTCCCTGTTCGTGTTATCGGATTTCTCCACGCTTGGATTTTTCTTCCTGCGCGGGCCTAATAGCCCGCTTTGGGCTGCCGTGCTCGGCCTTCCCCTCTTGCTTATTCTTGTGTCTTTCCTTCGTCCTGAATTCTGGCGAATGCGAGGCTTTTTCTCCTGGGCCCTTGTTATCGGAGCGGCCCTTTTCCTTTTCTTCGGGTTGGACTCGCTCTTCTTTTTGGGTTTTGGGAACGAGACTTACCTTGGTTCGCTCGTTCCAGGCATTCTCTACACGGTTATTCCGCTGGGCGTTTGGTACCGGTTTGGTCTTTCACAGCGAAAGGAACGGCACGCTCGATGGGAGGAAATACGTCCCCGGATGCAGGCTCTTTACACATTGGAGATATTATTTGCTTGCTTCTTCCTCGTCGCCTTCGGACTTGCGGGCTCGGACTTGTGGGGCTTGCTGGCGTACTTTGTAGGAATACACCTGATCTCCCTGGGGTACATGCAACTTTGGCGAGAGGCGAACCCCCTTCTCTCCCACGGACAAGTTTTGAATGAATATGAGGAGCAATAAAAATGACGAAATCGCTCAGCCGAACAGAAAGTGAAACGTTATGGGTGGGCATTCTTGCAGTCTTCCTAGTTCTCCTGGGCGCATCGGGAACGCGCGCGGCCGGACCGCCGGCGCCGGTGCGAATCAAGCTGGGCACGTTGATCCCAAGAGGCACGCCACCCTATGAAGTCCTCTTGGAGATGAGGGAGAAGTGGCGCCAGGCGCCGGAGGGCGGAGTTGAAGTCATTGTCTATCCCGACGGCACCATGGGCGGCGAGGCGGACATGGTCCGCCGGATGCGTGTAGGGCAGATCCAGGCGGCGCTGCTGAGCATGACAGGCATCTCAGAAATCGATAAGTCGGTGAACGCGCTCCAGGACATGCCGATGATGTTCTGGTCGCTCGACGAAGTCGAGTACGTCAGGGAGAGAATGCGACCGATGCTGGAGAAGCGCCTTGCCGACCGGGGCTTCGTCGCCCTCTTCTGGGGCGATATCGGATGGGTAAGGTTTTTCTCCAAAGACGCGGCCGTGCACCCTGCTCAGTTCATGCGCATGAAGCTCTTCACCTGGGCCGGGGATAACGAGCAGCTTGACATCATGAAAGCGCTGGGATTCAACGCCGTGCCGCTCGAGACCAACGACATCCTCCCCGGCCTCCAAACCGGACTCATTAACGCCGTTGACACAGCTCCTCTGTATGCGCTGGCCGGGCAGTTCTACGGCCCCTGCCCGCACATGCTGGACCTCAACTACGCTCCGCTGGGCGGAGCCGCGGTCATCACCAAGAAAGCCTGGGAATCGATTCCCCCGGGCACCCGGCAGGCGGTGCTTAAGGCGGCAGCCGAGGCGGGCGGCGAGATCACCAAGAGGAGCCGGGTAGAAAGCGACCAGGCCGTGGAAGCCATGCACAAGCGCGGACTGGAGGTCCACCACGTGACCCCGGAGATCGAGGCCGAATGGCGGACCATGGCGGAAGGAATCTACCCAAAGATCCGCGGAGGCATGGTTCCGGCGGACGAGTTTGACGAAGTGGAGCGCCTGCTCCGGGAATACCGGACATCGGCGGCGACCAACCGAGGCGGCGCAGGAAGCAAGTTGAAATGACCACGAACGTCCCGTTAGCCACACCCGTAGAACTGTTAGCGGAGAGCCTGGAGAAGCAGGAGTCGAAAGGGCGCCGCTACTTTCGCCACGGCGAGAATGCTGCCGTGACGCTGGCCCTGGCGGGGTTGGTCTTGCTGCCTCTGACGGAGAGCGTGCTGCGGAAAACGCTCCACCTTGGCATCTCCGGCTCGACGGCCCTCGTCCAGCATCTCACTCTGATTCTCGGCATGATTGGAGGCGTGATTGCCGCGCGCGAAAACCGGCTGCTGCCGCTTTCCACTCTCGGAGCGCTGCTGAAGGGTAAGAAGAAAAGTGCAGCGTTTATCTTCTGTGGCGCGTGTTCGGCCGCTGTCGGTGCTCTGCTCTGCTGGGCGAGCTTTCAGTTTGTGCTTTCCGAAAGACGTGCGGGGAAGATCCTCGCCTATGGGATTCCCATCTGGTTCGTGCAATTGGTCATGCCCTTCGGCTTTGCCTTGCTGACGGTTTACCTGCTGTGGCACGCCTCAGGAAGTTGGGTTGGGCGAGTGACGTGTGGCGCAATCTCGGGAGCCATAATTCTATTTTGCGCTCGATCTCCGCTGCCCGTGGAACAACTCATGGTTCCGGCCCTGATTGTGCTTCTGGTGGCCACCCTGCTAGGCGTTCCAGTTTTCGTGACTGTGGGTGGCGCTGCCCTGCTGTTCTTTTGGAAGCTGCACGAACCGATCGCTTCCATTCCCATCGACCTTTATTCGCTGGTCACGAATCCGTCTTTGCCGACCATGCCCCTCTTTACGCTGGCGGGCTACTTCCTGGCGGAAGGCGGAGCCTCAAAGCGCTTGATGCGCGTCTTCCAGGCGCTTTTCGGATCGTTCCGCGGCGGTCCGGCCGTCGTCACTGTCCTCGTGTGTGCCTTCTTCACATCGTTCACCGGAGCTTCGGGTGTGACGATTCTCGCCCTCGGAGGGCTGCTGATGCCCATGCTCGTGGCAGCGCGATTCAAGGAGAAAGACGCGCTGGGCCTAGTGACGGGCGCAGGCTCATTGGGCCTCTTGTTCCCGCCGTGCCTTCCGTTGATTCTATACGCCATCGTCGCCAAAATTCCCATCAAGGACGTTTTCCTGGGCGGAGTAGGGCCCGGCATCGTGATGCTGGCGATGACCGCGGCGTGGGGCATCATGGTGGGGCGCAGAGGCACCGCCCCAATCCAGCGTTTAAGCTGGGCGGAAGTCCAAGCCTCTGTCTGGGAGGCTAAGTGGGAGCTGCTTCTTCCCGCTGTCGCCTTTCTGGCGCTCTTCGGTGGATTTGCCACACCGGTCGAAGCGGCCGCCGTCACCGCTCTCTATGCCTTCTTCGTCGAGACGGTCATCTACCGCGACCTCAGTATCATTAAGGACATTCCGCGCGCCATGACCGATTGTGGCTTGCTGATTGGCGGCGTACTCCTGATCTGGGGCGTGGCATTGGGCGTCACTGATTACATGGTGGATACGGAGTTGGTGGTTCGCGCCGTGGATTGGACAACCCACAGCATCCAATCGCCGTGGGTTTTCCTGCTGCTGCTCAACCTGTTTCTCCTCATTGTCGGCTGCGTGATGGACATGTACGCCGCGATTGTGATCGAGGTGCCGCTCCTCGTCCCGCTCGGTGTCGCCTATCACATCAATCCCATCCACCTCGGCATCGTCTTTCTGGCCAACATGGAACTGGGGTACCTGACGCCACCGGTAGGACTGAACGCTTTGCTCTCCTCTTACCGCTTTAAGAAGCCCCTGAGCGAGGTCCTACTCTCCGTGCTTCCCATAGACCTCGTGCTGTTTATCGGCGTAATGCTCATTACTTATGTTCCAGCACTGACCACTTGGTTGCCGGCCTGGCTCGCCCACTGAAAGACTCTCGAGCTGGGAACGGCGCCGTGGTCAGCGATCCATGGGCGCGTCAAAGCTCGATATTGACCGAATGTCCGACCTTGTCGCTTGAATGTCGCACTACGGCTTGTTTAGAGTTGCAGCCGGGTCGCACCAAAGTTGCACAAAACCGGGCCCAGGAAGTGACAAAGCAGAGGCTCCGGAGCGACTCCGACTGGTGAACGTGTTTTGCAAGGGCGGGAATCCGCGCGATACGAGGAGGGAGAAGATGGAAATCCTACTGAAGTTGACGAAACCGACGTTCAGCTGGCTCGCTTGCTCCGCATCGCTGTGGCTCTTGCCCGCGGTTGCCCTTTTCTCCGTCCTCCTAACGTCCTGCGGAGGCGCTCTCACCCAGGCCCGGGCAAACGCACCATAAAGCATACATCTGTCCAGAACCTTCGGCGCAGATCATAAGCTGCCATTCGAGGGATGGCAGCCTGCTCCGTCACAGGCTGTAGTCGAGTTAGCGGCGAATCGACACCCTATTACCAATTTGCCGGACAAGGTGCTCTATACTCGTGGATGATCTGACATGGAGGATGCGATGGCTACTGTGTTCATCTCGCACGTCCGAGAGGATTCAGATACGGTCGCACGGTTGGCGGAAGACCTATCCAGCTTCGGCATCACCGTTTGGCTAGACCGAGACAGCATCAAACCAGGAACGCGATGGAAGGATGCGATCAGAGACGGCATTAATCAGGGAGCGTTCTTTATCGCCTGTATTTCGCGGGCGTACTTGGAGCGTTCCAAGACCTGCATGAACGAGGAGTTGGCACTGGTGATCGAAGAGGTCCGCCAACGTCCTACCGATCAAGCTTGGTTCATTCCGGTGGGGCTCGACGACTGCCAAGTGCCAGGCTGGGTCCAGCACGTGCCACTGTTTAGCGACTGGGCGAATGGAATCCGTCAAATTGTTGCCGTAATCCAGCCGTCTTCCGATGCACGAAGAGAGTCGGTAGCGGCTCTCATCCAAACGCTAGCTGAACAGCCCGCGTCCGAACATCCGTTCGAAACGAGCGATCCGCGTGCGACTGCCGCTAAGGCGCTGGGCTCATTTGGCGACCCCATCGCGGTGCCTGCATTGGTGGAAGCTCTCATGGATTCGAACTACGTTTGCGTTTGCGCAGCCAAGGCTCTCGCACAAATCAAACATCCCGATGCGATCGATCCTCTGATCGCGGTACTCGAAGATACGAACAAGTTTTGGGTGCCACGGGGTGCGGCGGCAGTCGCGCTCGGCCAGTTGGGAGAGATTGCCCGCCCCGCGCTACCAGCTCTGCAGAGAGCACTTCAATACGATTGTGATGGCGTCGGTGGAACGTGGGATTTACGGGCACGTCAAGCAGTCGAAGATGCGATTATGCACATCACAGATCCAACATCTCCATGCTCTCTGAAGGGAAGAGGGTACCGATTTGAGATGTGGGGGATCTATTAACGTTGCAAGCTGAAGTTCACCCTTTTGCTCAATGTTGGTTCCAGTCGATGGGCAGCAACCCCGAACTTGGGGGACTGCGAAACGGAGTTGTGATAAATGTCTCCTGACTTGGCGCTCACAGCTTACCAATATCTGTCGGTAACAGAGCAACCCACCGCTTAAGACGGATTCGGAACGAGAAACGCCCTTCTATGATAGTGGGGAACGGCACGATCGCCTTGGTCACTTGGACGTATAGTCGTACCCGGACAAGTGCTGAGGACCATCCACGCCAAACATGGCGCATCGGCTCCCGCGAAACGGGGTTCTGGGAAGGTGCCATAGCACATCAAGCCCAAAACAGCTTAAGTTAGCGCTTATGGGCCGTTGGCCTGGGCTGGGCTAGGTCGCCCCTTGGGGGCTGAAAGCGTGCATCCCAGGAAGCGCGACACACCTTCATATTCGTCGGATTTGCGGATGAGGTGGCTGCCTCTAATACTTGGCCTGGGTGATGCGCCCCTCGGTTTCGCCTCGCAACCAGACGTAAAGCGGGGCGCGTGGGGAGGGAGGCGGCCACGGCAAGTCGATTTTCAAGGTCTGTTCCTGGGGATCTCCGGCAATGGGGGTGGGGATTCCCTGCACTGGATATCCAGTCTTGCCATCCCAGCCCGTCTTCTCGATGGTCTGCAACTCCTGGCCGTTGAGGCTTCCAATGTAGAGATGGCCACCTTCCTTCTCATCCGAGAGCAGAAATCTCTCAATATGCGGCAGGCGAATGACCCGGCCCAGAGTGTAAGGATCGGAGGCGCCGGTCTCCTCGAGGGTTGCCGTCGCCACTAACTGGCAACCGGATTGACCCACTGATCCGGGATCGAGGGACAGAAACAGGATGCCTTCACCGGCAAAATCCAGTTGCGCTGATCCGTTCCGCTCTCCCGGATGGAGAGCGAGAGGGCGCTTCACGTCGCCCGCATTGGTGCAGGTCAGGGCAACGGTGGGGTGAGCCCCGGCATTTTCAGTTTCGAGCGCAAAGCTCACGGCCGTCCCGGCGGCGATTTCCCCCTGGCGCAGTGCCACGTCCATGGCTTGAGATGCAGACTCACTCGCCCGGATGATTTTCGGCCGCGGTCCCACCACCTCGAGGGCATCGGGCGCCTTGAGCGGACTGTGAAGCCCCGAGACTTTCATGCTCAGGTCAAGCCTTTCTCCTTTGTTCACCTGTGCTATCAATTTGAGCGTAGCCTTCCGTTCATGAAGATTCCGGGCATCCGCTGGGGCAGGAGTCAAAACCCACGTTGCGCCCTCACTGCTAAGCCCCTCGATCCGCTCCAGCCCAGTCCCCTCGAGTGTAACGGCTTGTTGCGGTTCCCCGAGGTTCGCCCGCAAGGGGAGATTGGATAGGGTGGGGTTTGGAGGGTGGATTACAATCCCGAGGTCATGGGTCGATCCGTTGGTCTGAGTCAGCTTCAGGAAATAGGGACCAGCGCGCAACCCGGAGGTGTCGATTTCCACTTCCATGGTCGTCTGCTCCCCGCTGCCGTTGCCCTTGGGTAAAGTGATGGGCAGTTCCCTGGGTGTCGCCTTACTGTCTCCTGAAGGCAAGATTGTAACCTTGTTGACGAACTCGAAATCCGCGCCCGTCAGTTGAATCCTCATCAGGCCAGTACCTTCCGCGAGGCGGTCTTCCGAATCCGCGCCGACCTTCGCGCTGGAAAAATCCGCGAAGGGACGCAAGCTGATGGCGCCCTGCACTTCAACCGGGTCCCAATCCCATTTGGCGGCCAGGCGGTACAGCCCTTGCGGAAGTTTTGTGTGGCTGAGGTCCAGCTCGAGAGTGTCATCCGAAGTTCCTACCGTGACGGTCACGGGGACTTCAGCCGAGTGGGCGGAGGAGACCAGTTGCCAGTCCCGGACGCGCGGAAGAATTTTGAGCTGGTTGGGGTTTGCGCACGCAACTTTAAGGGTAGATTTCCAGCCCAGTGGAAGGCACATGGTCTCAGGCAGTGAAGCCGTGGGCGCTCCCACATCCGGAACGCGCAGTACCCAGAGATACGCAGGTCTGGTGCGTGGTTTCACCTTCAGGTCCTTGGTACAAAGCGCCAGCCCGTCAGTGCCCGTGGACTGCGTGAACGCGGTGTGGAAATCGGTGTCAGGAAACATCATGATGCGGAGGTTTACAAAGAGCGCTGCGCCTCCGGCCGCCAGACCAACGGGCGTTCCGAAGAAGAGGGCCGCCACAGAGGACGCCAACCCCGCGGACTGCTGCACGAGCGCCGACCGGTCCGAGGTAAGCGGGTCGTAGGTGGACAGTGAGGGAAGTACAGCCCGAAGCAATTGAGCCGCCTGCTGGTCCGTGGGAACTGTAGGATCGAGTTTTGGGACAAGCACACCATATTCAGCGGAAAAGCCACTCAAAGCCGCATTCAGATCCTTTCCGGGAGTAGGTGATTCCTCAACTCTCGAGAGCGTCTGAACCAGCGCCTCCACCGTGGCCGTCTGCTGCGCATAATCCGCGAGCTGCGGGATCAGGTCTTGGTTCTTTTCCACCAGTGAGCTCACCTTCTTCACATCCAGCCCGTGCGGGCCGAAAACTACGCCCACGATGGACGCTCGCGCTGGAATTACCCACTGCGCAGGGCTCTTCGCAGGCTGTGCTTCCAGCACGACGATGTCCTTCTGGTTGTCTTTGCCTTTCTCCTCGCCCCCTTTTTCGCTTGATGGCTTGGCGACGGGCACGAGCAAGATCGCGACCTGCGCCTTGTCCTTAATGGGACCAGGCACGTGGATCGGTTCATATTTCAACTTCTCACCCGGCCCAATGATGTTGACGGAGCTTAGTGGTAATGCGGGGCCTTTCCCTTCCGGTTGGAGTAGCAGCCGAAAAGTGCTGACTGACACACCTCCAAGACAAGGGGGTAAAGTGGCGGCGAGAACCTTTGATAGGGAGAGTGCGATGATAGCCAACAGGCAGAGGAGTTGTTTCATTCCAAATTTGCCCCTATAAGAGTCTTAGACAACTAAAACTATACACCCGTCTGCTTCGATGTCAGGCGCTCTCATTGGGTTTCCCATTTCGGCTAATTGGTGATTGGTGATTTGCAATTGGTGATTGGCGATTGGCGATTGGTGATTGACCCGCTACGGCGGGCTGATTGCCGATTGAAGAACTGGTATTGCAACATCCTCCGCCATCAACCAGCAACCGCAATCCCAGCCATCCTGGGCCAAGCGATGATCGTGGAAAATCTTCCCCGCACGAGAAGAAGATGACTGCTGGTGCTACAACGCGGCACGGCCGCAACCAAAAGCAGATTCTTCGCTCCGCTCAGAATGACATGCCATACGCTGCGCTCCGCTCTCCTGAAAATCACCCCATGCCTGTCATTCCCGCGAAAGCGGGAATCCAGCCGTATGTGGACTGAACTGGACCCCCGCTTACGCGGGGGTGACAACACCGGCGATTTTCATCTCCTTGGGTGGGCCGCAGGCCCATGAATACTCTCCAGA
>Ga0181527_1001736_pt1 | contig 21799 bp, 23 predicted proteins | sample PEATcosm2014_Bin_30_FD_119762 | JGI IMG/M metagenome (GOLD analysis project Ga0181527, IMG submission 119762) | Peatland microbial communities from MTU Mesocosm Facility, Houghton, MI, USA - PEATcosm2014_Bin06_60_metaG | ecosystem: Environmental > Terrestrial > Soil > Wetlands > Peat | place...
CCACATGGCGAGTTGGGCCGATGCGACCCGCCACCTGCCTTTATGTTGCGCAGAAGCAGTCCCCAGGGTGTGCCACAGAATTCTGCCCTAGAGGTGCGGCTCGAGATTTACTCGGATGGGGACCTTTCCGCGGCGCTCGTGAGCGACATCAGCGCCGTGCTCTCCAAGCGATGGCCTGGTGCGTGGGACGTCAAGATCCCGCCCCATCCGAGTTTCCATCACCCCGCCGAATGGCGGGCGGTCGTGCCGTTTTCTGAGGGGAAGACCGCGGAAGCACTTCATCGACAGATGGCTGCCGATGTCCTGGGGTTCGACGCGTCCAACTCGCTCCATCTCCGCACCCATTGGGCCTTCCAGGAGTCCCCGAACCACCAGGAAGTCTACGAGGAACGGTGGGGACCGGGACCGAGCTGACACATCGGTAACCCCGCTCCGCTTGCCCGACTCTGGGGCGGGCCCCTCCCATGGGATTGCGAAGCTAGCCTGCAGCAGCGCTCCGCAGTCACTTCGATGGGGATGTCCTCCATGCCCCTCTAGCTGTCCATTCCTGATCGTGGGGCGGGCCGTCGGTACATCGGGCTTGTCGCCCTCCGCACCCCGGACGGAGAAGATCTCGTCGTCACCGTCACGATCTCGAGAGACCAAGGTTCGCCGGACGGTGGACAGGGGGTCGGGATTAAACGCCCCCCGCGCAGCTCCGTCGTCGCTGGGCGGGGGAGAGGGAGGGCGGGGGGGCGACGTAGCCCTCCTGCCCGTCGGGGAGGCCTCCCATCAGGCGACGAGGTCAGAATCCCGGGTGGGCCGGGAATCCACTCGAAGGGGGACGGGAGACCCGTTGGCGTTCAAACTGGCTGTGTCCCGCTGACCCGCGGGTTATCGAGCAGAAGCTGTGCCAGGAGCACTAGGCCGGCCACGACTGCCAGGAAGGAGCCCACGGCCACGAGGACCCATCCGCCGACGACGATCCAAGTGACGACCCCGAGCACGACCAGCACCACTCCGCCGGTCAGGTTGCGCTCCGCGCCCCGAAGGTGGGTGAAGCCCGAGTAGACGAGGATGACGAGGCCGAAGATGATCGCCAGCACGCCGAACACTGCGGCATTGATCGATCCATCGAATCGCGGACCGACGCGAGGTCCAAAGCTCAGGAGGAACCCCAGGATTCCGCCCAAGATGACGAGGATTCCGCCGAGAGCCGCAAGCACCGTCACTAAACTCCGCTGTACCATTTCACTGCCTCAGATTGAAGGAGGCGTCGGGGGGTATAGCCGCTCCCTCAACCCGAGTTAAGGGCCGTCGGAGCACCCGGGAGGATCTCACCGAGGCGACCCCCCGGCGACCGCTCGGAGGAAGCAGTTCTCTGATCAGTGCAGCGGGGCCGGGAGACCCTCGCCGGCTCGGGGATTCTCGACACGACGCTGCGTGGGAGCCGGCCGGTCCCGGTAGGTGATCGGCCTCGGTCTGCGGGCCTTCCTCTCGGGAAGGGACGGGTGGCTGCCCGCGTAAACGTACAGGGGGGCCACGAGCGCCAGGATCGGGGCGGTCAGCAACGGGTACTGCCAGCCCCCGACCGGAAAGAGCAGGGCAATGAACGGATCGATGAGGACGAGCAGCAGCAGGGCGTAGAGCGCGCCTCCGGCAATCAGCGGTCTGCTTCGATATCGTCGCCCCCCCAGCTCGAGCCCCACAACGACCCCGAGCCCGCCAAGCCAGGCGAGCCAGAAGCCGACAACGACCGAGTACGCCGTCAGGGGCTGAATCGACTGGAGGCAGTTGAGGGCCTGGGTCGGTGAGGCCTGGACACAGGCGGCCAGCGCGGGGGAGGAGTAGAGCGCCAGGGCCGCAGCGGCGATGATCAGGACTAGGCCGACCGACCCGATGTTACAGAGGATCGAGGCACTCCGGAACCAACGGTCGAATCGTCGCAGGGCGCTGAACCCAAGTCGGTAGAAGATCAGGGAGATCGCCAGCAGGAGCGCTCCGACCAGGACCAGGACGCTCGTGAGCGCGACGAGTGTCGTGCCCACCCGAAGCAGGCCGAACGCGGTATAGACTACGAGGAGGTTGACGGAGATCGGGAGCACCAGACCGATGATGCCTCCTGCGAGGCCGAACCCGGCTCCGAGATGGAACCTACGAAGGCCCTTGGGCTCGTCCAGGGGCGGCGCAGGAGATCCGTCTACCATCGTCCCTCGCGGTCGATCCTACCGCACCGGTCCTGAGACCTCGTCGACGTTCCTCCTTCTACGGGGGTGACGGGTCGAGTCCGAGGCCAGTTCGACCGGCGGTCCATCCTTCGCACGCCGACGGGGACTGGCATGCTCCCGTCGGTGCTTCGAACCGCCACGATCCGATTTCCGTCAGAGGGTGATGTATCCGAAGAATACGAGCACGACGACGACGATGACGGCGAGAACGATCCAGCCCAGCATCGTTCCACTTCCTACGCCGGCGGCGCGATGGCGCCGGGGATCGCCGGTGACTTGGGCGGACTGGGAGCAGGCGAGACTCCCTCTTTGACGTCCCGACCCAGCTGCTCCCCCGCGTCCACAATGTGGCTTACGACGACCTTCGTGGCCTCGACGATGACTGTGCCCGCCCGTACGATAACCTTCGCGCCGTCGCGCAGTAGGGTCTCTGTCCCATCGACCATCGCGGTCCCGACCTCGCCCGGGGCCCGGGCGAGCTTCTCTGTCGTGGTCGGGGATACTTCGGGTACTGTGTTCTCCATCTTCACTGCCTCGGTCTCCATGGAGACTGAGGGGGGTGGTCGAGGGTTAACCCCGCCCTTCGGTAGAATTGAGGAATCCGGGCTGAGGTGGCTTCGATCGATCGCGGCACTCCGACCCGAATCGGGAAGGGTTGATCGGCGGACCGGGGGGGTGCGAGAGGCTAGCCCCCGATCGACACCTATTGAGAGGCAGCGTTCCGTCCACAGGATGAAACACGCGGGTCAGGAGATGTCGAGTGGGGGCCGCGCAAGACCCCCGGGACAAGGGGGTGGGCGGATACTGAAAGAAATAAAAATCCCAGTTCCTGTGGATGCCGCGGTACCCATCGCGGACCGACGCAGCATTCTCGGAGGGAACAATGCGAGTGCTCATCGTGGACGACGATTCCGACTTTGGAGAGGGTCTTGCCGCGCTCCTCGACGAGAACGGACACGCGGCCACCGCTGTCCCGTCAGTGGCCGGCGCCACCCACGCGCTCGAACGGGAGGAGTTTGATGTGATGTTTGCCGACCTCGGGATGCGTCGGCGCAGCGGCCTCGAGCTCCTCGCACTCGCCCGGGAGCGGTGGCCCCGGCTGCAGGTGATCATGCTGGCGGCGGATGCGACCGTCGAGAAGGCCGTCCAGGCGTTGCAAATGGGCGCGATCGATTATGTCCGCAAGCCGATCAAGCCGGATCAGATCCTTCGCGTGCTCGAACTGGTCAACCAGCAGCTCGCGCTCACCCGTGCCGGAGCGAAACCACTCAACCCCCTCCAATACGCCCGATCTCTCGCGGCGGAAGGCGGCTACGAGGTTCTCCTGATCTCCCCGCCTCCCGTCCCTGGCACCGCCGCGAAAGTGACCTACTTCCCGCTGGACCCCGAGAACCCGGTCCGCATACGGGATGCGGTCGAAGGTTTCGTCGCCCCGAAGGAAAGGGCGGCGGTCGTCCTCGCGGCGGTCGAAGAACTTCTCGCCCGCCACCGGGAAGAGGAGATCGCGGCGCTCCTCGAAGCTCTCCGCGAGGTGTTGGCGGGCAAGGGACCGCTGGCCGTGGCGTACGATCCGGACAAGATCTCCGCGACCGGGGCGTTGGCGGTGCGGGCCTCGATCGTCTCCGCGGATGCGCACCGGACGCTCGAATCGCTCTCGAACCCCATCCGTAGACTCGTGCTGCGTCGCCTCGCGGAAGGGCCGATCAGCTTCATGCAGGCCATGGAAGCGGCGCAGATCGAAGACACATCGAAGATCGCGTTCCACCTCCGCAAGCTGACGGAAAGCGGGTTGGTCGCACACCTCGCGGGGGAACGGTACCGGCTCACCCCTCGGGGAAGAGGGGTGATCAAGGTCCTGAGTTCCATCGACGACCTCGATTCGGAGAAGGGGAGCGGGAATCGCATCTTTCCGTCGAAACCGACGAAGAGCAGTCCGTCCTGACCCACGACCTCTGGGCCGAGCGGGTGGTGCGGCCATCGAGGCGCCCTCGCCCTTGGAATGCTTCCTCTCGGCCCGCGGTCGAACAGACGGATCGTGGCCCACTGCCGGGGATCGACCGGCGTGGTTGGTTCCTTGGAGACCGTCCCGTGATTGCGCCGGCCCCGAGCACCGTTACCCGGGACTTCCGCTCTTGGGTAGGTCGACCCGGTGGCCCGATCAGTGGGGGCGAACTCCTCGGCGCCCTCGGGTCAGGGTAGCGATACGGGGGTGCGCCAGGTTCGGTGCTGGTCCCGACCGCTACGATCAAGACCATGGACCGGGCCCGAGCGACGCGGGCCTGGCGGAACCGGTCGTAGACCTGGGGTCCGCGCCCCCTTGCGGAAGACCGAGAGTGGCCAGCGGGACCATGGATCGGATCGGTGGATGCTGCCTCCCCCCCGATCTCCGCGTTCTCGTGTTCCGGTGCCTCGCGTCGGAGCAGGAGACCCTCGAGGGTGTCTGCCCGTGAGCTTCGCAGAGCAGGATCCTCCACGTTCGGAGTCGGTGAGGCGCGGAAACCAGGGAAGAGACCGTCTCTCGCGGCTTCGCTGCCACGAACTGCCAAGGCACGAGAGTGGGGGTCAAGCGGACGCTTAACTCGAATCAAGGAAGGCATCATCCCCCACGCGTCGGATGCGGTAATCATGGCAGTGCACAGAATCAGCCTGGTCGGAGCCCTCGTGATCCTCCTACTTGCGATCTTGTTCCTGTTCCTGATCGGCCCCTTGGGACTGCTGATCTTGATCGTGGCCGCGGTCCTGCTCTGGTACGCATTCGGGCCCGGCGCCAGCCGCATGAACAACCGCTGAACACGGCGGCCGGTGGCAACCCCACGCACCGGTCGTCCTCCGGCCCGCGGCGGCCCGAGGTCTCTTACCGCCGGTCAAGCGAAGCCTCTCGAGGCCAACGCCCTCCCGTGCCGCGGCCCGTCGCTTCGGTTGGGCCCCCTACGAAGGGCCAAGATCCAGGTTGGAGACCGGGGCGTCCTCGATAGAGTCGACTGACTCGAGTGGGAACCCCCCGGCGCGATGCACCGAGGTCGGTCGATGACGCGACCGATCCTAGGCCCCCTGGATTCCGTGAAACGATCCCGGAGAGCTGAGGGTCATCCTGTCCAGCGGGGCTACGATCATCCGCTGCACCCAGGACGCCTCGAACTCATCCATCCTCGTGGAACAAGCCGATACCCATTCCCGAGGTTTCGAGGAGGGCCCGGTCCGACCCCTGGTCCCAGTATCCTTCATCAACGGGGGTCGCCGGGAGCACAAGGGGGGAACGGTTCGGTGTCTGAGCTTATCACCCTCAATAGGATTGAAGCTGGGCCGTGACCGACAAGGCCAAGCGTCTCGAGGCGGCGAATCAAGACCGAGCGGAGGCGGCCGTTCGGTGGGAGGACGCCGAGAACACGGCGGACGAGACCGGCCAACCCTCAGATAGAACCAAGGCGGAAGGGCAAGATCGCGCTTTGGATGCTGCCGATCGCAAGATCAAGAAGATAGAGGCCGAGCCATGAGCGATCGCCGCCCCGGCGATGCACGGGTGGCGCCATTCCGAACCTCCGGATCATTCAGAACCTGAGGGTGGACGGGCCATTGTGCGGCTGCCGTGGCACGCCGGGCCCCCGCGCCAACGATTCGACGGATGATCGGCCACATGCCCGCGGGCGACCCTGGACTCTCTCGGGATCGGGCAAGATGAGGGGACCGCAGGGGTCGTGCTTCTCGACCCGCGTATTCCGGCCAGGATAGAGCTCCCGATCCCCCATGGCTGAGGTCCCTCAACGCACCCGATTTGTGAGGCCCGGGGAGGTCCGCCGCACAGCGGGACCCGTCGTTGGGGCGGGTCACACAGCCCTCGTGCTGGGAGCGCACAGATTCGTTCGACCGCCCACGCCCGGGTTCACATCTCCCGGTGAGAGCGAGGGTCGATTAGGCCGCTCTCACGCCCACTGCCTGTTTCGAACCCGTTGGTTCGCCCTCGAGCAACGAGCTGACGGACGGACGGCGGGATGGCTCTCCGGTCGACCTAGAAGCGATCCCCCGACATGCACAGGAAGCGAGGGTCGCTGGTCGCGAACTGTGCGACGGCGGCCCGCGGGCTCCACGTCCGACCGAGGGAGTGGGCCATGAGGACATACCAGCCGGTCGGAACGGCCGAGTACCCCCGGCCCCGGAACATTTCGGGGGCGTCGCTGACGGGCGTGTGCTGGAACGCGAACGCCGTCCGTTTCGCCCTCCGTCGGACCTCGGAAACCAAGGCCTGGCGCGCCGGACGGGAGGTCGCCACCAGTTCGCCGCAGATGGTCCGATAAGGGTCGGACCCTAGGTGGGCGTAGCCCCGGAGTCGTCTCGCAGTCCGGACCACGACGAGCTCCTTCGCGGGGTGGATGTCCCCCGCGGCGGTCCCCACCGCGAGGTAGCCGTTCGGCTCCCGAAGAAAGCCGAGGCGGCCCTCGGCTTGCCGCGCATGCAGCTGTTCGAGGTCGGCCAGCTCTTGCCGCCGGGCGGGTCGGACGCCCCTCGGCCTCCGGGGGAACGTGCGGCTCGCAGGGTGGACGACCCAGGGGGGCGAGTAGACGTCCCGATACCCGAGCACTTCGTACAGACCATGGGCTCCCCACGATCGGTTGGTCCACAGCGTCGAGAACCGGATCCCGGCTTCTCGCTCACGGCGATGGACTTCCGTGAGGAGCGCGCGCGCGATCCCCGCACGCCCTCGGTCCGGCCGAGTCCCGACCGCCGCGACGCCGCTCACGAGCTCCGTGCCGTCGGGAAAGGTGTAGGGGATGCGAAGGACGAACGTCTGCCCGAGCAGGCGTCCGCGCTCTTCCGCGAACACCGCGACGTAATCCGCGAATGTCTTGGTGCGGCGACGCCAGAGGTCGATCGACCGCGAAGGGAATGTTCCTCCGAACGAGGCGAGGTGGATGAGGGTCCGGTCCGCCTCCATCGAGGGAGTTAGCTCCTCGTACGTTAGGAACCGCATCGTTGGTCTTGGTCGTTCCAAGTACCGACGAGATTTGGAGATTTGGGGTGGCTTGCGCTACCCACCCCGTTCGACCCGAGCGTCTATAGACCGCGGCGACCTGCCGGTCGCCGAGAACCACCGTGGACCCGGAGGAGCAGGCGCGGCGCGAGCAGGAACGGGTCATCAAGGGCCGAGAGCGGCTGAAGTTTCGGGTCTATTCGGCCGTTCGTGACGTCGTGCTCGGCTCCGAGCTCTTCCGAGCGCATTTCGAGCTCCACGAGCCCGACATCTTCGTCAACGTCTATGCTCAGTTCGTCGACGTTCATACCTCCCTGAACGAGGGGCAGCTCCGTCTTCTCCCGGCACGCGGCCGGTCCCGAGACCTCCACCGGTTCGCCGGGGAGCTACGGACCGGCATCGAGAGGATCGCCGCCGGTCTGCAGCTCGAGTTCACCGCCGATCCGGCGCGGTTTGGAGGGTCCGAGCCCGTGATGCTGGTCGACGTCCCGTGCGGCTATCGCGCCGTTCTGCTCCGCCCACCACGCGAGTAACTCCCGGCAACTCAGGAGGCGGAGACTGGTTCCCTATCCTCGGGACCGCCCTCACGGGGTCAGGGATCCTGCAGTACCCCTAGGCTCCCTGGGCCAGTCCCTCCCTGACGAGCAGCGCCCACCCAGGAACGGAGGACTGTGGGCCCTGAGATGATTTCGCGATCTGGAAGGGTGGTGTGCACGGTCGACGACCGAGCGCGCAGGGGGCGCGGGTCGTAGGTCGAGGTGCCGCCCGTCGAAACCGGACCCTTCGAGGATTCTTGCCAGCCCAGGTTACCCGCCGGTTAGCAAACATTGACGCACCCCAACGGGCTGGTCCCGGCGGAACCCCCCATGAGCGAGTCTTCGAAACCGAGCGTCCGCCCTGCCGCGAAATCCCTGCTCGTTCTCGTGACCGGGGTGACCGGCCAGCAGGGGGGCCATGTGGCCCGTCAACTCCTGATGCGGGGCCACCGCATCCGGGCAGTTGCCCGGAATCCTCAGGACCCTAGACTCGAAGGAATCCGTTCGAAGGGGGTCGATATTGTGCAGGGCAACTTCGACGACCCGACGACCATCGAGCGGGCGGCCCGAGGGGTCGATGCGATGTTCTTGATGGGCACCGCCCTTGGAGCCGGCGTGGCGGCGGAGACCCGACACGGGATCTCGGCCGTCGACGCCGCGAAGGACGCGGCAGTGCCGTGGCTCGTCTATTCCTCGGTCGGGGATGCGAACCGCCAGACGGGGATCCCTCACTTCGAAAGCAAGTTCGCCGTCGAGGAACACCTGCGCCGATCCGGTGTTCCCCATGCCGTCAGCGCTCCCACGTCCTTCATGGAGAACCTCCGCGCCCCGTTCCAGCTGCCGATGCTCCGGCAAGGGAGGCTCGCCATGGGGCTCTCGCCCGGCCGACCCCTCCAGATGGTGGCTCTCGATGATCTCGGCGGGTTCGTGACCTACGTCCTCGAGAACCCCTCGCGCTTCGCGGGGAAGCGGATCGATGTGGCCTCGGACGCCCTGAGCGGGCTGGAGACGGCTCGGATCCTTTCCGAGCAGAGCGGCCGAGCGATCGAATACCAGCAGGTCCCGATCGACGTCCTGCGGAACCAGAACGCCGACTTCGCCAAGATGTTCGAGTGGATGGAGCGCGCGGGCTACACGGCCGACATCGAGGGATTGCGCCGCGAGTATCCAACCGTGGGATGGCAACGGTTTCGCGAATGGGGGGCTCGGCAGGACTGGGCCCGCCTCCTCTCTTGATCCGTCCCCGCCGTCAGGGTGCTGCGGACCCCGATATTCATTCGAGCCCGCCCAACCTCGGAACACAGCGCGCGCGATCGATGGCTCGCCGCGAGCGGCGGGCTGGCCGCAGAGAAGACGACGTCGGGTGCTTTGCGCCCCACCCAGCGATCGGGCCGACCGCGAGGAGCGTACGAGGGTGCGGTCGGACAGCGTGGCTCCGCTCGAACGCGAGGTGGGTCGGGGCCGATCACCCGTCGTCGAACGTCGCGTAGGCCGCCGGCAGGCTCTCTTCGGCGGAGAGGCGAGCGACCCGTCCGTTCCGGAACCGAACGATGACCGAGGCGCGGGGCGCGTAGTCGTAGAGGAGCTGTCGGCAGGTGCCGCAGGGCGAAAGGACACGGAACCGGTTCCCCCTCCGGTGGACGGCGACCATCAGTTCCACCTCACGGTCGCCCCCGGTCACCGCCGCCCCGATGGCCACCGGCTCCGCACAGGGAGTGTGAATGCCGTTGAGGTTGAGTCCCAGGTACACCGCTCCGGAGCGGGTGCGGACGGCGGCGGCCACGGTGTGCCGGTCCCGATCGAATCCCCGGCGAAGGGCCTCCTCGGCCGCTCGTACGAGCGTCAGATCCCTCGGCTTCAACGGCTGACCGTGGACTGACATACCGGGTCCCGGTAGTCCTGGTTGCCCTTAATCACAGCGAGGGGCGCGCGCGGTAGCTCACCGACCGCGAGGAGCGGGAGCAACACGCCGCAGCCGCCACAGGATCGAGCGAGCGGACGGGTGACCGAACCGAGTCAAGTACGGCCGACGGGTAGCTGGCCGGCGCTCCCCCTGCCCTTCTTCTGGGCGGGGGGCGCTGCCGTCCGGCCCGGGGCGACCTCCCGGTCGGACGCTTGACACCGCACGACGGGATGATCCGACCCGGTCCGTCCGTTCGGAACCCACCTTTTCGTACGGATCGGTCTCACGCCGAGCGGGGTCCTCGGGGGGTCAGAGCCAGAGTGCCATCAGGAGTTCATCCACCGGCTTCCTTCGCAGGATCACTTGGCCCATCCGACGTCCCTCCTGGATGAATCCCAATCTCCGATAGAGGGCCAGGGCAGGCCCGTTGCTGGCGAACACCCCCAGAGTGATCTTCCGGATCCCCATCGATCGAGCCCAGTCGATCATCGTCTGCATCATCGCCGTCCCAAGACCTACTCCGCGAGCATCCTTCCGAAGCGCGATTCCGAGGTCCGCGGTGTGCCGATTCTTGGACTGGCGGCCCCGCGAGATGTCTGCCGTGCCCACGACCTCGCCCCCGAGGACGGCCACGATGTAGAGGCCGGACCGGCCGTCCGCCTTCCTGAAAACGGCTCTCTCCTCCGTGGGGCTGATGGCTAGCCTCTCCGTCATGATCTGGACGCCCTCGGCGCCGATCGCGTTGACATGAGCGATCACTGCCCTGGCGTCCTGGGGTCTCGCCCGGCGAATCAGCGCGCTGCGCCCATCGTTCAGGGCCACCTTCCTCGGTCGGAACACGTTCTAAGGAGGGGGACTGTCGGATAAGGTCCCTTCTATCCGAGCGCCCGATCCCTACGGCTCGGGCGAGGGGCGGCGCGAGCGTTGCACAAACTGCCCGTTTCGAACCCGTACGCCCCGACGGTCCTCGGACCGGGGGCCGTGAAGTAGAGCCAAGCTCGAAGCGTTCGAGCGGCGACGACCACAATCACTAGTCCGGGGGGTCGTCGCAGAACTCCCCCCGCAGGAAAGGGTTGGTCTTCCTCGATTGGGCGGCGAGACGCCGCACATGGCGCCCGGTTGGGTCAATGTGAACTAGCCCGGGGGCTTCGCGGTCGAAGTGTCAGGCCAGTCGCGTTCACAGTCTTGGATTCCCACCGAGAGGATGCCTCGACTCTTTGGTGCGGTGATGCTCGTGATCCCAATCATTCTTCTTGCCTTCTTGGCCGTGTTCGATTACCTTGGGCTGTTCGCCGCCGTCGGCACGTTCGGGACCGTGGTGACCCTTTGCGTCGGGGTAGCCCTCTGTGGACTATCGGAGGGCTGGTTCTTGAACAGGTACCGCCCCCGCGCGATCCGAATCACGCCGGAGGGAGTCGACGTGAAGAAGACCCTAGGGGGGGTGCGTCGCATCTCTTGGCCGGACATGCAGGTGTCGGCCAGCCGAGTAAAGCCGTTCGGGGTGCTCGTCTACAGCGATTCGTCCGTGGGGTTCTATGCCCTCAGCCCAAACCAGTTCGAGGCACTCCAATCGAGCCCCTATCGAGTGAAGCGGGAATCTCGCACACATTGACGCACCCGATTTGTGACGTGCCTCGGGGCCGGTCGGGCTAGCCGCCGAAGAGAATGGACGATTAGTTCGATTCCCCAACGTGCGAGGGGTCGCTAGAAAACCCCCTCCTTACCGAAAGGTTGGTGGCGTCAACTGCGTGGCACGGCGACTTGGATGGCGCCCATCATCACTGGTCCTCGAGCGCGTCTTCAGCCTGAGCGATTTGGCTGGGACCGAGCCCCTCCGACAGGGGGTGCGGTCCAAATCCCGCTCCTGGCGAAACTACGGGGTTCTGATTCGCTGCAAGGGGAGCGCACCCGTGGGGCGGTGGGAAGCGGTACGCGCCGGGAACGAAGGCCCTCGCTAGTCCTCGCCGAAGTCGCCGCCGCCACCCATTCCGCCCATACCACCCATGCCGCCGGGTCCGCCCCCGCCCGGGCCTCCCGATGGGGGCGCGCTGGACTTCGACGAGATGACGTCGTCGATCCGCAGGATCATGACGGCCGCATCGGTAGCGCTCTCGATCGCCTGACGCCCGACCCGGATCGGTTCGATCACGTACAGCTGGGCCATGTCGTCCACCTTTCCCGTATGGACATTTACGCCGGCGCTCTTCCGACCGGCCTTGTGGGCCTTGCGCATCTCGATCAGAATGTCGATCGGGTCGAGCCCCGCGTTCTCGGCGAGCGTGCGGGGTAGCGTCTCGAGGGCCTCCGCGAACCCCTCGTACGCGAGCTGCTCACGTCCGCCGACCTTCGCCGCCTCGTCGCGGAGCTGCATCGCGAGCTCCTCCGCCGCCGCTCCCCCGCCGTAGACGTACTTCCCGTCCTCGACGGCCACGCGTACCACGTTGAGCGCGTCGTCGAGCGACCGCTCGATCTCGTCGATGACGTGCTCCGTGCCGCCGCGGATGAGGATCGAGACCGCTCGGGCCTTCTTGCAGCCCGTTACGAACGTGAGCGCGTCGTCCCCGATCTTGCGCTCCTCGACGAGCCCGGCGGTACCCACGTCTTCGGCCAGGAGTTCGCTGACCTTCGAGACGATGTTCGCCCCGGTGGCCTTCGCGAGCTTCTCCATGTCGGACTTCTTCGCGCGGCGGACCGCATAGATCCCTTCCTTGGCGAGGAAATGCTGCGCGAGGTCGTCGATCCCCTTCTGGCAGACGACCACGTTCGCCCCGGACTTCTTGACCTGGTCGACCATCCGCCGCAGCATGTTCTCCTCCTCTCCGAGGAAGGCGTTGAGCTGGGCGGGATCGTTGATCTCGATCTTGGCATCGATCTCCGTCTTCTTGATCTCGAGCGCGGCATCGAGGAGCGCGATCTTCGGGTGCTCGACGCGGTTGGGCATCCCCGAGTGGACCTTCTCCTTGTCGAGGATCACTCCCTCGATGAGCGAGGTGTCGGCGATCTGGCCCCCCTGCTTCTTGATCACCTGGACGTCGTCGAGGTCGACACGGTATCCGTCGCCCTTCTTCTGGGCGACATCGGTGACGGCCTTCACGGCGATGTCCGCGAGGATATCTCGGTTGAACGAGACTGACTTCGAACCCATCGACGTGCTCGCGATGCGCTTGAGCGTGTCCGCGTCCGTGAGGAGCACCGGCAGGCTGATCCGGTCCAGGATCTCGAGGGCCTTCGTGGAAGCCAGACGGTACCCCTGGCTGATGATCGTCGGATGGACGTTCTGCTCGATCAGGTCCTCCGCGCGCTTCAGGAGCTCGCCGGCGAAGATGACGGCCGTGGTCGTGCCGTCCCCGGCCTCTTGATCGACGGTCTTCGCGACCTCGACCATCATCTTCGCGGCCGGGTGTTCGACGTCCATCTCCTTGAGGATCGTCACGCCGTCGTTCGTCACGACGACATCGCCCATCGAGTCGACCAGCATCTTGTCGAGCCCACGCGGCCCGAGGGTCGAGCGCACCGAATCGGCAATCGCCTTCGCCGCGGCAATGTTGCTCGCGAGCGCTCCGCGACCCTCCTCGCGCTTCGTCCCCTCCCTCAGCACCAGAATCGGCGTCTGTCCTGTCATCATGTTGATCATCCTCCGAGAATCCCTCGAATCTGCAGAGTTTGGTAGACCAGCGCTCGTATTAGAACATATCTCTCTCGCGATTCATCCGGCCCGATGCGGCCAGAGGCCGTTTCCTGAGCGGGGAGGACCGAGGTCTCGCCACCCACCGGTATCTGTCCCTCGATCTCGGGACGTGACGGACCGCTCCCCCACACGCGCAGCCGGATCGGACGAGGCCGGGGGAAGGGGTGGGGAGCGGGTTCAAGGAGTGGCCGGGCCGTCGTGTTCTGACCCGGACCGCCCCTTTCGTTAGGCGATGCGGGAGTGGGGCCCACCACCGAACCCTGAACGGAGGGCCGCTGCGTCGCCAGACCGTGGCCTCCCGCGCATCCAGGGGCTCGAGACCGGCTCCCTTCCCGTTACTGGCGTCCCTCCCGCCACTTGACTCGTCTCTCGCCCACGCGGCGCGCGGTCTTCGCGCGGCGCTTGGGCTTGCCGCCGGTGCGGTAGACGCGGCGTGCAGTCTCGTCCCTTGTCTCTAGGCTCTCCCCAGCCATACGACGGAAGGTCTCGCCGCCTGGGTCGCGGGCGGAGCCTTGGGGGCCTCGCTCGCGCTTGGTCTCCTTTCGACCTCTTGCCCGTCTTTGCGCTCGTCGCATGCCTTCGCGCATGCCGCGGCCGGTCATAGCGTCGCCGGGATTCGGGGAAGGGGTCGGTTTTAGCGTACTCCCAACCCCATCCTCATCGGGCGGCGGTTCACCCGTCGGGAGGCTCTAGCGAATCCTCCATCGGCAGATAGCGGCCCCTGGCGCATCGGAGGGCTGCCCTCCTCCCGCTCCTGGCCACCCGTCTCAAGGAGGGTCCGCCGCTAGCGAAGGAAGGCCCAGCAGGTCCCAACGATTCCTAAAGCCGATGTCCTCACCGACCGCGCACCAGCTCCTCGACGCGTCCAGACGCTTGATCGCCTCCGCGGCTGGGAGTATATCCGAGTAGACCGGCGTCCGCGCTTTGCCAAGGTGCACCCAAATCGCATACAGGCCGGCTCTTGGCTCGAGTCGGGCTCCACCGTGTCGGGGCCCTCTTCCTTCCTCCCCGTGGCACTCGATCTCGACTCTCCGGGATCCGTCCGATGCGATGAGCCAAGGATAGTGGCCATGCCCGCGGGTGACGGAGATTCCCCTCCTTCGGAGAACCTTCTCGACATGCGCCATCGCCCGCTCCCAGCTCTCCCGCCGAAAGCCCATGCGATCACGCCGTCGCTCCACAAGGCGACGAATGCGGATAAACCGACCCTCGTCCTGCCGTGAGCGATCGATCGTCGCATCCCGGCGGTCTCGGAAGAGTCAGGCGGCGTTCGTGGCCGACCCGAATGGGGCCTCTAGCCTAACTACAGCTTTCCTGACCCCAAGGCTGACCTCCCCCCTGGGGGTACGAAGCCTGCCCGTTTCGAACCTGGTTCGCCGGGTCTTGGGCTACTTTCACCTAGGCCAACGAGTTGAGCCGCTACGAGTTTGCGTCCGGGGCGGAGAAGCGACCGACTGTCCCTTCTGTTCCGCTGCCGGCGCGGATTGCGGTGGGGTCCCGTGTTGGGCGACCCACGTCTTCTCGGCTCTCTGCCAATGGTCGAGCGCGCGTCCCTCGGGCCGGCCTTCCCGCTCCCAGAGAGCGTAGGCCATGCGTCGTATTTCGTCGTCGCGTCCCATCGCTCGTTCCCCCTCGCCTCCCCCGACCTCTGAAGGGGCCATAACCCGTTCGCCAAGCTCTGGCGACGAGCGGCTCCCTCATCTGTTTCCACCGCGGGGGGGAATGGCGCGAATTCGTCAGATCGGAGCGGGCACCCTCGAACCCTCATTGCAGGCGGGAGGAAACCGTTCCGCTTGCAACGTTGTCTAAGGGACAGGTTTCGTGAAGCCCAGAAGATTCGAGGCCTCCCGCTCACAGAAGGTGCCCGTTTTGCAACTCCATGATCCAGCCGGCGTCGCCCCGGAACTCGAGCAAGATCGAGGGGCACCTTCAAGGTCGGCTCGACATCGTTACGAGGTCCCACAGCGTTCGGGCGACACGGGTGGGACACCGTGAACAGAGGGGGTGTTCTCATTTTCACACTTGGGCTCTTGGTCGGACCGGCCATGATGATCGGGATGTCTGGCATTTCCCCGTCCGCCGCCTCGACGTCCGGCTTGACGCCGGATGGCGTCGCATGCCCCGATCTCCCACACTTGTCCGCTATCGCGGTCGACGAATCCACCTACACCGTCTACGCCTACTCATCACCCCTGGAGAATCTCCTGTATGTGTTCAATGGGTCCACACATTCTTTGGAGGGGTTCGTACGAACGAACATGAGCCCGGACGCGATGGCAGTAGACTCAGCGACGCACCAAGTCTTTGTCGGGCTGAACCCCGGCATCGGCGCCGGGGGGCTGGAGGTCCTCGACGAAAGCACGAACGCTGAGGTCGCCTGGATCCCGATGGAGTTCGCCCCCGACTCGCTCGTATACGATAGCTCCAACGGAGACATCTACATGGGCGCATCCGATTCTCCGACTGTCACGGTCTTCAACGGAAGCTCTCTCAGGGTCGTGACCAACATCTCGCTTCCGAACTCGTTCTCTTTCCCGGGCGGTCTGTTGGACATGGCGCTCGACCCGGGGAGCGGTTACCTGTACCTAGCGGGCGGAGTGACCAATTTCAACCTGACCGTAATCGATACGCGAAACAACTCGCTAGCCGGTACGACTGCTGTTCCGGGCATCAACAGTCAAATCGAATCGGTGATGCTGAACCCTAACGGTACTCTGTTGTTCGTGGACGAGCCCGATCAGGGCAATGTCTCTGTGATCGACGCCACGACAAACGATGTCGTGGCCAACATCTCGCTCGGTATCCCCACCGACGCAAGGGAGATGGCAGCCGACGAGAGCTCAGGAACGCTCTATGTTGCCGGCTTCGACTCAGGGTACGTGTCGGTCATCAACATGACTTCGCTGAAGGTCGAAGCCTCCGTGTACCTCGGCGCCTCACCTGACGCCTTGGCGGTCGATGAGCAACTCGCCGAAGTGTTTGTCGCGACGGAGGGTGCGAATGCCGTCACGGTTATCGATGCCCGAACCGACTTGGAGCTCCCTTGGATCCCCCCTCCGTCAACCGTTCCGGTAACGTTCACCGAGCGCGGGCTCCCGAGGGGTGTATCGTGGGACGTTTCGGTGACTTCCGGCGAATGTCCTGCCCTTGAACAGAGCCAGGCGTCAAGTTTCACGTTCAATCTTCCGAACGGCACCTACTACTACACTTCGACCAATCTCTCGAACTACACTCGTTCCGAGGGCGCGGGGTACATACACGTACAGGGGGCTTCGCTCGTGATCGCTGTCACCTACTCCCTACCCGCGCCACCTCCCCCAATGTTCCTTGGATACCCGGCACTGGAGGGTTACCTAGTTCTCGGGAGCATCGCCGGAGTTTCGATCGTGATCGGAATCGAGGCGGCGTACTATCTCAGGCTCACGCCGTGGCGAAAGCGCTAGGCGCATGTGGGAATGAGTCCGTGGCGAATCACTCTCCCCCGGGGTAGGGCGTTGCGTCAGGTACCGCTTCCCGGACACACAGTTGCGATCAAGCGACCGCGTCGCTCTTTCGGACAGAACGATCGCCTGCACCCTACGACCGTCCGACAGGGCGTGCCGGAAGGCTCGACGGAATGGTAGACCCCTTCGCAAACCTACGGCTTTCCGACGATGGGGCCAGCTACTCCTCGCGAGTAGGGACCTAGAGACAGATGCTCGGGACGAGCGTCCCGAGCGGGACTGCGGCGGCGGGGAACTAAAGGGCTGGGCCGCCATGCGCCTCCGGTGCAAAGCCGCAACGAGCCGGGCTACGGAGACCGAGTCGATGCACAGACCCGCGGAGGACTACATTCGAAGGCAAAGGTTCGGGGCGCCACGATCCTGGGGGTCTTCCTGCTTGCGACGTGGTCCGTTCTCGTGATACCTCCGCTTCTCGGATCGACGATTAGGATCTGCACGAATTCCGGATGTTCTGAACTCCCCGCAAACGAGTTCGTGTTGTACACGGTTCTGACTACGCTCTTCCTGATCGGCTCCGCAGTGGCATCGTTCGCCTTTGCTGTGCGAGAGGTACGACGGAAGAGCTAGAGAGGATCGGTCCTCAGAGACTCTGGGATGCAGGACCGAAGCTCGCGAGGATGGAACTCGGCCGTTCTCCCCACCGGCTCGAACCGGTAATCGCGGTCACCCACCCATCTGGCTTGGAGGAACGGCGCCCGCAGTGGTGAACATGGGACCCGATTTGTAACCCACATCGCGGAGAGGCGAGGCACGGGGGGGCGGTCAGGCAGCACCCTCCGAGGGAAGCACTGGGGGGCTAGCCGCCAGAGAGCTTAGCCGAGAAGTTCAATCCCACCGGTTCCGCGGCTCCCGGGCTAGCCGCCTGCTAGATCAAGGAAGTATTACCCAATAAGGGTAATAAGGCCAATGGACCTTCTTAGCTCGTGGAGCCCGAGTTGGACCCCGGCCTCGTCGCGCTGATCGGCAGCGAGACGCGAGTCCGCATCCTCGCGGTCCTCGCCAGCGCGCACGCCCCCATGACCGCCTACCGGATCGGGAAGGTGGGGGGGGTCTCAATGCCGAAAGCTTACCGCGAGGTGGCTCGGCTCGAGAAGGCCCGGCTGATCGGTGCGCGGAGGGACGGGTGGGTTCTGCTCGACCGGGACGTCCGTGCCCTCCTGCGGAAGCGGGCGCGGATCGCGTGGGCCAACGACTGGCTGGCCGAACGTGCCCGTCGCCTGCCCGAAGAGCAAACCCTCTTCGACCGCCTTCAACGCACCGAGCACGCCAGGCCGCCCCGTGGGTGGAAGCCCAGGGACCCCGAGCGGTTCCAGCGCTCCGCGTTCAAGGACGATCTCCTTCGCGGCATGGGTCTGAGGACATCCGACCATGCGGTCTAAGGCGGAGTTCGACGAAATTCTCAAAGCGATCCGCGATCCGACATCCCGAATCGAGACGTTCGGTGCGTTGCTCGCCAAGGACTCAGGTCTTGGCCCGAGACTCGTGCTCGCGGGCGGCTCGGCGATCTCGATCTACTCCCACGGCCGATTCACTTCCGGAGACGTGGACGTCGTCGGCGAGAAGGGGCGGATCGTTCCGGTCCTCAAGCGGTGGGGGTTCGCCCCGGCCGAGGACCCCGACGGCCGAGTCTATTGGACCCGGGCGGACCTCGAGCTGGTGATCGACATTCTGCACCGGTCGCCAAGCTCCGGGTCGGGCCGGTCGGGTCGCCTTCGGACGATCATAACCGACTACGGGCCCGTTCGAGCGTCGGCGATTGAGGATCTGATCGTCCGCCGTCTCGTCTTCTGGAGCCGGGACGGAAAGGCGGCGCTGCTCGACCAGGCCGTCGCGCTGTTTATCGAGAACCGGGAGGAGATTGATATCCCGTACCTCGAGGGGGAGGTACGGTGGGAGAAGATCGACGCCGCATACCAAGAGTTGCAGCGATTGGCCGGCCCGAATCTTCGCGAGTAAGGCGGCAGTGGAATTCAGGATCCGAGACCGATCTGACGCGCGTGGGAAGGACTCCTAACCAGTGGGTAGCCGGTACTCCCGCCGGTTCCCCGCTCTCGGTCATCCTGCAAGGAGCCGAGGGAATTGGAAAGCGCGTTGCTGCAACTGGATCGAGGTCGGGTCGGGCCAGCCGCCATAGAGAATGGCCGATTAGCTGGATTCTCAACTGTGCGGGGGGTCGTTAGAGAACACCCTCCACACGAAAGGGTCGGCGCATCGACCCAGCGGCGGGGTGGTATGTATGCTGTCCTTCTCCGGACGCAGGAACTAGTTGCGCGAAGCGCGAGCGCGGGTCTGAAGTGGGACGCGCGCGACCGATGGAGGACCGCGATCAGCGCGCGGGGACGACTAGGTCACGCGAAGAGGTCTTCGAGAGGGTTCTCCATTTCGCGGGCCTCACGGATCTGGACGCCTTGAGCCATGAGCTCACGAAGAACCGCGGGCACTTCCTCGGGTCCAGAGAGCTCCCGGAGGTAGTACTCCCCTTCATGATCGTAGGCCGCGAGCGCGGGGGAAGGCTGGAGCACCCGAATCCCAAGGACGTAGCGCGAGCTCCGCACGTTCTCGATCCGGTCGAAGCGGGAGATCTGCCCCGACTTGATCACCAGAACGTAGCGGCCAATCTCGCGCGCCTCGAAGAGGTTGTGCGAAGAGTACAGCACGATCGCTTCGCGGCTCAGTTTCAGGATGAGTTCCCGGATCTCGCGCGCCACTTTGGGGTCCAGATTGGCGGTCGGCTCGTCGAGGAGATAGATCGACCGCTCTCGAAGGAACACACGGGCAATCGAGACTCGTTTGCGCTGTCCGGCGCTCAACTGAGAGGGGAACTTCGCGCTCAGATCGCGGATCTCGAGCTGGTCCAGCACGCGGTCCACGTCTCCGAGCTGGGCCCCCTCCACCCGCGCGAAGAACTCGAGGGCCTCGCGCACCGTCAAGCCGTCCGGCAGCCCGTCCACGTGAGTGAGATAGTGTAACCGGTCCCGGGACGACTGGCGATCGATCGGTTCTCCGCCGATGTACACCTCGCCTTCGTAGGGCTGTAGGATCCCTGCCAAGGTTCGAAAGAGCGTGGTCTTCCCGGCGCCGTTCGGCCCGAGAACGACGTAGATCGACGGCTCCGTGATCCGAAACGAGACCTGGCGCAGAACCCGAGAGCCGAGGTACCCGGCGGTGACCGACCGGCAGTCGATTTCCACGCCATGCCCGGCCGAAACGGACGGATCGGTCACGTTCGTAGCGGACCTCATGGACAACCGACTGCACGACCTACGCCGGCGAGAGGAGCCGCTCCCGCCGAAGGAGCCGGCCCATGCTCACGAGCAAAATGATGACGAAGATCGCGGCCAACCCCATCCCGGACCCGAGAATCAAGAGGAGGGTCGTGGTGGAGATAGGGCCGGAAAGTCCAGCCGCAACGATAGCGAAGAGCGTGACCAGGGCCGGGAGGATCCCGACGAAGGGAATGAGTCCGACCGGACTGTTGACTCCCAGCCGGGGGGAGGAGAGCGCCGTCCAGTAGACCCCGACCGTGGATGCGAACGCGGCGCACGTGAACGCCATGGGAACCGCGTAAACCCCCACACCAATGGCGAGAGTGCTGGTGACGGGGTGCCCCTCCGCGAAGTACACACCCAGGCTCACGGAGACACCGATGCCCACGACGATGCTCACGAGGACCAACGTCGTCAGCAAAACATTCGCGAACAGTCTACGGGGCGAGTATCCGTAAGCGAGCAGATACTCGAGGACTCCCTTCGTCCGGTCGCTCGCAAAGACCAGGAGCCCTCCCATCGCCCCGACGACTCCGAGGATCGGGAGGAAGAGGGGAAAAGAGGTTGCGAAGGAAGGCCCCGAGAAATGCGCTAGGAGAACACCGAGCAATAGGCTAATTGCGGTCCCGTAGACCAGGTAAAAGCGGCCGGTGACGGAGGCCCTACGCACTGTGATCCCGAGCAACGACGGGGGTTCCTCGGAGGTAGTCGCACCCGCTGACAACGCGAGGGCTAGACCGTTAGAGAGATAAGGCGGTCGTTTCGAGTTGGATCACCTTCACATGACGGCATCGGTGAGATGTGACTCTGCTCGATACAGATTGCCTCCGAGTGGCCGGCTGTGTCAGCGCAGCCTTTCCGCATGACCGGGACTGACCACGCGAGACTTGGCCGCGACGGCCGCGGAGGCTTCATGAAGGACGCGCGCGGCCGATGGCGGGACCGCAATCAGCGCGCGACGCCGCGGGGAAGTCGGCAGTACGCCCAGACCCGTTTGAAAACCCACCGGATCAGAGATACAGGACCAGGGACGCCGGGGGCGTTCACGAAGCTCGACACCACGGCGACGAAACAACCCTGTTCTGGATATTAGGCCAAATCGATTCGGGTCATGAACCGTAGGCAAGACCTTGATTCCGAGCGCGATCAGGCCCCAGACGTTTGAACTGGCAGCTGACGGTTCCGCAGCTCACCGCTTCTGGAAGCGATATCCCACGCGACTCGTCATCGACAGCAGCGGAATCCGAGTCGACTACGGCCCGTCGAAATCCCGGATCCTCCGGTGGGACGAGCCCAAACTGCAGTTCGCGCTGCTCGACTTCCGCGAGGTGCCACACAATCGCCCGCCCTGGGTGCGGCACCCCAAACGGTTCGAGTTTCGTTATCGACCGGAGCTCGGCATAGCTGCCTTTGCCATACCGGAGCAGGTCTACCAGGCGCTTTCCGCCGCGGCCCAATCGGCCGGCCTCATCTTGGGTCCTTCCGTCACGGGTGGGGGCATACCGGCAGGAACGAAAGTGTACCATTACGCCCGGAAACCGCCTCGCTGGTGGTCTCGAGTCTAGGGGGGCCTGGAGGAAACCGACTCCTTTGGTATAGCCGGCCCACGCCTAGTGCCGCGACCGGAAACCGAGTCTAGGGTTTCCTGAGCCTCGGACGAAAGTACTTTCCCGGGGAAGGGGTTCACCCTTTCCCCGATGCTGCGCGTCCGCGACCTCCCGGCCGAGGAA
>Ga0181527_1001738_pt1 | contig 21761 bp, 19 predicted proteins | sample PEATcosm2014_Bin_30_FD_119762 | JGI IMG/M metagenome (GOLD analysis project Ga0181527, IMG submission 119762) | Peatland microbial communities from MTU Mesocosm Facility, Houghton, MI, USA - PEATcosm2014_Bin06_60_metaG | ecosystem: Environmental > Terrestrial > Soil > Wetlands > Peat | place...
ACCCGCCACTTGAACTTCTCGATCAGCTCCGGCCGCTCCGGGCGCGGCCCTACCAGGCTCATGTCCCCTCTGAGGACGTTCCAAAACTGCGGAAGCTCGTCAATATTCCACTTCCTCATGAAGGCCCCGATGCGCAGCCGGCGCGAATCGTTCTTCTGCGCCCATTGCGCGCCGCCGTTCTCCTCGGCGTCCGGCCTCATGCTCCGTATCTTGAACATGGAGAACAGCCGCCCGTGCCGTCCCATCCGCACCTGCCGATAGAGAATGGGTCCCGGCGACTCCCAGTAAACCAGCGCTCCAAACGCGGCGATCAGCGGAGCGGAAAGTGCCAGCCCGACCGCCGCCCCCGCCAAGTCCACCGCTCGCTTGAGCAATTGGTTCTCGAGCCGGTTCAAGGGCAGCGCCTCAACCCCAAGGACCGGCACATCTCCGATCGTGGCCGGCCTCAGGCCCGAAACCAATGCCTGGAAGTAGCGTGGCACCATCTTGAACGCCACCTGCTGCTGCTCGCAAATCCTGGCTACGCGCCTTACCTCGCGCTCGGCAATTGTCCGGTCCGCCACCACCACAGCGTCCACGGACTCCTGTTCCAACGCCGCTCCGATGTCACGGATTGCACCGCGCGCGTACGGGCACGCTCCGTTCCCATTCCCATTGGCCTTCCGCCCTCGGAGGCACCCCACGAACTCGACAGACCCCCTGGCGTCTGCGAGCACGCTTTTGTGAATCCGGCACACTTCCGCGTTGCACCCCACCAGCAGCACCCGCTGCCGGAGGTATTTCGACAACAACGACCTCCGCAACGCCGCCGCCAGCAGGGCCCGCCACGCGTAAACGGCCAAGGGGACGCACGCGGCCGCGCACAGGACAAACATCCTCGAGAGGGGCGGCGACGTCCGCACCGCCAGACTCAAACCAAGGAACGCCGCCAGGCAAGTGGTCACCACGCCGGCCAGCCTCGCCCGGATCCTCCTGGGACAAAGGAGGTCCTCGAGGCGCGACATGTCCTTGCTTAACAGGCCCAGGAGCACAACCAATGACCCAAGCAGGATCAACTTCCAATAGCCCGAGGCCAAATAGCCCGAGGGCGGCACAGGGCCTTCTTGCTCCGTGTACCGCGGAATGAGGCCGCTCGAAAAGCGAAGCCAATACGCGCACAGGAAGCCCGACACAACCATCAGGAAATCCACCCCGATCGCCATGGTGGATAGCTTCGCCACCAGCGACTGACGCGCCAGCCGCCCCTGCCGCCCGTCGGCATGCCCACTGGACCCGCCCCCGACGGTCCGGCACAGGTCGGTTGGGCGGCACTTCGCCCCTTCCAAAGCCGGGGATGGCCCCAGCCGCGCTACCACAATTGGTGAACCTCGCATCATCTCGAAATCCTCACCGCCCTTTGGCCCTCCGACCCCTGACGACGCCCCGCCTCCGACCCCTGCCCCCGGCGGGCGCGGACGTAAGGAAGCCGATTCATCGGGTCTCAGACGGGCTTACTTCCAAGCGGAATGCCAAAAAGGTGGACACGTCCATCGATGGGGGTGTTCCTATCGTATTCCTCAGGCTCTTGGTTGTCCTCCCACTGAATCCACAGTTTGTAGTTTTCGACGTCAATCAAACGGAGGAGATCCGGCACAGGGGTTCCATACTGAGAAAGCAAATTAGTATGAATCTCGATATCCAGCTTTGGGCGCGTTGACAGTATCCTCTTGGCTCCCTGCAAGATATGCGCCTCAAACCCTTCGACATCGATCTTGAGAAAGGTGGGGTTCAAATTCTCATAGTCATCCAAGCAGGTCGCTTGAACTTCTACTCCTTTGCCTGACATCCTGACCGAGGAATTCGATACATCGTTGATAGTAATTATCCCCCGCCTGGCACCAACTGCTTTCCTTTCAAGGCGGACATTTGTCAGTCCATTCTGTCGGATGTTCTTCTCGATAATGTCACAATTCGCCGGTAACGGCTCAAACGTCACGACTTTTCCGGCAGCTCCAACCCAGTTGGACATAAGTATAGCCGTGCACCCATGATGACCACCGCACTCGAAGACAACATCCCCTTGTGTAATTAGGTGATCCCTTATGAATCGCATCTCGATCCAAACGGGATCGGTGCATTTAAGATCATACCAGTCACGCCCGTCGCAATCACCAATCCAAAACTCGAAGGCTACTCCCTCGATGTTCTTGACCTTGATGTACGGCCTGAAATGCCTGTTGCGCAGGCGATAGACGGCACGCCTTAGGGCCTGTTTTACGGGCATAGGTACTGCCCTTTTCACGGTGTTTAACATGCTGGCCATTGTCTTCTCCATGGATGATACCTACCGGTAGTTCTTGTCCTGAGCCCGACCACCGAAAACAAACCGGGTTTCCGATGGCTTTTTCTGAAAGGTAAAACGAACTCGCTCCACGCAGATGTGAAAGTAACGGCACCCTATTTGTTTGATACCGAGATGTGCCACGGGAAAAGTGCCATTCCGCCAAGTGATCGCTGTCACCGCCCATGAAAAGCTTTCTCACAACACGCTGAGTCTCTGCAAGGGCAGCGACGGCGGCTGGCGCCGGGCAAGTTATAATGTATCGGCGAAATAGCCGCGAACCCTGACTAACCGATGGCCGTGCGAACGATAAAAGAACGCGCTGGACCCACGTTTTGCGACGACTTCAAACAAATCGCCTTTCCCGGGATAAAAAGGCGTCCTGAGGAACACCAATCCGTCCGGCGCCTTCAAATCGCGCGGCACGCGCTTCGCCAACTCCGCAAATACCTGCTGATCGCCGGCCGATGGCATGGTCTCGATGGCAGGTGGTACGTGCCGAGAATACCAATACCCGCCCGGCCAAAACTGCAGGCGGTTGGCCGCGTCTAAGCCGAGGTACTCGGCCGAACGCTTTGCAGCCTCGTCTCTCGCCGCGCCCATAACCATCACGGCACAATAAGGCACACCTCTATTTGCCAACAAGACGGACGCCACTGTCCTTTCATCGTCGCATCCGTCCGGGAACATCAGGGCCTTGCGCTTTGTGGCCAGCGGGACCCGGGGCGAATAATCAAACCCAAAAAAGACCACCGGCTCATCCCCCGGCACGGTTTTCAAGACACGAATCGCCTGTTCCACCGCGAGGTCGTGATAGCCGCGCTTGCAAGTGACGTAGACGAGGCTCCCTAAAAGCATCGAGACGCACATAGCTGGAAGAAATCGACGAACCCAAAAACTCCGGTGCTTCTGCATGAGGATGGAAAAACCGAAGAGCATGGCGATGATTAAATAGGCCCCTGAACCATAAACATAGTAGTCGTGGCGCAGGTGCAGAGGGAAAAAAGCCATGAGATGACAGCCGTAACCGGCCAAGCAAAGCCCCATGCTTCGGTTCCACGGATGAGCAAGGCCGCCGCCGACCCGCCACGCCGCGAACCAAACCAGCGGGGCCAGGAAACCGATCGGTCCGAACACAAGGAGAATGTGTTTGGACAAGACCATAAGCCAATTCCTCAAGGAAAGACGTTGCGCAAGAGTGCCGAACATCCACTGCTTCGTGCCCTCGTGCTGCCATACGACTGAAGCCAAGGCGTTCTGACAGCGAATCCCTTCGCACCACCTGGACCAGAGGAGTCCGACGAGGAACGGCAAGAACAGCAAGGCAGCAAAGGCCAGCGTGTTGACCTGACACGCCGGTAGCCATCCGTCAGCGCGGCAGGCCCGATTGACTTTCCCCAGGAGCACGAGACTCAGCATGAACCCAACAGGAAGCCACGTCGTGACCTTCACCAAAGCCGCCGCGATACCAGCCCCCAGGGCTACAGCGAACCAAGCGCATCCTCCTCCTGAGGCATAATGCAGGGTTGCCCACAAGTAAAGGAGAGCGAACACCAGGGTTAATGATTCGATCATGTTGGCCGTAGCATAGCAGATTAAGAGCGGAGAAGTAAGGAAGAGAGCAACACCGACCTTGGCTACTTCACGCGGCAGACCCCACACGCATATCAAACGAAAAGACACCACTATGCATCCGAAGAAGGCAGTCAGGCTGACGAGGCGACCCGCTTGTTCCACGCCCAACCCAAAATGAGATATCGAAGAGGACAGAAGCTGGTGCAGGGGAAACTCGAAAGGAATCCGCCAGGGACTCCCGAGAACGGGCAGTTGCCACTCCAGCACGGGACAGGGTTCGCGGATCAAGTATTCTGCCGAAATGGCTGTCTGCGATTCGCGGAAAGGAGCGAGGAAAAGCGGGTCTGGTGAACTGAAGCTGAGGAACCAAGTGAGAGTGGAGGTCGTGACCGCCACGAGGGTGACCACAACCAGAGGCCAGGAAGCCGGAGCATTTGGGGACGTGTGCATCTCTAAGCAATCAAGGCATTAACGGTGGCGGTAGTCACCGCGGCTGAAGTATTTTCCGAGCCACACGTAAGCACAGATTCTTCATGGACCCTTGGTTTGGTACCGCATTATCAACTGATAGTAAGCGTGGGCAGCCTTCGCCAGGGTGAATCTTTCGCGCAGCAATCGAGCCCCATTCTCCCCCATGCGCGCCACGCGCGAGGGATCCGAAAAGGCCTCCAGCAGCGACCGCCGCCCGCCTTCGATGTCCCCGTTGGGAACCACCCAGCCGAGCTCGTGTTCAAGAATCATCCGTGCCATTTCGCAGTCTGGCGAGCAGATGGCCAGTATGGCCCGGCCCGCGGCCATGACGCCCAGCAGCTTCGAGGGGTAGCACACCCTCTCCTGTCCGGGCATCTGGGCTACGACACCGACGTCGGCCATGGCCAGGGAGTCGGAGAGCAACTCCTTGGGCACGTAGGTGCTGGAATAGACAACAGCGGGCCGCTCGGATTTGGCGTAAGAGTCCACCACCCTCTTTTTCTGGCCCTCGCCGATGAATTGGAAGGCAAACCGCTGGTCCCTGGCAAATGTTTTTGCAATGCCTAACAAGGTCTCGATGTCGTGAAACCGCGCGTGGTTGCCGGAATACTGGACAACAAACCGATCCGTCACGCGCAGGCGCTGCGCCTCCCGGGAGGCGCTCTTGGGAATCGGGACGATGTGCCGATCATCTGACCACACGTAAATGATATGCGTCTTAGCTCGGCACGCCGGCTCGGCAGCCGTGCCGCCAAGGTCGGCATTTCGAATGGCCCCGTCGAGCATATCATGGCTAATTACAACGGTGAAGGCCGCGCGCCGATACCAGGCGCCGTTCAAGCGGCGCCAGGCCCGGGCGGCTAAGCCGTTTGGCTTGATGAAATTCAGCAACTCAGCCTGTTCGGGCATGATGTCGTACATGATCACGCCAAAAGTCTGCTGGCGCAGGAGATGGCACAGCCAACCCAGCATGGGCAGGTAGGGGGGGTTGGTCAGGAGGAGCAGTTGAGCCCCGCGGTGCCGGCGCAGCACCTCCCATGTGGCGGACAGGAAAAACGTGGACAGGTTCATTAGCTTTCCGAGAAAACTGGTCTTGGAGAACCTGGTGGACCAGGTTCGCTGGACCTTGAACCCGTGGTGTTCGATAACCCGAGCCACTGGCTTGCTGCCGGGGATCACCGTTGGCTGGCTGGCGAGCACGGTGATGCCCAAGCCGTGCGATGATAGCTCCTCTATCAATTCCGTCAAGCTCTGCCCGGTGCTGACCAGTTCGGGGTAAAAGAGCTGGCAAACTACGGCGACCTCAGGAGCGTCAGCGGGGCGCGGTGGCCCGGTCGCTTTGGCGGGACCGGTCTTGGCCATAGGACTGGTAGGTTTAGGCGGGCGAAAGCGCATCAACACGTGCGGGGTGCTGACCGCATCGTTGAGACCCACGTCGTAGTGCTCGCGCCTGAGCCCCCACAATGTTCTTCCGGCCGCCAGGTCTCCCCCGCAGTGAAGTGCCTCTGAGTCCCCATCGGGAGCTGCGCGCAGTGGATTGCATGAAGATCTCGTTGAATAGCGGTCGGGTGAGCAGGCCAAGGGAAGCGCCAGGGAAGTTGGCGGCCCGCGAGCTGATCAAGCCGGTGGCGATGACAGCGTCGGCCAAATTGCGCTCACTTGACAAACGGTATTGCCATAAAATGGTCAAGACCAGCGGCCCGCAGTGGCAACATCCCGAGCAAACTCTCCCGGCTTCCCACGCCAGTTTTGGTGTCATTTGTCCGAAACGAGGCCTCGGCACAGATTTACCAATTCATCGGCGCGCGCCTCGGCCGAGAATTGCTTGCCGAATTCCAACGCGCCGCGGGCCAATTGCTGGTATAACTCCGGGGATCCCATCAACCGCGCAAGGGCGTTTCGCAGCGACACCGCGTTACGGGGATCGACCAAAAGCCCTGTCTCTTGGTGAATTATAATTTCGGGCAGCGCATTCCACCGGGTGCCGATCACCGGCCGGCCTACTTGGTAAGCTTCTATGATCACGCCTGAATACCCCTCATCCGGGAGGAATGTTGGTATCACAAGCGCTTCGTACTGCTCAATCGTCGACAACACATCCTCCGGCATCAACTCTCCTTTATAAAACACCCGCTTGCAGCCGTCAAAGGTGTCGCGGGGCAAGTTGTACCAAGGGCCATAGACGTCCACGACCGCCTTCAAATTGGACGCCTCAACGGCTTCCACCAGCACTTTCAAGCCCTTTTCGACGTATAACTGGCCGACAAAAACGAACTTGCCGTTGCACTGCGAGCGGAGCGCCGGCTGCGGCCTGTTCTGGGCGAACGGTCGGCTATTGGGATACCATCGCAAATGTTTGATCCCGTCAGCCTCCAATAAACGCATTAATCTCTTGCTCTCGACCATGTAAACGTCGCTTTGATTGATGAACGAGCGAGTCAACGCCGCTTTGACACGAGAAAGCTGGCTGTAGGGCATCCCCCCGAACTGACGGCTCATGAGCGGCTTGCCCCAGAAACGCGAGGCGAGCAGGACAAATGGCCCTAAGAATGGAATTCCCGTCACCGTGAAGTGGAACGAAATGACATCGCACTTTCGCGTCAATAGGAATAGTTTGATAACTAGCTTGACGAAGCGGGGCAGCGCTTTCACGCCGGCGCCCCGGACTCTGTCTGTGTCCAAGACGAGCACTTCAACGTCGCTGCGCTCATTAAGACATTTCCGCAATTGCCGGAAGAGAATCCTGGTTCCGCTGATGAGCAGGCTTTGCGGTCCAAGCAACAGTATCCTGATTTTCTCGTCATTTACGTTGTCCATCGCCGTATCCTGGGTTTGTTGTGGGTCCAAAGCCGAGATTTGCAGAATATGCTGGTACTGCCGATAGCGCCTCGTCGAAGGCGCGAGAATGTCTTTTGTTTAAGCCGTCCGCAAAAGAGTGGATTTCTGCATCGGTTTTTCCGCAACGCTTTGCGCCCTGTCCGCCGCCTGGTCGCAAGCAGCTTTCGGCGTCCTCTCGCTTAGTGATATCAGGGTTCCCTTTCGATGGGGGTATGCATTTGGATTTTCCGCAGGCTGTGCCACCGGAGGCAAAGGGGAGCCTCCTTGTCGCTTTGCCTCGACGTCCCGGCTGGAGGAGCGGGTTTACGGCTCGCGGCATGTCCGTCTCGGACGCAGCAATGGGCTCGCGGAGCGATTCGACTATGCTCCTGTTCGCATCGCATGTTCGTAAACCTGGAGCGTTCGCACTGCGACTCGCTCCCAGGCGTTGTCCGAGGCGGCAAACTCCTGGATCCCGGCACAGAGCTGCGAGTATAGCACTTGGTCTGAGAGAACCCTGACGATTGCATTCGCCAGGGCCTGGGGATCGCCCGCCGGCACTAAGAGGCCCGTTTTGCCGTCATGCACGTACTCCGCGATCCCGCCGACGTCCGTGGCGACGACGGGCTTGCCAAAGGCGTAGGCCGTGAGGACCACGCCACTTTGGGTTGCCTGAGCATATGGGCACACGACCACCCGCGCCTGCTCGTAGAAGCGCGCCAGCGTTCGTGTATCAACGTGTTCCACGATCAGCCTGATGGCGCCGCCATTGGGGAGCGGGGGAGACGACGGGACACGGTAGCCCCTCTCAGGCCGCCCGGCGATGACGAACTCCACCTTTGGAATCTGGGCGGCCACCAGCGGCGCCGCAGCGTAGAGGAGATCCAGGCCCTTGTACGGCGCCAGACGGCCCAGAAGCAGCACAGTCGCGCCTGCCGGGAGCGTCCGCCCCCCTTCAGAAAAGCCCCGGAAAGTGTTGAGGACCCCCAGTGGCACATGCTCGGCGCGCGCTCCAACCGCCGGCCAGTCGTTTCGCAGCGCCTTCAGGCAGTATTCGGAGTGGACGATCACCCTGCGCGCGAGGGGCAACGTGATCCCGCGCGCCAGCGAAACCTTCCAGTTCTCCTCGCCGCGCCGCACTCTTGCATCGTGGGTGTCGGCTACGACCGGAAAACGCCGCAGCAGCCAGACCAGAGGCGCCAGCCGCAAGGTTGGATCTTCCAAATGAACCACGTCGGGTCTCAGCCTCTGCACGTGCTGCACGGCTCGGTAGCTGGTCAGCCAGGAGCGCACAGACGCGCCGCTCCGGCTGCGATGAACGACCGCCGTCACGCTGCTTGCTTCCGACAAATAATCAAGGACAACGGCGTCCTCCCGGGCGTCGAAGCAAGTGCGCGCGTCGCGCAGACCGCCTCTACCGTCAAGCAGCGGGCGGGAGTCAAGCAGAATTGACCTGGCAAACTGCGGAACCATTTGAATCATTAAGTGGAGCTCGCATCGCCTCGACAGCTCCCGGGCCAGCTCCAACGCATGGTCCAGAAAGCACACGTGCGTATAATAAACGACTCGCATCAGCGCCAATCACCTGGTCTGGCTCGGCGCCAGCGAAATGGCTTGACGACGTTCCAGCTCATCCGTGCCAAGCCCTCACGATCGGACCCGTCCAAAATGCCCGCCTTGCAGCAAATCACGCAATAAACCATAGCGACCACCGCCAGGGCCGTGAACCGGCCCCAGATGGGCTGGGTCGCCACCGAGAACAATGGGACCTCCAGCATGATTACTACAATGCCGTGCCACCCTCACGGAGTGCCCGGTGCCGCCCGGGGAGCGCTGCAGCTCGCTGCGAGTCCCCGGAAGATTGCTTCGGTTACGGTCGTGGAACTGATCAGTTCGTTGCATTTTGGCGTTTTCACGCAGCCGTTGCAGTAGCAGCCGACGCTGTCCGTGGCCGGGACGATTTTCTCGCCGAAGCCGTACAGGTCGATCTCCCAAGGCGAAGTCGGTCCAAAGTGCGCGACCACATATTTCCTTAGAGCCAAGCCGACGTGCAGGGCGAGCGTGTCTGCCACCAGAAGCACGTCGGCCTGCGACATCAGAGCGGCGAACTGGCGCACAGAGTTTTCAGTGCCGGTGTCAACCACGTGGGCGCCGAATTTCTTCGACAGGTGCTGATTACGCTCCCGTTCCGAAGGACCCCCGAACAAGAGCATTCTGCCCAAATCCTTCCTTTTCGCGAGCTGGCCAACCACCCCCTCCAAGGTTTCCATAGGCAAGGACTTCTCCGGCCAGCGCACGCCCGCGCCGGTGTTGATGCCAACGACCGTCCTTCCTGGCGATGGCCTCCATCCTTTCCTGGCTAATGCTCGTTGGGCCTCGATGATTTCCTCTGCAGTCAGACTGAGCAGCGGACGGGAGCCTGAATCGGAGACGCCCGCGATCTCGTGGATGATTGTCGGGTACGTCTTGCGATTGGCCTGCTTAAGGTGGTCCCAAATCCCCATTTGGTGCCAACATTCAGCGGCGCGGCCCCGAGCCAGAGGCTCACCGTGCGCTCCGGCGATGAAACCCAACTTCCTCCGCCCGCGCGCGGCGCCAGCCAAATGACACGACGATGGGTCCGTGTCGCTGTTGAGCACCAGGTCAAACTGCTCGCCTGTCAGGTTGAGCAAGAACTTTTCTGGCGGGGCCCAAATCCGGTCAACGAGGGGATTGTTCCTCAGCAAGGGTTCGGCGGACCTTTCCGTAACCCAGGTGATGTGCGCGCTCGGGTATTTCATCCGCAGGGAGGGCAGCAAGCAGGTAGTGCGCAGTACGTCCCCATCGGCCGCCAGCTTAATAATCAGAATGCGATGCCAGCACGGATCGTAACGACGGCAGTCATTGCACACCACTCCCTCCCGCTTGTGTGGCGTGCATGGACGGTCACCACAGTAATGCCGACAATCCACCTTGGGACTTTTTGAGCTACTGTGCATATATGAAGCTAGACACATTTCGCATCGGTTCCACAACTCACGGGCCCGGTCCGGCATGGGGTCAACGAGCCATGGTCGGGCGTATTGAAAGACTCGGATGTCCCCAGCATTCGGCGTGGCCATCAGGTTCTTACCCCTTCTTCGGGAAGCGGTAATGGAACTGGAGCCATCGGCGTGTTGGACTTTCATTCGCGCTCTTACGCCCAAGCACTGCATGGAGCGCACGCCGGGGTGCTGGGTTAGCGCCTTCGACCAAGCCGATAACGATCCAGAAAAACGGAAAATTGAACTCATGGAGCAGCAGGCCCTGGACCTCGTAGGCCAAAAGCAGGGGAAAGATCCAAAGTCGATTCTCTGCACGCCAGGCCTTGCTCAAGAGAATAGCGAACCAGGCGAGGAGTAAACTAAACCCAACTATTCCTAATTCCACCAGAGCCCCAATATAAACACTGTGCGACGCCACCTGATGACGGAAGTAGCGCTCCGATGCAGTGAGGAACCCGTCCCATCCAGTCCCTACGATTGGCTTCTCCGGGAAAACTGCCAGCGCGCTCTCCCAGACATCGAGCCGCTCCGATCCGCGATCCTCTTTCATCGTCATGAAACGCGCCAGCACGGGCCTGAAGAGCTCGGGCTGCACGGCGTTGGTGGCGATCGCGATTACAACCACCAGGCAAACAACAAGAACACCTCGACAAAACCGCTTTTGGATAACCGCGACGGCGAAAAGGCCTAGACCGGCCACCACAATACTGCTTCGGAACCCGGAAAGCCCCATGCCAATAACCACTACACCCGCGCTGGGGACGAGGAGCCAGCGCAGCTTTGCGGATGCTTCACCAGACAAAACCCAGGCAAGCGCGCCAAGAAAGCCAAACACGGTCCAGCCTGCGAAGATGTCAGGTCTTATCAAGGAATCCACGCGTCCGTTCCCAGTGAAGTCTGTAACCTTTCCACTGTACCACGTCCAGAACGTCGCAGCGCTGCCTATCAGGCAGGCAGTCAGGATCATGAAGACCAGGTTCTTGGCAAATGCTTTGTCGTGCAAACCGGCGATGATAAAAGACATTATCATTGGTCCTAAAACCAGCGCGAGGAAGCCCGTCCAGCCGCAATCGACATGTTCGGCCCACCCAAGGCTGGCGATGCTCCACAAACAGAAAGCCAGGCCCGCGTTCGAGTAACTCCACCGCCACTTTAATTGCTCCGCTCGCGACAAAACCAGCAGGAAGCTGCCTAGAATTAGGGCAATGTTTGTGCCGAAGGCTGGAAAAAGAGGGTTTACGAACGCGTAACAATAGAAAGGTGCGTACGGATTTCGGAAAAACCCGTATGCGATCACCATTCCACAGAGTGCCATCAATACCGTTGCACGCCCGAAGGAGTAGGAGTCGCCAACCGCGAGCATGTGGCTTGTCGTGACGATAACCAACCCCATTCCCAACTCGGCGAACGGAAGGCCGGAGCATCCAACCTGCTGAGGTATTGCGAGCAGTCTGAGCGCTCGCGATGTACCGCCATGCCAAGGCGTCCTCGATGACGCCGAAGTGTGCCTGTAGGCAAATTGTCGCCGTATGAGGTTCATTGCGATTTCGGGCGAATCATGCGGCAGTCCGAGCCGATCACCCCTTCGCGCCGGGTGGAGTTGGGGCACGCCGGAGGACCGGAAGGCAACTCCTGCATCATATTACTGTGCGCTTATTCGTAGCGCATCGGCGCCACAGATCCCCTAAGCGGTGGGCGCACTGCCGCAGAAAGCCGGGGCAGAAGGGCAGCAGTTCGGGCGGCAGCGAAGCTCTCTGAGCCGGCTTTTTCACGGGCGGGCGCCTCCTCCAGAAGAGAGCTTCATATTGCGGCACGACTGCTTCCAGTGAGTACCGGGACCGAGCGACCTTCTGTGCGGCCAGCGACACCGCGCGGAACTCCGAAGGCTGCACGAGCAAGCGTTGCAACACGCTTACGTATGTCTCCGGGCGTTGTCGGTCACATAGGAATCCGTCAACACCGTCAGTAATTATTTTGTCGGTCGAGCCAGGTATCCGGTTCGCCAACACGACTGCGCCTTCTGCCATGGCCTCGAGGACCGCGTGCGGCGTTCCTTCGTAATGCGACGTCAGGAGAAAAAAATCGCTTTCCTGAAGAAGTGGCCTGATTTCCTTCTGCGTGCGAAAGCCTAGAAACCGCACCTGTCGGCGAAACGGCGACGTCTCCACCTTTGAGCGAATCGACTGGAGGTCCGGTCCGGTTCCGACAATTGAAATTGAAAACGGCACGGACCCTGCGGCCAGGAGCTTCAGAATACTCACGATGCCTGCCAGGTCCTTTTCAGGCGACAGACGACCCACGGAGATTAATCGCAGCGGCAACTGTGGTTTCTCGCGAGGGACAATGCCTGCATTCATTTCAATCGCAACCGGAATTGTCCTGATCCGATCACCGCCCTGGCCGGCACGTTCGAGCAGGCTTTTGGCGTTATCGGAGACCGTCACGATGTGATCGAGGAATTGGCAGTTACTGGTGCAAAGCGCGAGCTCACATTTCATGATGCTATGCATGGCGGAGATGCGAATGCAATCGTCCGACAGGAATGGCAGCGCGGCCTGTACAAAATGTACGTTGCTATTTATGATAATGCTCGGCTGGAGCGAATTAATGCGCTGGACCATGCGCTGCAGATATTGCGTACGGGTCTCCAGGCCGCGCCTGATGATCTCGACATAATCGAGTTGCGTTACAAAATCTCCGTAGCATTCACCAAACGGTTCTTGAACTAATGCACCGACTTTGTATCCTCTTCTGCGAAGGGCGCCTCCTATCGACACGGTATGTGTAGAGTTCCCGCCGAATTCGAAGTAATAGCAGCACAAGAGGACGTGCTTTTTGTTATGCGCATGCATCATTTTAATGTAGGTTGCCCTGGCGCAAACCGCGGTCCTCAAAGAGTTTCTGCCACGAACCGAGGAACCGGAGGCGTCGAGTCAAAATGACGAGGCCTGAGGGCCGATGCTATTGGCTTAGACTGTGCCGTGGCACGCCTCGCGAAGCGTAAGGAGAAACTCACTCATGCTAGGCGCTATAATGGAGTCGGAGCCGATGCTCAGACCACTAACCAAGCGTGCGCGACGGTGCGCCTCTTGGGGTGCAATGATTACGAGGGGATTCGGGCGGCTGGCGAGCGTGCGAACCGCATCCAGAAGCCAGGACCGCCAGCCACGACCGACGACCTTTATACGTATCCGAGGCGAGGCGAGTGTCTCGGTTTCTGCCAACCACGCGGAGCCGACGTGCACCTCAAAGGTCGCTCTGGGGAAGATCTCTAACAAGAACTGCATGTCTTCGGCCCACCTGCCCGCTGCGGTTGCGAGGAGAAGTCGGATCAATGATGCGGAGCGATTCCGACGCAACCATGGCACAATGTTCTCTGATAGTGCGTCGATGGCGGCCCGGCCGGCGCAACGCGAGAGCCCTTCGAGTCCGGCAAGACGCGTTACATTGATTTTATACAGTAGTTCAGCGTATTCAAACGAACCAGCCCCAGCCTGCCTGGCACAGGCCTCCACGCGTGGACCCATGAAACTCATCTTGAACTGTGAAGCGAAGATCGACAACAGCTCAAGTTTCTTGGCCATGACGTGGCCAACATCAACTCTCTTCTCCTCGAGGCGAGCACCCGCGCCTTCGAGCGCTCTGATCAGGTCGGGTGTATGATTCGGAAACAAGCTTGCGTATGGTACATCCTGATAAAGGCTAATGGCGGGACGCTCCGGGAGTCCAGGATCGGCGCCCACGACGCGCAGGCAAGCATCACGGGTCAATTGGTGATCGACGTGTCGTCCGATACCGAGGGGCATCCAGATTTCCTGTGGCTTCAGCGGGCCGAGGGCCCGGGCAACTTTGGATGACCACAAATCGAGTTCCTGAGGTCGTGGAGAGTGCTCATAAAAGCCGGAAATGGACCTCTTGTGCTGCTGAAACCAACCCAGCGTCCAGTCGCCGTTCCGGTAGCGGAGGGGTGCCTCGAGCAGGTCGAGCGCGATGTGACGACCGCCGACATGACGAAGGAAAAGCTCGGACTCGGCTCGGCGAAGAGCAGAGACGCCCTTCACGTCGAAGTATTCGCGGTCGAGGTTATAATAACTAGTGAAGTTGCTTATCCCAGCCAAAGTCACTACTATGAATTCACATTCGGTGCGCCGCATCCACATAATTCCCCCCACGCTCAATGCGGCATCGTCCATGTGCGGCTCGATGATGACAATGCGCCGGCGATTGGCGGGAAATGAGGGGGGCAGTACCTCGCATACGGCCAGATCGGCAAAACGCTGCAGAACCGCTTCGGCCCCGTCTCCAAGGCACTGGCGTAGGTGGCCGATGGGTGCGGCGCCGTCAATTGCTTTCCAAATAGCCTGCTCTTCGCTGGAGAGAGTGGCATAGGGTCTCCGTGATATGAGAAAAGTCAATTTGTCAGATTTCAGGTGGAAATGCGGCCGCCGAACCGGGATTTCATCCTCTAACAAACGCGCATTCATAGGGACTGTGATCGAGGATCTTCAGACTTGCCAACGACCGCGTGTTGCAGGACAGGGTCTCACAGGGTGGGAGGACCGCAAGCTTGAAAAGAGCCTCTACCTGGGCGGCCTCTGGCGATGCATTCGACCAGCGAGGCTATTCGGAGTTCCTGGAGTTCGTGTCATGGACGAGCGCAAATGGCGCCGCCGTTGTACGCGCTATCGGCGTCTATTTCGGGCGAGCTTGTGGTAGGCCGCGTCGAGAAATGGGCACAAACTGTTGAGCAGGAGCGCAGCCTTCAGCTTGATCGAGTTCGGTGCGATTCCGCGGGAAGTTAGAAGCGTCGCGATGGACCCGTAAATGCGCCGCCAATATGTGCCTTCCCATGCATCCAAGTAGTTCTTAAGAATCACCTGCCGCCGTTGAATTGCCCGCGCTAGTTCCGAGTAGCGCGCCGGTGAGATCAGGCCCGTTTCCTGCGCCGTAAGGAGGTCCGCCGCAAATGACGCAAGCGTAGGCTGGTTGATCCTGATTATTGATACCCTGCGCTGGCGATACGCTGATGCGCTCGTTGTGTGCGCCACCGCCGTTGTACTCGTGGCGTGCAATCTGTACTTGACCACTTTCTCGGGAACATATACCAGCGAGCCTAACAGGGCTGAACGAAACGGGATGGCGCGGTCCTCAGCGACCACATTGCGCGGGAGCGGTCCGAAAACACGAAAGCTCTCGCGCCGGAATGCGTGTGATGCCCCAGCCACATTAGGGCCAAGGCACTCAATCATCCGCGGCAAATCATGGGTCGTAGTGTCGGGTGTGAACGTGAAGCGGTTGTTCGGATCGTCGCGAATGTAGTCGAGGTCGAAGTAGATCGAGTATGCGGTCGGATTTGCCTGAATGGCTTCCCAGGTGGCGCGTGCTCGCCTTGGCAGGGAAACGTCATCACCAGCCGCAATGAAGATCCAGTCGCTGCTGGAAAGATCGACGATTCTGTTTATGTTCCCAGCCAGCCCCAGATTACGTTCGTTTCGATTCAAGCGGATGCGGTGAGGCCCACTATAGCGCTCCGTTAGCTTGACCATGATTCGATAAGTCGCGTCAGAGGAACAATCGTCCGACATTATTATTTCCAAGGGCGAAAAATCCTGAGACAAAGCGCCATCCACTGCCTCGCGGATGTAGCGTTCCTGATTGTAGCCGGTTAAGCCAAGTGTCATAACCGGCTTGAACGAGGGTTCGCTCACATCGTGGAAGAGGAGTACAGCCAGCTGGGCGCAACCCGGGCCAGATAAGGCTCGAATCTGGTGCCCCGTAAGGTGACGGAGAGACGCCTCAGGGAAAAGAACCCGAAGGCCAGTGCTCCGCCGCTTCCGATGACAGCCACCACAGTCTCCTTTATTGCGAAGGAAAGGCCAAGCAGGCCCAGGGCCACTCCGATGACGCTGACTCCGTAGCGCAAGTTGCTTTCCGACCACCGAAAACCGCTAATCCTCCAAGCTATGGTGGCGATCATAGCGAGATAAAATGCGTAATACCCAATGAACCCAAGTGCGGTTCCAACCAACCCGACATAATGAACCCCTACGAACAGCAACGCCACATACACCATATTGGAAACAAGTTCGGTCCACATGAACAGGCAGGCCAGACCCTTGGCCACGAGGATGAAGCCCAAAGGCCACGAAATGACCCGCAGCAGCAAACCAATTGCAAACCAGCGCAGCAACTCGACGGCAGGCTGGAAACTGGCGGCGTAAAACACGTGAATGACGACGGGCGCGAAGGCCAAAGTGAATAGGACTCCTGGGCCGACCAGGAGAAGCGAAACCTCCGATTGCTCATTAACCAACCGGTTGCACTGCAGATTATCATGGGCCATCGCGGTGAGGCGTGGAAAGAAATCTGCACCCATTGCTTGCAGCACAAATCCGGCGTACACGCCAGCGAGGCTAAACGCGGCCTGGTAGTGACCGGCGGCCTCCATGCCAAGGTCCCGCACAACGAGCGCTCGGATAACGTAAGCCACAAGTGCGGCCAGAATACCGGTGACAAGAAATGCCACCCCCATTTGGAGCATCCCACGCGTTTCCGCCCATGTTTCGCGCCACGTCAACCGTAGGGTCTCCAGCGAGAGCTTGCGCGCATACCACCATGAGGCCAGCATCGTTATGAGCGAGCACGCCAGTATAAGTGGAAGGATGGCTGTTTGGCCGAGGCAGATCAGCAGAGGGACCGCGGCCAGGGTGCCGAGTAATCCGCCTACCACGTTTAAGCGTGATAAATCGCCGATGCGGCGCATTCCCTGTACCAGCGATGTCTGGCCGGCAGAAACTAGTCCGGTGAAAACGGTCACAGCCAGGATGACAAGCGGCCACGCGTGCCGTGAGCTTTTGAAGGTGAAGCTGGAAATCGGCCAACTTAGGAGTGCAAGAACAACGGCCCCGACGGCGCCAAGGACTCTAGTTGTGCGGCGCAGTGCGGCGGCGGTCCTGGCGACCCTCTCCAAATCGCCCGCTCCGGCGGCCTCCGCAACCGAGCGAACGGCGCCGCTGCCGATCCCAAAACCAGCAACCGTGGTGGCCATTGTGGTAATCGTCGCGTACGTCCCTATTAAACCGACACCTTCCGGTCCTAGCAACACCGCCATGAACTTGGTCCGCACCGCCCCCAGGAGGATGTTGATAGCGGATGCACCCCCGATCAGAGAGGACGACTTCAAGATTGTGCGGTAGGAATCGCTATTTGGTTTCACGCAATATCGCCGTCGGAAATGACGATGAGGAGCGGCCTTGCATCCCGTACGGGGCGTCTCTACTGGGGCACCTTAACGGGAGTTCGGGGCTTTCCTGCGATGCAGCCGGCCGTTCGTATCAGGCTTAGGCTTGCGCGTCGGGTCGGGCCTGGATCTCACCCTTCGCACTAAGCGCTTCACAGGTTGCAACAAGGCTTCAGCCGACCCCGCAATCGAGCGGCCCGTTGCGCATCTTCTACGCCAACCCTGAACCACCTTTGCGCCCATGGCCAGCCGGGCCGCTTTTTCAAGCTGCGGCCCGCTGTGACTCGAGAGCGGCCAGCCAGCGCGCTCTATCTGGGCATGAACCTCAGGTTTGTCGGAGGAGGCGGTCGGAGAGAAGCGACGCTGCCGATTCCGCCATTGACGAGGGGCAGAATGCCAAGCCCCGGGGCGGGAGAGCCTGCCTGGAATGAGGGATTTAACGGCGACAAACTGACAAACTCGGGGTCCAAGGTGACGGCGTTCGTAGGTATGCCGGTCAGGCCGATGTAACCCCCGGTGGCGGAGTACAGGATATTACTGCTCCAGTTCAGAAAGTTATTGTTGTCCGCATCATCGAGATTTATGAGGTATTCCACATACACATTCGTAATGCTGTAGATCACGTTTCTTGTAAAGGTAATGTTCGTGGTGCTCCAGTTTGCCGGCAGGCTCACAAAAGTGAGCTTGACAATGTCCGAAGTGTCTATGAAAAAGTTGTTGGTTATGTTATGAAGGTAGCAGTCATTCAGCAAAAGCGGTCGTGGAACATCGAGTGTCACGTTATTGAATATTTGATAGCCACTCGTAAAATCGTCGCAGTAAATACCGAACCGGCCCCAATCTCTGGGGTCTGCGCCTGTATTAGCATGTCCTCCAATATGCTGAAAGAGATTCCAGGCTATGACGTTGTTGGTGGATGTGCTGGTATATATGGCTGCGTGGTCTCGCAACACTTGCATACAGTTACTGAAACTGTTGTATGTCATAGCACAGTGTGAGACTAAATAGCCGTCGATGCCAGACATCTTGCAATCGAATATGGTGTTGTGAGTTACCACGGCGGGGGCGTCGCCAATCATGTAGATTCCCGGTGACTGATAGCAGATATTGCCAATGGAATGAATTACGTTGTTGCTAATGACAAACGGCCCGCCCGCGATGCTGGCGCCCCATGCTCCGCAATTGTAAATCTCGCTGTTTCTCAAAATTGTGTTGGTTGAAAATGTCCAGTCCATTCCAAGGCCATTTCCGGCCGTTGGACCGAGCGTGATTTCGTCCATCACAAGGCCGTCGCAATAAAAGGCGTTTATCAGACTGCTGTTGCCCTGGAACTGGCCAACACCGCCCTCTGCTATGATGTCCATCGTCGAAACGGCTATGGTCAAATTGGAGAAGGTGATGCCCCAAGGTCGGGACCACGGTTCCCCGGCAATGTAAAAGACCCTCGTCGTTGTGGGAACGATGCACTCGGAGATGTTCGGGTCCTTCCCGCCAATCGGCCAATAAACGATGCTCCTGCTCCCGCGGTCGTAAAAGAACTGGCCTGGAGAACTCATGCCCTGGGCAATATTGTAAACCCGGTAGCTGTTCACTCCGCCATTTTGCCCGGTGTTCAAACCGCTTTCATTCGATATAACAGGAAATAGTGTGACCGCCTTATTATTGGTATCTATGGCCGTTGCGCCAGTGGTCTGCTGGTCCCATGAGAAGTCGACCTGAATTTCCGCGTTAGTTAGTACGAGCCATTGCCCGAGGTCGGTGCCGCTGTAGTGCAAGGTCGCTGTGCCGTTAGTGTCGGTGTAAAACAGGGAATAGGCGTTGGTCGGATACTGGGCGCGAACAGCCATGTTGCCGTCAACCAAGAGCATGCGCACCTGCCAGTCGGACAGATCACTTACCGCGGAGACCAGCGACGCGGGATACGTCGGCAGCGGTGCGGCATACCACCCGTTGCTCACGCTCGACCAGTTGGTTATCAGCATTCCGCCGTAGAGCTTGGCCACTTCGTTGGGGCAGCCCTGAATCGTGAGCCCTGAATCATCTGCGCCGGGGGACCTTTGCAGCAGCACCGCCACGTTGAAATATTCGCCACCGCGAATGATGATGTTCCTGGTCGTGTTGGTGCCGAGCACTCGCGCCGCGCTCACAGCGGCGCCAACGGTGGCAAAAGGCTGGGCAATCGTGCCCAGATTTGAGTCATTTCCGTTGGTGGCAACGTAAAAATCGGCTGCGTGGCATGCGACAGATGAGGCCCCCAGAATTGCAGCAGGGCTGAAACCGAACGCGGCGAGCCGCAGCCAAAGGCATTTCATCAAGTATATAGGGGGCAGATCTCATGCCAAAGGGGCACGGGGAAAAGCAGAAATCTCGAAAGCAGAAAGCAGAAAGGGCACGGACAAAGCGGAAACGGGGCCTCGGCGGGGGAAAAGCAGAAATTTGGAAAGCGGCAAAAACAAAGCAGAAATTAAGAAAGCAGAAAGCAGAAATGGGACTACGGGACCACCGAGGGCGACACGATCAAAAGGCGTCAGAGAAGGTTCAGAAAGTCATCCACGCTCAACTCAGCATCGCGGAGGATTTTGCGCAGCAAGCCGCGGCCAATATCTTGGGAGCCATGCTCCGGCACGGTAACGACTCGACCGTCCGGGTGGCGCAGCCGGACGTGGCTGCCGCGCTGGCGTACGCTTTGGAAACCGGCTCGCGTCAGAGCGGAAAGGACTTCGCCGGACCTGACTGGCCGGAGTCTAGACATTGAGGAGGAGCTTTTGAACCCCCACAAATTCGGTCGGTTCCACGTCCTCCTGGTCCTCCAGCGCAAGGGCAATGGCTTCCTTCATGTTTTCCAGGAGTTCATCAATGGTCTTGCCTTGGGAGTAGCAGGCCTTGAGCTGCGGGACCTCGCCTACGAAGAAACCATCTTCGTCCTTCTCGATCACGACAAAGAATTCTCGGTTCATAAGCTCAAATTTACCGGCTCTGCGCGGAATGTCGAGTAAAAGACCGCCAGAAAACGCTCCCCTAATCCGGCGTATCCCGCTTCACCGTACCACCGGGCCGCTTGCGCTGTGTCTTCCAGAACCGCCGGCAGAAGACGAAGCTCCTTCATGCGCGACGCGTCTTCAGCCGCTCCTGGAATTGTTGGAGCGTGAGCGCTGAGGCCGGGTCTTTGAGAAACGCCGCCCATCGCTCATCCAGCATCCCCTTTTCCTCCGCGGAAACTTCCAAGGCGTCGAGTTCCGGCGCCACAGACGCCTAGAGCTCGTCCACCAATTGCAGTTTCTTTCGGGCCGACAGGGCCCGCACTTCTGGAAAATCAGTCAGCGTCATAGTTCAATTATACCACGGGGGCGATCATTTCAAAGCGGAAATTTGGAAAGCGCCAAGGGAAAAGCAGAAATTGGGAAAGCAGAAAGCAGAAATGGGCAAGGGAAAAGCAGAAATTGGGAAAGTTGAAAGCGGAAATCAGCGGACACAAAACCGAGAGCAGGAATTGGTTTCAGTTTTTCAACTTTCAACTTTCAACTTTCAACTTTTCCCCTTTCCCCTTTCCCCTTTCAGCTTTCAACTTTCAGCTTTCAACTTTCAGCTTTCAACTTTCAGCTTTCAACTTTCAGCTTTTTCCCTTCGTTCGGTTGATCATCGTGGTCATGATCGCGATGAGTTCATCGGCTTCCTTTTCCATTGGCAACGTGTCGGCAGAGGGGATGGCACAGTGTTCACGCAGGAGTTCCAGCCAGAGGGCGGATTCGTCGGCTTCCTGAAGAGCGCCGCCGAGCTTGGAGACGAACTCTTCATGGGATCGGGCGCGAGAGGCTTCGCGGACATGGGCAGCGACGGATGTGCCCGAGCGCAGCAACTGCTTTCCAAGCACTCTCACCTCTTCCTTCTGTTTGGGCAGTTTGACAAAAAGCCGAATCGCCGCGGCGGCATAGCGCTTGGTGCGGTCCCGGAATTCGCCTGGAAGGCGGCCGTTCATCAAAAAGCACAGATGGGGAAAGCAGAAATTGGGAAAGTTGAAAACTGAAATTAATTTCTGCTTTCTGTTTTCTGCTTTCTACTTTGTATTCTCAGCTTTCTATTTTCCGTTTTTCGGGTTTTGGTAATAACTGGCGTATTTGTAGTATTTGTAGGAGCCGGAGCGGCCGTTTGCGCGGTTGAAGACGAGGCCCAGGACTTTGGCCTGGCGTTCGTAAAGGAGTTCCAGGGCGCTCCGGGCGGTGTCGGCGCTGGTAAAGGAGCTGCGGACGACGAAGAGGATGCCATCCAATTTGGGCGCCAGGCTGGTGGTGTCGTCGGCGGCGAAGACGGGGATGCT
>Ga0181527_1001749_pt1 | contig 21701 bp, 18 predicted proteins | sample PEATcosm2014_Bin_30_FD_119762 | JGI IMG/M metagenome (GOLD analysis project Ga0181527, IMG submission 119762) | Peatland microbial communities from MTU Mesocosm Facility, Houghton, MI, USA - PEATcosm2014_Bin06_60_metaG | ecosystem: Environmental > Terrestrial > Soil > Wetlands > Peat | place...
ATTATCGGCGCCGGCGTCGTCGGGCTCGGCATCGCCTGGCGGCTTGCCGGTCGTGCCGATGTTTTGCTGTTCGACCGCGGCAAAGCGGGGGCCGGCGCAAGCCATGCGGCGGCCGGCATGCTGGCGGCTTGCTGCGAAGCCGAACCCGGCGAAGAAGATCTGGTCGCGCTCGGCCGCGAGAGCCAGGCGCGCTGGCCGAGTTTTGCCGAGGAGCTGCGCGAGGCGAGCGGCATCGATGTCGAATTGCGGGATGAGGGTACGCTGATCCTGGCGCTCACCGCCGACGATCAGGCCGAACTCGCGCAGCAGCTGCAGTTCCAGCAGCGGCTCGGCCTGCCGCTGGAATGGCTGTCCGCCAGCGCGACGCGGGCGCACGAGCCGCATCTCGCCGGCAAACTCGCCGGCGCCGTGTTCAGTCCGCAGGATCATCAGGTCGACAACCGAAAGCTCGTCGCCGGCTTGCGTATCGCTGCCGAAGCTGCCGGCGCCGAAATCCATGAGCAACGGCCGGTCAAGGAGATTGCCGTTGTAGCCGGCCGCGCCGAAGGCGTCGTTCTCGAAGACGGCACCCATGTCGCGGCCGATCGCGTGGTGCTCGCCGCCGGCGCCTGGTCGCGCGGCATCGCCGGATTGCCGCAGGATCGGCGTCCGCCGGTGCGTCCCGTAAAGGGCCAGATTCTGACGCTGCGCATGAATGCGGCGGCGCCTATTCTCAGTCACGTTTTATGGGCGCCCGGCGCTTATATGGTGCCGCGGCGCGACGGCCGGCTGATCCTCGGCGCCACCGTCGAGGAAAAGGGCTTTGATGAGACTATCACGGCCGGTGGCATGCTGACGCTCCTGGAAGCCGCATGGCGCGCAATCCCCGCGATCGAGGAACTGCCGGTCGAGGAGATTTTGGTCGGCCATCGGCCCGGCAGCCGCGACGACGCGCCGATCCTCGGCCGCGGGCCGCTCGAAAACCTGTTCTACGCGACAGGCCATTATCGCAACGGCATTTTGTTGGCGCCGGTGACAGCCGGCGCCATGGCGCGGCTCATCCTCGACGATACGCTGGAGCCTGCGCTGAAACCGTTCGGCCTGGAACGTTTCCTGCCGGCGCGGGCGGCGGAATAGGGCAGGCGGCCTAGGCTGCGAAGGCGAATAGCGGAGCAAACAAATGGCTGAGCCAACAATTCGCGTCAACGGCGAGAGCGAACCGCTCGCCGTGCCTTCGCTCGCGGCGCTCTTGGCGGAGAAAGCCGTCGATACCGGGCAACGCGGCATTGCGGTCGCCGTCAACGGCGCGGTGGTGCCGCGCGCGGCGTGGCTCGACACGGCGCTCAAGCCCGGCGACGATGTCGAGATCGTCCGCGCGCGGCAGGGTGGCTAGGGCATGATCCCTCCCCCCTTGAGGGGAGGGTAGGGAGGGGGGTCGCGAGGTAACGTGCAAACGTCGACGGTATTTTCTGACCTCTCGACCCCCACCCCTAACCCCTCCCCACAAGGGGGAGGGGAACATTCGGAGTGAGACAAATGTCCGATCCGCTGATCATTGCCGGCCACGAATTCGGCTCGCGGCTGTTTCTCGGTACCGCCGGCTATCCCAATCGCAAGATGATGCTCGATGCGGTGGCCGCGAGCGGCACGCAAATGGTCACTGCCGCGATCCGCCGCATCAGCCTTGCCGGCGACGACGAAAGCCTGATTGATCTCCTTGGCGGGCGCGTGCGCTTCCTGCCCAATACGGCGGGCTGCCAGACCGCGAAAGACGCCGTGCTGACGGCGGAGCTGGCGCGCGAAGCGCTCGACACCAATTGGATCAAGCTCGAGGTCATCGGCGACCGTGAATTGCTCTATCCCGATGTCGAAGAACTGATCCGTGCGACGGCGACGCTGGTAGCCAAGGGCTTTGTCGTTCTGCCGTATTGCACCGAGGATCCGGTGACCTGCCGCAAACTCGCCGATGCGGGCGCGGCGGCCGTGATGCCGCTCGGCGCGCCGATCGGCTCCGGGCTCGGCATTTGCAATCCGCATCTGATCGAACTCATCTGCGCGCGCTCCCCGGTCCCGGTGGTGCTCGACGCCGGCATCGGCATCGCCTCCGACGCGACGCTCGCCATGGAACTCGGCTGCGCCGCGGTTCTGATCAACACCGCGGTCTCGAAGGCGCAGAACCCGGTGCTGATGGCCAAAAGCATGCGCGCCGCCGTCGAAGCCGGCCGCCTGTCCCGCCTCGCCGGCCGCATCGCCAAGCGGAGCCACGCCGAACCGTCGAGCCCGCGGTTGGGGCTGGTGGGGACGTGAGAAGGGACGCTTTCTAACTTGGTGGTTCTGCTGCCAAAGCTAATCGCTGAGCGACATCTCGCAACGACTTGTCGCGCGTCCACAGACCGGTTCCGGCTGTAAGCCTGGCGGCGGCGAGCAAATGCACGTCAATATAGCCAATGCCCGATCCGAATAACCGATACCGTTCGATGAAATCGAGCACCTCCTCGTGCGCGGCGACGAGGACCTTCGGGAGAAGGCGCAAGGTGTCCAAAGTCAGGCTGCGTTGCGGCAGAATGCCGAGCGCAATCTCGCCAATCACAATGGGATGGATCAATACTTGCTTAGCATCGAGTAAATGAACGAGCCTTCGGTCGCCCGATCGCAGATGATCGACCCATACTGAAGTATCGACCAAGATCACTTTATAGCCGCTCGCCTTCGTCGTGGCGCCAACAGGTCGGGTGCGCTACCACCGAGTCGCGCCAATCGCCGCGCAGCCTCCCGCTCGATTAACGCCTTAAGCGCCTCTCGGACCAGGGCCGATTTTTCCTTCACACCAGTGAATTCCTGAGCCTTCGCCAAAAGCTCGTCGTCCAGGGCCAAAGTCGTTCGCATGGATGCATCTCCACCTTAGGCACGAAATTATCATCATTTGATGTCAAATTCAATGCCGGATTAGTCGGACATCGCCAGGACAGCAATGCCGAACGTCGAGCCCGCAATTAGCGCATGATCCGGAAAAGTGGATACCGGTTTTCCGAAGAGATCATCTAGGGCAGGCGAGGATTGACCGGATTTAAGAAATATCCTGATCAAACGGCGCCGCTGCGTTCACGAATGTCGCTTGATCTCGCGCTCCAGCGCGCCGGATTCGTGGTCGGCGTGAAGTTTGAGCACCTGGCTCAATGATTTCTGGTGCAGAGTTTCAAGCACACTGCTGAGTTTCGCATTCTCGGCAAAACCAGGGCCAAATCCTGGGCCGTAGATTTTGCGCAAGGTCTTCACTTCCGTGTTGCCGTGCTTGGGGCTGATTTCGCCGTTCTTGTCGCGATGGCGATCGTCGAGGCCTGGCTCTTTCGTTGTAATCTCCCGGGAAGATCTGACGCACAACGACCCATGCCGCATTGCCGACGCTGCGGCCATGCTCGATCGGCCGGAACGTTGTCCGAAGAGTTACCCCATCATCTCCCTCACCATCGGCATCACCTTTTCGCCGAAGTGCGTAATGCAGCGCATGATTTTTTCGTGCGACAGCGTGCCGGCGGAGTATTTCATGTCGAAGCGGGCGATGCTGAGCGCCTTGGCTGTCGCGGCGATCCGGCGGGCCACGGTCTGCGGCGAGCCGACATAGAGCGAGCCGTGCTCGGCTTCGTGGTCGAACTCCGCGCGAGTCATCGGCGGCCAGCCGCGTTCGGCGCCGATGCGGTCGCGCATTCGTTTGTAGTCGGGCCACAATTCCTCGCGCGCCAATTCGTCGGTTGCGGCGACGTAGCCGTGCGAATGCACCCCGATCGACTGCGGCGGCTTGTCGAGTTGCGCATAAGCGCGTTTATACAGATCGACATAGGGCAGAAACCTTTTGGGATCGCCGCCGATGATGGCGAGCATCAGCGGCAGATCGTAGCGCGCCGCGCGTACCACGGATTCCGGACTGCCGCCGACCCCGATCCACGTCCTGAGCATGCCGGCGCGACCGGTTCCTTTTTCGATCGGTGGAAAGACGCGCTGGTTGTCGAGCGGCGGGCGCGTCGTGCCGCGCCAGCTGACGGTTTCGTTGTGCAGCAGCGCCGCGAACAGATCGAGCTTTTCCTCGAAGAGTTTTTCGTAGTCGGACAATTCGTAGCCGAACAAGGGAAAGGATTCGATGAAGGAGCCGCGTCCGAGCGTCACCTCGGCGCGGCCGTTCGATGCGGCATCGAGGGTCGAGAAGCGCTGGAAGACACGGATCGGGTCGTCGGAGGAGAGCACGGTGACGGCCGAGCCGAGCCAGATGCGCTTGGTCCGTCCGGCAATCGTTGCCAGCACCATGTCGGGACTGGACACGGCGAAATCGGGACGGTGGTGTTCGCCGACGCCGAAGGCATCGACGCCGACTTGGTCGGCCAGCACGCCTTGCTCGATCACGTCGCGGATGACTTGCGCATGCGAGCGGGGGGTGCCGTCGGGGCCGGCGGTGATATCGCCGAACGTATCCAAGCCGAGTTCGATCTGTTGGGACATCATATCACAGCGTGTTTTGAATCCGGTGTTTACCTGCGCGAATGCGCGGCTAACATATTATTGTCAACGGGGCCAGCTAAGCTTTCAGATTGCGAAGCGGTGTCGTAGGGTTTGAAGGGCTCCAGGCGGAGGGTTGCCATGAATTTCGGACAAGCGATCAGGTCGGGATTCTGGAACTACATAAACTTCTCGGGTCGGGCCAGCCGATCGGAATATTGGTTTTGGATCTTGTTCACGGTGCTGGTCGCGATCGCGACAGAAATCCTCGACGCCGCGATTTTCGTCTATCACGAAGGCCTATCGCCGCTCAATTCGCCACTCAATGCGCTCTCGACGTTGGTGCTATTGCTGCCGACTCTCGCTGCGGCGGCGCGCCGGCTGCATGACACCGAGCGCAGCGGTTGGTGGCTGGCGTTCGGGCTTACCGGCATCGGCATTTTGCTGTTGCTCTACTGGCAATACCAGGAGGGCACGCCCGGTGCGAACCGGTTCGGTCCAGAACCGTTTGCCAAGCGACTCAGCCCGGTTTGACCGCGCTTTTGCCGGCGGCGCCGCTTTCGAGCGCGAGATAGAGGGCCTTGGCCGCCGCTTGCAGGGTTTCGCGGTGCGGATCGGCGGGCGGCAGCGCGGCGACGGTCCTTGCCAGGTCGCGCAGCACTTCGGCGAACAAGGCATAATGGAAATGCATGCGGACCGACTTGCGCTCGTCGTCCGGACCGGGACGATCGAGCGTGAGCGAAATTCCGGTTTCGTCGAGATGCGCGTCGAAGCGCGCGGTATGGGCGAAGGTGCCGATATAAAGCTTGTCCGGGTATTCCAGCGCGACTTCGGCTTTGTCTGGTATGGGTTTTGTCATCGTCCGTGCTTTGGCCTAGACCCTGATAAGATTTAATGGAATCGGATCACGGTCTGGAGTTTTAGTTGGAGCATGATCTTTTCGGAAAACCGGCAGCCACTTTTCCGGATCATGCTCTAGGAACGAGGATAGCCGACAGTCTGCGCAAAGGTCACGAATTGCTGGTCCGGCAGCCGCAGCACCCTCCCGAGCTTGGCAATGTCGACCGCGCCGCGAAATACGGTGGCTAAACCCTCGGAGGCGCAGAACAGATAAACGTTCTGGCCGATGAACCCGGCATCGACCGAGGCATAAAGCCGTCGTTCCTCGGGCGGCACGTCCGTCATGCGCTCGCCGTGGGCGACGTAGATGAGATCGAGGGGAGCCGCGGCGATAAAATCCTGCTGTCCGGTATGAACGCGAATATCGTCGGACAAATGTGGCAGCAAGGCTTGCGACTTCGGGTCGTAAATCCAGACGCCGTTGGCGGATGCCACATAGACGTCGATGACCATGACATGACGCCAATAGGGCGCGGTCCGATCGTCGTTTTCCCGGTTGATGCCGAACGCCGCCCACAACAAATCGGAGAGGAGCTGAAGCGAAACGGGACGATCGGAATATTCCCGGGTCGAATGCCGAAGTTTTAGCGCATCGAGCAGCGGCAGCCCGCCGCTCGTTCGCGGCCGTGGCAGGCCCACCACCCTGATCGGCTGGCCGGGCCCGCTCACCGGCGAGGGCGGAACGGCGCCGACCTCGAGCCCGACATCGGCTTGACTTTGACTCACCGCGATTCTCCTTACGAGGCGGATTTCGCAGGCGCTACCGCAGCGGCGGCTTTCAGGATCGTGCGCCGGACCAGCGTCTCGAACAGCGGCAATTTGTAGCCATTGTCGGAGAGCGGTGTGGCGCCGGCGATTGCGGCGCGGCCCGCCGCCGCGGCTGAGGTTTGGTCGATCGGTTTGCCGGCAAGCGCGGCCTCGGCGGCCCTGGCGCGATGCGGCACCGCCGCCGCCGCGCCGAGAACGACCGCGGCGTGTCGGCAGGCGCCGTCGGCGCCGAGATCGAGCGTGACGGCTACATCGGCGAGCGGCCAATCGAAAGAGTCTTTTTCGCTTTCTTTCAAATGCGCCATCCGCAAGCCGGCCGCCGGTTTCGGCAGGCCGATGGCGCTGACGATTTCGTGCGGCTGCAGATTATTTTCGCGTTGCAGATCGCGGTCGGGCGGAACGAAGAAGTTCTCCAGCTGGAACCTGCGGGCGGCGCCGGCGCGGTCGGAAATTTCGATGGTCGCGCCGAGAGCCACCAGCACCGTCGCCGCCGTGGACGGGTGGACGATGGCGCATGCCGTATTGTTGAAGATGGCGTGATATTGATTGGCGCCGGCGATGGCAAAGCAGTGTCCGCCGCCTTTACGCAGACAGCGGAACGCCTGCGATCGGAAATACCAGCAGCGCGGACGCTGCAGCAGATTGCCGCCGAGCGTGGCGACATTGCGGATCTGCGGGCTCGCCGCGCCGTTGATCGCATCGGCGAGCGCCGGGTAGCGCTCCCGCACCAGGCGATGATTGGCGAGCGCCGTAAGCGTGACCATCGGCCCGATCCGGACGCCGCCGTCGTTCTCCTCGACGATCGTGTCGAGACCGGGAACGTTGCCGAGATTGACGATTTGCGAAGGTTGCAGCAGGCCCTCTTTCAGGAGGTCGAGAATGTCGATGCCGTGAGCCTTCACAATCGAAGCGGCGCTCCGTTCGGTTGTTTCCGGCTCCGCAGTCATCGCACCCGCCACCGTCGTCGACGCGGCGACGGCGGCCTCGGCGAGTGTTCGTGCACTGGCATAGGCGAAGCGGTTCATGGCGTCAGCTCCTCGCCGGAACTTTGCCGAGCGCCGCGAGGATCGCGGCTGGCGTCATCGGCAGGCTGCGGATGCGAACATCGATCGCGTTGTAGACGGCATTGGCAACGGCTGGCGCGGTGGCGATGTTGGCCGGTTCGGCGATGCCGTAGGCGTCGGTGGCGCTTTGTCCCTGATAATTTTCCAGCACCACGACGTCGATCTGCGGCGTCTCGCGCGGACCGGCGAGCCGATATTGTTCGAGATTCGGGTTGACCATGCGGCCGGTCTCCGGATCGAGGATGCGGTCCTCGTACAGCGCATAGGACAGTCCCATCAGCACGCCGCCCTGGACCTGGCTTTCGATTTGCCGCGGATTCATCGGCCGGCCGCAATCCTGCACCGCGACGATCCGCTCGACGCGCACGATGCCGGTTTCGGTGTCGACCGCCACTTCGGCAAATTGCACGCCGCCGAGGTCCTGTTGCGCCAGCGCCGCATCGCCCATCCGGCGACGGAAGCCGGCATAATCGTCGCTGCGCGAGGCCACCGCACTGATGCGATCGGTGCGCAAGAGCGCCGCGGCTTGCTTGAAGCTCATGCCGCGGTTCACATCGTCGCGGACGGCGATCTTGCCGTCGCGCGCGACCAGCTGATCGATGCCGGCATTGAGGTTGAGCGCGGCATCACGGAACAATTGCTGCAACACGCGCCACGCCGCGGTGCGCGCCGGCGGCGTGATCGAGGCGGTGGTGCGGCTGCCGTAAGACGGTGGCCCGGGCGGAAAGTCGGTATCGCCGATCCGCACCGTGATGTCTTGTGGACGAAGGCCGAGCACTTCGGCGACGGTTTGGGCCAGAACCGTTGCGATTCCGGTGCCGATATCCTGCACGCTGGAAAGCACTTCGACCGAGCCGTCGCGCAACACGCGAACCTCGCAGGATGCGTTGATCTGCACGTTGGCGCCCCAGAGCGATTGCGCCACGCCGATGCCGCGCTTGATCGGGCCCGCATCGGCACCCGGCTTATGGCGGCGGTGCCAGCCGATCAGTTCGGCGCCGATGCGCCGTTCCTCGCGTCGCACCGGGCTCGGGTCGATGCGGTCGCGCAGCGCGAGCGGATCGATGTCGAGTTCTTCCGCCAGGATATCGATAGTCTGTTCTAGCCCGAAGGCGCCGGGGGCATTGCCTGGCGCGCGCATGGCGCAGCCGGGCCCGGCATTGATGAACACGTCGTGCTGCGCGCCGGTGAAGTTCGGACAGGCGTACATGCTCTCCGCGATGTTGCCGACGCCGGCGCCGACCGCGACGCCGGCGGTGCCGTAGCTCACAAGCGAGATCGCGGTGAGTTCGCCGTCATGTTTGGCGCCGATGCGCAGGCGCTGCCATGTCGCCGGCCGATTGCCGGCGTCCATTTGTTCTTCTTCGCGATCGAGGAAGAGTTTGACCGGCGCCTTGGCGCGACGCGACAGTTCGACGGCAAAGCGCCCGTAATTGCCGAGCGAGGATTTTGAGCCGAAACCGCCGCCCATGGCGTCGACCACGACACGGACGCGATTGAGCGGCAGCCCGAACATGTCCGCAAGCTCGTGCCGGACGCCGACGGTGAACTGGGTCGACATATAGACGGTCAGCCCATCCTCGCGCCAATCGGCCACGATCGCGTGCGGTTCCATGCAGCAATGGGTCTGCACCTGGGTGCTGAACTCGTCTTCGACGACGAGATCGGAAGCTGCGAAGGCTTCGGCCACGTCGCCGCGTTTTACGATCGCCGGTCCGCGTACATTGCCGTCGAGCGGAAGTCCGGCAGCGGCGGGAAAACCGGAAGGGTGGCCAGGAGGCGCGGTCGTTTCGTCATGCACCACCGGAGCATCCGCGGCGCGCGCCTTGTTCATTTCGACGACGAAGGGCAGTTTTTGATATTCGACGCGGATGAGCTGCGCCGCTTGCCTGGCCGCTGCCAGGGAGACCGCTGCAACTGCAGCGACCGGCGCGCCGACATAGCGCAGCGTCGCGTTCGCCCGATCGTCGGGCGTGGCGATCGGCAGGACGGCGCGCACTCCGGGATGCCGCGCCGCGGCAGTGAAGTCGACGGCGCGCACCGCAGCGTGGGGGAGCGGCGAGCGCAGCACCCGGGCATGCAACATGCCGGGCAGCGCGATGTCGACGGTGAAACGCGCGGCGCCGGTGACCTTGGCGCGGCCGTTCGGCCGCGGGAACGATTTGCCGATCGCGGCAAGCTCGCTGTTCGGCGGCAGCGGCGGCGGTTCGTCGGCGGCGATTTGGCGCGTGACACTGCCGAGACCGGCGCCGGCGATGCCGGCGGGAAAACTATCGGTGCGCAAGTCTTGCTCGCTCGCCATGATCATGCCTTGCGTTGTTTGGCGGCTTCGAGCGTCGCCGTGACGATGTGCGGATAGGTGCCGCAGCGGCAGATGTGTCCGCTGATCGCGGTGCGGACATCGTCGGCGTTCGGCGCTGCGTTGTGTTCGAGCAGCGCTGCGCAGCTCATGACCATGCCCGGGGTGCAAAAACCGCATTGCAGGGCGTCGTGGTCGATGAATGCCTGCTGCACCGGATGCAGCATGTCGCCTTGCGCGAGCCCCTCGATCGTGGTGACGCGGCGGTCGCCGCCGTCGATTGCGAGAATCATGCAGGAGCAAACCGGCATGCCGTCGAGCCAGACCGTGCACGCCGAGCAGGCACCGCGATTGCACGCGATTTTCGTTCCGGTCAGTCCCAATGGGCCGCGCAGCGCCTCGGCGAGCGTCATGCGCGGCTCGCCGTGCACGGTCCGCGTTACGCCGTTGATCTGCAGCGTCATCGCGATGGCGTCCGGGCCGACGGACGGCAGGCCGGTGTTGTCCGGTCCGCTCGCTGCCAGAAGCGCGGCTGTGGGATTGAGCATGGTCGCTCCGGCTGTTGTCAGAGCGGAATCTCGAAGGAACGAGCGACGTGAAACTTCATCGCGCACGTCGAGCCTCCGCTTAATGTGGCAAGCTCCCAACGCATGACGGCGTCGCAGAGTCCAAACCGCCATCGTTCGGCTTGAGAAGATCGGCAGGTTAGTCCTTTAAGCGACTGCGCAGCTTTGATCTACGTCAAGCTCCGCGGGATCGATTGCAGGCGAAGGAATTGCAGGCGAAGGCTGTGTGACGATCAATCATGTGAAACGTTGATGCAGATCAACGCAATTTTTTCTCGCTCAGGCTTAGCTGAACATTGGTCCAACCCATCTTGGAGGATGTGTTATGGCCGAACCCACAAAATTACCGTGAAAACAGAGAAGGCGTCGACGCCGACGCAAACTCCGTTCGAATCCTTGCGGCGTGAAATCGATCGTTTGTTCGACGACTTCGGCGGTGGACTCTGGCGGTCGCCGTTCCGCGGTTCTGCCTTCGATGTCGTTCCCTTCTGGGGTCGCGAACTGAAATGGCCGGCGGCGCCGGCAGTGGACTTCACCGATACCGAGAAGGCCTACGAGATTACCGCCGACTTGCCCGGCATCGACGAGAAGAACGTCGAGGTCAAGGTCGCCAACGGCGTTCTGACGATCAAAGGCGAGCAACAAGAAGAAAAGGAAGAGAAGAAGAAGGACTATTATCTGCGCGAGCGGAACTACGGCTCGTTCGAACGCGCTTTTCAGGTGCCCGATGGCGTCGATACCGACAAGATCGAGGCAAGCTTCAAGAAGGGCGTGCTGACCGTGACGCTGCCGAAGAAGCCTGAGGCACAGACAGTGGCAAAGAAGATCGACGTCAAGGCCGCCTGATCAGGCTGCCGTTATCGCGAGTTTTCAGATGCCCCGGCTCGCATCGATGATGAGCGTCGGGGCATTTTGTTTGTTGCGGACGGAAAAGAGGCCTCCACCGCAGAGCGAACCTATAAACGCTATAAATGCGCTGTCATAGGAACGTTGCAGAAACGGTATCGCGGTCGGGTGATGTCGAAAAACTTCTTTTTGTTGATCTGAGTCAAAGCTAACCCGTTTGCGAGGAAGACACTTGCGAGGGCCGGGCATAGGCCCAGAAAATTTCTGTCGCGCTCTCCTCGACAGAGCAGGGAAAGCGACGCCGCAAGGAGGGACGCCATGAGCGCGCTGGTCGGGAATGGCAATGGAATACAATCGAAAGTGCTATGGGCCGCGATTGCGCTGCTCGGCGCAGTCTCGCTCGGGATCGTTGCGTTAAGTCGCGGCGAGCCGGTCAACGCTGCTTGGCTCGTCATCGCGGCGGTGTGCATCTACTTCGTCGCCTACCGCTACTACGCCCTGTTCATCGCCAACAAAGTGCTGGGTATCAATCCGGCGCGGGCGACCCCGGCCGTCCGTCATAATGACGGTCTCGATTACGTTCCGACCAACAAATACGTGCTGTTCGGCCATCATTTTGCGGCGATTGCCGGAGCCGGCCCGCTGGTCGGTCCCGTGCTCGCGGCACAGATGGGCTATCTGCCGGGCACCTTGTGGATCCTTGCCGGCGTCGTGGTCGCGGGCGCGGTGCAGGACATGACGGTCCTGTTCCTGTCGACGCGGCGCGACGGCCGTTCGCTGGGCGACATGGTGCGCTCGGAAATGGGGCCGGTCGCCGGCACCATCGCCGGCATCGGCATACTTCTGATCTGCATCATCATCCTCGCGGTACTGGCGCTTGTCGTCGTGCAGGCTCTAAAAGGCAGCCCGTGGGGCACCTTCACGGTGTTCTGCACGGTACCGATCGCCTTCATCATGGGCGTGTACGGACGCTTCATCCGCCGCGGCAAAGTGGCGGAAATGTCGCTCATCGGCCTCGTGCTTCTGATCGCGGCGTTGATTTACGGACAAACCGTATCGCAAACGCCCGCGCTCGCCGCCTATTTCGATCTGAGCGGTCCGTCCCTGGCGCTGATCATCATTGGCTATGGTTTCGTCGCCTCGGTATTGCCGGTGTGGCTGTTGCTGGCGCCGCGGGATTATCTGTCGACGTTCATGAAAATCGGCGTGGTCACGCTGCTGGCCTTGGCCATCATCATTGTTCGTCCCGACCTGCAGATGCCATCGATCACCAAGTTCGTTGACGGCACCGGACCGGTCTGGGCCGGCAGCTTGTTCCCGTTCCTGTTCATCACCATCGCCTGCGGTTCGGTCTCCGGTTGGCATTCGCTGATCGCGTCGGGAACGACGCCGAAGATGGTCGAGAACGAGAACCAGATCCCGTTCATCGGCTACGGCGCCATGTTGATGGAATCGTTCGTCGCCATCATGGCGATGATCGCGGCGTCGGTGCTGCATCCGGGCGTGTATTTCGCCATGAACAGCGCCGGGGGAATCATCGGCACCACCGCTGTGCAAGCGGCGCAGACGGTCTCCAATATGGGCTTCGTGGTGACGCCCGATCAGTTGACGCAGGTCGCTCATGACGTCGGTGAAATAACGATCCTGTCGCGAACCGGCGGTGCACCGACACTTGCGGTCGGCATGGCACAGATCCTGTCCAGCCTGTTCGGCGGTCAGGCGCTCACCGCCATCTGGTACCACTTCGCCATCCTGTTCGAGGCATTGTTCATCCTCACCACCGTCGATGCCGGCACCCGTGTGTGCCGATTCATGATCCAGGATCTCGTCGGCAACGCCATCCCGGCGTTCAAAGAAACCAAATCCTGGGCCAATAACCTGATCGGTTCGGCTCTCGCCTGCGTGCTGTGGGGCTATTTCCTCTATCAGGGGGTCATCGACCCGCTCGGCGGAATCTGGACGATGTGGCCGCTGTTCGGCACGTCGAACCAGATGCTCGCGGCCATCGCGCTCGTGCTGTGCACGGTCGTGCTGTTCAAGATGAAGCGCCAACGCTACGCCTGGGTCACGATCGTGCCTGCGACATGGCTCGTGGCCTGCACGGTGACCGCCGGCGTAGAAAAGGTGTTCAACCCGAACCCGGCGGTGGGCTTCCTCGCCCATGCCGCGCGGCTCTCCAGCGCCATTGCATCGGGCCAGGTTTTGGCGCCGGCTCATTCCATGAGCGAAATGAGCCGGCTGGTGTTCAACGACTACGTCGACGCGACGCTGGCTGCGGTGTTCGCCGCCGTCGTCATTTCGATGGTGATCTACGGCTTCCTCGACATCCGCAAAGCGCTCGGGACGCCGAAGTCGACTGCCGTCGAAGTGGAGTTCGCCGGCGCCGCGGTGGGAGGGCGCAATGCCTGACCTCCTGATGATGAAGTTCGAGGAATGGAAGGAACGCGGCCAGGCCGTGAAGACCTGGAGCGTGCGCGCGGCGCTGCTGATGATCGGGGTTCCCGATTACGGCACCTATGTCCAGCACCGCGAGGCCAACCATCCCGGACTGCCGATCATGACGTATGAAGAATTCTTCGTGGAGCGTCAGGAGGCTCGATACGCCGTCAGCAAGGGTCGCTTTCGGGGTTGCTGCTGAAGCGGGCGGGCGGGGCGCGGCGGTGCCCCGCCGTTTTAAACAAAGTTCGTAACATTGAAATGAGCAGGTGATCTAACAGTCGCATGGTGAGCCGCAACGGCCAAAGGAGCTGAAACATGGAACGCGAAACCCTGCAGCACATGCTGCGTGACATGTTGCTCTCTCGCGCCTTCGAGGAGCGCGCCGCGGAAGAATACAGCAAAGGAAATATCGTCGGCTTCCTCCATCTTTATCCGGGCGAAGAAGCCGTCGCCGCCGGCGTGATCAACGCCATTGGCCCATCCGATTACATCGTCAGCACTTATCGCGAACATGCGCATGCCCTGGTACGCGGTACGCCCGCGCGCGAAGTCATGGCCGAGCTGTTCGGCCGGGCCACCGGCATGAGCCGGGGCATGGGGGGGTCCATGCACATGTTCGACCGCGAACGCCGCTTCATGGGCGGCTACGCCATCGTCGGCCAGACTTGCCCGATCTCGATCGGCATCGCTTATGCGATCGCGATGCGCGGTCTGGCTGAGGTGGTCGTGTCGTTTCTGGGCGACGGTGCGGTGAATCAGGGCACCTTCCACGAGTCGCTCAATATGGCTTCGCTTTGGCACCTACCGGTGCTGTTCGTCTGCGAGAACAACCACTATGCCATCGGCACCGAGATCCATCGCCATTCCGCAGTGCCTGAGGTTTTCAAGCGCGTCGCGGCTTACAACATCCCCGCGGAAAAGATCGACGGCATGGAGGTGCTGAAGGTCTACAACGCGACGAAGCACGCGCTGGATCGCATCAGGCGCGGCGGCGGGCCGCAATTTATTGAATGCGAGACTTACCGCTATCGCGGCCATTCCGTGGCCGATCCTGGAACCTATCGGCCGGCGGTGGAGCTCAAGGCATACCAGACGTGGGATCCGATCGCCGCCGCGATCCGCGATGTGGAGTTCAAATATCCGACACCGGACGAATTGGCGGAAGTCGGGCCGGATAATATCAAACTGTTCGTCGACCATCTGATCGAAGGCGAGCATCTCGCCGAAGCGAAAGTCGAGGAACTCAAAGCCGACGTCCAGAAGATCGTCGACGATGCCGTCGCTTTCGCGTCGCAGAGCGCGCAGCCGACGATGGACGCCGCCTGGGGCCACCTCAACGGCAATCATCGCCACGAAGTATTGATGTAGACGACGCGCAGGAGGCGACCATGTCGCAGGAATTGCTCTATTGGCAGGCGCTCAATCGCGCGATGGACCACGAAATGGCGGCCGACGAGTCGGTGTTCACGCTCGGCGAAGACGTCGGCCTTTACGGCGGCAGCTACCGCGTAACCGAGGGACTTTATGCCAAATACGGCGAATGGCGCGTGCGCGATACGCCGATCTCGGAAAACAGTTTTACCGGGCTTGGCGTCGGCGCGGCGCTGGTCGGCACGCGGCCGGTGGTCGAGATCATGACCATTAATTTCATGCTGCTCGCGCTCGATTCCATCATCAACGGCGCGGCCAAAATTCCTTTCATGTCGGGCGGCCAATTCAAGATGCCGCTGGTCGTGCGGGTGCCGGGCGGCGTCGCGCGGCAGCTTGCGGCGCAACATGCGCAACGCTTGGAGCATACATTGATGAACGTGCCCGGCCTCCGCATCGCCGTGCCGGCGACGCCGCAGGACGCCTATTGGCAGCTGCGGCAGGCGATCCAAAGCGACGATCCGATCATCCTCTTGGAGCACGAGCTGCTCTACTTCACCAAGGGACAGGTCGACTTCGTGGCCGAAGCGCCGCCCATGCATCGCGCCGCTGTGCGCCGCCAAGGCCGCGATCTGACGATCGTGAGCTATTCGCGCCACGCCATGCTGGCGCAAGAGGCGGCCAGCGAACTTGTCAAAGAGGGGATCGAGGCCGAGGTCATCGACCTGCGCAGCCTCAAGCCGATCGATTGGGACACTTGCGCGGCCTCGCTGGAGAAGACGCACCGGCTCCTGGTCGTCGAGGAGGATTGCCGGTTCGCGGGCGCCGGCGCGGAGATCGCGGCCACGCTGACGGAGCGCTGCTTCTATTCGCTCGATGCGCCGGCGCAGCGCTTGGCCGGTCTCGATATTCCGACGCCCTATAACGGCGCTCTCGAAGCGGCGACGATTCCCCAGGTGCCCGACATCGTGGCCGCGGCACGCACATTGAGCCGGCCAACGCCGGAAACAAAAGCGGCATGACCGTGAACCAGTTGCAGTCCCAAGCGATCACGATGCCGGCGCTTTCCGACACGATGAGCAATGGGCGCCTGGTGAAGTGGACCAAAAAGCTCGGCGATAAGATCAAGAAGGGCGACGTGATCGCCGAAGTCGAGACCGACAAGGCGGTCATGGAAGTCGAAGCGTTCCAGGACGGCTATTTGAGCGGTCCCTTGGCGGCCGAAGGCGGCGAAGCGCCGGTCGGCCAAACTATCGGCTATATCGCCGCGGATTCGGCGGCGATTTCGAGCGTCGACGCTGCTGCGATCGAAACGGCGCGCCCTACCGCCGGCAACGGCAATGCCGCGGCCAAATCCGCAGCCTGGCCAGAGCCAGTCTCTGCGGTTCTTGCCGCTTCGACGGCATCGCTCCGCCCGGCTTCGTGGCATCGCGAATCCCCGGTCGACAAAACACCGAGCGCGGCACAAGTTCGTTCCACGCTGGAGGCCGGACCACCCTACCGGGTCGAGCGCGCCTCGAGCCTGCGCGAGGCCGTCGCCCGCAATATGATCGCGAGCGCGGCAGTTCCAAGCTTTCGCGTCACTGCAAATCTCCCCGTGGCGCCGTTGATGGCTGCGGCGCAAGCGCGGCGCTATTCGCTTTCGGTTCTTTTCGCTCGCGCATGTGCGCTTACCATTGCGGCGCATCCGCTGTTTAACGCGGCCTACACGCCGGAAGGGTTGGCGCGGCGCGAACGAGTCGACATTGGTATCGCAGTCGATCACGGCGAAGGGCTCATTACTCCGGTTCTGCGCGATGCGGCCAAGCGGCCGTTGGCCGAGCTCGCGCTGGATTGGAACACGTTGCGCGAGCGGGCCAAAAACCGGCGTCTGGCGCCGGCCGACTACACTGGCGCAACGTTCTATGTGAGCGACCTCGGCGTGTTTCCGGTCGTTTACGCCTTCGACTCCATCATTCCGCCGGGCGCAGCGGCGATCCTGTCGATCGCGGCAGCCGGAGTGCAGGGGGCCTTCGTTACCCTGACATGCGATCATCGCGTCGTATTCGGCGCCGATGCCGCGCGCTTTCTCGAAACGCTCGAGCAACAGCTTAAGGATCCCAAGAGACTCTTTGGCGGCGAAACGCCGCAATGACCACGAATTATCCGGCGCGGCGCAGCGAGCTGCAGGGCATGATGGTGCGGCTCGGCCGTGAGCTTCCCGGACCGATGGGAGGGTTCGCCAATCTACACAAAGCGGTCGTCGCGAGCGGCGCATTCGACCCCAAGGCCAAGGAACTGATTGCGCTCGGCATCGCCGTCGCCGTCCGTTGTGATTCTTGTATCGCATTCCACGTTCACGATGCGCTGGCGGCGGGCGCGCGCCGCGCCGAAGTGCTGGAGACGCTCGGGGTCGCCGTGATGATGGGCGGCGGCCCGGCGGCGATGTACGCCTGCGACACTACGGCGGCCTTGGAGCAATTCGAGAGCGAACGAAAGTAGGCGCCGGTCACAGGACTGCAATCGAGAGGCCGTGATTAAGGTGCCTGGAAAATTTTAAAAATTAAAATCCATCGGAATTCATCGATGGAAAGATCGTTCAAAAAAATATTCCGGGTCGCCGCCCCTCGGCGAACCCGGAACAAGCAGTCTCATTTTCTATAGCTGCGTTGTGCCGCCGCTTCTTCCTGATCTTGACTTATCGAACCTTCCGCTTGCTGTACTTGGCAGCGGCTTTAGCCGGCACATACGCATAGAGCGTTTGCTGTTACGCCCTCATCATCGACCTAGTAGCTCGCGGGTTGCCCACCTGGCCAAGAACCGTTGTTGAAATTAGGCGAGCTTGGTCCCAAGATCGGATGGGGCTGCAGCCCCTGACCCCCAGGCACAAAGTTATACAGCGGTTGCGTCGCATTATACAGCGGCGTTGCTGCCGGCCGCGCCGCTCTGTGCTTGTGCGCCGCGAAACTGGAAGCTGACGTCATTGTCAAAGCCAGAGCTACTGCACCTAAGCCGATTGTGATTCTTGTTTGCATCTTCATGGCACGTGCCTTTCTCGACGAATCTGGTACGCTCAAGTTAAATCATCACGTGCGAATACCCTTGATCCCGATCAAATAATCCGCCGTGGAATGCGGGCTCCGGCATGCGTTTCTGCATGCCCAAATTGATTTGAATCATTGACAGATGGGCAGCGAGAAGATTTGAGGAGAGAAGAACATGAGTGCGAAGACTTGATTTGATCTAAAGTCGACAGGTATGTTCACGACATGATATCGATCTGGAAGCGGGACGTTGCCGCGGTTGTCAGGAGGGTGAGCCATGCAGGTGCGCAAACTCGCTGTCGCGGCAGTCGTCTTCACAATGCTTCTCGGCGCGACGCAAGTCACGCGTGCCCAGGGCGCCGCTGATCTCGACAATGCGTCGTGTCTTGGTTGCCACGGCGACTCCGGGCTGACGGCGCCGGCTGCCAATGGAACGGCACGCTCGCTCTCCGTGTCATCCGACCATTTTGCCAAGAGCGTCCACGGCACCCTGCAGTGTATCGCCTGCCACACGACGATCACCGCGGTTCCGCACAACAATCCGCTACCGACACCCGCCCAATGGCGGCAGCAAATCCCGACCCTGTGCGGAAGCTGTCACACGACCGCATTGAACGACTACTTTTACTCCGTCCACGGCAGGCAAATCAGCGTGGGAGGCAATGTCAGCGCAGCGGTGTGCACGGACTGCCACACGGCGCACAGCGTCACCGACCCGCAATTGGCCGCGACCCGCATCGATATCACCAAGGCGTGCGGCGCGTGCCACACCAAGGCCGTGGCGAGCTACATGGAAACGTATCACGGACAGATGTTCGCCCTGGCTTACGCCGATACCGCGACTTGTTCCGACTGCCACCGCGGCCACGCGATCCTGGCAGCCGGCAATCCAGGCTCGAGCGTGTCTTCGGCGAACCTGCTGAGCACTTGCCGGACCTGTCATCAGGACGCGACCGCCGGATTCGCGACTTTCGAGCCTCACGCCACGACCGATGACTTTGCCCGGTATCCATCCAATTGGATGGCCGCGAAGGCTGCATGGGCAATGATTTTCGGCGTCTTCGGGGTCTGCTGGATTCATTCGGCGCTTTGGCTCTATCGCGAGCTCCGTGACCGGCACGAAGGCCGACCGCGTCAGCATGTGCGCGCGGACGCCGTGCCGCGAACGGATGGCCGGGAGTTCGGCCGCTGGAGCATTGCGTGGCGATTTGCCCATCTCGTCTTCGCGGTTTCCGTAATCGTTCTTGTCTTGACCGGTATCCCGCCGCTCTACGCAAACACCATTTGGGCGCCGATGCTGGAACGGGCTCTCGGCGGTCCGACGGTCGCCGCCATCATTCATCGAATCGCAGCCGTCATCATGACCGGCGGATTTGTCATCCACTTCGCCTACGTGGCGTACTACCTCGGGCGCCATTGGCGGACCGTCAGCTGGTTCGGGCCTTATTCCTTGCTGCCCACCCTGCAGGACGGTCGGGACCTGGTCGCCATGTTCAAATGGTTTGTCGCCGCCGGCGCGCGGCCGACATTCGACCATTGGAACTATCAGCAGAAGCTCGACTATTGGGGATCGTTCTCGGGGGTCGCGCTGCTCACGGCCACCGGCGCGGTGCTGTGGTTCAAGTTCTTCACCGCTACATATCTGCCGGGCTGGGCCTTCAACGTCGCCACTGTCGTCCATGGTCATGAAGCAGTGTTTGCCGCGGGCTACCTTTTCATCGTGCACTACTTCGGCAATCACTGGCGACCGGACAAGTTTCCGCTCGATGCCGTCATGTTCACCGGCTCGATGCCTTTGGATGAGTTCAAACGCGAATACGGCGTTGAATATGCCCGCCTGACGCAGGCCGGCGAGCTCGAGAATTACCTTGTGGAGAAGCCTTCGCGGCCTATGAGGCTCGGCGCCAAGATTTTGGGTTTTGGCTTGGTCGCGGTCTCGCTGGTGCTGCTGGTCATGATGATCAACGGGATCAGCAATAATCTCTGATGGCCGTACGGACGTTTACTCGTACCGCAGCGCTTCGATCGGATCGAGTTGGGCAGCCTTGCGCGCCGGGTAATAGCCGAAGAACACGCCGACCGCCGCGGAAAACAGAAAGCCGCCGGCAATGGCCGGCAGCGAAATCGGCGCGAGCCAGCCGGCGATCATCGAGATGGCGATCGACGTCGCGATTCCCATCGCGATGCCGGCAAGGCCGCCGCTGACGCTGAGGAACACCGCTTCGGCAAGGAACTGCAGCAGCACGTGGAGCCGGCGGGCGCCGATCGCCATGCGCAGTCCGATCTCCCGGGTCCGCTCGGTGACCGATACCAACAGGATATTCATGATGCCGATGCCGCCGACGACAAGCGATATCGAGGCGACCGCCGCCAACAACAACGCCATGATGCGGCTACTGCTCTCCGCGGTTTCGACGAATTGGCTTAAGTTGCGCACGCTGAAGTCGTTGATGTCGCCGGGTTTGATGCGATGCCGGCGAATAAGCGTGTCGCTGACCTGACGGATCGCGGACTGCACTTGCGGCTGGCTTACGGCTTGCACGAAGATCTGATTGGCGAAGCCGGTCAGCCGCGCCTGCAAATTGTACGGATTGGGCGGTGGGAGATACGGCCAGTTCAACGGCGTCTGTTGCTGGCTCGGCGCGGCGACGCCCAACACTTTGCGTTCGGCCGTCGTGAACGGCGTCATGATGACGTCGTCCTGATCCGTGCCGAAGGCCGATTGGCCCTTGGCGGCCAGCACGCCGATCACCTGGAGCGGCACGCTCCTGACCTGGATGAACGCGCCGATCGGGTTCTCGCCCCGCGCGAACAGCTGGCTGTACACCGTCTGTCCGATCACGACAACGAGGTCGGCCTTGTCGTCGTCGGCGGCGGAAATGCCGCGGCCCGCGGCGATGCGCCAATTCGTGATCGGCGGATAAGTCGCGTTCACGCCTTGGATGGTCGTTGTCCAATTCTGGCTGGCGTATTGCACCTGACCCTGCTGGCGGATCAGATAGCCAACTTGCGCGACGGCGGGATCCTCGCGGCGAATCGCGCGCGCATCCGTAACCGTCAGCGTCGAGGCGCTACCGAAGCCGGCGCGGATGCCTCCGGTCGTCAATGCGCCGGGCTGAATCACGACGACGTTGGTGCCGAGACTCTCGATCTGCTTGCGGACCGCTTCATTGGCGCCTTGGCCGATAGCGACCATTGTGATCAGCGCTGCGACGCCGATGAAGACGCCGAGCATGGTCAGCGCCGAGCGCATCTTGTTGCGTCCGATCGCCTGCGCCGCGGTGGCGAGCACCATCAAGCCGAAGGCGAGATGCGCGCGGGCTGAGACTTTTGCAGTGCCCGCCGCACCCGGCAGGATCGCGGTGGTATGCTCGGGCGCGGCAGCCGTAATCCGAGGCTTTTGCGCCGGCTGCGCCTCTTTGCCGACCGGTTCGTCGGCAACGATTACGCCGTCCCGCATCGTCACGATTCGATCGGCATAGGCTGCGATGTCGGATTCATGGGTGACGAGCACGATCGTGACGCCGTGCTCGCGATTGAGCGAGACCAGCGTCGCCATGATCTCATGCGAGGTCCGCGAATCGAGATTGCCAGTCGGCTCGTCGGCAAGGAGCAGGCTTGGGGCGTTGATCAGCGCCCGCGCGATGGCGACGCGTTGTTGCTGGCCGCCGGAGAGCTGACCGGGCGTATTGCGCTCGCGATCGCCGAGACCGAGGAACTGCAAAGCGACGCGTGCCCGCTCGATGCGGACCGCAGCGCGAGTCGGGCCCGAAGCCGAATAATAAAGCGGCAGCCCGACATTCTCCAGCGCACTGGTGCGGGCCAACAGATTGAAACTCTGGAACACGAAGCCGAGCCGTTCGCTGCGGATTTTGGCAAGCTCCGGCTCGCGCAAAGCGGCGACGTCGATGCCTTCGAGCCGGTAATGGCCGCTCGTCGGCGGGTCGAGGCAGCCGAGAAT
>Ga0181527_1001751_pt1 | contig 21699 bp, 17 predicted proteins | sample PEATcosm2014_Bin_30_FD_119762 | JGI IMG/M metagenome (GOLD analysis project Ga0181527, IMG submission 119762) | Peatland microbial communities from MTU Mesocosm Facility, Houghton, MI, USA - PEATcosm2014_Bin06_60_metaG | ecosystem: Environmental > Terrestrial > Soil > Wetlands > Peat | place...
GAGCACGGGTGACCCATTCGTGTTCTTCTACACGAACTCGACCAGTCCCAGGTCGATGGATTACCTGATGGCAAATGGGACGGCGGCGACGAGTTACTACGGAGCCGCCATTGAGATCCTGGGGGCGGGCGCAGACGCAGGCCCCTGATGCCACCATTCAGGCCATTGATCGGGACTTCCAGATTTTAACTTGAGCCGTTTGGTGGGCATGAGCTTGAGCGGGAGCCCGCAGGCGAAATCCCGAGCGCACGAAGCAAGGAATCTCGGAATCAATGGTCGGGACGGGCAGATTTGAACTGCCGACCCCTCGCACCCCAAGCGACCTCCGCACAATTGATGTGGAGTGCTATTGTCCGCTTAACTTCACTACCGTCATTAGCTTGCGCGTGACCTTCCGCACTGCCCAATTGCTGCTGAAATATGCCAATTGCTATCCAGGGTCCCCACAAAAGTCCCCACAGCGCCGTCATCGATACATCCACTTCTAGGTGTTTACCATCAAGTAACTGACGGTACTGGGTATCCACTTCACTCAGGCAGACACAACCTGTAGTAGGAGACCAATGTTGACAACGATCATCTGTGTGCCTCCGCCGTAAATTCCCGGCAACTTTGTCTTCGTGCCCCACTATCGACGCCTCAGATCGCCTGCAATCTCTCGCGTTGAGGCGTGTATGAGAAGTATTTGGATGGCCTTATCCTCGGGCAAGGTGTTGATTCCTTGCGACAAATGCTGCGCGATTTTTTGGCCACCATATATTGTGGCCACCTGAGTCAACTGGATACCCAGTACTGACGGTTTGCCGACCATCCGACCACAGCGGAGCTATTGACTTAGGGCATTGAGATGCCCAAGTTGCTGGAACATGCCGAGGTCGTCACGCACAGCAAAGTGCTCGACGATCTTTGCATCCTTCAGGCGGAAGCGATGGATGTGTTTGACTTTGAATTTCCTGCCGTTCGGTGCGAGCGTCGGCCCTTGCAGAGGGGGGATCAGGGGAAAGTCGCCCAGATGCGTGCCTGCTAGTGTGACCTCGCACATGACCACGTCGAGCTCTGCGACGAGGAAGTCTATGCTGAAGACCAAATCCGGAAAGGCGTTGCGCCAAGTTCGGATGATGTGCTGAATGATGCCTCGGGCGTCGGAGTAGTGTACACCGAAATTCGAGAATTCCTTGGAGAAGAACTCGTCTATTTTCTCGATCTGCCCGTTATTCCAAAGTTCCTCAAAGTGGCGCTGAATGCAATCCTTGTTCGCGCTCTCAGTCATGCAGACTCCTCCAAATACCCTGTGCCCCTACCAACCATTCGTAGTCATGGGCGTAGTCAAGTGTTCAATTGGGCCTGCGTGCCTGTCAATTGGATTCTGCAAGCGAGTTGAAGTTCCGGTCGTGTAACCGGCAACTCGGAAATCACTACTTGGTTACTGCCGAGTAGGCGACTGTCCGCCCAGTACTAAACTGCGGGAACACCCGATGCCCTAGCTTCGTACACCCGTTACGAGCTTCGCCGCGAGAAGCGATTCCGGATAGGTGGTGGTGATGAGATTTTGCGGCGTGGCGAGGGCAACGGCAGCGAACGGAAGACGCAGGCCTTTCATGATGCGACCCTTTGCAATCTTCGCGAGCTCGGGGGCTCTGAATAAGTCGGCGTTTTGAAGGGTAGGGGTTTTAGCCCTTACACGCCACGGCGACACCCAAGCGGGTAGGGAGTATTGTGACTGCGGCAAATAAATTTGCTCATTCCGGAAGAATTCCGGTTAATACTTGAGAAGAACGGCCCGGAGGTCTCCTCGATTATGAAGTTGCTTTGCTCGCGCAGGGAGTTTCTTGGCGCCGCGGGAATGGTAGCTGGCGCAGCCATTGCGCAGCCTGCCTTGGCGTCAATCATGCCGGCGCCATCAAGCCGCGTAGCCATTGGAATCTGTCCTGAATACGACCGGCAGGTTTCTGACGTGCTTTCCGCCATGTTCGACCAACTCGGCGGGCTGCAAAAGCTTGTCCGGGGCAAGACGGTGGCCATCAAGCTGAACATGACCGGCGGCCCCGGCGCCAAGCTGAACAACTTGCCCACCCAGATGACCCATTGGGTTCATCCGCAAGTCATCGGGTCATTGATCTCGCTGCTCGGCAGCGCCGGGGCACAGCGCATTCGCCTGCTTGAAAGCGCGCCGGTCGGTACAAAGTCTCTAGAGGAGTTCATGCTCTCTGCAGGCTGGCAGCCGAAGGATTTCTCGAGCGCTGCTCCGCACGTCGAGTTTGAAAATACGAACTTCCTCGGCAGTGGAAAGACGTACGCTCGATTCATGGTTCCGGGCGGCGGTTTGATGTACGCGGGCTACGATCTGAACCATTCCTACCTTGATGCGGACGTCTTTGTCTCATTGGCCAAGCTGAAGGAGCACCGCACGGCAGGCGTTACGCTGTCGATGAAGAACTGGTTTGGCATCACGCCATGCACCATCTATAGCCAGCAGGCGCCCGAAGACGAACCAAGCATCGTTCCGGTGGGATACCGTGGGCCCATGCACTCCGGGTCGCGCGTGCCGCCCAAGAGCGCCCCGCAGCCCGTGGCTGAATCGAAGGACCCGGGCTTTCGCGTTCCGCGCGTTACCGCCGACCTGGTGGCGGCCAGACCTATTCACCTCGCGGTCATCGACGGAATCTACACCATGACCGGCGGTGAGTTGCCCAACCAGGAGCGCAACTGGATCCATCGGCCGGTTCATCCCGGGGTGTTGGTTGCGGGCATGAACTGCGTCTCAACTGATGCTGTGGCCACAGCGGTAATGGGACTGGACCCCATGGCCGATCGCGGCACTCCTCCCTTTGAAACCTGCGACAGCACGTTGCGGCTCGCTGAGCACCTGGGCGTTGGCACACGCGACCTGACCCGTATCGAGGTGGTGGGCACTCCGATTGCAAAGGCGAGATTCCGGTTCCCGACTCTGACGCAATTGACCACGTAGTGCGGGAGTTCGTGGCGGTCAGCTGAAGAGCGCGTCGTCCCACGACTGCGGTTCGTTCCACATCGGTGTGGGCTCAAAGTAGTCCGTTCCTGGCTTGAGATGACGCTTGAGCTCGTCATCGTTCAGCGCAATTCCGAGGCCGGGGGTGTCGGGTACGCGGATATAACCTTTGTTGATGATGGGCTTTTCCACCCCTGTGACGAGGTCCTGCCAGAAGGGCACGTCGAGCGAATGGTTCTCCAGCGCGAGAAAGTTGCGCGTGGCCGCGGCGCAATGTACGGATGCCATGCAGGCGACCGGCGTTCCCGCGAAATGCATGGCCATGGGTAGGCCATACTTGAAAGCCATATCGCCAATGCGGTGTGTTTGCAGAATTCCGCCTGAAGTTGCGAGATCGGGATGAATCTTGTCCACGACGTGCTCTCTGCATAGGGTCTCGAAATCCTCAATCCTGTAAATGTCCTCGCCGGTGAGGGTCGGCGTTGAGCTCTCCTGCGTAATCTCTTTGAGCAGATCGGTGTAGTACCACGGAATCACATCTTCCATCCACTCCAGGTTGAATTTCTCATACGCTTTGCCGAGCCGGATAACCGATTTCACGCCGATGTGGCCCAGGTGATCCATCGAGAGCGGCATATCGTATCCAATGTTCTCGCGCACCGCAGCCACGTACTCGCACAGGCGGTCGATGCCCTTGTCTGTCACCTCGACCCCAATGAACTGGTTTGGCTGTACGCGCTGTTCCCAGTTGCTCAGTCCTGAAGGCTGCATCACCGTGCCGGGAATCCTATCAAGCACGTTGATGCCCAGGTCCATCTTTATCCAGGTCAGACCCATTTCCTTGCGCTCTTTGGTGCGGCGGCCATATTCGGCCGGATCCATCGATTCCGTGGTGTCCGCATAGATGCGAATTGCGTCGCGCCACTTGCCGCCGAGCATCTGATACACAGGAATGTTGTAGACCTTGCCGGCAATGTCCCATAGCGCCATCTCCACCGCGCACACTCCGCCCGCTTGGCGCGCATTGCCACCAAACTGCGCGATCTTCTGAAACAGGTAGTCGATGCGCAGAGGGTTCTCGCCCAGCAGCCGGCTCTTGAGAACCATCGCGTACTGCGGCCCGGCAATGTCGCGCACCTCGCCCAGGCCGTAGACGCCTTGATCGGTGTCAATGCGGATCAGCACGCACGGGCTTGGCCCTGGCTTGACGATCACCGCATAGCGCATATCAGTGATCTTCAGGCTCGAGGGACTGGAGGCAAGGTTCACGTTCTTGATCTCCGGCTGAGCTTCCGCGACGCGCCCAACAGCGCCGCCCGCCAGTAAACTGAGTGACGACTTGAGCATGCTGCGGCGGTCGATGCGAAATCGCTGCGCGTTGGACATTTCAGTCAGTTCCTTCCATCGTGAGATTTTTTGAAGTCCCATCTTACTCCTGCATTCCCGTGTCCGGCCCGGAGGTTCGGGTCCTCGTTGTTTCGACACAGCGGACTGGTTTGTGGAAAAATGCATAACCGGGGCTGCTGGCAGATCAAAGCCCACGAGAGTTTTCCATGATGAGATCCATGCTTTCCCGACGAAATCTGATTAAGGCGATGGGGGCCGCTGCCGTGACGCCTATGTTGCCGCTACGGATGGTGGCCGCAAACGATGCGCCGCAGCCCTGGTGGCTCGGCAATGGAATGCCGCAGGAGAGCGCGGCAACGCCAAAGATTGCCTGCGGGATCGATGTAGGCAACGGCGTGACCGACGAAGCCATTCGCAGCGTGGTGCAAATTGGTGTCTACCATGTGTTGGCGAACGGCCCGGCGATTCCGTGGACCGTGAATCAGCTTCAGCCGATCGTTGACAAACTCAAGGCCGGCGGCGTCACGCTTGGGAACCTGATGATTACTGGCTTTCCAAACGTCATTTATGGGCGACAGGGGCGCGACGAGGAGATCGAAAAAATCAGGCAGTCGCTTCAGGCCGCCGGCCGGGTCGGACTTCCTGTCGTGGAATACAACTTCTATGCACACCGTGCAATGGAGGGCTACTTCGAAGAGACCGGGCGGGGCGGCGCTGGATTGACCGGGGTCGATTATGACCGGATGAAGGATCTTCCGCCGCTTTCACTGGAAGGTGCGCACACGCTCGACGAAATGTGGGCCAACATTACGTACTTCCTCAAGGCCGTCATTCCCGTTGCCGAAAAAGCGAACGTGCGTCTCGCGCTGCACCCTAACGATCCGCCCTTTCCGCTCAGCCGGGGATCGCAGCAGATCATGGCCACGGTCGCCGGATGGAAGCACCTCATTGAGATCGTAGACAGCCCGGCGAACGGAATCACCTTCGATTGCGGCGTGACGATGGAGATGGGCGAGGACCCGGTCGAGGTCTGCTGCTATTTCGGCAGCCGCGATCGCATCAACCACATGCACTATCGCAATCCGCACGTAACCGCGCCTTATTTCAAATATGACGAAGGCTTCATCGATGAAGGCGACGTGAATATGTTCGCGGTAATGCGAGAGCTGATCAAGATGAAGTATTCGCGTGAGATCTATCCCGAGCATCCGCGCGCCATCGACTACGACCGGGAGCGTGGCCCGATTCGTGGATATCCCGGGGGCGGAGGCTACGCCGGCGATCTTTACGACATCGCGTACGCGAAGGCGATGCTGCAGGCAGCGCTGATTGTCGAGCGAACCAGATGAACATGTGTTATGCCCTCTAAGGCTCCGACGCGCCAGGGTTCCGGTGCTCCGGTTTCGGCTGCCTGGCCTTTGCAAGCAGCGCATCGAACTCGCTGCGCGGCATCTTCAATTTATCGGGATGCGCGTCGATCCACTTGGCGAATGCGTCATATTTCGCCGGCGTCCATCCTCCTTCGAACTGCGCGCCGTTCTTTCCCTCGCGATTCAACTCGAAGTTATAGTCGTCGGTGAGCGCCGTAAACTCCGCCGCGCTGATGGCGTCTTCGGCCAGAATCGCGGGAATGAAGAGAACTCCCTCCGGCTTGGCCAGCACCAGGTCGCCCGGCAGCACGATGGCTCTTCCGATGCGAACCGGTACGTTGATCCCGGTCAGCTCCATATCGGCCCAGGCAGAAGGATCGTATCCCCGATAGAAGCCGTTGAAATCCGGAATCTCCCGGTTCTCTTCCTGATCGCGGATTCCCGCATCGAATACGAAACCCGCGTGCGTACGTGCGGCCACTGCATTGCCCAGATTTGAGCCGATGAGGGTCCCTTCGATGATCTTGCCAAACCCGTCGGCAACGTACACGTCTCCAATCTGCAGTTCATTGATCGGCCAGCTATTGGTCCCGCTTACGCGGCCTTCGGCTTTGCCTTCGGCAAGAATGGCCCTTTGCATGTCGGGCCGGATAGGCATGTATTGCGCGGTGAGTGCGCGGCCGGCGAAAGGCTTGTCGATATGTAGCGCCTGCCAGCCGCCCTCAAATTGGTTACGGTAGCCGTGATCGCGCAAATATTCCCATACGTCTTCAATGGTCATATCCAGCGCCCGCTTCAGCAGAGCATCAGGCAGCTTAGGCCGCCCATCTGGAAAACGATCGCCTTTCCACTCCGAGGTGTAGAAAAGAATTTGATCGCGCGTCATCTTGACCTGGGCGCGCGAAGGCAGAGCTACCAAAAGAGCGCAAATCGCCACAGCCATTCCAATCGCTTTCTTCATAGAAGTATCCTTCTTTGGGCGCTGTATCCCCAGACGCATCATCGTCGCATCAACTCTGTCTCTTATCCTGCGAGCCGCATGCACAAACTGCGATCACGGAGCACAGCAATTGTAGAACCTGTCCCTCGCCAAATTTCCATCCAACCCACGGAAACCGGGCACCGAGGCGCCCGGCCTCCGGTTTCTGGCGCTTTATCGAGATGACATCCGAATCAGGATCCGCCGCACAACCTTGGTGTTAACCTTGCGCCTCTCCTGAGCGAGAGGTCGTTGCACCACAAACCAGTCAGCAGGTCCATCAGTTGAATTTGGATCCCCAATTATTGCGTAGAACTCCCCCCACGCAGGAGCCAATCCAGAGAATCGGTACTGGCCTTGATACCAGCCTTCGTCATTCGTTCTGCCTGGTCGATATCGAGAGTAGTTCACGAACCGCAGAGCTCCCATTTCGCATTCGTTGAACTCCTGAATCTGAAATGCGTTTATTTCGAATTGCAAGAGAACGTCCTGGCCATCAACACGCACAGACTCGTCGGGTGCGTTTGGCTCTGCATTCCAACCGTTGTTAAGCCGAATGAATGCCGGGATCATATGGCAATTAATATTACAGCCGTTCAGCAGGTGTGAACCTATGGTCGTAACAGCGGCGATGCTGAACCTAAACACGTTGGGGACGGATTGCCGACCATCCGGACATTACCCGATTTTCGAGGGGTTCTGTCCATCGGAGACAACCCAGGAGTTTGCCAATTGAGCGATTGCCGGGTGGCCAACGGCACATCAGTTCATGCTAAGGCCCGTTCTCGCCAACCGATGCCGCGGTCAACCGTGGCAACTGAACTGAGAGCTATCGCAACAGTCGTGGTCTTTTTCGAGAATTCAGACAGTGATGGCAGAGGCCGTGGATCCGGATTGGACATGGGAATCCGGCCGGCGTCGGGATGGAGAAACTGCATGTCATGCGCAAGAAGCCAAGTTAGCGCCTGTACGTGCCCATCCATTCCGCGTGCGACAGAACGTGGCCTTTCATGGCGTGTTCCAATTCCTGTCTGCCGGCCCCTGCCTTCAGGTCGAGCGCAGTGTCGAGAGCGTACAGCTTGAAGAAGTAGCGATGCACTTTGCCGGGAGGCGGGCATGGGCCGCCATAACCGATGCGATTGAAATCGTTCCCGCCCTGACAGGCGCCATTCTCAAGCACTTCTCGCGCAGGCACTCCCTCTGGCAAAGCCGTAAGATAGGCGGGCATGTTCCAGATCAACCAGTGTGTCCACGTACCTCTGGGTGCATCAGGATCATCCACAATCAGCGCCAACGAGTGGGCCGCGGGTGAGACGCCATCCCAGATCAGTGCGGGCGACAAGTCAGCGCCGCTGCACGTGTACTTCCTGGGGATCTCGCTACCATTTGCAAATGCGGTTGCTTTCAGTACAAGGGACATCGCAATACCTTTCTTTGGTTCGCAGGAGCCGGAAGTCGAACGCCGTCTTGTGGGGACAAGGCCACCCATCCAGCCGGATGGTGCGGCTTGCACTGCGTGACGATCCTGTAATCTACGCAGCTTCAGCGGAACGTCCCGCGGCGAACCTCGTAACCTTAGGTTTGGCCAGTTTCTTGAAATCATCCCAGGCCATGCGGATCAGTTCGCGATGCGTCCCTGCATTGAAAGCAATTTCCTTGTCCTTCTCCAGGCTTTCATCCGCAAAGACATCGAGTCCGAAGAGATTCCCAAAGGGCGGCATCGCACCGGTTTCGCACTGAGGAAATCGATCCTTGAACTCCTCCTCGGTGGCTAGCGCGACGGACTTCGCATTCGCCGCCTTCCGGAGCAGGTCTAAGTCCACATGGAATTTTGCAGGAACGACCGCCATCGCCAGCTTACCATCCAGCCTGACGATCACAGTTTTCGCCAGCTCCTTTCCTGAAATATGCGTTAGCCCGGCAATCCCTTGTGCCGTGAAAGCGGGCGAGTGGGAGATGACAACGTACGCGACGTTGTGCTCATCGAGATACTCCATCAGGCTTGAGAGTGCCATAACCACCTCCTTGTCCGATCGCGTTCTTCCGCGAGTTGAGATCAGCAGATGATTCCCATCGCGCGCGCCCACCACTTCCTGGTCGCAATCGGCGCCACGCAGTCAGGCCTGTTCCGGTTCAGGCTGACTATCGCTTGTAGCCGATCTTGCGCAGCAGATCATGCCGCCAGGCCACATCCGCTTCTCCCTCGACTCCTTTGGGCGAACTTCCGTCGATGACGCCAAGCACGCCTTGTCCTTGCTCGCTCTTTGCCAGTACGACCTCGACCGGGTTGGCCGTCGCACAGAAGATAGAACACACCTCTGGAACATTGCGGATTGCATTCATAAGATTGACGGGATAGGCGTTTTGGATCATCAGGACAAATACATGGCCGGCAGCCAGAGCCTTGGCGTTCCGGATGGCCGCATCGCGGAGAACCTGATCGTTTCCGTCTGAGCGAATCAGACACGCTCCGGAGCTTTCGTTGAAGGCCAAGCCAAACCTGGCATGCGGCGTTGTCGTCACGACCGCTTCGTAAAGATCCTCCACCGTCTTGATGAAGTGGGACTGGCCGATGATGATGTTGGTTTCATCCGGAATTTCCATGAGCACCGTCAGCAGATCGATCATGGTCTCTCCTCCGCTTCAGGACTTCTCTATACAGCTTTCTTGTGCTGTGTGTGAACCCGTTCGACGTAGCGTCCGGTCCTGAGGTCGACACTCACAAGCTCGCCGGGAGCAACGAACAGGGGGACCTGCACGGTGAGGCCATTGTCGAGCGAGGCTTCCTTTCGGGCCGAATCCTGCTGCGAACGCGCGGGAGGCGCGGTGTTTATTACGCGCGCTTCGACAGTGTCGGGCAAGACTACGTTAATCGGTTCTCCCTCGAGAAACTCCGCAGGCACTTCGGTTCCGGGCTGCAGAAGCCTCCCGGCCAAACCAAGGTCGGCCGCAGGAAATTCAACCTGTTCAAAGGAGTCCAGCCTTTGAAAAATGCAGTCGCGGCCATCGCTGTAAAGAAACTCGAGCCTCCGTTTCTCGAGCTGGACGTCTTCTAGCCGCTCCAGGGGCCGGAAGTGCTGATCCCATAGACGGCCGCCGCGCACATTCGAGAGTCTGGCCCGTACTGTGCCTCCCATTCTGGCGGCGCCAGTCTTGGTTTCAACTTCGAGGACTCTGTAGACCTGCTGGTCGATTCGGAGCGTCATCCCTTCCCGCACTTCGGATGCCAGAATCATAGGCCTCTCCAGACTTCACAGCGGGTTTTCTGCATGCCGCATGCTGGATCTCCCATTCCGCGCGGGAGGAAGGGATGCCTTGGACTGAAACCACTCCCCGGAACGGCAGCGGGGCGTCGCGGAGAAACAATTCCGCGGCTGCCTCTCGGAAACTGACACCAACATTCTGCGCGAAGAGAAGCGTCTTTCAGTGATACCCATCACTGGCCAGGGATGATCTCGTCCTGTCTGAGCGAGATGTGCGGGTAGCCGAACGCCAGATGAGAAGGACGAATCGTCAAACTCCTGTTGACAGGTTTCGCCGTAGACTCGGGTTATGTCTGGTTTTGTCCTGCTTGCGAGGCCCTGGTGGGTAAACCTGCTCATTCTCATTCCTGTGATTCCCTATCTCTTATCGCAGAAGGAGAAGCTTCGTATCGGCAGGAAAAGGCTTCTGGTAGTCGCGCTCATTGGCGTAGCCTTTGGGTTCGTCGAGGCGGCTGTTGTCGTCTATCTGAGAGCGGCCACAGGACTATGGCCTAACCCGCAAGTGAAAGCGCTCGTCGCCGTCCCGGAGAGCTTACTGAGAATAGAGTGTTTCCGCGAAGTGGCAACAATGATCATGCTTGGCGGCATCGCTTTGCTTGCGGGGAGAAGTGCCAAGGAAAAGGGCGTTGTTTTTCTGTGGACATTCGCCGTCTGGGACATCTTCTATTACGTCTGGCTTCGTCTCACGATTGGCTGGCCCACTTCCTTGATCAGCTCCGACGTGCTGTTCCTGATACCAGCGCCGTGGGTGGCGCAGGTATGGTTCCCAATACTGGTCAGCGGCCTCACCGCGCTTGTGATCTGGTTTCGTTCCTGAGGGAAGGTATTTGGCGGAGATATCGAAAGTGTGGCCTGCGGCCTCTGGCCCGGCCTACAGCGCCGGCGCAGTAGCAGCCAGTTGCTCGATCCAGCGGCGCATTCGCCGGGGGTGTGAGCCCTCCCAGTACACTCGCCCGCAGCCCGCGCACTCCCGGAACTCGTTGCACCACGCCAGAATCCCTTGCGGCACCCGCCCGCCAACCTCGGCTTTTGAGGTTTCCCTGAGCGGTTCATTACAGACCATGCAGCGCGTGAGCGGGCGCAGTGACCGGGCCAGATCAAAGCGTCTCACTACCTCCTCGGCCTGGCGGCAGCTGTCGGTCTCGCGTAGCCAATAGCCATGGGTCACGGCGGAGTGCTTCAGCACGCCGCGGTCGCGTGTCAGGAGGATCCGCCTTTCTTCGGCGGAGATTCGCACCAGCTCCAGATCGCTCGCGCGATTGGCATACACTGTGTCGAACCCGAGCATGCGCAGATAGCCCGCCAGCCGGCCCAGATGGACATCGAGCACAAACTTCGGCTCGCGAAGCGGCTGCGGCCTCAGACGCAACACCGGCGTAATGTCGATCGATTCAAACACGGGATAGACGGCCACGCGATCGCCGTTCCGAACCAAGCGCGAGAAGTCCGACGATTCGCCGTTCACCAGGACAAGGTCCACCTCGGTATGCGGAACGCCGAGACTTTCAATCATGTCTTTGACTGACGCCGGCACAATGAACTGCTTCTCCACCATCCCATACTGCAGCCTGGGCGGCAGATGATCGTTCAATTCGGCATAAAAGCGAAAGCAGGCGCAAGCCGGGGCGGGAGCCATAATACTCGCTTCGGCTTCAGTGTAGTCCCGTTCGCGGCGACCCTCGGCCAAACATCTGGCGCCGCACTCTGATCTGCCCGGCATTTCTCCATGAGTACATTACCGAGGCACTCATCGAGCGCGGAATGCGGGGACATCTCCCTCTTTCTTTTCGGGTTCCGGCTGGTTGACCGGCCACTCGGAAATAACCAGTTGATCAACACTTGGGGCGAAATGTTGTCAGACTTGAAACCTCCGGGTGGGTGACAATCCGGAAATTGCTTTTTTTTGATAAACATTCGCGCACGCCTGCGGCCTGGATGACGCCGCGCATATCCCTGCGCTGCCGGTGGCAGGATTCGCCGCAACCTGCAATCTGATTTTGCTTGAATTTAACGAACGACGCACCGACAAGCTAAAAGCTGAGGGCTGAGAGCTACCAGCTACAGGCTATTCGCCGCCTCTCGCTACACCGGCTTCTTCTTGCTCGCCTCCACTTCGCCGCCCGCGTGAAGATTGTTCTGCTGGTCCGCCACTTACGATCTGACTTCAAAAGATTCGTCGACGTGAAGTGCAAGTTGATGACATGACCAGATGGTTTCTAGCGCTTCAGGGTCTGCTCGACGGTCTCGATGTCGACTAACCCGTTGCATCCGTAAATCGCCTTCAGCACCCGTTCTGCAGGGTACGTTCGCCGGAGTTCAGCAATCCTTTCTGTGCCGGAGCGGTACGCCGGGAGATACATTCGGCCCAGCAGAGGATGCCGCCCCCACGCGCCAGACAGTTTATCGGCGCGCTCTTCCGTAACCAGAAAATCACTCCGTAGCGTGGCCGCTACTTCCGCCTGTTGTCTTCCTTCGCCCCATGTCAGATAGGACGACTGGTTCTTCGCATCATCCTGCAACAAGGCCAGCAGCACGCCAATCTGCAGGTCTTCGTCGGGCAGTTGTTCAATTTCAGTCACGCCATGCGCGATCAGAATTGCATTGTTGGCCAGCCCCTCAAACAGCGTGGCGGCGCGCGTGTTCATGGTGAGAACCGTAGCCTCGAAGCCGGCCTTTCCGCGGACGTACAAGTCCTGCAGGTAGGCAAAGGTGGTCACGTGCCCTGGAACGACCTCGTGGCTAACCAGCTGCTCAAACTCCGGATAGGAAATCTGCAACGAAGCATTGATCTCGTAGGTCGCTTCGTATTGCGGAGTGCCGTCAGGGTTGCGCGCTCGCCCCAGGTAGTTCATCGAACCGGAAAACCAGGCGTCCTTGATCGGTAGGAAGTCGATGTTCGCTCGCGGTACCCGCGCCAGTTCAGGGGGAAGGTACGGCAGCAGGTTCTTTGCGCTCAGGTTGTCGAAATGCGCGATGACCGCCGCGCCCAGAGCGCGCACTGAGGCCATCGGGACCACGCGCTCCCTGCGCCACGTATCGACTGCCTCCAGCAACCCGCCCGCATTGGACGCGGTGTATCCGGCGCGGCCCAGCAATTCAGCCACCCGTTCCCGCTTCTTCTCCGGCCTGGAGGGTTCCGGCGGTTTCCCGGTCGACGCCTCCACTGAGCGCGCGTAAGGCACCGGATCGCCCTTGCCGAGAACCTCCATCGCCAGGTCCCACATGGTCTCCAGGCAAATCGCCATCCCAATCAGATAGGGCTGGCGCAGCCCGCCCATCTTCGCTGCCTCTTTGCGCAGTCTCGCGATGGCCTGGGGCAGGTCAACCGCGCGCAGGTATTCTTCCACTGCCTCCCGATCGACGTTCTTGCCGGCGACGCCGCCAAACTGCCGTACTCGCGCTGCGGCCGGATGCGTGTAGGCGGCGGGTAGCGGCTCATCGGAAAACCAGGTGTCGGCAATAAAGCGCCCCACGCCCGAGGGACACAACACGTCGCCGCCCCAAAGGGTGTCGATGCCTAAAACAGCGTCAGCAACATACTTTCCTGCTTGGTCCATCACCTACACCTTTTCCTTCTTCATGGAATAGAACCAGACGTAGAAACAGAGGCCCGCAAACAGCAGGATGGAAACCGACTGTGAGACGGGATCGTTCAAATAGAACGGCGTTCGGATCAGATCCTCGCGATACCAGGGGAAAAGCCGCAACGATGCGCCCAGAACGCCTCCCAGCGCACCGCCGGCCATGAGTCCCGAGGCGATGATGACCCCACGCTCGCGAATTCTGCCGCCCTGCTCGCCGCCCGCCTTATCCGAACGCTTGTTGATCAAGTGCGACATCATTCCGCCCGCCAGCACGGGCGAAGTCAGCCCCAGCGGCAGGTAGATGCCCAGGGCAAACACCATGGAAGACTTTCCCAGCATCTCCACCACCAGCGTCACCATCGCGCCAATGCCAAACAGAATATAGGCGACGGGCTGTTTGTTCATGAATCCCACCACCAGGGCCTTCATGATGGAAGCCTGCGGGGCCGCCAGAATCTGCCGCGTATCTCCCGGCGCAGCCTCTCCGAACTGATAGACGTGGGCCAGCAGCACGATGGTCAAGCCGGCGGTAATGGCAGCGGCGATGACGCCGAAAAACTTGACTTTCTCCTGCGCCGCCGGCGTCGAGCCAAGCCAATAGCCGGCCTTCAGGTCAGTGATGAACTGGCCCGATACACACAGGGCCGTGCATACCATGCCCGCAATCGCCATCACGAAGAACATTCCCGTGTCTCCCGAGAGCCCAAAGCTCAACAACACCACGGCGGAGATGATGATGGTCAGCATGGTCATGCCGGAGGCCGGATTGTTAGCCGTGGTGGCAATGGCGTTGGCGGCCACTGAGGTGAAGAAGAACGAGAAGATCAGCGTCAACACCAGGCCCAATGCCAGCACCGTCCAGGAAACCTGAAGGCGTCCAAAGAAGATCGCCACGCAAATGGCGCCGAGGACGACGCCCAGCAACAATGAAACGACCGGAATATCGCGGTCGGTGCGTTCCGTTTGCGGAGCCTCGCCATGGCGGAAGGCGTGCAGCGCGATGCCAAACGATCCGGCCACGACGCGCAGCGATTTCAGGATGCCGATGATGCCGGCCGTGGCGATGGCTCCCACGCCGATGAAGCGCACATAATTGCGATAGATCTCCACCGCGGTCATCTTGGAGATGGGTATCATGGCCGGATACAGAGAAATGTCTGTGTGGCTGCCGATGAACCAGATCATTGGGACCAGTACAAAGCTGGTGAGAATGCTGCCCGCGCAGAAGACCAGGGCGCTGCGCAAGCCCATCACGTAGCCGAGTCCGAGGATAAAGCCGATGGCGTCGAAGCTGAAAACCATCCGGCCCTTATCGGCAAGATTGCGGATCACCGGCACGAACTGTAGGTCGAGATACTCTTTCCACACATGAAATGTGGTGACAAAGAAGTCAAAAACGCCCGCGATGGCAGTTGCCTGCAGAAGCAGTTTCGCCTGCGAACCGCCCTTTTCTCCAGTGACAAACACTTCGGTGATGGCCGTCGCCTCGGGAAACGGCAGTTGACCGTGCATCTCGCGCACGAAATAGCGGCGCAGCGGAATAAGGAAGAGCACGCCCAGGCAGCCGCCCGCCAGGCAGATGAAGATGGTCTGCACTGGGTGCGGATCGAGGTGGAGGATATAGAGCGCGGGAATCGTGAACACGGCTCCGGCCACCACGCTTCCTGAGGCCGCGCCGATGCCGGTGATGATCACATTTTCCAGCAGACTAGTACGCCGCCTGTACACGCGCGCCAGGCCGATGGCGAGAATGGAGATGGGAATCGCAGCCTCCATCCCCTGGCCCACCTTCAATGCCGAGTAGGCCGATGCCACGGAGAAGATCACGCAAAACACCACGCCCCAAAAGACCGATCGCAGCGTAAGTTCCGGCTGCTTCGCCGTTGCGGGCACGATAGGCAAGTAGGATTCGCCGGGTTTCAGAGGCTGGTAGGCGTTTTCTGGAAGAGACTTCGTATCGATCTCACTCATCGATGGATGATACCCCCAATCCGCGATGCCCCGGGGTCGCGGCTGTTCAGGCGCCATGGCCAACGCCGTCCCAGGCAGGGCTCTGGGTTCATTCGCGGTCTGGAAGGACTACGCAGTACACCACATCCATCGCGTCAAATCAAGTGCGAAAGTCACACCGGCAAGCCGCAACCTGCCTCGTGCGAGGGCACTGATCCCCGGAAATTGGATTTGAGTTTCTGACTGAGATAAGCCTTGGTGTCGGCACACAAGGCTTTGAGAATCTCAACCTATCGAAAACGATCGACACATGAACTGAGCCTGCGTGATCCGACAGCCAAATCGAAAAGGGGAACATCGTCCTGCGGCCCATTGCTCCTCAATGACCGCCAAACCGGACATCACCCGAAAAATGGGTTACTTCCGGATCGGCGACGATCCGCCCAGAACCGTCCTGATGTCGTGCGAGTGAGCAACGAGCATGCATGGCCACTTGGATTGAAAGGCGGTTGGCGTATAGGGGATTTGCACCAGAGATTTATCGACAACACGTTTTCGAGTCGCGATCAAGCACAGGGCGAGTCTTCACTTCTGGACTTATTTCAGGCCGAACTCGCCATCGTACTGCCGGATAACCCCATAGCACTCGCAGGCGGAGTCCTCAAGTTTCTTGCGGTTCACGATCTTCACTGCGCCACGGGTGTACTCGATGATCTCCTTCCTCTGCAAAACACTGGCTGCCAAGCTCACGGTAGGTCTATCTGTCCCTAGCATCGTTGCGAGAAAATCGTGAGTGATGGGCAGTGACCCTGAATCCACTCTGTCTTGTGTCATCAGCAACCACCGCGCAAGGCGCTGCTCAACATTGTGCAGCCGATTGCACGCGGCTGTTTGTGCAACCTGCATACCGTGAATTACCGCATAGCGGCTCAACATCAATCGTAGGTGTGAAGCGGATTCCAAAGTGTTTTGTAAAGCTCCAACCCCTACCCGAAATCCCTCCCCCGTGATTTGTACCACCGCTTGAAGCGTGCTCCAGTTCAGGCCAACAGCCGCCGGTGTTCCTGTAAAGCCCTCATTGCCAACTATCCCGGCCTCGGCGGTTTTTCCATCTTTCATTACGACTACAAGAGAAATCAAACCTCGGTTCGGGAAATATGCAAATTCCATCTTTCCCGCCTCGTGAAGGACTAGATGGTTTGGCAGGTTGACGTATTCGAGATGAGGACGAAGTAGGCTGTAGTCGCCATCGGAGGTCGATAGAAGAATAATGTTGCTGACGGACTTCCCGGCGAGATTCCTGCGCTCTCCGGACTCCCCGATTTGGGGCTCTCTGCGTGCCATAAATCAGACCCGATAACCCTCCCGGACGCGGCGATGAACTCACCCATCATGCTGTGCCAAACAGAAACTCTGCTCATTCGCGGCCCGCGGAAGATTATATAGGGTCCAAACGCGACGCTTCTGTAGGGTATCCCACATTGGCTTCACCACTGCTAAAGCGCAAACATCTCGACGCACGAAACATGACCCACGCATAATGCGATTCCGCTCACTGCAAACGACGCCCGCAAGATCGGACGTTCGCGCGAACAAAACCGTTCCATGTATGTAGGATGCCCGACAGACGATCCAAATTTGCACATGTTAAGTTTGGCCAGACTTCTATGAATCGTCCGCCGCCCAAGACTGGGTGACGGTTTTCTGCTGCAATCAGGCAGGACCCGACTGCCAAAGGAGCTGTCAATGGCGAACCTGCACGTCTTGCCCCTGGACAGCAAGCGGGTACTCGTTGGGGCGCTGCGACCGAGGTGCCCATGAGGCGGAAGGTGGTGTGGATCGAGCAACCGGGTTTTGGGGGGTTTGGTTGCTCCGAATGTGGCTGGCGGTTCGAACCTTCGAATGCGCCCACCGGCACATCTTTCGAGGAAATGAAGCTCAGCCTCGGGCTGCAGCTCGACAAAGAGTTTACGTCCCATGTTTGCGCCGATCACCCCCAAAAGGTTAGCTAGTAGCAGTCCGAGCACATAGGTCGCTGGGCGCCTATCGGAATTGCGCCTGGATGACCGGCTAACCGGACATTACCTGAAAAATGGGTTACTTCCGGATCGGCGACGATCCACCAGCAATGCAAGCGAGGTGCAGATCGTCTGCCAGCCTTCGCATGCGCCCGGGTTTCAGCGGGCTTCCTGTATTCTTAACGCAAGCTCAGGTGCGCAGGCTTTGGCTGCACGGGCGGAGCCCGTTTCCCGGAGCTCCGCGGGCCGGTCTTCGGAAGTGCCGGAGCGGAGGTGTGGAGAACCCCTGCCCGCTAAATCCTCGATTGCCCCGCCTGGAGCGACTTCCTCAGTCGATGGAGAGAAAAATGTGGCGTTTTCTCGTGCTGCTGACCATATCGTTGTATCTGACATCGTTTTTGAATGCGCAAGAGAAGCGCGAATCGCACTACGAACTCTACGGCGGTTACACGCTGCTCTCAAACTCTTTCAATGGAAAGCCCGGAGCCACACAGCCTCTCAATGGGGGAGAGTTCGCGATTGCATTTCCGGCTTGGCACAATCTGCGCTTCACCATCGATGTCTATAGCATCAGGGGTTCTAATCTGAACGCACAGCAGCACGCCATCTTCATTACGGGGGGCGGCAAGTACAGCCATCGCGTAGGGAAAGTGAATGTTTTTGGCGAAGCTCTGCTGGGTGACGTCGGCATCAATCGTTATTGGGGGCCGAATAGCCTACCCGGTCAAACGGCGTCATTAACGGCGTTCCTCGGCGGCGGCATTGACACTCCCGTCTCGCGCCGTTTCGCCTTTCGCCTCGCGGGCGGTTATCAATACACGAACTTCTTCCTTGTCCAGAGCGTATCCGACCCGATTCCCTACCAGTTCCCGGGAGAACCCAATAACTTTGCGCGCATCGCATCCGGCGTGGTTTGGAAGTTCTAATCCGGAGATGCAGGTGGATGCAACGCGATAGCGTTTTCTGAAATGCTCCAGGCCGAAAGCACAGGTTCGAGTTGCCGCGACCCCAAAGGGCGGCGACCAGGCACGAACCTCCCAAGGGCTACACAATTTCCCAAAAATGCCCTGATCTTCTACCGCAGCCGCTTCCCAAGGTGATAGCTGATGCCTGCGTTGATGGTCATCACGTCGAGGCCGGGATTGTAGGGAACCGCGAACCCATTGGAGAAGTGCTGGTAGGCGCCCTCCATCCTAAGCTCGAAACGCTCCGTCAGCCGAACCTGAACGCCGGTCCCGAAGTGGAGGCTGAAGTTGAGGTAAGAAGCTTTGGGCGAGATCGCCTTTTCGGTGAAGGTGAACAGGCCACCCCTGGCCAGGAAGTAAGGCTTCGCCCACCGTTTGTCGAACCAGGTCCACCTTAATCCGATGGGCTCGATGCCTAATCCGGGGACGTATTTCTGGGCCTTAGAGAGCGGATCGCCCCAGACATCGGTATCAGCCGGCTCGTGCAACAGAAGGATGGGCTCAATCGCCGCGACATAGTCCATCCGCGCCGTAAGGAACTTACCCCAGCTGTTACGGTCGTACTCCATTCCGCCGACATGAAGTTCGCTCCAATAGGTGTCGGCAAACACCTTGTTGTGGCCGATGGAGGTGAAGCCGAAAAAAAACAGCTCGCTTTCTGTCGGCACCCGGGCATCTGCGGCGGGGGCGGATAGCTGCGAATATGCCCGAGTTGGGATAAGCATCGACCATGCGCAAAGGCCGGCGGCAAGCAGGCGGATCGCCTCGCAACCGAGCACGGACCGGCATTTGCGCAGGGATTGAGCGGCTATTGAGAGTATGCAGGTCATTTACATGTTAGAAAGGGGGAAGAGACTGTTTCAATTCTACCTTCTAAACTCCTCCACGGGCACTTTCGGGCGCGGCAAAACCGGCGCAGAATAACGAAGCGTTGGTTGGAAAGGGCAATCACCCTATGCGGGAAGACCGAAATACGGCGGTTAGGGTTTTCTCTGCGGCGCTCGTTGAAGGGCGCCAACCGCCTCATGCGACCAGCTTCTCCGCCGGCGTCCACTCCCGATGCTGGCTTTCAGCGACTCCGCGATGGGTCAGCGCCCCGCAATCTAAAATGTTTCGTTGGCCGGAAATCGGCTTTCATTCCGTTGACTCTGAATCTCTCTCGACCTTGCGTCCGCGACTGGCGTTGCCACGTATCCAGCATCCTTTCATGGCTCAGCGATAAGGTGCCTTCGGCCCTGTCCGCAAGCACGGCATCGGCCCACAACTGAGTCTTGCCCCGCTGCTTACCGTTCGGAGGCGGACACGATTCCCGTGCCGCGCAAGGCCCATCGCCTGCAAGCGTCTTTGCAATAGTTCATTTGACAAAGACGTCGGCCGCGCTTGAATTCTACTGACAGCGACATCTAGCTTAGGTCAGTGGCGAAATGTCGCAGGAATACCCACTATTGGACCGCTTCGCTGGCCTGTGGGAACGCGGCGGCAAGTCCCTTTGCTACTTTGCGCGTCTGGGACTCGACAAACTTCCCGAACCCGGCGGCTACTTGTGTCTCTGTGACGTGGATGTGGTACCGGGCGGGCCACTACATGATGATGAAACAAGTCCCTTGACCGAATGGTCGCATTTGCGATCCGATCAAGGGTTCTTTAGGGAGAGGCTATGAATCGGCGTGTTCTTTTGCGCGCAGTTACAACTCTTGGCGTTTCAGGTGCAGTCGCACAATATGTGCGTGCCGTGGTCAGTGAAGACTCAAAAGATCGCGACGCATCGGAAGGTGATCGGCAAACTGAGAGCGCGCGCCGGATCGAGAAGGCCGCTGCAGCAGCCATGGCGATGCAGCGTCGCGATTGGGAACAGGGAATTCTGGCTCAGGCGCTGCTTGAGACGAACGACCGTGAGAAGGTCGTTCTTCTCACTAAGGGAGCCATTGTCCAGCGGACACCCGACGGGCGGTTGGGCGTGTTGTTATCCGGGAACCCAACTGATCCCGCAATGGGCGGCGCAGCCTATGCCAAAGCGGCACAGTGGACCGGTGATTTGCAGATCCGGCAGGCGGTGGACGAACTGCTTGACTGGATACGGACCAAAGCGCCGCGCAACTCGGAGGGCGTTCTCTACCACGTTTTCGACGCGCCCCAGATGTGGTCGGACGGGTTCAACTGCGCGCCGCCGTTCCTGGCAGAGAGGGGCTTCTACGACGAGGCCCTGGTCCAGATTGAGGGCTTCCGCCGCCGACTATGGAACCCGGAACATAAGTTGCTCGCGCACATCTGGGACGACGGCAAACGGCAGTTCATCGATGGAAACCTCTGGGGCGGGGGCAACGGTTGGGCCGCTGCGGGACTCGCCCGCGTGATCCGCAGCCTGCCTCGCAGCCGCTACCAAGACCGCGAGCACCTTGCCACTTTTGTCCAGGAGATTGTGGATGGTTGCCTCAAGCACCAGCGGGCCGATGGCCTGTTTCACGACGTAGTGGACCAGCCGGCGACCTTCGTCGAAACCAACCTGGCGCAGATGTTGGCCTTCGCCATCTATGAAGGAGTTGCCGAAGCATGGCTTCCAAAAGCTTACTTGGCTCACGCGGACAGAATGCGTCGCGCCGCCCGCGCGAAGATGGACGCCTTCGGCTACGTTCAGGGCGTTTGCGGGGCACCCAATTTCGACCACCCCGGAACCTCGACCGAAGGCCAGGCGTTTTGCATTCTAATGGAAGTCGCTGGCAGGAAAGCGGAATTGGCGCAACCCCTCTGACTCTCTTCAGTTGCCTGGGCGTTGCAAACGGGATTTTAAAATCGCGCTCTCGTCAGTTCCGGTCGTGTAAGCGGCTATCCGGACAGAACCCTTTTTCGGATCATGGCAAGGTGGCACAGAAGCCACCCGATTAAGAAGGATGATTGTTGAACAGATCGGCCTCGTCTTCGACCACCGCTGCATTTCGTTCTTGGCTGGTGTAGCTCACATTCTGCCCGCCCGACCGTGAACGCCGGACCGCAGCTGACGTAGCGTTGACGGCATTTGTCGTCGCCGTCCTGTTGGCTGCGTAGGGCATGGCGGATGCCGCAGCAATACCCATTTTGGCCGCAGCCGCAATGGCATCCTGATTGGCGCCAAGGTACACAAAATCCCACTTGTAAATGTCACGCTGCTGGACGATCAGGTCGAACACTTGCGGCGCCGTGAACACCTTGCTGGCATTCTCCAGACCATCGGTCATGATGATCACAATGACCTTGGATGGCCTTTCATCCTCAGACATC
>Ga0181527_1001759_pt1 | contig 21642 bp, 16 predicted proteins | sample PEATcosm2014_Bin_30_FD_119762 | JGI IMG/M metagenome (GOLD analysis project Ga0181527, IMG submission 119762) | Peatland microbial communities from MTU Mesocosm Facility, Houghton, MI, USA - PEATcosm2014_Bin06_60_metaG | ecosystem: Environmental > Terrestrial > Soil > Wetlands > Peat | place...
CGGCATCATGGTGCGCGGCAACTACGTTGTACCGCCCGACTACGATGACGGCGATTTCGAGGAGCTCGCAGCTTTTGCCGGCGAACAGCGCGTGACCTACGCCGGGTACACGGTCCTTACGCCGATGCCCGGCACCCGGCTCCATGCGACCCTCAAAGACGATATCATTGATTTCGACCTCAGGAAATACAACTTCTTCAATTGCGTGCTCAAGACCAAACTCCCTCTTGACACGTTTCACGAAAAAGTTGCTTCATTGTGGATTATAAAGAAGGGGACCGACGTGATATAGCGCGTGCGGGGCATGCCGACCGCACGGCGCGAACGTGCCGCCTTGTTCAACCCCTAACCCTTGTGGCACGGCACAATCGTCTTGCAGGCGCTCCCGGGGAGATGAAAAATCGCATTGTGCCAATTTTGAGCGGTTGCCAATTATTGTGAACGTGCCACTTGCCCCCCTGTGGATATTATTTTACCATTAGCATGGAGCGCACCACCGTGCGCCTTTCGCAGTTTTCCGACACGAAACCCGGCACGCGAAACGTATGAAATCATCGCTGGCAATGCTGGCCGCATTCGCGGTTTTTTTCCCGCTCGTGAATGCCTATTCACAAGCGGCCATCGACGTCATTTCCATTGACGGCAGCGCCAAGGTGCAGCACGTTGGTAAGAAGGATTGGGAAACGGTTTTCCCCGGGGCCAAACTCCACGACAACGACATTGTTGAGACCTACTTTCAAGCGCGGATCGTGATGCAGTTCGGCCGGGGCAACGCGGCCATCCTTGGATCCGACTCCAAGGCGCTTGTCAACATTCGTGAGCAAAGAAACGATAGCGGTGCACCTATTCTCGACGTGAACCTCACTCTGTTCAGCGGCGGGTGCGTTGCAAAAGTGATTTCAAACAGCCGCATCAGCGTTTTCACATCGGATGCCGTCGGCGAAACCGACAACGGGTCTTTTTCCACCGTCGTGGAGCCAAAAACAGGCGAAACAAGGTTCCAGTCGCTCGGTGGATCCGTTAAGACCAGGAACATCGCCCAAAAGGAGAGCAGCACCCTGTCGTCGGGGCAGACGACCATGGTTTTTCCCGATAAGGAGCCAACTGCTCCTTTATACATCACGGTTCGCCGTGTTGCAGAACTCAAGAGCCTTTTTGGGAACGATTACATCGAGAGCGAACTCGGGGCTGCTCATATCAGGCCGACCGAGGAAAATGCCGGCGGCGCAACGGGCGAGACCCGGTCCGTTAAGCCTGCGGAGGCGGGTACGTACAAACGGCAGTTCAGCGGCAACAGAATATGGGGCGCAGTTCTTTCCGACAGAGAAACATACGGGCTTCGCTATGATCCGATTTCCCTCCCGGACGTGACGCAGGAACACAAGATTGTGCTGGAGGAGAACAACACCGTTGCGTCGGCCGAAGGCCATCTGTTCCCCTCATTTGCGCTTGTGCCGTCATACTCGAGCCCGATGTTCGGCGCCGGGCTCCGGATTCCCTTTGCCGCAAATTATACACGGCAAATCCGGATATACGATTTCGGTTCAGTCCCCGGGTATCTCGATCTTATCGACCATGTGAGAATCGGCCCGTTCTTCGATTCGACATTCGTCACGTTGGGCCCCATCGATAATTACACCATTGGAGACGGGATCGTGGTTGACGGGTACAACAACCGCAATCCTTATTCCGTTTTCCATCCCCTGGGGCTCGTGGCACGGGCGCAGGTCGGCGAGTGGAGCCTGCAGGGATTCATCGGGGACATTTCCTCGTTTTCGCCGGGCGGGATTCACGTGCTTTTTGATCCGGGAGTGTGCCGTTTCGGCGCAGGTTATTTTTTCGATGCCGACCAGAATTACCTGAAAGGGATGGACTCGGCAAGCTTCCGATTCGTCAAAGTTCCAAAAGCCGATTCGAACACGGTGGAGCTCGACTCGGCGATGAGCGTGTTCGTCTACGATCTCGATTTCGCCGCCGACGTGGTATCCACCTACGCGGGCCGCATTACGCTGGCTGCCGGGTTTGCCCAGAAGATAGCGGGCCTCCGCACCGACGGGTTCGTGATCAAGGCGCCGACGATTGAGGCTCGGTGGAGTTCCCTGTGCGCCAAGGCCGGCATCAGCACGGAATCGGGCAGGCTTATAGCAGGCCAGTTTTATTCCTCTTATGCGTCAACAAGAGTCGAGATGATGAAGGATACCGGGGCTTCCTCCGACACCGTGGTGTTCACCCAGAACACCATCCTGTCCGGCCGCAGGTTCTGTTCGAAACTCGAACTGTCTTTCGGCATGAATCCGGTCCGGGGCGCCGCCCTTGCTTTTTGGTACAAGCAGAACATCTACGATACCTACCCCATCGCCATCGACTCAAACTATTCCGGGCCGGACCTCACCATCGGCCTTTCCTGTACCATCAACGACAGCCTGTGGCGGCACATCAAGTACGGCACGGTATACCTGGAAGAAACGCACGGCGGCCTGTATCCGCGCACTGCCGTCTTTCCATCGTGGGGATTCCGGGCCGGCGCCGATATCGTTACAAACCCCATCCTGTTCGGTGTCGGGTTTTCCGGAGGATTTTCCTGGTCCTATCTCGACATGAACTTCAACAACGTCATTGACCCCTCCGACAAAGTGGTCGAATTCCATCTCGGGCTGCGTTACGGATTCCTATGAGTGGACATGGCGATTCTGTTCTCGATTCCCTTATCCGGCAGGCGCTGGCCGAAGACCTCGGGGACCGTGGCGACCTGACGTCGCAGGCATTGTTTGACGCACGGGACAACGCTCGCGCGGTTATCGAAAGCAAGAGTGATGGGGTGTTGTCGGGCGTGCGGGTGCTTGAACCCTTGTTTCATCGCCTCGATCATATGCTTGCTGTCAATGTGCTGTTGAATGACGGAGCCGCACTCGCCCCCGGAACGCGCATCTGCGAGCTTGCGGGCCCTCTTCGCGCCATCCTTGCGGGCGAGCGCGTGGCGCTCAATTTTCTCCAACGCCTGAGCGGCGTGGCTTCCGCCGCGCGCCGCCTTGCATCCATGATCGCACACACGAGGGCGAGGTTGCTTGATACAAGGAAAACGACCCCGCTTCTGCGCATGCTGGAAAAGGAAGCCGTTGTCCATGGCGGCGGGAACAACCACCGGTTCGGTTTGTTCGACATGATTCTTATCAAGGATACACACATAAAAGCCGCGGGAGGGGTTGGTCCGGCGGTACGCAAGGCGCAGGAATATAAGAGGCGCACCAAGGCAGGCGTCAAAATAGAGGTCGAAACGCAAACGATTGAAGAATTCCAAACGGCACTGGCCTGCGGGCCCGACAGGATTATGCTTGACAATATGAGCGTCGCGGACATGGCTGCGTGCGTGAAACTCAGAAGCGCGTCCGGCGTGCGTGTTGAGCTCGAGGCAAGCGGCAATGTAAATGCCGAAACCATCGCCGCGATTGCCGAGACCGGCGTGGACTTCATTTCGGCCGGATCAATAACGCACAGCGCGCCGGCGCTCGACATCCATCTGGTTATCGAATAGTTTTTCGGATTGTCGGCATCTTCGCCAACGATGAACGGGGCTTTCACAAATCAAAATGTTCACCCCAGACCGCAACAAGCAACTTTATCGTGCCGAATCGGCGGCAGGCCGGAAATCTCATTGAATGCTCCCATGAAAAGGGCCTTCGCCCGAATCGAGCTTCTGCCTTTTGTCGAGCGCGTCTTTCATTTTGACGTTGTCGACTCGACAAACACCTTTGCCAAAAACCTGAACGCATTTCCGAAACAGGGGCTGTTTGTCGTCTGCGCAGAGAAACAATCAGCGGGCCGCGGCCAGCGCCAAAACACGTTCTTTTCAGAAGCAAGGGGCGGTCTGTTTGCGAGCATTGTGTGCCCGATGCCGGACATCGGCTCGCATTTCGATTACAATCGCGCGATAAGCCTGGCGATTTATGACGGGGTAAAAGACCTCTCGCCAGGGGCCCCGCTTGCAATCAAGTGGCCAAACGACATATACTGGGGCCAGAGGAAACTGTGCGGCATCCTGCTGGAAACCGTACCCGGTCGAACCGGCGTTATCGTTATCGGATTCGGGACAAACGTGAACATAGCGCGCAAGACTTTTCCCGACGGCATCAAAGGCATCGCGACCTCGCTGCTCATTGAGACGAAAAAACGGCACGATGTCGGCGCGTTGCTGGGCGCCATTGTAGAACGATTCTGGAAATACCTGTCCTTGCCCGCCAATGCGGCACATCTGTTGTATTGCAATCGTCTTTACAAAACAGGATCGGCGTGCATCGCAAACGGCCGAACAGGGCTTTTCAAGGGCGTGCTCCAGGACGGAAGGATGCAACTGTCGGCCTCCGGGAAAGACGTGCTGCTTTCATCCGGACCGGTGAGATTTACGGAGTGATTATGGTCGACCCCCGCCCGCATGTATTTTGTTGTCATGACGCCGAACCTTGTCCTTGCCATCGACGTCGGTAATACCAACGCCCACGCGGGTCTGGTCGATTGCGATAAGCTTGTCTGCCTGCGTACCGACGTCTTCCCCGCCAAGGATATTTCCCAGCGGCTGTCCCTGTCCCTGCAGTCGTTGGTGGACGCCGAAAAAGTTGCCAAAACCCTGCCGGTCGTGATCTGTACCGTGGTCAAACTTGACAAAGATTCGATCTCCCGCAGTCTCACCTCATTGGGATTTCTCTCCCCGCTGTGGTTCGAATATTCCAAACGCCTCCCCATTTCCATCACCTACGAAAACACAAACGCTCTGGGTTCGGACCGGCTTGCAGACTCACTCTACGGCTTTGCCGCGTTTCCGGGCAGGAATCAAATCATCATCGACCTCGGGACCGCCATTACCGTTGACTTTCTCAAAAACGGCAAAGAATTCTCCGGTGGCGCGATTTTGCCGGGCCTCCTAACGCAACTCAAAAGTCTTCACGACAACACGAGCGCGCTTCCGGTTGTGGAACTCGACGGGTCCGCAACCGAATTTCCTGGTCTGTCAACGCGTTCGTCCATGACCGCCGGCGTTACCTATGGCACTGCGGGCGCGCTGTCGTTCCTTGTCGCGCGTTACAAAGAACAATTTGGCGACGATGCGATTGTGCTTGCAACGGGCGGGGCATGGAAGCAGGTAGAAGAACTGGTAACGTTCGAATTTGTGTATGCAAAGGAAATGACGGTGATCGGGACCGGATTGTATCGGATGTGGAGCGGGAAGTAAGGTGATGTCATCCTGTTCTCGGGACGACGCTGGCCTGTCCCTTCGAAATCGGTTTTGCATGAATGGACTTGCGGCCGATTTGTTGAGGCCCTGGAAAAGATCAACGATTTAATGTATTATAAATACACGTGTACTATTCCAGCAGGACGTAAGCATCGCCATAAGGAGCCGCAATGAAAAGGGTCTTTTTCTGTTCGCTGGGCAAGATTTCAGTCGTCTTGACGCTGTCATTATTTCTAGCGTGTGGTACGGGAGATAAGGTGACTGGTCCTTCACAAAGTAATCCTCTTTCGGCAATCAAGCAAAAGGTCATCAACGCAGCGAAGGCCATTCAACTGCAGGTGCAGGCCTTCAGGGGCAAAAATTACAAGCGGCAGGTTTTTATCAGTGTATTTACCCAGTCCCAATATGCCACCATTGTGGGCAATCAGACTGACAGCATCCCGGAAAGCCAGAAAGTTCTTTATGACCAGATATTGAGAATCGAAGGGTTGCTGCGGCCGAACGCCGATTATTTTGCCAGCTATGATTCCACTATGTCAACTGAAACCGAGGGTTTTTACGTGCCGGGAACCGATTCGCTGTATATAATCCTTAACGATACGGCCACCGGATTGACCTTTGACGATTCGGTTACCATATTCCACGAATTTGTTCACGCCTTGCAGGACCAATATTTCAACCTGAAAGAGATCAGCTATAACACTCAACCGTCGGATGTGTTTTTTGCCAGGCGCTATGTGATAGAAGGCGAAGCCGAACTCCTGGAGAATTATTATGCATACAAACTTTCATTAGGCGTCTATCCTTCATCCCCAACGCCGATTATGAATCAGCTCAACCAGGATCAGATTTGGGCCGACGCTCTGTTGGATTCGATGCATCAGGCCGGCGAGCCGCTCTTAGCCAACATGCCGTTTCTCTGGGAATACTATTCCTACGGTCCAAAATTTATAAATGCCATTGCGGGAATGAACTGGTCGATAATCGACAACACGATCTTCTCGGCGCTGCCCTTGCGAATGCTGGAAATACTGCACCCTTCGGAATATTCCCCCAACAACGAATATTTCCTTAACACTGAATCACTCGACAGCACCATTTCCATTGAATTATCCGATTCCATCGAGGAGGAAGATCAACAGGGGGAACTCCTGACCGACGTGATATTCAGGGAGTGGAATTTTGATGCCTATGCGACCATTTCCGATGGAATCATGGTGGACGATGTAATCGTTTTCAAGGATCTGCAGACCGATTCCTTGCGGATGATCTGGTATACCTACTGGCAGGATTCTTCGGCAGGTAGCACCTTTTTCACCAATTACGCGAATCTTGTCAATAAGAAGAGGAACATCCTGTTGCCCGCTGCGGTCGACTCGCCAACGTACGTTTTTATCAACGACACGATGGACAACATCTACATCGAGCAGGCGGGGAATTACGTTTTCACCTTGGAGAATTGCGCAAAATCGGAATTGAACGGTTTCATAGGCCAATGCCGGTTGCTCAAGCCCCAATTGTACGGGGCGCTGGCAAAGGCCCGGGTTCCGGCGAACAAAAGATATCCTCATGTCAACAAGCACAGGTTTTGGGACGGGAAATTCAATCCTCCGATACGGGCCAAGGGGTTCGCGGGAAGGTGAGGCAGCTTTCGGCCGCCGTTTTCATCTGGCAAGAAGTTTCGGATTGCGACAGACGCAGGGTGTTGCGGTTGGACGCAAACGGCAGCCGTTCGCGTTGAACCCGCTGAAGCATTAACGGCTCGCCGCTGTCGAACGCAGCGGTTCCTTCGGCGGCGCAGACGGCCAGGGCGCCCTCGTTCTTCTTAACCGGTAATCCCCCGCATCGCCTTGTGAATATTTCTCCTTACGTCCCCCGCCATCATCGAATATTCTCCCAGTTCTTTCGCCGCCTCGTCTCCCGCCTTTGCATGAATATACGCACCGAGCGCCGCGGCCTCAGTCACCGTGCACCCCTGCGCGACAAGCGAGGAAACAATGCCGCTTAAGACATCGCCGCAACCGGCCGTGGCCATTCCCGAATTTCCATAGGGCGACAGATATGCCGTTCCCGAGGGGTCGGCAATGATGGTAGGGTTCCCTTTGTAAAGGATCGTCATCGAAAAGTCTTGTGCCCTCTTCTTGAGCTCGTCAATGGTCCCGGCAGGGCTTGCAGGCATGGGACCGAACAGCCTCGCCCACTCACCCGCATGCGGGGTTATAAGAAGCGGCGCGGTGCGGTTCTTGAGCTGTTCGCTCTTCCCCTTGAATGCGTTGATGCCGTCGGCGTCAAGCACGAGGGGAACCGTGCTTTTCGACACCAGGAGGCTCACAAGCCTTGCCGTTTCGTCGCCATGGGAAATGCCCGGTCCTATACAGAGCGCCTGGACAGTCTTCATTTTTTCGAGCAGCTTTTCGGAAGCGGACAGCGCCGGCGCGCCGGCGGCGGTCCCGTCTATCGGAACAAGGACCACTTCGGTGAGCTTTGCGGCAAGCACCGGCACCACGCTTTCCGGCGAGGCGAGATACACCAGTCCGCAGCCGGAGCACAGGCCGGATACCGATGCGAGCGCCGCCGAACCGGTCATTCCTGCCGACCCGGCCACCATCAGGACGGCGCCATGGTCGAACTTCGAACCCGCCGGTTTACGGGCAGGAAGCATTTTCCTCAGGTCCTGGGTCGTCGGCAGGAAGATATTCGACCCGTATTTTTCGACAATTCGTTCAGGGTAGCCAAGGTCCTTTACGCGAAGCGTTCCAACGTGCAATCTCCCCGGAAAAAAATAGCAGCCGATCTTGGGAAACCCCATGGTAACCGTCACCGCCGCCTTGACGCAGGACTTACCCGGAACGCCCCGGTCGTTGTCCAGGCCCGACGGCGTGTCGACCGCAAGCACCGGCACATTCGAAGCGTTGATGGCATCGATCACCTCTGCGGAAAGTCCGCGCGGATCTCCCTTGATGCCGGTGCCGAGCACAGCGTCCACGATAAGGCTGCTCTTGCGCATGGTGCCCAGGTCGGCAACGTCGTCGAGGACCAGGAAATTGCCCTCACGGCCGATGTAGGAATCGTAAGCGAGCTTCGCTTCGCCCTGCAGGTCGTCAGGTTGACAAAGTCCATAGCACATGACCTTATACCCCGCCTCAAGCAGCAGTCGTCCCGCGGTAAACCCGTCGCCGCCGTTGTTCCCTTTGCCGCAGATGATCACGATATCGCCGCTGCGCGGCGTGGGCACAAGCTGGCGCGCCGCGTCGAAAAGGCCAACGCCGGCTTCCATCATGTAGGAATAACCGGCCGCGGAATTACCGCCGATTGCCATTTCGTCAATTTTGCGCATTTGCGCAACGGTAAGCACGGGGATCATGAAGGGTTCCTTTCTGGAGTGCACGGTCTGTAAACAAATAAAATAGTACGGAGCGCATGGAAGTCAAATAGCATAACGCGTGCCAAGGAAACGGCTGTGGGACGGAGGCGGCCCAAAGGAACGCAACCGGTCCGCAATGCAGCCGCCGGGGGAATTAATTATTTTTTTGGTATCTCCCCCCTTCTACGAACCGAACCTCCCTATGCACCGACTCTTTATCGCGATCGACTTTCCCGACGAAGTAAAGGACGCTCTTGCAAACATCTGTTTCGGCGTGCCTGCCGCGAAATGTGTGTCAAAGGACCAATTGCACCTCACCCTCAGGTTCATCGGCGACGCGGACGATCACCTGTTTGATGAGATTGCCGAGTCCATGCACGACGTGAATGCCTCCCGGTTCTCGGTAACGCTCAAGGGCGTGGGCTATTTCCCGGCGCGGCGAAAACCAAACGTGCTGTGGGTGGGCATGGAGCCGTCGGAAGAGCTTGCTTTTCTGCGAGATGAAATCGAAAACCTGCTGGAAGAACTCGGGCTGGAACCGGAACAGAGGAAGTTTCACCCTCATTTGACGCTTGCAAGACTCAGACCCGAGGCGCCGCTTGCCAAAATCACCGGTTTTCTCTCGGCCAACAACCTGTTCAAGGCTGAAGGCATACCGATCGACGAGTTCTATTTGTATTCGAGTGTGCTCACGCCTGCGGGCGCAGTGCACACCAGAGAGGCTTCATACCGTCTGCTTTGACCTCACAAAATCCTGTTTCACTTTTCTTCGCTCTTCCACAAATGCAAGCGCGCTTTCCGCCGTTTCATTGACAATCAGCCGTGATGGAAAGCCCGTGCGCCCCAGCAGCGGCCGCACCGAAGTGTCGAGCCCCACTTCCCGTAGCGCGTGCGCGTCGGAATCGACGGCAATCCTGCACCCGGCCTTCTTGCATGCGTCAAGAAGCTCGATCATGCGCTCCGGCGAAACGCGGTTATTGAGGACCTTGGAATTGTTGCACTCCACCGCGATGCCGTTCTCCTTCGCATAGGCGGCGAGCATGTCGAAATCAACGGGATACTGCACGTCTTCCGGATGCGTCACGATATCCACAAATGGGTTCTTTGCGAGAGCGCGCATCAGGAGCGCAGTGTTGTGGTCTGCGGTCTTGCCCAAAGGAAGATGCGGGTGAAGCCCGAGGAGAACGATGTCCGCGTACTTCACGAACTGCTGCGGAAAATCGATTGTTCCGGAATCGTCCGCCACATTGCATTCCAGCCCCTTGAGCATTCTTATTCCGTCAACCGGATCGGACAGCCTGTCGAAAAACGTCGTGGGAGGACCGCCTTTAAGGAGCGGTCCATGGTCGGTGATGGCGAGCGCCGAGAGTTTGCGGGCCTTTGCCTCTGTCAACATCTCGACAATGGTGTGCAGCCCGCATTTGCTGAAGAGCGTGTGACAGTGGAAGTCTACGGTGAGCATCGCTGCTAATTCCCCGATAGAGTTGTTCTAGGAAATATACTTGAGGTAAACGGGGAATCGCCCCGGCGAAAATACAAACGGCACGCGATTTCATGCGTGCCGTTTTCAGTACTTGAGAAGTTATTCCCTACTTTTTCGGCTTGGCGGCCGGAGCGGCCACAGCCGCCGCAGGCGCAGCAGTCTTGTTCGGCCCAATGGAGAGAAGTTCAACCTCAAAGACAAGCGTCTGGTTCGGGCCGATTTCCTGCCCGGCGCCGCGCTCACCGTAACCGAGGTTCGCCGGAACGACAAATTTGGCCTTTGTTCCCACATTCATAAGCTGCAACCCTTCGGTCCATCCCGGAATGACGCCGTTGACCGGAAACGTTGCAGGCTGGCCGCGGCTGTAGGAGTTATCAAATTCTTTTCCGTCAATTAACGTGCCCCGGTAATTCACGGTTACCATGTCGGTGGCCTTGGGCTTTGGTCCCGACCCCTGGGTGAGAATCTGGTACTGAAGGCCCGAAGGAGTGGTGACAACGCCTTTCTCGCCTTTGTTCTTCTTCAGGAATTCCTCGCCTTCCTTTCCGTTCTTTTCCGAGGCTGCCTTTGTTTTTGCCATTTGCTGCTCCTGCATCTTCTGGCTGAATTCCTGCTGTACGGCCGCAACCTCTTGCGGCGTGAGAAGCAGCTTCGCGCCGGACAAGGTATCGTTGATCGCCTGAAGCAAAGCGGCCTTGTCGACGTTGATCCCCAGTTTCTTAAGGTAGCCGCCCATGTTGAGGCCGAACATATAGCTTACCTTCTGGTCCTGGGTGGAAAGCTGGGTGACTTTGTCTTTTGACGAACAGCCGGCCAGGGCCAGAAAAACCGCGACGCTCAGGACGGAAGACAGTAATGATTTTTTCACTAATGCAACCTCTTTCTATTGATGAATGTGAAGAACAGTTCTTCGAGAGTTCTCGAACAAAAATAAACGGGCAAGATCGGTCGATCTTGCCCGTTTCATAAGGACGAACCTGAATCTTTCCAACAGCTTAGTGCTTACTTTCTCTTCTTTGCAACGCGTTTCTGGGCCGTGGCCGCCTTTTTCGCGGCAGGTTTCTTGGTCTTGGCCGCGTCTTCCACCGCAGCTTGGGCCGCGGCAAGGCGCGCGATGGGCACTCGAAAGGGCGAACAAGAAACATAGTTCATGCCCACGCGATGGCAGAACTTGACGGAATCGGCATCGCCGCCATGTTCGCCGCAGATACCGACCTTCAGATTTGCCCGCACCGAGCGGCCGCGCTCGATGCCGATTTTGATAAGCTCGCCGATGCCCTCCTGATCGATTGTCTGGAACGGATCGGCAGGCAGGGTTTTCTTGCTGAGATAATCGGGCAGGAAGCTGCCGATATCGTCACGAGAAAACCCAAAGCCCATCTGCGTGAGGTCGTTCGTCCCGAACGAGAAGAACTCCGCGGTCTGCGCCATCTTGTTCGCGGTAAGCGCAGCGCGCGGGATTTCGATCATGGTGCCGTACATGAACGGAATCTTCTTGATCCCCACCTTCGCGCACACTTCCGGGTACACGCGGTCGACAATGACCTTCTGGTCGTTGATTTCAGCGACCGCGCACGTGACCGGGATCATGATTTCGGGATATGCCGGTTTGCCTTCCTTGATGAGCTCGCCCGCGGCCTCGAGAATGGCGCGCACTTGCATCTCGGTGATTTCCGGATACGTGATGCCGAGACGCACGCCGCGGTGCCCGAGCATGGGATTATTTTCCCGCAGGCCTTCGGCGCGTTTGTGAAGCTCCGCGGCGTCCACGTGCAGGTCGCGTCCGAGCGCCTCAAGCTTGTCCGCCGCGTGCGGGACGAACTCGTGCAGCGGCGGGTCGAGCAGACGGATGGTGACCGGCCTGCCGCCCATGGCCTCCATGGTCGCCTTGATGTCGTTCTTAACGAACGGGAACAGCTCGGCCAGCGCGGCCTTGCGTTCGTCGAGCGTTTTGCTCATGATCATTTTGCGAAGCAGGAACAGGGGCTTGTCGGAACCCTCGCCGTAGAACATATGCTCGGTGCGGAAAAGGCCGATGCCCTCTGCGCCGAACTCGACCGCCTTTTTCGCATCCTTCGGCGTGTCGGCGTTGGTTCGTACCTTGAGAACGCGCGTCTTGTCGACGAGGGCCATCAAATCTCTATAGGTGGTGTTGGTGGCAAGGTCGATATCCACTAATGCAAGGCTGCCCTCGTACACAAGGCCCTTGGTTCCATTGAGCGTGATCCAGTCTCCTTCGCGCACCACCGCGCCCTTTTTGGTCTTGAACGACTTGTTGTCGTCGCCAACCTCAATATCGGCACAGCCGACAACGCAGCACTTGCCCCAGCCGCGCGCAACCAGCGCCGCGTGCGAGGTCATGCCGCCTTTGGCCGTGAGAATCGCCTGGGCCTTGTGCATGCCGTCGACGTCCTCAGGGGATGTTTCTTCACGAACAAGAATAACCTTCTCACCGCGCTCCGCCCAGGCCACCGCGTCTTTGGACGTGAACACGGCGCGTCCCTTGGCGCCGCCGGGACCGGCGGGAAGGCCCTTTGCGATGGACTGCGTAGCGCTTTCCGCCTTGGGATCGATCATGGGCAGCAGCAGCTCAACAAGCTGGTTTGGCCCGACACGCATGATAGCGGTGGCCGCATCGATCAATTTTTCTTTGTACATGTCGACAGCCATCTTCACCGCGGCAACCCCGTTGCGTTTTCCAACGCGGCACTGCAGCATATAAAGCTTGCCCTTTTCGATTGTGAACTCGATGTCCTGCATGTCTTTGTAGTGTTTTTCGAGTCCCCGCTGAAACCCGAACAGCTGTTTATAGCATTCCGGGAATGCGCTTTCGAGCGTGGGCAGGTTCTTGCTCTGGTCATTCGCCGAATGCACGTTGATGGGAGCCGGTGTGCGAATGCCCGCCACCACGTCTTCGCCCTGTGCGTTAATAAGATACTCGCCGTAGAAATGGTTGTCTCCGTTGCCCGGGTTGCGCGTGAAGGCAACGCCAGTGGCCGAGTCTTCCCCCATGTTGCCGAACACCATGCTCTGCACATTGACCGCCGTACCCCAGTCGTCCGGTATTTTCTCGATACGGCGGTAGTCAACCGCGCGTTTCCCGTTCCAGCTCATGAAGACCGCGCCGATGCCGCCCCACAACTGTTCCTGGGGCGTTTCCGGGAACGATTGGCCCAGATGATCTTTTACCATCTGCTTGAATTCGGCCACGAGGGCCTTGAGATCGTCTGCAGTGAGGTCGGTGTCTATTTGGTAACCCTTCTGCCTCTTGACCTGATCGAGCCTTTCGTCCATTAATTTACGAATGCCTTTCCCGCCTTTGAGTTCGATGCCGGCCGCCTTTTCCATGACAACGTCTGCGTACATCATCACAAGCCTGCGGTAGGCATCGTAGGCAAACCGGGGATTATTGGTCTTGGCAATCAAACCCTGGATGGTAACGTCGTTGAGGCCCACGTTGAGCACCGTGTCCATCATGCCGGGCATGGACCGGCGCGCGCCGGAGCGCACCGACATGAGCAGCGGGTCGCTGGAATCGCCGAATTTCTTGCCCATGATTTTTTCCACTTGGCCAAGCGCTTTATTGACCTGCTCTTTGAGTTCTTTGGGATAGGTCTTCTTGTTGTCGTAATAGTAGGTGCAGACTTCGGTCGTTATCGTAAATCCGGGGGGAACCGGCAGCTTGAGAGCCGGATGGCCTGCCATTTCAGCAAGGTTTGCACCCTTGCCACCCAAGAGATTTTTCATCGATTCGTTGCCGTCGGCTTTACCGCCGCCGAAAAAATAAACATACTTAGCCATGAAAGCCTCCCGACTTATTGATATTTTTGGGTTGGTGATGGAGATGTCCGAAAAAGAGTAAGAAAAATATATGGTCCCGGAGGGGTTTTCAAGGAAAAGGGGAATTTAAGGCAAGAATATCTCAGTTTTCGACTTTCGATTTCTAATAGAGACCCGGGCGTTCCCCCTTTGCAGAGACGCATGATTCTGCGCCTCTGCAAAAAGGGGTCGGTTCTCCCTTCAGGCTCGGCCTGTGGCCTCGGTGCCGACTGCCGCAATGGCCCAAAGAGCCGCGGCCAGCCGGCACCGCGCCTTTGCGCGCCTTGCGGTCGCCCCTAACGCACGGGCAGAAAGCGTGGTGCCGCAGGGGTGGCCAACCCTATTGACAATAAGTAATTTTCCCCTTTGGGCATCACTAACGAAAAAGGGGGTTGTTGCGTCCCCGGACAGCCTGGAAAAACTCGAACGACCGGGCCACGCCCCTGTGTTGCCGCCTTGTCTTCGCGTTAGGACGGACCGCTGGGTGCGCTGGAGCGCAGGGCCGCCTGATCCCTTGCCGGAGGCGGTAGGGACAGTCGGCACCGAGGCCACAGGCCGAGACCGGAGGGAGAGCCGACCCGAGGGTAGCAAGGGAAACGCCCAAACCTCCTGTCAAGATTTGTGACAGGCTGCACTTCCCCCAATAAAAGACTATTTTGAATTATTTCGCCAGGATCTTCCACTCCACACGCCTGTTCTTCGCATGGCACGACTCGTCTGCGCCGCAGTTGGGAAACGCAGGCCGTTCTTTGCCGTACGACGTGATTTCCATACGTGTGTCGGGAATGCCGTAGGTGGTAAGGTAATTCTTTACCGTGCGCGCACGGCTCTCGCCCAGGCCCACGTTGTATTCGGCAGAGCCGCGCTCGTCCGCGTTGCCCTCGATGAGAACGCGGATCGCCGTGTTACTTTGCAGGAACGGCGCGATCTTCTCAAGACTGGAAACTCCTTCAGGAAGAAGGTCATACTTGTCGTACGAGAAATAGACCGGAACCAGAATCTCCTTCATTTTGGAATCCAGGTCTTCCACCTTGAACGAATCGGGCAGTTGCACGGTTTGCGGTTCCGCTGCACTTGGCGCCGGTTGCTCGGTCTTCGGCTTCTGGATCGGTTCCTCAACTTTTGTCACTTTCTTGGAGCATCCTGCGGTGAGCAGCAGGCAGGCAAACACAACACCAATCTGAACGGCTGGACGTCTTGTCATCTCGAACCTCCTCGGGATTTAAACACTATCACTTCAAATTAATATATCAAAAGACTGTGGCAGCGGCAACTATTACCAAAACTTTGTCAGGATTTTTTTTCACGGCCCATGGTGAGAAGCTCCAGCCCCGAATCTGCATTGAGGACACGACGGGCGGATAAGCCCGTGAGTTCGAGCATGATCACCTCGTCCACAAGCCAGCAGTCCGCGCCTTTACGCGGGCATCCGGCGACAACGGTCGCACCCTTGCCGATTGCCGCGTGCATGTGGAGACGCGGTTCGCCTTTCTCGTTTGAAAAGATTGTACCGAACCCGACGATCTCCCGCGCGTCGGAGAACCGCTCTTCCATCACCTGTAACGGAAACACCTCCTGTACTTTGGGTCCCACCACCACGCCTCCGTGCTGCACCCCACCCACGATCCACACCGCGGCGCAGGAACATCCTTCCTTTTTTGCAACGCTCTCAATTGACGCATAAATCGGATCCCCTTCCATAAGCCTGAGCACGAAAGTTCTGCCCACGCTTCCTCTTTCATATTCCATGCGATTACCCCTTCACTTATGAAAGCAACAATTATATTATTAAAGTATACCGGCAGTCTTTGATCACTTACCGTGGATCGGCCGCGATGTTTTTCAAGAAGAAACCTTCCTGGTACCTATTGACACTATGGGCATTGGTCTTTGCAGGCTTCCTCTACAGCATCTCGCGTTTCTTCTTGCACGCCGTTGACCGCGAATCGCGCGGAAAACCCAAGAAACAGACAAAAAAGTCCGGCGCCTCGCCGTGGGAGGAGCTGTTTGTCTGACGGGTTTATGAGTTGATGCGTTGATGCGTTGATGTGAAAAAGAAATCCGCTGTTCCTCATCAGTTCTTCACCCGTCGGTTCAATGCAACGGGAGATTGCTTCATATCGCTCGCAATGACACGTTGGAGACCGCGCTTCTTCAACTCACCAACGCTTCAAACCCTTCAACTTTTTTCCCGTAAGCGGCTCGCTCTTCCTGGTTTTGAAATCGATGCAGAAGCTTTCGTCAAGGTTGAGGATTTCCTGATAATATCCGTTGAATCCTATCCGCTCGCATTCCTGCCGGGCAATCTCGTATTCCCCGCTCGTTATGCCGCGCCGCAGTTCAGGAAATTCCCCTGCTTTGTGCATCGGCCTGTACTGGGCCATGAGGCTTATCGTGACATCCTCAGGATCGAATGTCGCGCCGAGAAATTCGAGGACTTCCAATGAATGCGCCTTGTCCTCGGGCAGGACAAGATGCCTGATGCACATTCCGCGATACGCGACGCCGCGGTCATCGATCAAGAGCGGCCCGACCTGCCTGAACATTTCCCGTATCGCGGCCCGGTTGACTTCCACATATCCCGGAGCGCCGCAATAGCGCATCGAGGATTCGTTGGACCCGTATTTCATGTCCGGAAGGTAAATGTCCACCACGCCTCTCAGCGGCGCCAGCGCCTCGGCAAGCTCATAGCCGCTCGAGTTCCACACAATAGGGATTTGGAGGCCGAGCGAGGCCGCATCCCTGAGGGAGCGCAGGATGCTTGGCATGAAATGGGTGGGCGTCACCAGGTTTATATTGTGGACTCCCGATTCCTGAAGACGCATCATTGCGGCGGCGAGCCGCTCCGGCGTATAAGGCTCGCCTTCTTCTTCCTGTGATATCTGAAAATTCTGGCAGAAACAGCACTTGAGCGAGCAATACGAAAAGAAAACGGTGCCGGATCCGGCCGTTCCGGAGATGGGCGGTTCCTCACCGTGGTGGGGAAAAATACTCGAAATGTAAATCTCGTCGGTTGCGCCGCAGGTGCCCCTTTTGCCCGCCCGCCTGTCTGCCCGGCAATTTCGGGGACATAACATGCACGGGGAGGCACGTGCGTCTGCTGCGGCGATCTTTTCGTCCCATTCGGAAGTGGAGAGAAAGGTGTAGGAGGGCACGTGTTTCATTGTATGTGGAAAATATGTTCGGCATCCTGAAAGAGGTGGCAGGCGCAAAACCAGCCGGCACGCTACACACGGACATTGTCAACCAGGACTTCTCGCCGATTCTTGACAAAAAACGTTTTCTCGCAGAAACCGGTTTCTTGCTGCGGCTGTTCATGGGCGGATTCTGCGGAGTATATTGGGGATGTAAACAAAACCAACGGCGCATCACGTTGTCCCCCACGGCGGCCGGCGCCGGCCGCAGATCACCCCTTTCCGGAAGGAAAGGGGTGATGCTTTTTTTACTATTGTTTGTTCTTGATATTGTCGAGCGGAATGAAATCGTTTTCAGCATCCGCCGTTTCCGCTGGAGCGCTGGGAACCTGCCCGAACCCGTACTGGTCAGGATGCTCCGAGATAATGAGGAGCGCCATGACGCGCGGAATGTACTCGTTGGTTTCCTCGGCAAGATATCCCATTCTGTAAATGTACCAGAAATCGCGGTTGCGCATGGGATTGTCGATCTTGCGAAGTGCGCCCACGATCCTGCCTTCGCCCGCGTTGTATGCGGCCATGGCAAGCATCACCGAACTCTGTCCGCCGAATATCGCAATGAGTTCTCGAAAATATTTAGCCGCTGCCACGGTCGCCTTTTCCGGTTCGCACCGTTCGTCGATCGTGTTGTCCACCCTAAGGCCGTACCGGCGTCCGGTTTCGGGCATGAACTGCCACATTCCGCGTGCGCCCACCGGCGACAGCGCCCGAGGGTTGAACCCGCTTTCAAGCATGGAGACGTAGGCCAGGTCTTCGGGCAGCTTGTTTTCACGGAATACGCGCCGGATCATGGGAAAGTACTTTTCCTTGCGTCCCACATACTTGGCAATGGTGGTGTGCAGGCTGCCCGAATACACCGAAATATGATACTTGACCCGGGAAACCATTTCCTGCGGGATGTGATAGTCGGTTTCGCCGAACCGCATGAGTACCTCATCGATCGTCTTTTCGAGCGGATCGGAGTAGAACTTGTTGTAGTCGTTCTGGCGCACGTCCTGCTTCACAGAAGAGAGCTGCTTCTTGGCCTTGTCGAGCTCGCTGATAAGCGAGTCGAGCTTCCGCTTGTTCGCGTCCGGGTCTTTGTTCGCCTGCGCAATCTGGGTCTCGTAGGCGTCCATCTCCGCACGCAAAGACATTCCCTTTGACAAGAGCGCCTTGTACTGATGGGCGCGTATTGCAAAAAAGGAAACTGCGATTGCGGAAACTGCAATCACGCATCCCAGCACAACAAGCCACTGAACGTGAGACCGCTTGTGCGCGACGTGCACCGCGCGCAACATGGAGGCCTGCGTCTGACCGATGTTGCCGCGGCCGATAATCTTCTCAAGGCGCTTGCCGTCCCGCATCAGGTTGTGCATGTCGCTGGTTCCGAGTTTCTTTTCGAGAATCTTCTTCTCCATTTCCATGGTCTGCGACGGCCCCGAAAGCGGCGTCTCGTCCCTGGGCAGTCTGAGGCGCACCTTGGTGATGAGCTCGAGGTCTTCCTTGCCCGTCGTTTCGGACGCATCCCTGTGTGCAAAATGCTGCAATTCGTCTTCCACGGTACGGATGCTCGTGGAATCGGCCGAAGCCATCTGCGCCTTGCCCGACCCTTCCAGCGACAGTTCCGCGTCGGAAACAACAAGCCTCAGGCGCGGCCCCGCCTTGCCGAGTCCCACCACGTCTCCCGGGGAAAGCTCGCGTTCGGTGAGCCGTTCCTCGTTCACAAAGGTGCCGTTGGTGCTTTCCAGGTCCTGCAGGGTGATGCGCTCTCCGCTCTTGTAAATTATTGCATGATGCCCGGAAACGTTCTTCTCCGACGGATGAAGCGGGACCGTGTTCTGGGAGCTGCGCCCCACGCTGATTGCGCCGTCGGTCAACAGATACCGGCGACCGATCTCAAGGCCCTTGATTATTTCGAGGTAGTAGTAGCTCATGGCACCCATTCAAGAAAGTTATGTTTCAAACCGTTTGACCAGATTCTCAAGAATACCATGGCCCGACGCGACACCCAGGCCGTGCAGGGCTTTGTCGAGATCTTTTTCCATGGCCGCCGCGGATTCGTACCTGTCGTGCGAATTCATCGACATCGCCTTGGCGACGACGGCAGCGAGCGGTTTCGGAACATGGCCCGAAAGCGGCGAGCAGAGCCCGTTTGACTTTGCGGAAAGAAGCGCGGGAAGGTCGGTTTGCGGGAACGCGCGCTCCCCGCTCAAGAACTCATAGAGCGTCGCGCCGAGCGCGTAAATGTCAACAGCGCTCGTCATGCCTTTTCCGCTCAGTTGCTCGGGCGCCAGGTACGGGAGCGTGCCCACAACCGCGCCGGTGTCCATGGTGTGCAGACTTACATCCTGGGGCCTTGCGATGCCGAAATCGGTGAGTTTGACGCGGCCGCTCTTCGACAGCATGATGTTGGCCGGTTTGAGGTCGCGATGGATCACGCCCTTGTAGGTGGTCCCGTAAATAGTGGCGAACTTCCGGTGCGCGTAGTCGAGCGCCCGGCACACCAGGATACCCACGGCAGCCGCCTCCGTCGGGGTAAGCACGGAGCACTTCTTCTGGACGTCGTCCATCGCCGCGCCCGGCACATACTCCATTTCGATAAACGGAAGGGAATACCATTCTCCAACATTGTAAAACTGCACGATGTTCGGATGCTGAAGCTTGGACAATATCCGTATTTCGGTTTCGAACCGGGCAAGAAGGTTCGACGGCTGGCCCGGCTTGATCACCTTGACAGCGCGGTAAACTTCCACCCGCGGGTTCCATACCAGGTACACGTCGGCCATGCCGCCGCTGCCGACAAACTTCACGATCCTGCCGCCGCCCAGCTCCTGAAACTTAGACGCCTGCTCCGGGGTCAGCATGTCTGTGTTGTCAACTGCGGGGAGCTCAACCGTCGCACCGACCTGCGAGTAGAGATGCTCCTCCACCACGGTGCCCGAAAACGTTTCACCCGGCGGTTTCTGCGCTTGTGCGCCGACAGCCGGCCCCAGCCGGTGCAGGACGTGCGAAGCGGTTTCCGCCTGAGGCAGCCGGCGAAGGAAATCTTCCTCGCGCGGCGGCGGCAGGGAATCACGGTCTGCCGCCGCCGGCGTCTCAAAATCGATGGCCGCAATTTCAACGAGAGACGGCGCGCCTTTGACCGCCGCGACGTATGCAATCGAGAATGCCAGCGCATACAGATGGTAACCGGGATTCCAAAAGACGTGATAGTGCCGGAACAGGAACCAGCCGGTTCCGATACTCGCAACGGCAATCAGCAAGCCGGCGGCAAGTGACTGCGCCTTCATCCGCGAGGGAAACACCAGCGCCAGCCCGGGGAACAAGAGAAACACGACAAGGATGTTCAAGAACGCTCCGGCCCCGGACAGGTCCCGGACCCACGATCCCTGCAGTACGTCCATCGCAGCGGTGGCCCACAACTCAACGCCCGGGAATTGCGAGCCCACGGGCGTGGTGAAAAAGTCGGCGCCGGCAAGGGCGTCGGTAATCCCCACAAACACCAGTTTGTCGCGAAGGGAAGCCGCATCTGCCGCGCCCTTTATCACCCGGATCGCGGGCAGGGTGCGAACGGTTCCTGCCCGGCCGCGGAACTGGATGAGCGTGCTGCCGGCATAGATGGAAATCGGCACGCTTCGATCGCAGATTTTCACCTGCGGCTTCCCGTCGAGCGCGAACTCGGAGGCCTTGCAGCCCAGATACGCCGAGACGGCGCACAGTGCGAATGACGGATAATACTCGTCGCCGGCCTTGATAACGTGTACAATCTCCCGCAGCTTCTGGTCCATCTTGTTCGTGGTAACGTTGATGACGCCGCTCTGCGCGGCAGAGGCGGTAAACGCGTCGTCGGATGCGTCGATCCTGTTGGCGGAAAACAGCGTGACGCCGTCGAGCCCGCTCTTTCGCGTCACCACAAGGAAGCGCTGTTTGTACACGTCGGCGGGAATTGTCGCGGCCGCACCCTGATCATCGCCGCCCTCACTGAAACTCGCCCGAAACGGTAGGATAAGCTTGTTTATTTTTGCAAACGCCCCCGCCAGCGAATCGTTTCCCTGCGGGTCTTCGCGCTTGGGCGGAAACAAAATGTCGAGCGCCACCACCCGGGGAGAATACGATTGCAGTCTGTTCACCAGCTCAGCGATGGTGGCGCGCGGCCACGGCCACGTGCCGATGCCGCTGATGCTTTCCGCGTCGATACCAACGATGACCACGGAGTCGCACGCCGCGGTCGCCTTTGTAAAAGCAAAATTGAGGTCGTAAAACACGTTTTCCACGAATCGGAGAGGTTTGAAAAACATCACCGCCGTGAGCAGCACGGTTCCCATGCCGAGCACCGTCGCTTTTTTCAAATTCATTACTCGGGCTCCTCAAAAAGTTCCGCGATGCGTTTGTCGCGTTCCGCGTTCCATTGTTCCCACGAGTCGTGGTCGTTTTTCTTGAATTCCTCCACCGGCCTCGGTTTTCCCTTTTTGTCTATTCGAATCTTCTGCATATCGCGAACGATGGTTACCCACTCGTCCATGCTCACCTCGCGCGGGCCCTCCACTTCGCCGGGGCCGCTCATCTCGCCCAC
>Ga0181527_1001764_pt1 | contig 21597 bp, 18 predicted proteins | sample PEATcosm2014_Bin_30_FD_119762 | JGI IMG/M metagenome (GOLD analysis project Ga0181527, IMG submission 119762) | Peatland microbial communities from MTU Mesocosm Facility, Houghton, MI, USA - PEATcosm2014_Bin06_60_metaG | ecosystem: Environmental > Terrestrial > Soil > Wetlands > Peat | place...
GATCGTCCAGAAAGGCCCACGCGTGCGGGTCAGAAATATCGTCAGGTGTCCGGCCACGGAGAGCTTCAAGTACATGAGTGTCTGGATGTGTGCACGATCGAGATGAAAGACGCGCTCTCCTAGAAAAAACAAGGCGAATGCCGAGACGACCCCGATAATTCCGAGAGCTGTGGAGATCGCCAGCACCATACGCATGTTCCACGCCTCGGGCTGATTCTTATAGCGAACATTGTCATAGGCAATCGACAGGATTGCGCCGTCGTTAAGGAGCGCCAGCATCACGATCATGACTGCGGTCACGGGATAGAAATTGAACACCAGGATCGCCAGGGTCATGAAGAGAAGCACTCGAATGGTTTCGGCGATGCGGTAGATTGCATAGCTATTCATGCGCTGGAAAATTCTCCGGCTTTCTTTGATCGCATCAATAATAACCGACAAACCGGACGTCATGAGCACAATTGCCGCTGCAGCACGCGCCGCATCGGTTGCGCCGGAAACCGCGATGCCGCAGTCCGCTTTCTTGAGCGCAGGACCGTCGTTCACGCCGTCGCCGGTCATGCCCACGATATGACCGCGTTTTTGCAGGACATCCACGATATGGAACTTGTGCTCGGGAAATACTTGGGCGAAACCGTCGGCCTTCTCAATGGACTCGGCCACTTCAGCAGACTCATCATGCTTAACATCGCCGAGGCCACCTGCATCGAGAATGTTTGCGCCCATGCCGAGTTTCTTGGCGGTCTCCTGTGCGATTGCCAGGGCATCACCCGTGACCATCTTGACTTTCACGCCCATATTGTGCGCGGTTTCGATCGTTGCCTTGGCATCGTCCCGCGGCGGATCGAATAAGGGAAGCACGCCGAGAAACTGCCACTGGCTGTCGCCCTCGGCCCGCGCCACGCCGAGCGACCGGAAGCCACGGCCGGCAAATTCGGTTACCGCCTTTTCGACTGCCGCTTTCACTTGGTCGACATTGGCGGACAATACCAGAATCACCTGGGGCGCGCCCTTTGTCGCCTTGAACGTTTTTCCGTCCTTGGTTTTCACCGTGGCCTCGGTGCGTTTATGAACCGGGTCGAACGGCTGGAAATGAACTACTTCATAGGCCTTCAACGCGTCTTTGTCCTTGAGTCCGCCCAGGACAGCCAGGTCAATGGTGTCGTTGTTTTCCGCGCGCGACGCCAGTGCGCCATTGAGGATAACTTGCTCCGCGGGAACATTATTCACGCAGAAGGGATCGCCAAGCGTCAATTTGTTCTGGGTGAGGGTACCGGTTTTGTCGGAGCACAACACGTCAACGCCCGCCAATTCCTCGATGGCGGTCAACCGGCTTACAATCGCTTTCTTTCTTGCGAGCAGGCGCGCGCCCACCGCCATGGTTACCGACAATACCGTGGGCATTGCAACGGGTATCGCGGCAATGGTAAGCACCAGGGCGAATTGCAAGGTGGTGAGTATCGGGTCGCCGCGGACAATCGCCACGGTGATAATTATCGTCACCAGGGCCACGGCAAGGATGATCAGGTAATTGCCGATCTTCAGAACTGCCTTTTGAAAGTGGCTGACGGTATGCGCCTCCTGCACCAATTGCGCAGTTTTGCCAAAGTAGGTTTTGGCTCCCGTGGCATACACCATGGCACCGATCTCACCTTGACGGACAATAGAACCAGAAAACACGGCGTCGCCGGGCCTTCGCTCGGCGGGCAAGGATTCGCCTGTCAACGCGGATTGGTCCACCTGAACCGGGTCGCCATCAAGCAATCGCGCGTCGGCCGGTACGATATCCCCCAGGCGCAAACGTATAACGTCGCCCGGAGCTAACTCGCGCGCCGCCGGCGTTGTCCACTTCCCGTCGCGTTTTACCCGGGCCTTGACCGCCAGTTTGGACTTGAGTGCCGCAATGGCATTGCCAGCCTCGCGTTCTTCCCAGAATCCCACCAGTGCATTGGCAAGCAGCAAAACAAGTATGATGAAAAAATCCGGCCAGTGCCGGACTACGCCCGACAGAATCACCGCGGCTTCGATCATCCAGGGTATTGGTCCCCAAAAGTACGAAAGGAATTTGAGCAGCGGATTGGTTTTCTTTTCTTCAATTTCATTGGGGCCGTACTCGGCCAGCCGTTTCTGCGCCTCGGCCTGGGTGAGGCCTTCCGGAGATGATCCCAACTTGGTCTGCAATTCCGGCATGGGAAGGGATTTCAGATCGTCTTTGGAATCGGGCTTGGGCGTAGGCTCTAATTTGCGCCTATTTTCGGCTGTCGATTGATCTTCCTTCATCTGCCCGAGGCGTTGCAATTTGAATCCGCTCATCGACCCTCCTGCTCAAGGAGTATTGTGTGTTGAACTTAACCCAGACAAGCGATTATCGCTTCGATCACCCCTTTCGACTCATTCGGATCTCTAACGCGGATAGACAATGCGCCCGCTTCTTTAGCCGGGTAGTCGTTTCCGCCGGGGAACAACGCATCTCCGATAAAGATCATGCCGCTAATGCAATGCCAAGGGTGTCTCGCAGTTTTTTAATCCCGTATCCTTTGTCGATGCCCGGCTTGGTAACGTCAACGGACGTTGTTCCGCCCAGGCGCACCGAAAACTCCGGGATAGACGTGTCGAGAATTGCCTTTATTTTTTGCCGCTTTTCGAAATCAGGGTCCCATTTCTTCTTTTCTTCGATGGGCGCCTGCTGCCCTAGAGCGGAGAAGGTAATCTGGCTTCCCCGGTCTTCGATAATTTCTCCCCAGACCTTTTCGACTGCAAAACCCGTGATGCTCACCGCCTTTTTCAGGCAAGACAGGATCTTCCCCTTTTCGACATCGGTGAAATCTTCCGAATAGATCTTTTTCCAATCGTCCGTGAATTGAAAAAACTTTGTTCCGCAGGTTGGAAGGATGGACAGATTTTTCAGTCGTTCGTCTGAGGGAAGAATGGAGAGCACCTGTTTTTCAAACTGTGGCCAATCGCCTCCGGAAATTATTCCCACCTTGACGATACCGAGAAGGTCGTGTAGCAGTGACGCCATTTCGGTATCGACCGACGATTTACTTTCGGCAAGCGTGCCGTCCAGGTCAAAAATTATGAGTTTTTTCATAGGGAGATTGCCACGTCGCTACGCTCCTCGCAATGACATTGAGACTATTCTTAGAGATCCCCTCAAGCCTATTCATTAATCAACATTTCCGACGTATCGATACGAGAGCGCGAGGCCCTGGTATGCATGTGTTTTCGTCCCTCGTGGTCGCTCAACCGGCCGAGGGTATGATCGAGAGAACTCTTCAACTTGCCGGCAGCGCCGGCGATGGCCAGATCAATGGTCTCCGCCTCATTTGTCACGGCAATAGGTTGGTGACCTTTGAGACGCGCTTCCATTAAGCAGCGTTTGTCACGGTTCCCGCCTTTTTCATTATTTTCATCGCTGAGATGGACTTCGATGCGGGTGATATGGTCTGCGAGGTGGCCCAGGGTACTTTCCACCACCGCTTCAGCCTTCCGGATCACCTTTTCATGAGCGATGACATTGTGACGTGTATTAATCTGAATTTTCATGCTCCTGCCTCCGGTTTTAATTGTTTGTGAAGGACTGTTGTCAAGACCTCGTGGAACTATTCTCAACCGCGCAGAAACCGCCATCAAGACGCCGGATGGGCTTTCGTGTCGCTTTGCGGATGCCTGTAGAGATACTCCTCGAACGACTGAAGATACTTCGGGTTTCCCGGAACCACCACGTGGGTTTCGGCATAGCGCCGGCCCAGAGAATGGGCATCGCCCATGTAAACCTTATCGCCATTGACGAATCTGTTTGCCAAGCCGCCCAGCGCCTTTGCCCGCTGTTTTGCATCATCGTAAGCCTTTTGGAGCGCGGCCCGCGTAGCCTGGTCACCATTGTCATAGAGATCGGCAATGGACCACGTCAAGTGCCAAATGTTGAAACTCTGCTTTAGCAAGCTGATATGAGAGAAGTAGATGTCGCTGATCTTGGACGCCTGGTCGGCAGTCACAACCTGGTCGCGAATTGCCCACACGCCCAGGACGCATCCCGTGGTGCCCTTGTCGATTTCTATTGCGGCGATCTTGAGTGTTTGATCGATATCCACGCCTGGAAGCAGAACCTTTGAACGGTCATGGGTAAGATACCGGAGGCACCCCGTCAGGCTAACGAGAACCGCAATAACAAGAGTCGGCAGCAGAATTCTTAGAGCCATCATTGCCCGTTTTGGCCCCCTGTGCGGCGTATCCATAACAACCTCCTTTACTTAATCCACAGCCTGCGGATTTTCTTCCGTTGATACATCCGATTCAAACCATCACCGCCGGTAACGAGGTCGCCACGACACATGCAGTGCGGACGGGTTTGGTACATCACACTGGTATAGCGCAACCACCGTGCCGAGCCGCAAGATCGCTTCAGGCGACGCCGCGATTGGCGGATGGGTCCGCCGATGATATTCGCTTCCCCATGCAATGCACGGCGCTTTGGCATTAGGCTTGCGGGGTATTGGCTTAGGCAACTCCCCCGGAAGTGAGTGGCTAGCGGCGACTCATGAGATCGACGCCAAGGGAATGTCCGAGAGAGCGGGCTTTTTTTCCGGACGAACTTCAAGAACCAATCCTGTTCATAAGAATTCCGTTCTCACTAGTGCGAAACAAAGGGGATGTCCTCATGACCTCTGAGCCATCATCCAATACCCGCGTTCCGAACCCAAATCTGTCCATTGATCAAGCGCTATCGAGTCCAACCGCTTCCAGTTTAATAGATGACCAGGCGGTTAACATTCGAAAACGTACCGTGGTGAACCGTGTCGTCCTGCTCGTCCTGGTGGTGGCCGCCCTGTTCGTGCTGGTGCCGATGCTCAAGATATTCCTCACACCCCTGTTGCTGGCCGGCGCCTTTGCCGCGCTGTTCTTCCCATTTTATACACTCGTTCTCAAATTCTTCCGGGGAAATCGCGGCGTTGCCGCCATATCATGCTGTGTTCTTCTCGTGCTCGGGTTCATGATACCGGTTTACTTTCTCGGGTACCTGGTTCTGCACCAGTTACTCACTCTTTTCCAGTCGATTGAACCCACGGTACAGTCTTATGTAAAGGGAGGAAACAGCGGTTTTCTTGCCCGTATTGATGGAAACCCGATTCTTGTCTGGCTCACTCATCTCGGCATCAACTGGCAGGGAACCTTGCTTGATACGCTTAGAACTGCAGGTGCAACTACGGCAAAAATGGTTAATAAAACATCGTTGGGTGCTCTTGAAATAATCATCGATCTGCTGGTCACCCTGTTCATCATGTTCTACCTTTTTATGGACGGTGAGCGGATCGTCAAAAAATTCCGCAGGCTTTTTCCAATGCGTGCGGCATACCAGGACATGATCGTTGCGCGTTTTCTTCTGGTGTCACGCGCAACGGTGAAGGGCACATTGGTGATCGCCTTTGTCCAGGGCGCACTCGGCGCGATCATCCTTCTGATTTTCGGAGTGAAATCCTGGATCCTGTGGGGTATAGTGATGATCGCGCTTGGCCTTATTCCCATGATGGGCACATGGCTGGTATTGCTTCCGGTAGGCGTGATCCAGATGGCAACGGGGCATGTGTGGCAGGGGATCGTCATTGTCGCGTTGAATTTCGGCGTTGTGTCCACGATAGAAAACATCCTGCGGCCGCGGCTGGTAGGCCAGAGCGCGCGCATGCACGATTTGCTGATATTCTTTTCTACTATAGGCGGGTTGGCCGTATTCGGGCCGATTGGAGTGATTACCGGGCCGGTGATAATGGCATTTTTTGTTTCTATCACCGAAATTTACACAATGGAATTAAGAGAGCATTTGGGCGAGACGGATTAGAACGGCTCGCCTATGCTGACTGAAAATCCGAATTTGCCGGTGGTGGGGCCGTTGACCCGTATGCCGAGGTCCGCACTTAGCAGCCCGATAGGCGTGCGGATGCGTACGCCGGGTCCCGCCGTCCAGCGAAGGTCTTTGAGGGAGAATTCCGACGCCGACCCCCACACAAAACCGGCGTCGGCAAATCCGGCAATCTTCAACCACTTTACTATTGAATACCGAAGCTCAAGAACGTTTAGTACCAGAACAAGCCTGCCGCCGATAGAGTCGCCAACGCCGCCCGGCGCATACCCGCGCACCGGCCTGATTGTTTCACTCCCGGTGTAAAACAGTTCTTGTGGAGGGACCACGGATGCATCAGGGCCGTACCCGTTGACATACCCGGCAGTTATTGCCGAAGCGGCGCCAAGAAAGGACGTAACGGGGAGAACTCCCCGTATGTCCATAATTAACTTATAGAAATGATTTGTCTGAGTGCCGATTACTCCCGCAACTTCGGCGTCGGAACTCGCGAACAGGCCTTTTGACGGATCGAACATGTTGTCCCTGGTGTCATACGTAACACCGGTGCCGAAGCTCTGGGTATTGTTACTCGGGATAAACGGCGTCGTATCGGACGGATGGGGCGGTATTGCCACGCCGTTTATCCATTCAAAGGTGGTAAAAATCCGGTAGCCCAGGTTCCAGGTGGTCTTTGCAAAAAGCGACAAAGTCACCCCCTCAAGATACCCGGTAAAGGTGACCTCGTCGTGATGCTCGCCGAATACGTCCGCTTCGGCAGTCGGCGGCAGTAAGAAAGCCCAGGGCGCCGTGTATTGCAGGTGCAAGCCCTGGACAAGTTGGGAATATTTTCCGTTTAGGCCGATGGTTCTGCCCAGCCCCAGCACATTTCCGTAGGAGGTCTGCAGCGACAACCGCACCCCTTCGTAGGTCCCGTAGCCAACACCGCCCTGAACCTTAAAGAAGTCCGCTTCCTCAACGGTAAGAAGGGTCGGCAACGAAAGGGGGCTGGGCATCCGCCGCTGCTGCGCCGAGTCTGTCACCGGGGCCGTAATCTGCACATACTTATACATGCCCGTTTCGTACAGTTGTTTCACCGATCGTTGAATCTGTCTGGTGGTCAGGGTATCTCCCTGGTGAAACGTCAGTCCCCGTTTGACAATAACCTGACGCAGTTTTTTTGCGCCAGCTACCGCTATCGGGCCCACTTTTACCAAGGGCCCCTGATCGATGAGAAAGGCAACGGAGGCCCTGTGCGCAATCGAATCCACGCTGTCTATTCTGTCAACAGCGCATAGCGGATATCCGCGGGCGGCCATGCTGTCGCGGATCGTCTGCTGATCATAGAAAAGCCGTACTGTTGAATACGGCGCAAGCGGTTTCGCCTGGATAAAGCTTTTGATTTCCGCTTCCCCGAGTGCGGCGCCCCCCTTTATCGCCATCGAATCGATGTGAGTTTGCGGTCCTTCACTTATGATAATATTGACCGTTACCCGGCGCGACAAGGGGTCTTTGATGATATCACCGGCAGTAACATGAACGTCGAGAAATCCCTTGTCGCGATACATATCGGCGATGGCTTCGATATCCGCATTTAGGAAAGACGGCGAAAACTTTACTGCATGAAAAAGCCGGCTCGGTTTTGTATCCATTCCGCTCTGAAGGTTTGAAGAAGGTATCGAGGTATTCCCGGTGAAGTAAACGGCCTTGACGAGCCATGGTCGCATCTTGCCTGATTTTTCTGCGTCCTTGGCGCATGCCGCCGCGCCAAATGTCACTACAATGATCATTACCCACGACAGCACGGAAGATGGGCATCTTCGTTTGACACGGGTTCTTGTTGCATTGACGGTTCGGTTGTCCGTCATTGGTCCCATTCCTAACATTCGTCAATGGCTGTAGCGGAACTTGAGGTCAATACCGCCCTGGGCTTGCTGGTCGGTCTCGGCTTCGAGGTACAAAAACGACAGGAGCCGGTACGAAACCAGAACCGTCTGCTGACTGAGCGTGGATAACCCCTTCGAATAGGTCACTGCTACCCGGGACGAAACCTGCTTGGTGACCGAAACCTGCGGCCCTTCGGTAGAAGGGCCGGAAACATTCCCGTAGATATCCGCAACCTGCGGCTTTTCGGCAGAGGGATCGATAATATTCCCATTGATGTCCACGCTTTCCACATTGAGGAACCGTGCCAGCTTGCGGGTGCCTAGTCCGGCGAGCTGCTCGCCAACAAGGGACCCCGTGCGTGAGCCGAGGTCGCTCCCCATGCCCGTCTGAATCGTGCCAAACGTCAATAAAGAAATTATTTGCGGCTGCGCAAGCGACGGGATTGCGGACAATGTTATTACCGGGGTGGAAAGATCGCCCTTTAGAAGGAGTGTAATATCGTAGTCCTCTCTTCCGCCCTGCGGCGGATACCAGGAGACATTTGCGTTTGCGGTAATATCGAACGACGGATTGATCAGCCGTGGATCGTGCTGACTGATGGAGCCCTGCGTAACGGTGAATCTTCTGTCAAGATAATATACGAAACCATTTACAATCTGAACCGCTCCGGCAATTGCCGGTTTGTCCGGCCTTCCCGCCGCCGTCACGGTCCCGTCAAGAAGCATCTTGCCGAGATTCGAGTCAAATGTCAGATTGCTGTTAAGGTTCACTGCAACGCGCATAACGACTTTATTGAACAAAGGATTTGGCGGCCGCAGCGTCTGCGGCGCCTTCCTCTTGAGCTGCTTGCCCATTTCGATAAGAGAGTAGTCCTGTGTAAAGCGCGTATCCGCGAGCACTGCATTTACCGTTATGGTGGTGAGCGAATCCTTCGTAAGATTGATATCCGCCGTCTTAATGCCGAGGGTAAGGTTATCGTAGCATCCGCCCACATGCACGTCCCTCAGTGTTACGTCACTTTTGGCGTTCGATATGCCGTTTTCGCCAAGCACAGCCCAGCCTTTGCCCGCAATATGCCCGCCGCCCCAGCCGGCCTGAAGTCCGCGCAGGACTATCGAATCGCTTCTAAAATCAATGTCCGCGGACAGTGGGCCGAGGGGTTTATCGCATTCGAAAAGGTAACATTCCCCGTTTCGAAGCGAAAGAGTCCCTTCCCCTTGCGGAAAACCCTTGTTGACACCTTCAATGGACATCCGCCCCGATATCACTCCTTTGCTGATCGTTACGGGTTCGGGCATAAACGGTTGCACAAAGCCGAAGGGCATCGCGGTGAACGTAGCGGAAACACGTCCATTTTTGTTGAAGGATACGCCATTCTTTACAGATACCGGGAGTACCGCACTCAGCTCCGCCCCTCCGCCTCCGCTGCAGAACACGTGCATTGAGTCCAGCGTTAACACCTCGTTCGCGACTGATCCGCTGCCCGAATACCCGGTGATGAGCGCGCCCCGGTATTCGATTGAATCGCCGGTCAGGATAAAACCGCCCGCAGGCCGTACGAGGGGACCGGCGATGTTCAGGTCAAAAACAGCCCGCCCGGCTTTGATTTCTTCACTCTTAACCGTTAATGCATTGTTGACAACATGCGTGCTGCACGAAAGCCCCCACTCGCCGTTGTCTTTTGATACCGTGCCATGAAGGGTAATTGTCCCAACCGATTGAACCGATGGTGCGAACCCATTAATCAAGGTTCCATAGGCAACCGAGTCGCCGCGTATTGTGACGACCGCCCCGTTGCCGATGGCGGCAACGCCTCTCGAAAGGTCATGGAATGCCACCGGCACCTGTGCAGTGATGGTGAGCGGTGGCTCCAGTCCTTTCTGGACGACTTTGATCGTTGCAGTCGCGATACCGTTGGCAAATGCAAGGTCGCCGGTCGTCGTGGTGGCGTGACCGCGCGAAACCAGGTGATCGTAAGACAACAGCAGCCGTATATCGGGATTTTCGGATGCCCCGGCCATGGTGCCGTGGATGCCGAGAGATCCCTGGAATCTCCGGGCAAGGGGAAACCACGGTGCAATGATCGCCGGGTCAAGGTTTTCTCCGGTCACAGACGCCTCGGTGGAATCGGCGGTGAACCGCACGCGCGCCGAGAGCGTGCCTGCCGCATGATTATCTAATGTTAATTTACTATCAGCATTCGCCGATATGGCGCGCATTGCCCAGGAAACCGTTCCGTCGCTTTGCAGGGCGGATGTGCCGCGCTTGACGGCAAGCGATTGCCATTCCAGGCTTTTACCGGCATAGCCACAGTGCGCAGAAACGGTATCCGCATGGTACTGGTCGTACGAGCATTGGCCGAGGCGGACGTCGCCGTCGACACGCAAAGAATCGAGAGGTCCGCGTGCACCCGCTTGTACCCAGACATTCCCATCAAATTTCCCGGGGACAAATCCCTGCAGAGCGCTTGCTATCGGCCCGTTTGCCGCTATAAATGTTGAATCGATAAACAGCAGGTTGTTCCTCAAGGTAAATCGGCCCCACAGCTTTGAAACAATAATATCGCGCCAGCTCAAACGGGTGCTTTGGACCGACGCGGAAATAACGGGCATTCTGAAGGTTCCGCTCAAGACGGCATCGGCCGTAATCGATCCGCGGACGCTTTCTTTTGAAAATGCCGACGCTATCCGCGCAACGGTGTCTGCCTGAACATGAAGCGAACCGTTGATCGCACCGCTATTTGTATACCGGCCGCTTCCTTTCAACCCGAAGTCCGGTTCCATTTCAGCAGTCAAGGCCCATTTGTTTTTAGCCAGCCGTACGGTCGCCTTTACCGGGCTTTCCGCAATCGGTCTCATTGACACTTCCGCGTCAACCGACACGGTATCGGGAAGGCGCTGCAAACCTGAGCCCGCGGCATAAGACTTGGCGTCGGCGATTAACATTGACCGCTGCAGCTTTCGGGGCAGCGCCGCAATAAAATGGCGTATGTCGACATTGTTCGCCGATGAAGTGATCGTATACGTTCCAACGGACGGCGACAAAAACAACCGGCCGACATGTGCGCGGACCGTGGCAACGGCATTCCCGTTCGTCGACCATAATCCGGCTTTTGCGCGAAGAAGTTCATCCGTGTAATCCGCCTTGAGAACAAGTGAATCCGCGAGAACAGATCCGGCCCGCAACCCATACCCGGTCAAGGTCACCTTCAAGACCGGTCGCGTAATTGATCCGGTCATCGCGCCCGCTGCCATGCATTTTCCGGCCGGTTTGAGCCACGGAAGATTCTTGTATATGCGGGGAAACCCGGAAACAAGAGCTTCGGCATTTGCCGTGAGGTCCCATGCTTTTTCCATAGAAAACGGAATAGTCCCATGCATCCAAAGCGTCGCCGAATCGCCATGCGCCTCGGTTTTACCAAATAGCAAAGATGCGGGCCCGATAGCTCCCTCGACGTCGTTTGAAAGCACTGTTCCGCTCCACACGGGAGACGAAAAATATCCCTGCCCGGCGTGCATGACAAAAGACACGGAATCGGCGTACATGAAGTCCAGACGGAATGAGGAAACGATTTCCCGAGTTGATATCTTCGTTACGCTGTCCACATAGGATACCGTACAACGTTCCGCGCTGATCATTCGCACCATGGATCTTGACTTGTGAGGCTTGACGGGGATAAGAGCGATTATCCTGCCGACATCGACCGGCCCTGCAAATAATCCTTGATGGACATTGAGAAGTTCTCCGCTGAGGCCTTCAATCTTTATGGAACTCAACTCCAAACGCGCTCTCAACAGTTCCGCAAAGTCAATTTGTGCCGCGGCCCGGTCCGCCCTGAGCGAAGTCCTTCTGTCGTGCCGATCGGACAGAACGACATTCTTTGCAACAAGCCCCTTGCGTACATCCAGAGTGATTTGTCCGATGGATACGTTGCACGATAACATCGATGATGTTTGGCGATCGACAAGAGACAGAATAGACTGTTTGAAAGGCGGGATGTTTGGAAGAACGGAAAGAATGGCGGTCAACGCAAAAAGGATTAGTACGCCCATCAATAATAATTGCCGACCTCTATGCGCCCCACGAAGCGATTGCAGGATGCGTCCCGTCCCCTTATAGCCACCACTGTTTGCCATTGTGGACCTTTGCATACCATTCGATTTCGTCCGATGCACCCGGTTTTACGGTCATGATGCACGTAAGCATGACAACCGACGTGGAGACTGCATCCGGCACTGCGCACCCGAACCTGGTAGGCCGTAGCGCAAGGCTCGTCCTGTTGGCTTTCACGCGACACGGGTGAAAGGGACACCTTGCGCTTCCTCAGATGCCGAGCGTCTGCAATTCTTCTTCCACCTCATCGGCGCTTTCCAAATCAAAAAGGGACGGTAGAATTGTTCGCAGCGCACCCACCTTGAGATTCGAAAGCGCATTTCGCACATGATGTATAGCATCCGGTTGAAGGGACAAATTCACGGCGCCTAATGCCGCGAGCAGGCAGCATCCTATGGGGTCCGAAGCCATCACGCCGCAGACCGTGAGATGCGTATGGTGGTCTTCGCAGGAGGCGATTACTCCTTTGAGCATTTTCAAAAAGGCCGGGTGCGTAAACCTGTTGTAAGGCTGCAGGTCGGACTGATCCCGGTTGACGGCAAAGAAGTACTGAAGAAGATCATTTGTTCCCAAGCTCACAAAGTCGACTCTCGGCAGGAATCGTTCTATCGACATAGCCACGGACGGGATTTCGACCATGATTCCCACGTGCAATGACTTCCCGGTGATTTTCATTTCGGCAAACACTTCTTCCAGAATGTGTCTGGTCCGTATGACGTCGTCTACCGTCGTGACAAACGGCAGCAGCAGCCGTACGTTGAATGTGCGGCGTGCGGTAAGAAGCGCCCGAATCTGCTTCTTCATCAGGTCGGGACGCGACAGCAAAAAACGGATTCCCCGGCACCCCAGTTGCGGATCCGTTTCTTTTGCCATCTGCAGATACACCGGGAGTTTGTCGCCTCCCATGTCAAGAAGGCGGACCGTAATGCTTTGCATCCCTTCCACGCCGAAAATCCCCGCGTAATATGCAGCCTCCTGTTCGTCTGAAGGAAGGGCCGTGTTCGCTAAATACCGCATCTCGCTGCGGAAAAGACCGATCTCCATGATTCCTTGACTGTGTGTAAGAAGCACTTCGGCAAGATTGGATGCGTTGCACATCAGCCGCAATGCGACGCCGTCCGCGGAATGCACCGCTGATTCATCACCCGAATGCACGGCCGGTTTAGCCGCGGCTTTGTGCCGGTTTTCCACCTTCTGGCATTCAAGGACCGTGGCTTCAGAAGGATTGAGGAATGCAAAGCCCCGGTATGCGTCTATAAGCACATCGGTCGATTCGTCGAGCAGCGAACCGATACCGGCGAAGTCTATGATGACCGGCACTCCCAGCGTTCTTGCCATTATTGATGAATGAGAATATGCGGTGTTTTCTTCGACAAGGATCCCCACCACCTTATCCATCGGCACAACGGCCATCTCGACGGGGGTCAACCGGTCGGCGATAACGACCGAGCCTGCGGGGATCTTGATGAGTGATGAAATGCGGCCTTCTTCGGCGGGCAGCATATTATAAAGTACGCGATAATACAGATCCTGCATGGTAATCAGGTTTTTCGCCATCAATTCATCGGTAGTGCCGGAAACCTTGTCGCGCAGCCGGGCGATCTCCTCGGCAAGCACGGATTCGCCGTTTATGCCGGTACGTTCGATCGTTGCCTTCACGGGAGGCAAAAAGGCCGGGTCTTTCAGGAGAAGCAATGCCGCATCTGAAATCAGACCCGCCTGTTCCGCTTTGCCATCCCAGCTGGTGCTCATGAAACGCGAGATCTGTGCTTTACTTTTGGCTACCGCAAGATCGAGTTTGGCTGTCTCGGATGAGACGATATCGACAACACGCTTATTGTTGCGAAAATACTGCAGATCGATCCTTTTGAGAAGGTATGCCTTTCCCCGTGCGATTCCGGGAACCAAGGGCTTGCCGTGGAACGCGATCTCACTCTTTCGAAAGTCGTTTGGCCGGGAACTCACGAACGCATCCGATCCATAATGTTGATCTGTTTACGCATTCAACAAACAACGGCGGCATCTCAAGATTTGGCCGTTTTTCCTTTGGGCCTTCCGCTGGAAACCGCCACTTTGGCATGCTTGATGATTTTCCCTTTGAGGCTATAGCCCCGTTCAAGTACGTCACTAATGTGCGAATCGGCTATTGATTGATGGGGAGCACACATGACCGCATCATGGAGTTTTGGGGTAAATTCGTTTCCACGCTCTGCATACGCTTCAAGACCGTATTTTTCCAAGATCGAATTGAGCCTTGCGTAGTTAAGTTTCATGCCATCAACGAATTTCTCTCCCTTTACATTGGATTTAAAAGCGCGTTCAAAGTTTTCCAGCACTTCGATGAGTTCTTTAATGAGTTGTTCGTTTGCGGTTTCAATACGTCGCTCATTATCATGAGCATTACGGCGTTTGTAATTTTCAAACTCCGCCAAAAGGCGCAGATATTTGTCGTTTGCCGCCCCTTCTTGCGCAGTGATTTCCTCTCCTTTCTCGACCGCAGATCCCGACGGCCTTATTACGACGGGGTGGCGTTCTGCAGAATAGTTTTCACCTTGGCCGCGGTGTATGGTTTGAAATCCTTCGAATGGTGCGTCCTGTTCTGCGTCCCTTCCGGTTTCACCTTTATCCATAGTATTTTCTCTTTTTTCGAAAACCGCGAAGATTCCTTTCCGGTCCTATTTCCCCTTTTGTTCGAGCCATTCCAGCATGGTGTGAATACTCCCTGTGGCAAGAGCAATGCAGGAGTCGGCCGCGCCATAATAGAGATGGAGGGTGTCTCCGTCCGGGGCAACCGTATAGCCGCAGGGGAAAACGACGTTGTCCACATCCCCTTGCCGCTCATAGGGTTCCTCCGGGCCGAATACCCACTCATCACCGCGCTTGAGGCACTTTTCCGGCGTGTGCAGGTCAAACAAAGCAAGCCCGAGCCGATAAATGCAACCCGCGCCGGTCATCCTGACACCATGGTAAATCACCAACCAGCCCTGGGGAGTTTCTATGGGCGGAGGAGAGAGGCCGATTTTATTCGCATCCCACCATGCGCCGCGCCGCGATTCAAGCATGAGCTTGTGGCTGCCCCAGTGCCGCAGATCGGAAGAATACGATATCCACATATGTGCTTTCGTGCCGCTCACCGCGCGGTGAATAAGCGCCCAGTACTCGCCGATCCGATAGGGCAACAGCGTTGCGTCCTTGTCTTCCGGCGACATGATTTCGCCATACCGTTCGAAGGTGTGAAAATCTTCGGTAAGAGCCAATGCCACAGCCGGGCCTTCATGGGTGAATGCGGTATAGACTACTACGAACTTTTTTAGTTCGGCAACATAGGTGATGCGCGGGTCTTCTATGCCCCACAGCTCTTCGGGGAAATGCTCGGGGTCGGGATACAGGGTCGGCGTTGGATCGATTTTCCAATCATCAATCCCGTTTGCAGACCGGGCGGCGCACAAATGAGAATGTCCGCGCCGGTCTTCAACGCGGCACAAAAGCAACGTGGTCCCGTCTGCCAATAATGTTGCGCCCGGGTTGAACACGCTGTTTACCGGGTAGGGCCAATCCGCGGCGGTCAGAATAGGATTGAGCTTATGCCGGCGAAAGATTTCGGGGTGCTGATTATTCATGATGATCACGCTTCCGTGGGTTGAAGGGTATTTTCAGCCAATCGCAATTCCATGAGCGACTGGAGAAAAGCGAGTAAGGATTCCGCGCCCTGGTTCTCGTTCGGACGATCGGGATGCAGACCGTCCCGGCAGCCGCCCGTTGTCGGGTCGTAGATGGGAATGCCCAGGTCGTTGCGGCCAAGGAACCACTCAAAGGCCCGCCTCGCTTCTTTGTGCCAGCGCTTGTCTCCAGAACTATTGTATGCTTCGAGACAGGCGGAAACCATTGCCTGGGCCTCCACCGGCTGTTGATCGAAACGTGCCCGTTCACCGCCCCTCTTATAAAAACCATTGGACCCTATGGGAACAAAATGCCCGCCTTCCGGCTCTGAGTGCTGCACATCCGCCAGCCAATTGAGCGACTCAAACCCCGCCTCAACCATTTCGGCGTTCGGTATCCACCGGCCGGACATGATCAGTGCCTGCGGAAGCGCGGCATTGCAGTAGGTCAGCTTGTCTTCGAACCAGCGCCATTCATCGGTGCGGTTGCTCTTATACATTGTCAATAATCGATTGGCCAATTCCTCACGTACCTGGTTCGCCTTGCGGTCGCCCGCAAAACGCCGGAGGTATTCGTGCGTGCCGATGAGCGCAAAGGCCCATGCGCGCGGACTGGTCGTGTTCAAAATTGCGGGAAGTGCCTGCTCGAACATCCATCCGGCCATGTTGTGAAGTGCGGGCGAGGTGGAGCGGCCGAGCACGGTGCCGAGCGACCACAAGGTACGGCCGTGGCTGTCGTCCGAAATACTGTCTTCCTGCCAGCGACGCTGGTAATCCATGACATTGCGGAAACGTCCGGTCTGGGTATTAAAAGCGTACCAGACAAAGGCCAGGTAACGGGACGCGAGGTCAAACGCTATGCCGCTGCCAGCGTCCTCCAGAAGCGCGCTTACCATGAGCGCGCGGGCATTGTCGTCGGTGGTATATCCCTCGCGGTAATTGGGCACGGTAAAAACGGAGTGCTGCAGCATACCGGTCTCATCGGTCATGTGACGCAAGTGATCGAGCTTGAGCGGCGGCAATTCGCCAGAGCTTTTGTCAAGAGCTTTTGCCGTAAAAGAGGGAGCCGTGAAATTCCTGCGCTCACTCCGGGCGCGTTCGAAACTTTCCCTGTACCGTTGCGCAACCTGCGGCCAGATCATGGACCGCCCGAACAAATATGCACGCTTTCGCATGGCGTGGCGTTTGGCCTCGTTGTCGATCAGGTCGATGACCTGTGCGGCCAATGCGGAGGGGTCGCGAAACGGCACCAGCACGCCCCGTTCTTCGGCAAGCATCTCTTCAGCATACCAGTACGGCGTTGAAATCACGGCCTTGCCCGCGCCCAGCGTGTAGGCCAGCGTTCCCGAGGTGATCTGTGCGGCATTCAGATAGGGAGTGACGTAAATGTCCGCGGCGCTGATGAACTCGACAAGTTCTTCCAGACCCACGAAACGGTTGTAAAAGATCACTTGGCCTTCCACGCCTTTCTCCTGGGCCAGCCATTGCAGCGAGAGCCGGTACGATTCGCCGTCTTGAAGCAGCACATGCGGATGGGTCGCACCCAAAATGATGTAGACAACATTCGGGTGCTTTGCGAGAACGGCGGGCAGGGCGTTGATCACGTTTTCGATCCCCTTGTTCGCGGACAGGAGGCCGAAGCTGAGCAAAACGATCTTGCCCTCGACGCCGAACATATCCTTGTGAAAGCTGGGATCGACGAACGGCACATCGGGGATGCCGTGCGGGATCATATCTATTTTGTCAACCGATACGCCGTAGATCTCCTGTAGAAATTTTTTGCCGAGCCCGCTCATGACCACCAATCGGTCCGAAAGCGCAGCGATTTCTTTCATCACCCGCAGCTGTCGGGAATCCGGGTCTTTTAGAACGGTGTGCAGGGTGGTGACGATCGGCATGCGTAGTTCCTGCATAAGCGCCAGGATGTGACTGCCTGCCCGGCCTCCGAAAATCCCATACTCGTGCTGCAGACACACGAGGTCCACATTGTTGATATTCAGAAAGTCCGCCGCACGATGGTAGGAACGAATGTCCTTTTCGGTGAGCTCAAACCGGACCCGGGGCGGATAGGAGTAGCCGGCCTCGGTATCATTGACGGGCAAGGCAATGCACGTCGTCTCATTATATGCGGCGGCGAAGGCCTCACAGAGGTCGGTGGTAAACGTGGCAATGCCGCACTGGCGCGGCAGATAATTGCCGACAAAAGCGATACGTTTAATCGCGCTGCTGGGCGCACCGTTGAGAATGGGGTTTGTCCCCTTATCATCATCCGTCACTTCTCGCTCCTGGTAAAGCTGTTGCACTCGATGGCCCGTTAATTCATGTAGACGGTGACCGCGATTCGATCGCTGGGATACCTCCGGTTGCACAGGTAATAACCATCTCCGGAATAGTCAATATACACATCGTCATTTTCATACCAATCGTTTGACCAGTATTCCGGCCACGGGTCAACCACGCCAAACCAGAAACCGCCGTACAGAAAGCGGGGATGCCCGCCATACGTTTCCATAGATAGGCTGTAGATGCGGAACCCATGGTCACGCCCGAAAAATCCGCGAAAATGATCATCGGGAATACGATAACCGTCGTACCCGCCGCGTTGCTGCCACGTACGATGCTCGGTTTGCCAGCTTCCGGCGCGATGCTGCTGCCAAACGTTCCGTTGTTCGCTTTGCTGGACAACCTGAACTTTTTCTGAAGGCTGGGCAGCCTGTTGTTGTTGCTTTTTGAGACCAGCGCCTTGCTGCGGCTGCTTCACTTCCTGGGCCTTGGGTTGTTGTTGGGGCTGCGGCTTTTGCGGGCTTGCGGCCTGCTCTGGGGGTTGCCGGTCCGCTGCTTGCTTTTTGACACCGGCGGTTTGCTGTTGTTGCTGACCGCCGGCTTTCTTCTTCTTTTTCTTCTTACTCTTGGTTTGCTGTTTTTGCTGAACCTGCTGTACCTTGGTTTGCTCCTGCTGTTGCTGCTGGCCCTTTTCTTGTGGCTGTTGTTGCTGGTCCTGCTGCCCCTTTTCTTGTCTCTGTTGTTGTTCTTGCCCCTGTTGTTGCTGTTCCTGCTTGCCTTTTTCTTGCTGCTGCTCTTGATCGGGCCTGGCCTGTTGCTCCTGTTTCGGGGGCTCAGCATCTTGTCCGCGTTTCTCCTGCTGCGAAAAAGTGGGAGCAATCGTCCCGGCAATGAGGAATAAAATTCCGGCGCTGAGCGCCAAAATGTTGGTTTCGGGATTGGGCCTTTTCATGCTGTTGTCTCCTTTTTTTGCCGATTACGATAGTCATGAATGTGCAGCCGCAAATTCTCTGTGCGTTTATTCAAGATCCTCAGGGCTATTCTATTTGCGGCCGGTGACAAACCATACAATGACAAGGATTATTCCAACGACCAGTAAAGCATGAATACCACCGCCCAAAGTAAAAGACGTTATCAAACCTAACAGCCACAACACAAAGAGAACGATACCGGCAATCAAAAGCAGGTTAACCATATCTTCATCCCCTTTTCAGCCCAAGGTCCAAGCAGGTGTTTCACTCGCCAACAAGAGTTTCCTTAGTCGCTCAGATGATTCAGAAGAATAAGATCTGCCATCAGCTAGAACTTGAATGAGATTCCGGCATTCCCAATGAAGTATTGGAACACCACGTTGCCGTTAAAGACGACATTGTACAAAGGAAATATGTCGATTGTCAAAAAACGTGCCGCGCCAATGGAAATTCCCGGGCCGATCTGAAAACCCCATCTGCCGATCCATTCGCCGTTATCAATCTTAACGGTACTGAGCGCCCCCGATACGAGGCCGGTCACGTTCGATTCTGCCTGTATTGCATATATCCCGGTACCGATCTGGCCGAAAAAATTGATCGGGCTCGACTTGAAAGCGGTGGTCAACCGCGCAGAGGGAAGGACCTCGATGATGCTCGTAGAACCCGAAACGTCGGAGTTCAGAAGGGCGCCCTCGTCTTGGGTGAACTTGGCCTTATTCGGAGTCCATCGATCGTAACCCACACGCAGGCCTAATCCCAATCTGTCAACCGGCCATAGAAAAATGTTTGTTCCGAAATCAAAACCGGTGTTCCAATGAGACACTTCGACACCAACCGGCTGCGAAACACCGCCGTCGATGTCGATCGTGAGACCTTGCGCAAGCACAGAGCTGAAAAATCCAATGATCAGTACCTGAACAATCAGGCAAGCCGGCGGAACTTTGCGTGTCATGGCAACCTCCATTGTTCTAGTCGCGGCCAAAGTTTGAAGCACGCTTCTTCACCTTCCAATGCGCATGTGCGGCACGGAGCCCAATACACCAAACACTCCCAACAACCAGAGTAGAACAATGATGACAACAACGACATTGAGAATCGTCTTTATCTTCCTATCCATTGGTATATAGCTATTAATAAGCCACAACCCGACTCCGGCAACAACCAACGTGATGATTAATTGCATAACTGGCATGATTCAGTACCTCCTGTTACAGGGTTAAAAATTCCATCACTTCTTTGAGCTGATGATACTTTGGTGCGTCAGCTCCCGTATTACAAGGACGGCAATTCCGCGCTGAATATCGGTTACCGAATCGGGATCCGGCGTCTTACTTGTTGCGTTCCAGATCAAACGGCCGCCGTTTCCAGTTGATGTGACATCTATTGAAGAAAAGGCAACTTTTTGAGTGTCAATGTACCCCGGATGTTTGACTGCGTTGTAGGTGTTCCAATATCTTTGCCAGTAGGGACCGTAATAGGCCCCTTCCGGCTCCATGGATACGTATCCCTTCACATAATGCGCGCTGGACTCTGTAGGAAGTTTGAGAATGACCATGATACCGTCGAAGCCGTTCGATTGCACCGTCTCGATAAGCTGATTAGTGTCAGGTGGCTCGGAAGGGAACAGTGTGGAGGACGATATGGCCGCCACGCCATGCTTTTCAAGTTCGCCGGCGAATGCCTCTTCCCAGACACGCCGTCTTATTGCATCTTTTCTAATCGCAATAATCAGCATTTTGCTGAGCGGTGGGGCTTTGAAAGAAGAATCATGCCATTGTGCGACAAGGCTACTGGACGATGCGCAACTGCACAGCAGGCTCATTGCACAAGCAAGCGCCGACACAGCGACTGCTTTAAGCAACGGATTCGTGATGAAATACTTTCGGGGGAAATACGCGAGCATACTGCTATTCCTCATTTTGCGTGGCTTAATGCGCGTTGAAAGAGATCGGTCGCCTTTTCAAGCGTCTTCCTTGTGTCCGTCAATACCTCGTCAACGCCTTTTCCCAGGTTTTCTCCAAGGCCGCTATCGGCCCATTCCTCTAACGCAACCGCGGTTTTCTCAAGTTTATCCGCAGCGGCTTTGATCGATATATCGATGGCATGGCCGGTTTTTTCCGCACATCCCACACGCCAATGACGAACAATCTTCCACGCAGCGAAACCGATGAGAATGACGGTTGCCGTGTGATAAAAATCAATGATAAAGCATCGGATTTTGGTCATACTACCCTCGTTGAAAAAGATGTGCCGACAGCATCATTGCTTCCGGCTCTTCATGTGTTCAAAAACGGTCTGGACATGGGCGGTCGCCTTATCGAGCGCGGCCATCGATTCCTTTAACTTTTCATCAATGCCCTTTCCAACTTTTTCATACATACTCATGTGATGCCGATGCCGCGCAGCCTTGACGATAAGGAGCAAGCCGGCAGCCCCTATGACACCCGCTCCGGACATCACGAGACATTTCCGCATTGTGTCCATGGTTTCCTCGTTTTCTACGTGATGAATAAACCCGATTGTTTCTCTCGTGCCTGTTAAAAAGCGACTGAAGATAATAATGCGCAATAACCATACCAGGCACACGGTATTAAAGATGGCATGGATCACAAGTGCATCTTCCCCACATGACCCGATACAGTCTTGAATTGCAACAGAAAACGGCATCATCCTCATGCCGCGCACTGCGATTCCTTTGAGCGCTCGATCATAGAGGCGAGCCGATCGTAAGCGTTTGACCAAGGCATGGCACATTGTGAAGAATCCGGGTTATATTGATAGCGTTACCCAGAACTCGGAGGAACAACAATGGATACCAAGACATGGAAGCACCATCTTGAAGCCCAGC
>Ga0181527_1001766_pt1 | contig 21589 bp, 16 predicted proteins | sample PEATcosm2014_Bin_30_FD_119762 | JGI IMG/M metagenome (GOLD analysis project Ga0181527, IMG submission 119762) | Peatland microbial communities from MTU Mesocosm Facility, Houghton, MI, USA - PEATcosm2014_Bin06_60_metaG | ecosystem: Environmental > Terrestrial > Soil > Wetlands > Peat | place...
GCCGGTTTCCACACGAGGAGGCTGTCTGCCGTGTTGTTGAGAAGCAGAGACGTTTTGCCAACAATCCGGGCCGTAAACGCAAATGGAGGCATCCCGGTGCCTTGCGCCACGGTGAGCACGGTGTGCAGCGTGTCCCTGCCGCCCACCAGAAACTGAGGGAAATCCTCCGGCCGCGTCCCAAACAAAACGGGCCTGGGCAAAGGCTTTCCGGGCAGGGAAACATACAGGGTGTACGAAACGAATACCGGCTGATAGCCGTCCCAGATGCGTATGGTTATTTTTTGCGAGCCCGTGTCGGCCACCCCCGGCGTCCACGTAATCATCCCGTTTTGATTCACAAGTAAATTCGACGGCCCCTGAGTTTTCTGGTACTGAAGCGTGTCGTTGTCCGGATCAATGGCCCTGATCGTGTCGCTGTACGGGACGGTGGCCTGGATAAACGCCGAGCTGGGCGACCGCAGAACAACGGGCAGGCTGTTCCGGAACACGACGGCTGTCTGGCGCACGGCATTTTTCTTCTTGTCAACGGCTGTCACGACGATTTCGTTGCCCGACGGTACGTGGGCGAGGGGAACCGTGTCGTAGTACCAGAACCCGTTTGGGGGGATAGGCTTGCCGTCGATGTACAGGGTATCGATGCCGGTCCCGTCGTCGATGGCCTCCACCGCGACATCACCAAAGGCCTGATCGGTGTATAGGCCTTGCGCAGGCTGGCCGTTGACGAGGAAGTTCAGGATGCGGGGCGGCAGGGTGTCCACGGCGTTCGGCGCGCAAAACAGGAGAAGGTTCTTTTTGTCCACAACAGCGCCGGTCTGGTTGTCGGTGGCAATGATCTGGACCGGATTTTCGCCCTGCGCAAGGGATACGGGCCATTCCCACGACAGTGAGCTGCCCGTAATCTGCCTGACCACCGGGTTCACGGTGTTGTTGACGGAAAGATACAGCGAGAGACTGAGCGAATCCAGGGAATTATTGATGATGGTGCCCGATACCAGGTACGCCGTGGCGTTTACCATGACGGTGTCCGCAGGGGGAGTGATAACCTGAATGGACGCTCTCTTGCTTTGCGGGAGTGTCGTGGAGAATTCGAGCCAAAAGGTTGTGTGGGCTATGTTTCCGTACTGGAAATTGTCGAGCGCATAGACGTTCAGGCTCAGCGGGTTTGCCGACGTGTGCGCGTACACCTTGTCGAACAGCTTGTAATAGACGCTGCCGCTTCTTCCGTCGAACGACGCGCCATTTACCGATGCGGAATCTATGCCGATACCGAGGTCGTCGGTGATGCGCACCCGGAAGGTAAGGATGGAGTCACTGCTGAAGATCGTGTCGTTGATCATCGTTTCCGTGTTGACGCAGGTGATGACGGGCTTCACCGTGTCTCGCAGGAAAAACCCGAAACTGTCCGGCGGCGACACATGCTTTCCGTCCCACACCCACAGGCTTCCCTTTCCAGAAAAGAACGCGGAGGATGCAGCTACCTTGGTACTGCATACCGGCGATACGTTGGGGACACCGGCGCCAAACGCCCAGAAGTAGGTGACGTCGCGGTCCCTCACGGGCGGGCTGCGCAGCATCACCGAATCGCGCTCGAACGCGACAACGCTGTCCTGGTGCAGGGGCGAAACAAGGTACACGTGCAGGCTCTCCGCTACGGCCGAGCCGTTGGTCTTGTATACGGTGGTGACCACGCTCTGCCAGCCCGTATCGTAGAACGACACGAAGAAGGAGAACGGCTCCTGGGAAAACTCCCGGTTCACCACGGTCGTCTCGGCGCTCGGCCACAGCCTGTTGGAGGTTGCTGAAACGGAAAACCGTTCCACAAGCTCCTTGACCGTCACGATGACCTGCAGGCTCTCGGTTTCGAAAATCTGCAGGGTGTCGCGGTTGCGAATGCTCTGGTGGACTACGTACAGGCCCGCATTGGCAAAGTCGGTAAAGGGGTTGTATTCGCGGGAACAGAATACGAATGCCGTTGAGAGCGAAAGAAGGATGAAGAGGTGTTGTGTGACTTTTTTCATTAGTGACGGCATTTCACGTGGTATGATTTTTTGTCATTCCGGCGCATGGTTTGTTTTCATTCCTGTTCACACGGCACCAAACCCGTGCGTACAATTTTTAGCGCATGGACATGAAATTTAGCGTTGTTGCTCATCTTCCCTCTCGGCGATAATTTTCTTAGCCTCTCTCAAGTCAATTTTTGCATGGTGCCCATGTTTTTCCAATAAATGCAATAGATTTGATCCGTTCAATAGAGTAAGCGGTTTGCCTTTGGCAAATTCGCATGCATCTGGCCCATAGCTGGCAGTTGAAACCAAAATTCCTTTGGTAGCACCCTCATTCATAACGGTGCCATATAGGTCACGCACGGCAGAGACGCCAACCGTGTTTGTATATCTTTTTGCCTGGATAACAATTTTGCCACCTCGAATTGGATCGGGATCAAATGCGACTGCATCAACACCGCCATCACGGCTTGCCTGCGTTACCTTAACTTCGCCTCCCGTCGCTTTGAATTCCTTTTCAAAAACTTCCCGAATTAGGTGTTCAAAATCCTCCCAGTCCATGGCTGCTAGGTTTGTAGAAGTATCAAGGCCATCTGCAACCGCATAGCCCTCGATAAATCTTTTGTCTTTCCTATTCATTTGCAAGATTGGCTGAATTGGTGTGAGACTACTCAGCCTACTACCTGAAACGCCTTTGAGATTCCTGAAGCACGTTCTTGGATCAACATTCCGCAGATCAATCTGACAGAATTCCTCTTTTTTGACTTGAAGACTGAGGATGCAATTGTTTTCCTCCTTGCCCGTTGCCTTATTTATTGCTTTGACCCAACCATTAAAGGAAATAGCATCAAGTGCGGTTGCTTTGTCGGCTTCAAAAAGTTCATGAATTGTTCGAAGGGCAATACTAAACATAGATTCATCAAACATTCTGCTTTGTTGCGATTCTGAAATGAAGGCTTCCTTCAATTCGTTCTTGGAAGCGATGTATTTAACTTCCTTTACCTTTGGCATTAATTCAAGATTTGGAAGTTGATACTCAACAATAATAATTCGGTTGTCGGGGTTGTATTCTAGCTCAAAATCCTTTGGGAAACCATCCGGATAGTGAGAATTATTGAGTACCATCTCGCAAAATTCCGTAATCAAATCGGGTTTTTTGCCTAGGTAATCTTTATGCATCTGGTCTATTTTTGCATTATGGTCAGCCTGCTTCAAGAGGAATCCCGCTTTCCTAGCTTCCCACTCTGACACATCGGATTTCCAAGTTGCCATGTCAACATCGTATTGGCTATCAATCTGTTTATTTGCTTTCTCAGTTGCCATCTTTTCATCTTCCCACATGGAAATTGCATCTCTAAAAAGGTGTTCGTGTAAAGCGATTTTCTTATTTCTTAAAAAAGTTATTAGCTTATCGAAAAAACTGAATTTCGGAACAAATGGATCATCGGACTTTCTTGGCATTGAAGAACACGATTTATAGTTTGATTTTATAGGTTTATCGGGAACCTTATCTGGGAAAGGTTCTATTGATTTCAAAGTCTCCCATGAAACGCTATTATCAATTGATAACGAATTAATAAGCAAATTGGTAATATCTTTTAATGCCTGCTCCGCTTCTTTTGTCTGGCGTTCTGCTTCTTCAAAATTGGCTTCTTTGTCCTCGTTTCGTTTCCTCTTTGCTTCGAGCAAGTTCCATTTCTCAGACCATTTTTCCATTTGCAAGTTGGCCTTATTTTGAAGCACATAAGTGTCTGGTGCTGAAATAAGTTTGTGTTCGTTAAGACCAGTATGGAAAATCTCCAGTGTGCACCTTAAAACGCGAGTGCCAGCAGCATTATAATGAGCTTTTGCCTCCCCAGTCTTTACCAGATTGCTCATTTGAACCCATCCTTTTTAGGAATATGCACTTGAAGAATTCGAGTCTTCAATTTTGCTACTGCGCGGGTGCCCCGTGTGCCCCACGAGGCCCTTCCACCTCATGCATTCAATTCTTTAATCCTGACGCGTCGAATACCAATTTTATGTGGCATGCCTGTAACAAATATGTTATATTGAATCATGGAATGGAAAATCGAATATTATAGCGACAAGGTAGCCAAAACCATTCTTAAAATGCCGGCCGGGCTTCTGGCTCGATATATCCATGTTTCCGATATGATGCTGAATTTCGGACCTAATTTGGGAATGCCCCACACCCGCGCAATGGGTGAAAAGCTTTTTGAAATTAGACTTAAAAGTAAAGAAGGAATCAGCAGGGTATTTTACTGCACCAAAGTTGGGCAAAGAATAATAATGCTTCACATGTTTATCAAAAAGAGTGAAAAAACGCCGGAAAAAGAGTTGCGGATTGCACGAGAAAGACTTCAGGAGGTAATGAGAAATGAACCATAACGAACTACGTGAAAAAGCATTAAGGAAACCGCGGGTTGCACGGGAATACAAAAATATGGAGCCGGAGTTCAAGCTTCTCAAGCGCATGCTGTGGGCGCGCAGGCATGCCGGACTGAGCCAATCTGATGTTGCAAGGCGCATGGGGACCAAACCACCCGCAATTGTTCGTCTTGAACAAAGTCTTAGCACTGGAGCTCATTCTCCTTCGGTTTTAACGCTTAGCAAGTATGCAGAAGCCGTAAATTGTCGGCTCGATATTAAACTTGTTGCCTCAAAATGATCTTCATCCATAGCCCCACTCAAAACTTCAACGACCAGCAAATCCCCACCGCGCCCACGCCCGCAACCGCGCAGCTTGTTATGAAATCCGCAAAGTCATTGTTTTTCTTGTTCCTCGCCGCCTCCCAGGCCGCGCTCGTGCCCTGCGCGAGGTTGTCGGGGCTCGTGCTGGACAAAGCGGAAAACGCGTGCTGCGACGAGGCATACTGCGTGCCCGTGACAACGGCGACAAAAAACCCGATGGCGGCCATGGCCGCGCCGCTGTACCGCAGCGTGTTCCGCGTTGGCGCAAGCGGGTCCTTGAGTTCGGTGATGGGCGGGCTCGCGGCGGCCGCATCCCTGAGCGTGAGCGAGTACACGAACGGTTCTTCGGTCACCTGATACTGCGCGCCCTGGACGGTGAGATTGGCCCGGCCGTTGTGCAGAAAAATGCAGGGCGACAATTGAAAATATTTGGTAAGGGAGTTGATGCCGTCCACCGAGTACATCACCGCGCAGTAGGAAAGCTGCGTGCCGATTGCGTCCTCGTGAATGTAAATGCCGTTCCAGTCGTACGGCGCCGGGTCTACGGCGCTCTGCTTGTGGTACTCCTTGTCGTGCTCCGAAGTAAACACGATCGGGTTGTTCTTGATCCCCTTGGCGACAAGGGTCCCCTGCACGTGCAGGCCGGTAAAGTTTTTGAAGCACAGCACGGTGCCTGCGGCGATCTCCACGGTTTTTCCCTGAGGCACGTAAATGTCGCCGGCCACAAAATACGGATGGTTACCGGGCGCGAGCCTGGCCGGCAGATCGCCCGCAATCGTGTCGAACGCGACGCTGTCCGTGCCGCTGTGCGATACGGGCGCGGTTTGCCCGCAGGCGGCGAAAGCCGCAAGAAAGGGAAGTAAGAGAATTGCTTGTTTCACGATTATCCTGCTTGTTTTCGGCTGCCGGGCGCAATGCCCGCCTCACCTGACGGCCACGTGAGCGCTGATCCTTCGAATCTCGGCATCGGCCTTTACAAAGTATTTGTGTTCGGGCGACGTTTTGAACAGGGATTTCACGTCGAACCACGCCTCCATGGCTTCTTTCCGGGTGTCTGCGTTCGGTCTCGCATCGTACAAGGCGCTTGCGCACAGCGCCTTGGAATACAGGAGCAGCTCACGGAACGCGCGGGGATCCACAAACTGGGCCGGCGACACCGACGCCTGCTTGACAAAATCGTATGCGGCCGTGAAGGCCTTTTCCGTGTAACACCATCGCGCTTTTTCGAGAAGCAGCTCGCCGTCATTGAAGTTGTTTGCCTCGAGAAAGTCCCTGACGCCATGGCTGTCGCCGGCGCCCTTGAGCGCGCGGAGCTTGTACAAGAGCGCCTTTCTTGAATCCGCCAGACCGGCCGGCAGCATATTGTACAGGACGATGCCGTTTGCAAAATGGCCGGCCTCCACCTCGGACGAAAACACCGTCATCACATCGGAGGTGCGCAGCTGCCGCCTGAGTTTTTCGCTCAGCCGGCTTTCGGCAACGCCCGCTGTGCCGGAACCGGCGGATGTCTCTCCCATTTCCGCTTGAGGGGCCGGTCGCGCGTTCCTGCCCGTCAACCGTTTGGGGCCCGGGCCGTGTCTTTGCGGGGCATAGGATTCGTTCATCGCGGGTTTTTGAGGAGCCTTTTCGAGGGAAACCGGCTTGCCGTGCGCCGCATCCCCGCCGCTGTCCGCTGCAGAAACAATGTCTTCCGCATGCGCCGGCCGTTGCAGGGCAAGGATGGAATCCACGAGATTTCCCAGATCCTGGGTGTTGCCGGGGCGGGCCGTGCTTCGCCTCGCAAACAAGAGGCCCGACAAGTTGATTTGTGCGATAAGTTGGCGGGCCAGCGCCGGCTTTTGCACCCACAATCCGACAAGCGTTGCGGTGGCGATGAGGGCAATGGCGGTGCAGGTCCAGATGAGCGCCGGAAGCACCGGGCTGCGCGTGCGCACCCGCACGATCCGTTTTTCACCGCCCCTGCTTGCGAGGAACGACTCGAGCACCTGTTCCGGCGCCTTGAGGGTGAGCGTCTTGTGGGTCCGGCAAATGGCCCTGAGAAATTCGAGCGAATTCTGGACGCGCCTCTCCTTGTCGTACCGGATGCAATGGTGGATGAGGCCGGCAAGGGAGGCAGGGACCCTGGTCGAAAATTTCGTAAGGGGAACGTAATTGTTGTCAAGTTTGTCGGTGACCAGCTTGCCCAGCTTCTCCTCGGGAAACGCGCGAATCCCCGTAACCATTTCGTACAGGACCGTTCCCAGGGAATAGAGATCGGCGCGCACGTCAACTTCTTTTCCGTCAAGCTGTTCCGGGGCAAGATATTGCATGGTGCCCATGACCATGCCTTCAAGCGTGTGGATGCTGGCGGTCATGGGCTTGGCGATGCCGAAATCCATCAGTTTCGCCACGCCGTCTTTTGCCACCATGATGTTGCCGGGTTTCAGGTCGCGGTGGATAACGCCCTGGTACCGCTTGCCGTACAAAACGTAATTCTGGTTGTGCGCATAGTTGAGGGCGCGGCCGACCATAATGCCGATTGACGTGCACACCTCCGGAGGCAGGCCGCCGGATTCCTCGATCAGCTTTTCGAGCGTGACTCCGTCGATGAGCTCCATTTCGATATACGGCAGATTGTCCCAGGTGCCTACCGTGTAAATTTCAACGATATTGGGATGGTGCAGTTTGGCAGTGATCTTCATCTCGGTGTGGAACCGGTCTTCGGATTCCAGGGTGTGGTCGGGCTTGAGAAGCTTCACCGCGCGCTTCACTTCGAGTTCGGGGTTCCATATTTCGTAAACAATCGCCATGCCGCCCGCGCTGATAAGCGAGGAGATGGTGCCGGACCCGAGTTTTACAGGCTTCCTGCCGTCGGGAAGCGATAATGTGCCGGGCAGCTGGACCGTCTTGGTGTCCTGGGGACGCAGTATGAGCTTCTCTTTGGGCATGTCTTTAGTTATTGAAGGAACCCCGCAGCACCACGACTACCCCTGCATACAACGCTACAGGAGTAGCCGCGCAAGCGAACCTGCGAGGAATCTTCCCTCCTATGGAAAGGAAACGTACTTATAGACGCCCGCTAATCCCGAAGCCAGCTTCGAGAAGCGCTCGCTGCGGGAGTCAAAATGAAAACAAAAACAGCAATTTCCAGGTTCCCCGAAACCGCTGTCGTCCATTTTATATTGTACAATCGTGAGTGTTGATTGGGAAGATCGAAAAGTAGGCATAGCCTTTGCGGTATATTCATCACCAAAGCAATCCTCATCCGGAGGCGTTATTTCGAACTACATGCGATATTCAACGCCGAATATTTATATTTAAGACCGAGCAGTTCCACACATTCAACAGGAGGATCTGTCCATGAAGAAACGATGGTTGCCGTGTTGGGCAGCGCTCACTGCGTGCTTCGCCTTTTCAACCGCAGTTGCGGCATCAGACTGGGCCACGAGCGAGGGAAGCTGCTACGCCAAGCATGACATGTATCTTGACGTCGGAATACCGTTACCCATGTATCCGGCCGGAGTGCACGCGGCCTTCGACTATGCGTTCACCGACGCGATTTCCGGCGGCGGCGGAATGGGTTTTCGATATTATTATGGCGCCGAATCGTACTTCACCTTTCTTGCAAGGGCGGCGTTTCACCCGTTCAATTTGACGGTCTGGCACGACAAGGTCAAGGTCCGCGACAAACTTGATATCTACGGAGGTCTCACCACGTGGATCGGACCGTCGCTCAACGGGTATGACCCGGATTGGGGGGTCCGTGAGTACATCGGCATGCGTTGGCATTTTGCGCCGAAATTCTGCCTGTTCGTGGAAGACTGCGGCGGGTTCGGATATGTTGACGGAGGGATAACGTTCAAGTTTTGACAGGTGCGAAATCGGATGCGGTCTATCACAGAGGCGCCTGCGCGGGCAGGCGCCTCTGTGCGTTTCACCGCTGTGCCGACTGCGCGTCCGCTCAAAGTATTTTGTACACAATCGGTGAAGGCCGGGCCGGGTACCGCGGTCATACCAAAAAGACTCTGGGTCAAGAAATGACACGAGTGCAATCGGACATCCGGGAAAGCACAAGCGCAAGCGGCGCTCCGGCCGTTTCGGTGATTGTTGCCGTCTGCAACCGGGCCGACTTTCTCGAAAAGGTCTTTCTCTCGCTCATCAACCAGACGCTCTCGGATTTCGAAGTCATCATCGCCGACGACGGGTCCGGACCCGAAATTGCGGAATGCGTCGGGCGGTATTCGCCCCGTTTTGCCCGGCCGATCCGGCATGTGTGGCAGCAGCACAACGGGTTCCGGAAGACGGTGATCGTAAACAACGCGGTGCGCGAGGCGTCTGCCGGCTATCTTCTGTTCATCGACGGCGACTGCATCCTTCATAGAAGGTTCGTCGAAAGCCATTATCGACACCGGAAGCCCCGCGCCGTGCTCGGCGGCAGAAGGGTGATGCTCGACGAACCCATAACGTCAAGATTGACAAAAGATGATATCGCCTCCGGCCGTCTGGAAAGGCCCTGGTTCTGGTGGAACCACTGCGCGCGAGGCGACCGCAAACACGGCGTGTATGTGCCGTTTCTGTTTACGGTGTCCAACCTGCGAAAAAAGGGATATTCGATGTTCGGCAGCAATTTTTCGCTGTTCAAAGAAGATTTCTGCTCTGTCAATGGCTATGACGAAACCATCATCGGCAGGGGCATGGAAGATGAGAATCTGCGGGAACGCCTCAAGCTGAGCGGCGTGAGCATCAGGTCCGTCACCAGGGAGGCCATCCAATACCACCTGTTTCACACGTCGGCCCCGGTCCCTCATTCGAAGGAATCCGTGGCCGCCTGGTGTTTTCCTAAACAGGCGTGGGCTGCCAGGGGGATCGCCACTGGGCGGTGAGGCGCGGAAGACGCACGAAGCATTCCGGCCAGCAGGAACAGCGGGGAGCAGGCGCGCGCTCCGGTTTCCCGTCGCACGCACGCTAGGAAAGAAACGATGGACAAAGGCCTTTTCTTAACGCGGTTGACGACGCTTCACGAGCGCGTGGCCGCCGCCTGCAGCCGCAGCAACAGAAACCCCTCCGACGTCCGCATTGTCGTGGTGACCAAGACGCATCCGATTGAAACCGTGCAGACGGTGGTCGATTGCGGCATACGCGACATAGGAGAAAACCGGGTACAGGAACTGGAAGCAAAGGTTGGGGGACTTTCCGGCGCTTTCGAGATGCACCTTATCGGGCATCTCCAGACCAACAAAGTGGGCAAAGTGGTTCCGCTGGTTGCGTGGGTGCAATCGGTTGACAGCATACGGCTTGCCGACAGCATCGATCGCGCCGCGCTCTCCTGCCGAAGGAGAATCAAGGTGCTTGTCCAGGTGAAAACATCGAACGAAGAGACAAAGTCGGGGTGCGCTCCCCGGGAATGCGTCGCCCTCGCCGGGCATATCGCACAAAGCAAGTGCCTGGAATTCTGCGGGCTCATGACCATCGGCCCGCTCGCGGCGTCCGAAACCGAGACACGGAAGGCATTTGCCCACGTGCGCTCGCTTTCCGAGCAGTGCAAAAGCCTGTGCGCGCGCCCGGAGCTTTCCATGGGCATGAGTTCCGATTTCGAATGGGCAATTGAGGAAGGATCCACCATGATACGGGTGGGAACGCTGCTTTTGGGTGAACGGGAATCTAGATAATTAAATGCACGTGGTGGCTGTGCAGGAAATATGAATAATAAAATGCTTTTGGATAGCTGTGCCGGGTGACCCCATAGCTTGAGTAAATGGGTCAAGACTTGGGCGCCCCGCCGGGTACGGCGGCAGCCCTCCTTTCAGGCTCGGCCGGTTGGCCTCGGTGCCGGACCGCCCTGGTCGCCTGCGGCGCGGGTCGGCCGGCACTGCGCTTTGGCGCACCTTCCAGTCCGGCTTGGCGCTTGGCAGAAGGCAATATCCACAATTGTCAAGATAGATCGATTTGTACGGTTGAAGAGTTGACGGGTCATTAATCGGGTGCTGCTACGGTGCGCGCAACTGAAGGTTCGGGCTTGCCAAGGGTACATCCACGCTGCACCGGCTCAGCAAACCATACTATTATTTTAATATTGCCACACACACTCAGCAATCCAAAATCGTATTCTTAATCCCGACAACCTTTACAAGTTCACGATATATTTTATCACCGTATCGAGCGGGCGCAGGAGGTTGCTTGTAAGGCGGCATTGATCATAGTGCGGTGTAAGAAAAAAAGAACTTTAAAATTCAGGCTAGGAGATTCGTATGCGCATCACTCCTCTTGACATCAGGAAGCAGCCGTTCCGCAAGAAACTGTGGGGGTTCGACCCTGACGAGGTGAACAGCTTCCTCGAAATGGTGGCAAGCGAATTCGAGTCAACCATCAAGCAGGATAACGACCTGCAGACCCAAGTGAAGAACCTGGATCAGCGGCTTGACCATTATGTCAAGATTGAGAAGATCCTGGGCGACACCCTGCTCACGGCCCAGAAGGCCACCGACGAGGCGCGGATGAATGCGCAGAAAGAGGCGGAGCTCATCCTGAAAGACGCGCAGGTGCGGGCGGGCCGCTACGAAGACGATTCGCGCCGCCGGGTTCGCGAGCTCGAAAGCGAGATCATTTCACTCAAGAACCAGCGTGACAGTTTTCTGGCGCGGTTCCGCGCCATGTTGAAGACCCAACTCGAGCTGCTCGGCGTCATAAGCGACGATTTGCGGGGCACCTCGCGGCCGGAAGCAAAATCCGGTGTCGAAACCATGGATGAAGAAACTATGGAAGAGGTTCCACCTCAGCCCAACATCACTTCGGGAATGGATTTGTAACGCATGCCGGGGTCCTGCCTCGTTGAGATTCGCCTCAAGCCGAACTCGCGGCAGGAAAAAGTGGAGATGGATGATAACGGCGCCCTGCGTGTTTGGGTGAACGCTCCGCCGGTTGAGGGCAGGGCAAACGCAGCGCTGCTGGAACTTCTTTCCGAAACTCTCCATATTCCAAAATCTTATTTATCAATTAAGAGAGGCCTTGGTTCGAAAAACAAGGTTGTCGAAGTTATTGGATTGACAAAGGAAGATATCTTCGGTACGATCTCCAGCCGCACTCGATAACACGAGCCATCCCGCCCCCGTGGCTGCGCATCTCCGCTTCGTAGGTTGCCTGGCAGCAAGCCCGCGCAAGGTCCCCGGGGAAACCACAGGCAGAACTCCGTCGAATTCCCCCTCCCATGGATTATTTTAAGAAGCTAAACCGTTCAACCGGCGCATTCGCAACCGGCGAACATAAATCAGGAGGATTCTTGCATGTCCAAGACAACCTACGACATGATCGTCGAGGCAAGAACGTTCATCGAAAAGAAGACCAGGATCAAACCCGAAGTCGGCATTATTCTGGGAACGGGCCTTGGCAGGCTGGTGGATTCCATTCAGACGGACGTGGTTATTCCCTACGAAACCATACCGTATTTCTCTGTGTCAACCGTTGAGACGCATGCGGGAAAGCTCATTCTTGGCACGCTGGCAGGCAAGGCTGTGATGGCCATGCAGGGGCGTTTTCACTTCTACGAGGGATATACGATGCATCAGATCGTGTTTCCCGTACGCGTCATGAAGTTCATGAGCGTGCGCGCGCTCGTGGTGTCGAACGCGGCAGGCGGCATCAACCCGCTGTTTCCGCCCGGAACCATCATGGCGATTACCGACCACATCAACCTGCTTGGCTCAAATCCACTTATCGGGCCGAACGACAACCGCATCGGGCCGCAGTATCCCGACATGTCGGAGCCGTATTCGCGCGAGCTCATCGAGTTGTGCCGTACGGTCGCGCTCGATAATAAGATCCCGGTCTCTTTCGGTGTGTACGCCGCTATGCCCGGTCCATGCCTGGAGACGCGCGCCGAGTACCGCATGCTCAAGACCCTGGGCGCCGATGCCGTCGGCATGAGCACGGTGCCCGAAGTGATCGCGGCCGTGCATTGTTCCCTGCGGGTTCTGGGGTTGTCCGTTATCACGGATTCGTGCCTGCCCGACGCCCTCGAACCTGTTGACATAAAGAAAATTATCGCAAATGCCAATGCGGCCGAGCCCAAGCTCGTGTCCCTTATCGACAAGGTACTGCGGGCGTTATGAAGCAGCCCTTGTTTAGCCCCGTTAATGCGAAGATCAGCTTCCCCGCGGTCGAAGACGAAGTACTTTCCTTTTGGAACGCCGGCACGGCGTTTGCAAAAAGCCTTGAATTGACAAAAGGTAAGGCGGCGTTTGTGTTCTTCGACGGACCGCCCTTTGCAACAGGCCTGCCGCATTACGGCCATCTGCTTGCCGGAACCCTCAAAGACATCGTGCCCCGGTACTGGACCATGCGCGGCCGCTACGTCGAGCGGCGGTTCGGCTGGGACTGCCACGGCCTGCCGGTTGAGAACGAGGTCGAAAAGGCTCATGGCATAAGTAAGCACGGCATCGAGGACGTGTGGGGCATCGACCTGTTCAACGAGATGTGCCGTTCCATAGTCCTCCGCTACACCTCGGAGTGGCGCAGCGTTGTGGAGCGCATGGGCAGGTGGGTCGATTTCGACAACCAGTACCGTACGATGGATCCGCCCTATATGGAGAGCATCTGGTGGGTGTTTTCCGAGATATGGAAAAAAGGGCTCATCTACCAGGGGTTTCGCGTGCAGCCGTATTGCCCTCGCTGCGCCACACCGCTGTCGAACTTCGAGATGAACGAAGGATACAAAGATGTTCAAAGCCCCTCCATAACGGTTCAATTTCCTCTTGTGAACGATCCGTCCACAAAGCTGCTCGTGTGGACCACCACGCCGTGGACCCTGCCGTCCAACGTGGCCTGCGCCGTGGGGCCGGACATCAAATATCTCAAGGTCAAGGACGGCGATTCCAGATATATCGTCGCCAAAGACCGGATCGCGGCGTACTACAAAGACCCGTCGCAGTACAGCGTGGAGAAGGAGCTTTCCGGCACAGACCTCGAAGGCCTTCGCTACGCGCCGTTGTTCGACTACTTTGCCGGGGTGTCGGACAAATTCTTTACCGTCACGTGCGCCGATTTTGTGTCAACCGAAGACGGAACCGGCATCGTGCACATCGCGCCCGCGTTCGGCGAAGACGACTTCGGCGTGGGGAAGGCGCTCGGGCTTCCCATCGTGTGCCCTGTTGACGAAGAGGGAAAGTTCACCGCGGAGGTCCCCGAGTACGCGGGCAGGCTCGTGTTCGACGCGGACGGCGACATCGTGAAGCGCATCAAGGCGATGGGACGGCTCGTTCACCGGTCCACGCTCGAGCACCGGTACCCGCATTGCTACCGCTGCGATTCGGCGCTCATTTACAAGGCCATAACCACCTGGTTCATGAAAATAGAGCCGCTCAAGGCAAACATGCTCGAAAACAACCGGGCGATCCACTGGGTGCCGTCGCATTTGCAAAACGGACGGTTCGGCAAAGGAATAGAAAGCGCGCCGGACTGGAACATCTCGCGCAACCGGTACTGGGGAACGCCCATTCCGGTGTGGCTGTGCGAGTGCGGCCACAGGGAATGCGTTGCAAGTTGCGACCAGTTGCACACGCTTGCCGGCAACGGCGACAAAGCCGCGGGGGAGAAACGCCATGCGGAGGTTATCGCAGGCGTACAGGCAGGCGTTCGCGACAAATGGAAGAAGATCGGCGCGGCCGAGAAAGTCACCATGGACAACCGCGGCGCAACAGTGTTTGGCGCCATTCCCGACAGCGACCTGCACCGCCACGTGATAGACAAGCTCACTCTCGCCTGCCCGGTGTGCGGGAAGGCCATGCATCGCACGCCCGAAGTGCTCGACTGCTGGTTCGAGTCGGGTTCCATGCCCTATGCGCAGCACCACTATCCGTTTGAAAATGCGAAAACGTTCGACAGGAGTTTTCCCGCGGATTTCATCGCCGAAGGGCTCGACCAGACGCGCGGGTGGTTTTACACGCTTACGGTACTGTCAAGCGCTCTGTTCCAAAAATCCGCGTTTAAGAACGTTATCGTCAACGGCATCATCCTGTCGGAAGACGGCAAGAAGCTTTCAAAACGGCTCAAGAACTACGCGCCTCCCGAGGAGGTCCTGGGCAAGTTTGGAGCCGACGCGCTGCGTCTGTTTCTCATCAACTCGCCCGCCGTGAAGGCGGAGGACCTGCGGTTCTCCGAAAACGGCGTGCTGGAAATGTCCCGTGCCGTGCTCCTGCCATTCTGGAACGCCTATGCATTCTTCGTGACCTATGCAAATGTGGACGGGTGGGTTCAGCCCCGGAACGGGGCGCCGAAAAGTCGCCACGAACTCGACCGGTGGATCGTGTCGCTGCTGTCCGGCCTTGTTGCGTCGGTAAACCGCGAGATGGAGGAATACAACCTGTACAAGGTTGTTCCGCTGCTCGTCGATTTCATCGACAACCTCACCAACTGGTACATCCGCCGGTCTCGCAGGCGGTTCTGGAAAAGCGAGAACGACGCGGACAAGAACGACGCCTATGCAACGCTGTACCGGGTGCTCATTGAATTTTCCAAAGTAATGGCCCCGTTTCTACCGTTCTTGACGGAAGCTATTTTTCGGAATCTCAACGCGGCGCGCGGCCCCGCTGCCGCCGGCAGCGTACACTGCGAGGCATACCCGGAAAGCGACGAGACCCTGTTCGACGCCGCGCTCGTTGAGAAGATGCGGCTCGTGCGCACCATTGTCACCATGGGTCGCGCGCTGCGCAGCAGGTTCAACCTCAAGACGCGACAGCCGCTGTCGGAGCTCGTGGTGGTGATCCGCAACGATGCCACGCGAGCCCTTATGCAGGCCATGGATCCGCTTCTCAAGGATGAGCTTAATGTCAAGAATGTCCGCTTTGATTCTGACGAAGGCTTGGTGGTGTCATTGTCGGCAAAGGCCAATTTCAAGCGGCTCGGCAAACTATTCGGGCCGCGCATGAAGGAAGCGGCCGGGATCATCGAAACCTTTACCGCAGCGGACATCCACGGTCTTGAAAGCGGAAAGACGCGCGACGTGCTCGGCCACGCGCTCACCATAGATGACATCGAAGTGCGCCGCACCAAACACGCGGGGGTGGAGGTAGAAACGCACGACGGGATCACGGTCGCGCTCAACACCGAGATCACGCCCGAACTGTGCGAGGAATGCCTCGCACGTGAATTTGTCAACCGCATCCAGACCATGCGCAAGAACGGGGGCCTGAGCGTCACCGACCGCATAGCAATCCGGTGCGCGGCCCCGGCAGAGCTTGAGGCGGCGCTTTCGCATTTCAGGGACTATGTGTGCGGCGAGACGCTCGCGACCGCGATCATGTGGGAAATTGACAAGGGTGCTCCGGCCGAGGCCCTTGAAATCGATGAGTTCAAGGCTCTTGCTCAGATTACCGTGAAGAGCGCGTAGCGGGATGCATCGAAACAGGACAGGGACGCCATCAACAACCTCCTCAAACAGTTCAAGAACGACCTTGTCTACACCATTGCGCTCCTCGTGGCCGCGGTGTGGCCGGTTATCCCGCGAAAACCCGGGCTGGCCCTGTTCGGATTTCTGGGCGGGCTGTTCTACCGGCTTCCCACAAAAGACCGAACATGGTGCATCGAGCACCTCAGATTGATTTTCGGCACAACGCTCACGGAACATGAGATCGGCCGCAGGGCGCGCGCCGTGTACGTGAACCTGGGGAAGAACCTGTTCGACGCGCTGTACCTGTCGCGCAAAAACAAAGCCCAACTTGACAAACTAGTACACAGCGACAACCTGGCGCCCGTGTGGGACGCCTATAACGAGAAGAAAGGCGTGCTCACCATTACCGCCCATACCGGGTGCTTCGAGATGCTTTTGCATTATTTTGCCGCGCAGGGATTTGCGTGCTTTGCCATCGGAAGGGAATTGTACGACAAACGGATCGACGACCTCATCAAGCGCCAGCGGTCGGGAGAAAATATCGTGTACCTCCACAGATCGGAAAACCTGCGCAAGTTTCTCAAGCTCCTGGGCGAAGGGAGGCTGTTCGGGGTGCTCGTCGACCAGGACACCAGTGTGGACGGCGTGTTCGCGCATTTTCTCGGCAGGCTCGCCTACACTCCGAGCGGTCCGGTGAAGCTTGCCATGCGCAACAATCTGCCGGTATTCGTCATAACCACCGCACGCGATCAGGACGACTCGCACCGCATTTTCGTGAGGAAAATTCTCATGGCCGCGGGCGGCGATTTCGATAAAGACCTGGTGACGAACGTCGAGGCGATCAATGCCGCCATCGGCGAGACCGTCATGGCGTATCCCGACCAATGGGTATGGATGCACAAACGATGGCATAGACAACCCGGCGATCAGGGCTTTGAGAAAATCCCCAATATTGAAACAATGGTTGATAAATGATACAATCATTCATGCGCCGCGCAACAAACCTCCGCCGGGCCCTGTGGCTCGTCGCCGTCGCCGCGCTCATCGCCTCGTGCGGGCCCAAGAAAGAGACCGTGCCCGTGTCCGACACGCTCATCGACCACCCGTTTCAGGAGCTCGACACAACCACCATGTACTATTACAACGGGGGCAGGCTGCAGTGGCGGCTTGAATCCACGCACATAAGGAAGTTCATCGCCGATACCGGGCACGTTGTCGCACACCCGGTGAAGCTTAACGTATACGACTCCCTCGGCAAGGAGATCATGATCGTGCTGTCCGACTCCGGCACCACCGATGGCCCGATGCAGCTCTTTTGCGTCTGGGGCAATGCCTATGTAAAGGCCGAAAACGGCATGCGGGTTACGTCGCCGCGGCTGTACTGGAATCTCAAGACCCATCGCGTCACCTCCGCCGACTACGTGCAGATCAAGACGCTTAAGGGCGACATTCTTCAGGGTAAAGGTCTTGACGCAGCGGAAGACTTCTCCTGGTGGAAATTCGAGCACGACGTGAGCGGCAGGTTCCCGAATTTCCGTGAACGGGCGGACCAGGGGGATGAATTTTGAGGCTCTTAAATGTTGTATTAAGTGGGGAAAGCTTTCCCCTCGCTCCACTTCGTTCCGCTACCCCTTCTTGGGTGCACCCCTAGAGAGAGTAGTGGCAAGAGTGAATCCTTGGTTGGGGGGCACCCGCGGAGAGCGGCTGTAAGTTACGGAAGAGAGTTGTATTTCCTGGTTTTCGCGAGAAGCGGGACCGGAGGATGCATGTTTCAATTGCGGATTGACAAGATTACCGGGGTTCTCTGCCCTTGAATCATCAATCCGCTGGGGTTGCGTTGCGAAGGGCTGACGGCGCGTTTTGTGAAGCAAAACGCATCGGCGCAGACCTTTGCTGGAAGGGGTGTGCCCCCAGATCGCCGTCCCATCGGGACGGAAGCTGGGGGCCAGGGGGAAACGCGAAGTGGTTCCCCCACCGGAAAGCCAAGGAAATGAAAAAGATACTTTTCATGATCCTAAGTCTATCGTCCTTTGCGTTTTCCAAATCGCCCGACCTGATATTGAAATCGGCCAACTCCGACGTCAACACCATGTCAAAAGACGGGGAAATGATTTCCGAGCTTACCGGCAACGTGGTGTTCTTCTACGACGACGCGATTATCAAATCCAAATTCGCCAAGTGGTGGAAGAGCCGGGGCACTGTGTCGTTTTCCGACAATGTCCGGATCGACAGGAAGAACCAGAAGATCACATCCGACCACATGGATTACGACAAGGCCAAGAAATGGCTCATTGCCGACGGCCACCTCAATTTCTACGACGCAAAGGAGCGCGTAAAACTCACCGGCGACCACGGGACCTATTACCTCGACAAGAAGTTTCTTGTCGTTGAGGGCCATCCGCAATTCATATTTTACGATACTGCCGCGCACGACACGCTCGATATCCGGGGCAAAAAAATGACCTACGACGATTCCCTCAAGAAGGCGTCGGTGTACGAAAACGTCACGGTGGCAAAAGGAAGCCTGTTCACGCATTCCGAGGCCGCCTATTACTTCCCGGACTCGGGACGGGCGCAGTTGCGCAAAGTGCCGAGAATCGCCTACCAGACCGATTCGCTGAGCGGAGATTCCGTTGACCTGACGTTCACGAAAAAGCATTTGCAGCACGTCAAAGTGAACGGCGGTTCGCATGGCCAGTACAAGGATTTCGGCGCGTCGGACACCACGCTTACGCACCTGTTCGGCGACAGCATTTCCATGTTTCTCACCGATTCGGGCAAAATAGATTCCATGTGGGCGTTTGGCAATGTCAAGAGCAAGTACTTCCCGTTAAAGAACCCTCTCTCGACCAACGAGGCGTATGGGAAGCTCATGACCGTGTCGTTCAACGGCCGCGGCGAAATTTCCCGCGTCAAGGTGTGGGGCAACGCGCGGAGCATCTACAACGTGGACGAGAAAGACGGCAGGGGCCGCAATGAGGCCAGCGGCGACAGCATCACGGTCTCGTTTGCAAAAGGCAAAGCAACGCACGTGAAACTGTCGGGCAGCGTGCGCGGATTCTATGCTCCACAGCCCGCGGCGGTCAAGCCGCAGCCCGACAGCGGTATCCAGGAAAAACCCAAAGTCGCCCCGAAAAAGGAAGTCCCGCAGTGAGCGAAGACACGCAGGAGACCACTACCGTTGCCGAACCGCAGCCGACGGCCATCCCGGCATCGCGCAGGGAAATCCGCACCGAGGAACTTGTCAAGATCTACAGCAAGCGGCGCGTGGTGGACGGCGTGACCATCACCGTGCACCAGGGCGAGATCGTGGGACTTTTGGGTCCCAACGGGGCCGGCAAGACCACCACTTTCTACATGATTGTGGGAATGATCCACGCCAACAAGGGAAACATCTACCTTGACAATCACGAGATTTCAAGAAAGCCCATGTTCAAGCGCGCGCGGATGGGCATCGGGTATCTTTCGCAGGAGCCGTCCATCTTCCGCAAGCTTTCGGTTGGCGACAACATCATGGCCATTCTGGAATCCCAGCACATGGGCGCCCGTGCCCGCAAGGAGCGCATGCACCAATTGCTCGAGGAGCTTCACGTGGCGCACCTGGAGAAAAGCCTCGGCTACCAGCTTTCCGGCGGTGAACGCCGCCGCGTGGAAATCGCGCGCGCCCTGGCCAACAAACCCGATTTCATCTTGCTCGACGAGCCCTTTGCCGGCATCGACCCTATCGCCGTGGAGGACATCCAGAGCATCGTGCACGACTTGCGAAGCAAGAACTACGGCATCCTTATCACCGATCATAATGTCCGGGAAACCCTGCGCATCACCGACCGCGCTTACATCATCTCCGAAGGAAAAATCCTCATTTCCGGCACCTCCAAGGAACTCGCGGAGAATCCGGAGGCCCGGCGGATCTATCTGGGGCAGAAGTTCAAACTTGATTAATAATAATTTAAGGTGTTTTTAAGGGGAAAGTATACCCCTTCGGGTACTTCCCCCTCGTCAGGGGTTTCCAAGGGTCACAAGGGTCGTCCCTCTCGCTCCACTGCGTTCCGCTACCCCCTCCTGGGTACACCCCTAGAAAATGTAGTTGCGAGAATCGTCCTTGTGTTGTGGGGGCACCCGCGGAGAACTGTTGGAAATTGACGGAGAGGAGTTGTGTTGTTTTGATTTTGCGTTGGAGTGGTCACGCCAAAACGGGAGTGCCGGTCGACCCCGGTCCGAAGGACTATTGGGGCGAACCGGCACCGAGGCCGAACGGCCGAGCCCGGAGGAAGGGCCGACCCGAGCGAAGCGAGGGGGAACGCCTAAGGATTGCTCTTAAAATTTAGGTGTGCTCAACATTGTATAGTCCGACAACAAGGCGTATAGCCGAGCCTGGAGGAACAACCCGCCCAATTGGAAGGGCGGACAAGTTGCCGGCGCCGACCGGCAGGCGCCACAATTCTTCAAATAGTTGTAAGACAACCTCAGCATCACTTCCCACCACTCTTTTCATAATCATTTTTTCTTGTTTCCCCCGCAATACTATATACTAAATTTCATATGGCACGAAATTTGATACGTTCTGAACGAAGGATGGATTTTCAATGAATCTCGGCCTCGATCTATCGATGCGGCTTCAGCAGAAGCTGTCTTTCCAGATGATACAGTCGCTCAAGCTACTGCAGGTGAACAACCTGCAGCTCGAGCAGCTCCTCAAGACCGAATTGGAAATGAACCCCGTTCTGGAAACTTCCGAGGAATTGGAAGCGGAACAGGAACAGGACGAGGAAGAGAAAGAAAAGGAAGAGGATAAAACCGATGAACTTTCCGAAAAGGAAGACGACAAGGAGCTCGAGGTAACCGAAGACGACGTCAATTGGGAAGAATATCTCGAAGAGGGATTCGATATCGGCGGGCGGGTGAGCGAGGAGACCGATCCAAACAAGGAACACTGGGAACCGCAGGCTGTACATCAGGAGTCGTTCGAGGAGCGCGTCACCGGGCAGCTCAACGACAAGAACATCGAAGAAAAACAGAAGCTGCTGGTAACGTTCCTCATCGGCAGTCTCGAACCCGACGGCTACCTGCGTTTGCCCCTCAAAGACATCGCCGACTTTCTTGGCATATCGGAAACCGAAGTCGAAGAGGCTCTCAAAGTAATCTGGTCGATGGATCCGCCGGGCATGGGCGCGCGCACGCTGCAGGAATGCCTGGGGCTCCAGCTTGTTGCGAAGCACAAGGAAAACTCCCTGGCAATGCGCATCGTTTCCGAAGCGTGGGAGCTGTTCGAAAAACTAAAACTCCCGGAAATATCGCGGCAGCTTGGCGTTGACGTACGCGAAATCCAGGCGGCTATCGACGAGATAAAGACCCTGCATCCCAAACCCGGGTCGCTTATTACCGGCGAAATTCCCTCCACCATTGTTCCCGACCTCGTCGTGGAAAAGGTGGAAGGCGAGTTTGTGGTGATCATCAACGACCGCTCGGTGCCCTCGCTGCATATAAACCGTTCCTATATGCAGCTTATCAAACGGGGCGGAACGGCCAAGAA
>Ga0181527_1001768_pt1 | contig 21569 bp, 19 predicted proteins | sample PEATcosm2014_Bin_30_FD_119762 | JGI IMG/M metagenome (GOLD analysis project Ga0181527, IMG submission 119762) | Peatland microbial communities from MTU Mesocosm Facility, Houghton, MI, USA - PEATcosm2014_Bin06_60_metaG | ecosystem: Environmental > Terrestrial > Soil > Wetlands > Peat | place...
AGGGCCTCGAAGAGAAGATCTCGAACCTGAAGAACTCGGCCAGGCTCTGTGATGAAAGATATGTGGTGGTGAACACGCAGATATCGGAGGTTCAGACCGCCGAAAAGCTCGTCAAAGACAAGGAGAAGGAGGTCGAAAGAATACAGCTTTCTCGGCAGCATGCAATTGAAAAGGTCGAAGGCTTCATAAGGGACCTGAAGGCAAAAGTCCAGAGGCTTGTCGAGTACCGATGCGACGCGACCGGCGCAAGCTCATGTCCCTTCTTGACGGACGCGCGTGAGGCGAAGAAGACCATCCCGGCCCAAGAGGCGGAACTGCGGCACCTGACCGGCGCCAAAGACCCGCAGCAGGAAAAGCTCCTTCAGGAGTTAGACAACCTTCGCCGGAAATGGTCTGCCACGCCTTCCCTTCGGAAAGAGGCCGAACAATTGCTTTCAACGAAGAGAGTCCTCGCGGATGAGATGCAAAAAGCCGAAGAAAAGATCACGGCCTTGAAGGATGAAACCAAACCGCTGGCGGAAGCGGAGCAGGCCGGGAAGGAACTTACGGAGCTGGAGACGGAACTGGCGGCATTAGAGAAAGAAAAGGAGGAATATCTCCTGGAAGCCGACAGAGCCATCGCCGCAATAGAGGCAGAAATAAGGTCACGGGAAGACGAGGCGGCCCGGATTGTTATCGATCCGGCGCTGAAGGAGGCAAAAGAACAGATCGTGCAAAACATCTCCGCGCTCGAAGCCCGCATAGCCGGCCAGAGGTCAGAAGAAGCCGCCTTAAGAAAGGAAGCGGGCGCTCTCGACGAGGCCCTCAGGCGGATAGCTGAGTCGGAGACGAAATGTGCAGACCTCGACAAGGAAATCGAGCATCTCAAGAGCGAGATTTCGGAATGGACCATCGAGGAGAAAGCGCTGGGGAACGACGGCATCATCGCCCTTGAAATCGACGACGCGGGCCCGGCCATCGCGAGCATCGCGAACGAGCTGCTTCGCGTGTACGATTCTCCCTTCTCCGTCCGGCTCAACACCCAGGAGATGACGAGGTCCGGCAAGCTCAAGGAAGGCTTCGACATCCCCGTGTTCGACTCCAACACGAACAAATCGAAGAGTATCCGGAAGCTCTCGGGCGGCGAAGCCACCATAGTCGAGGACGCCGTCGCCAAGGCCATATGCATCTACAACAAGACGAGCAACGGGAGAGACCTCGCGACGATCTACACGGACGAGAGGGACGGGGCGCTCGACCCGGAGAGGAAGAGGGCCTATTTCCGCATGAAGCAGAAGGTCCTCGCCCTCGGAGGCTACGAGCAGGAGTATTGCATCACCCACACCCCGGAACTGCTCGCCATGGCGAACGCCGTCATTACTCTCAAACCGGGCGGCGTCACCATAACCGCCAACAACTGAAAGGAGCTTACCCATATGAAAAAAGCATCGACAGCACGCGCCATCCCCAACGGCGACTACGACAACGAAGAATTCTTCACGCCACTCCTGGGAGATGACGACAACGTCAAGACCCTGGGCGTCATAAGGCCGGGCATCATGGTGCTCAAAAAGAGCTGCGAACAAGCAGATGTCGAACGATATGACCAACTGCTCGCTCAGGGCATGAGCTGGGTCGACATGGCAAAAGAATTCGGCGACAAGCTTATTCCCCAGAACGTCGACTACTTCACCGCGAACAGGCACGACTGCATAAACCCGGCGAACGCCGACCTCATAAAGAAGCTCTACGCGGACCCTGACGGCAGGATACGGTCGATCCCGGTCTACTTCCCCATGAACGAGTGGTGGAACATCATCCCTCACCGGCTCTGCTGCTACGGCCTCACCAAGGGCCTCAAGCACCGCAGCGGCTTCGAGTACGAGCGGGACGACCGGGGGAGGATAGCAGACTACAGGATGGTCTGCGAGACCCCGGAAGATCTCGAAGCGGGGAAGAAACTCTTCGGCGGCCGTGCGTGGATGAGGAAGCCCTGCGATCCCGAGTCCTGCCTCGAATACCAGAAGGAAGAATGCAGGTTCTCCGGCAGGATCTACTTCATGATCCCGGGCATAAAGGGGATGGGCTCGTTTGTGATCCCGACGAAGTCATGGTATTCCATGAAGCGGCTGAAGAAGACGCTTCGCGACATGTACCAACTGACCAATGGAAGAATCGCTTATCTTCTTCACAATGGAGAGACGATCTTCGTGCTCAGGAAAGTGAAGGCCACCATCCCCTGCATCGACTGGGAAAAGGGCGAGACGAAGATGAGGCAGCAATACCTGATCGATCTCGATGTCCTGGTCGATCCCCTTGAGGTCGCCAGGGAATATTCCGTCGAAAAGGTCCTCCAAAAAGGCGAGAGGGCGATAACCATGCTGGGTGGTGGTATGGAGAATACAGATGGCGTCCCCGGCACTGACGCAGACAAGGCTGAAACTGCTTCTCCTTCCTCTGGAGAAAACCAAGGCGAGAGCCAGGTTGGAACCGAGCTCACGCGCGCCGAGGAAAGGCCCGGAAAGGTGGACGCGCCGCCTCAGACCGGCGGTGACGAAAGGCAGCCCGAAAGGCAGCCAGGACCTGCAGCCCCGAAGAACGGGAACGGAAGAAAAGAGATGGACCGGGACCAGAAGGCGGCCATTACAAAGATGGCGGCCAGGTACCGGATACAGGCTGAGACGCTCGATAGGGTGCTTGCGGGCGTAAAGTTCCACGACGAAGCGGCAAAGATAATAAGCGAGCTGAACAGAGGGGACATTTCGAGGTTCCTTCCGGCCCCGGCATAAGCCGGCTTGCCGGATATCCGAAACATTCAAGGGAAGGCACATTACGCCTTCCCTTTTTATTTTTTTTCTGGCTCAGCTGCAATTCGACGGGCGAAAAGCAAACGCCAAAAAGTAATAATAACAGTGGTATTCGGAGCGGGCAGGGGTGTACCCCTGTCCGAAAGGACAGGATTGACAGACTTTACACCTGGTGGTAGTTATGTATTACAAGGTCTTACTTAGACCTTGAGGACACTCCGGTGGAGCCGTTTTGTGGCCGCCTGCACGTTATTGCTGCGTCACACGCCCTTTAGTTCTTAGGGCGGTGACTTGGTTGGTAGGCACATATGAATCCGGAAGAAACAGGTCCCCCGCTTGATATGCTCGCCATTCTCTCGGATGGGCAGAAGCCGCCGCTGACGGTCAGCCCTTCCTCCCTCACCCGGACAATAAAAGCCACGATGCCTTCCAAGGCAAGGAAATACGATACCAGCCAGGCCGTCGAGAAGCTTTACAGAGAACATGCCGCCTCTCTGAGAGAGGGCAAGGAGGGACTCTATGAAAAAGTCGCCTTCGAGATCTATGCAACCTACAGGCCGAGGATCATCAAGATTGCCAGGAAATACCGCTCCTTGAGCCCGATATTCGGGGAGGAAGACCTCCGGCAGGAAGCCCTTATCGCCATCCTGCAAGCGCTCCAGAAGTACAGGCACAGCCCGGATGTGCGGATGAAATTCTCGACTTACCTCGAATGGTCGATCAGAAACATATTCCAGCGGGCAATCGGAAACAGGGACAAGTACGTGGAGATTTACGGGCGCGACGGTGTTTTCTACAGGACCATGGGGTACGGGAAGTTTGTCGAGCAAAAGAAGGCCCTGGAAGAAGCAGGGTGCACGTACACGACCAAGAAACGGTTCTGTTACCTCTCTGAGGTGCTGTTGGATGACGACCTGGAGGCAAAACTGGATCAAGCAGGCCTTGCCCCCTATGAATACTCCGCGTACCCCGAGACCCCGCAACAGCCCGCGGAGATGCAAGAGACAGAGGAAAACGAGGAATCGGGAGAGGCGGAGCCAGGCGAAGAGGAAGAAACGGCCGCTCCCGCAGCCGATCCAGGGTCGCACAACGGCTTCAACATCCAGGCAATTGATGGCCTCTACCGGCAATGGGCCAGGTCCCCGGGAAAAGCGACCGAGGGCGACCCTATAGTTCTTCGCATCTATGATCTTTGCAGGCAGGACAGCGAGGTCTTCTCGCTGCCTTCAGGAAACAACGACGCGGCCCTCGGCGCCGACGAGGTGGAAAGGTTGGCCCTCTCTGCCATCGCGCGCAGCCTTGCCAGCCACGACGACGATTCTGTGCCGAAAATCCCCTTTTCCATGTACCTGCGTGTTGCAATGAGAAGATCGATGCAGGCCTTCCGGAGGGAGAGACCTTATCCAGAGAAAGGAGGTATGCCGCCATGGATGAGCAAGAAATCCTGGACATTCTGAAAAAACAAAAACTGGATCACGCCCGCCCATGGAAAGCGCTCTCCTCCGAGTATCTGACGACCAGGGAGTTCCTTTCGCTCATCGGCTTCGAAGGCAGGGGAAAGGAATACCGGCAAACCCTTTTCTACCTTGAGATAGCGTCCAAGAGGGACAACAAAGGCCATCTCCTGCCCGACTATCTGAAGAAATGTTTTCGGGACGGATCGGTCCGAGTCCACGTCTTTCGGTCCAGGAGCGAGGGCCTGATAGGCGTCGAGTATCGCATTCCCGTGGAGAGCCTGGATGGGAGGTACGCGGAACGCGTCAAGGAGATCGTATCGTCCAGAGACGGCAAAGCGCCCTGCTCGATAAGCCGGGCGACGTTGAAAAAATTGAAGCGGCTGAGCGAGTTGACGCACAGAAGCGTCCCGGAGATCATTGACGCTTGCGTGGACCGGGAGATGGACGCGGCCCTGGGGAGAGAGAACGGAGCCGCCTGGTTGAACGTGAAATGACACATCCGTTTATGTGTGCACATAGAAAGCCGTGCGAACATAGGTTATGTCCGAATCGAACATACACTATGTGACCACATCCGGTCATGTGAGGACATAGATGAATGTGACCACATCCGGTCATGTGAGGACATAGATGAATGTGACCACATCCGGTCATGTGCGAACATAGGTTATGTCCGAATCGAACATACACTATGTGATCACATTCCTTTTATGTGCGCACATAGAACGATGTGAGGACGGCGCAAAGGGGATTACGCACAACGCTTGTGCGATTACGAATACCAGGAGGCAGCCATGAAGTATCTCGGCAACGTCAAGGTGACCCTGTTGAAGGAAAAGCAGAAGAACAAGGAGCTCTTTTCTCCCCTGTCCGAATCCGAATACGCCGACCTGCGAGAGAGCATCAGGGAGGCGGGCATATTGAACGACCTGATCGTCGAGAAGGGCGAGGAAGGGTACATCATTCTTTCGGGGCATCACCGCAAGGCGGTCGCGCAGGAGCTAGGCATGGAAGAGGTCCCCTGCTCCCTCGCCGAAACGCGCGGCGAAATACTCGAAGCCCTTTTCGACAACGCGAGCCGGCGCCAGATGACGGAGGTGGAGCGAAAGGAGAAGGTCAAGGAGAAGACGAGGGTCCAGGTTCGCATCTATGAAGAGAACCTTATACCCGAGCTGTATGAGCTCTACAGGGAAGGCAAGATCGACAGGAGATCGGCCGACGAATTCATATGCGCGGACCCCGAGGTCCAGCGGAGCGTTCTTCATTGCCTCTCCATCGAGCGGCCCGTGGTGCCGCCGGAACTGGTCGAAAGACACGCACGCGAAATAGAGTCCATCGAGACCAGCCACAGGCAGGCTCTGGCCGCCGAGCGGGAGAAGCTCGCCAAGGCGGAGGCCGAAAAGAAGAAAGCGCAGGAAGCGCTTGCGCAGAACGGGAAGAAGCTGGAGGAGATAAGAGAACGGGCCAGGGACACCCTGGCAAGGTACGAGAAAACCAAGGAGCAGATCACAAAGGAGGTGAAAAAGGAGATCGAGAAGCAGATCGAGGACCTCGAGAAGGAGAGGGAAACCCGCGAGACGGCCATGAAGGCGAAGCAGGGCGAGATAGCGCAACTCAACGGGGAGATCGAGACGCTCAATAACAGGATATACGGCTACGACTCACAGGTGGCCCTCTGGAAGCACGAAGTCGCCCGGGTGAGCGAGTTGTACGACAAGAGCGTCGCCTACTATTCGAACCCCGCCCTCATCGAGGTACAGCTCCAGGTAATCTCGGAGTTCGTGGAATCTCTCGTCCGTTTCTCCAAATGCCACATGTGGGACGCCGAGGCTTCACGAACAGTGACGAGATACCGCAAGTCCATAAGCGATTCGATGGAGAAGCTGGACGAGCACGTCAAGTCGCGTCAGAAAGAGGTCGTCTCCGTGCAAGAATCAGAAAAGGCCGTCGCAGCCCGGACAGAGGTGGAGGCCATGCCGAAAGCGTCGTAGTGCGGGGAAGGCCCGCTTCGATCCGTCGGAACAGGCGTAAATGCCGCCCACGACCGCAAGATGCCGAGAAGGTGGATACCGGCTATCCTTATCGGCCGACGAGGCTGTATGCAGTGAGCTGCTGTTGCCTTTGATCTTATGGCTCCCGGGCTATAATCCCAAGAAAGGCGTCCGGCTTCACAATGGGGATCCCGCGGAACGAACCGATGTCCGTCAGGTGGTGATCGCCGGAAACGACGAAATCGGCTTTGGCTTCCAGTGCGCAGGCCAGTATTTTGTTGTCCTCGGGGTCATCGTTGACTTCATCCACTTCCGTCGTCACATGAACAAGGTCGATGACCTCCGCAAAGGCGTGGAGGAAACGCTCAATTTCCTGCGGCGTTGCTTTGTGAATCTTCTGAAGTTTAGGGCGAAGAAGGGTTCCTTTGATCTCCTGAAGGATCTCTTCCGAGAGGCAGATGTCTATTTTCCCCTGGCGGGCCAACGACAGGATCAGCGCCGGTTTCCCGGTCGACACGAGATAGGCGCTGACTACGACATTCGTGTCCAGGACGACCCTAACCACGCCTGCGCGCCTTCTTGGCCGTCCTTTGCTTTCTTGTTTCAGCTATAGCTTCGCCGATCAGCTTGTCGATCTTCTGCGGGTCCTCGTCCTTCATCTTTTCATGCATCTCATCGAACATCTTCCAGACCTCTGCTTTCCCTTTATCGATCATCACTTTCGGACGAATGACCACCGCGGATCCCTTGATCTCAAAATCAACGATATCGCCTTCCTTGAGATTCAGGGATTCTCTCACTTCTTTGGGAAAGGTGACCTGACCGCTCCGCAAAACTCTGGCCCAGGGCATACTCTCGGCTCCTGTTTGTGTATTTATGTAATTCTGTAATAAAGTATAGACAATCGAAAGAGGCGTGTCAAGCGCTGATGCAGGATCGTCAGGAGTCGTCGTGAAGCGACTGCTCTGCCTGGGCGGGGTCGCTGCCCGTCAGCTCAGGGAAGGCGACGTGCACGTAGAGCGGGGTCGAATCGATGGTGAAAGCCTTGTAGTAGTTGCCCCTTGAACGCATGTAGAACTGTCGGTCCTCAAGCTGGAGAACGTTCGCCTTCAGGATGAGCTGCTCCTCGATCTCCCTCAGGGTGATCCTCCCCGTGCATTCGTCGGGGGTAATGATGGGCTGGAACTTTTTGCTGATCGGAGACGAGTCCTCCATGTACTGGGCGGTATCGGGATGATTGACCCGCATGAAGATCCAGTTGTTGATGTTGTCCATGATGCCCTTCGCGGCTTCCGGTCCTATTTCCTGCTCTATGAGGGCGATGCTCTGGGTGTAGAAGCTTATCCACGTGTTGGCGCCGCCGGCCTTGGAAAAGAGTTCCTGGATGCCCATGTAGGCGATGTTGTGGCCCTCGTCTATATGGATGCAGAGAGGAGGGTCGAGCTTCCGGCCTGAGGCGAAGAACCTGCCCACCATGCTCTGGATCATGGAGATGAGGACCCTGCCGATGATGTGGGCGGTCCTCCTGGCGAGAAGGGAACCCGTATTACAGTAGAGGATCACCCCCTTCCCTTCCTCGAAGCGCGCCACGAATTCATTGACATAGCTTTTGCCGATGATCTTGCCCGTGTTGCCCGAAGAGAGGGCCGACAACATGGTTCTCAAAGAGGATGCCACCTTGGAGAAGAACTCCTGGGTTGATGAGAGGATCTGTTCGATGTTGTCGCATACCTCCACCGCCTCCGGAAGAGCGTCCTTTAAGAGAAGAAGCTCCTGCTTCAGGTCCTGGAGGTCTTTGTACGTGACCCGGGCCTTGATGTCACTGAAATTGGCGTTCAGGTCCTTGCCCTGTCGTCTGGCCTTGATGGCGAGACCAGAGACGACCGCTCCTGTCACCTCGCTCGCGATGGCGATGAAGTAGTCCTCCTTCGCCTTGATGCCGCTCACCACGTGGTCGACAAGCTCGTCTTCCATGTAGTAATGGCTCAAGGGGTCGAGCTTGACGGAGTGATCGGGGTAGATGGGCGTGAGGAGCATCACCTCTTCCAGCCTTCCGGATTCCGCAGATGCCTGGATCACCTTCGAAAAGAGGTCGATATCTCCTTTCGGGTCGATGATGGCAACATTGTAGCCCTTCAGGACGTCCTGTTCGATGACGGACTCCATAAGTCTTGTCTTGCCGATGCGGGTGGTCCCGAAGCAGCCGAGGTGACCGCTTCGTTCCTGGTCGGGTATGGTGATGAATATGTCTTTGGACCGATCGGCGAGGTTCACCCCTTTGCCGAGGATGGTTATCCCGCTGTTCGGGCGACATCTCCCTTTTCTGTTTATCTCGCGCAGCCGTTCGAGGCCGTTTGCCTGGGACATGATTGGTTGACTCCCTCAAGAGTACTACCTTGCGGAACCCTTTCGGGAAATAGAGCGGCAGAGGGCCAGAAGTAGCGGCGAAACCCGCGTCAGAAAGTAATATCCTCTCCGACCGGCAATGATCCACAGCCCCAGATGGCGCATTGGAATACGCCGGAAACTTTTTCGTTGTGGAGGCGCAAATTTTGACGCCTTCGGTGGAGACGGCCGCGGCATGAAGCTCGCGCGCGTCCGTAAGATACAGGACGGTCCGGGCTTCTTTCAGCGACCTGGAATGGCGCTACATCTGTAGCCCGGCGACCTTCGGGAGATTCTCTTGGTCCTGTCTCTGAAGATAGGATACTTGGTTCCGGGAGTGGTGATCAAATCGATGCCCTACCATGATTCTCATCTCATCCTGATCTCCGGCACGGAACTCCTCGCGTTCCTGCCGAAGAAGTACGCCAACAGGCCGTACAAGGTAGGGCAGAATCTCCTCGCCTGCGTCTTCATGCTGGAGAATAACAGGATCATTCTCTCCCAACATTGCCACCATTACTACAAAAGGATCGCGGAACGGGCCTTCAGCATTCTCATCGAGGGCGAAAAGATCAGGATCAGGAGGGCTGCGACAGTGGCGGGAGCAGGCTTCGCCAAGATGGCCGTCGAGGGACTTAACGGCATCGACCCCGTAAAGGAATGTCTCCCTTATCTCCCGGCGATGAAACCGTACACGGACGATACGATCACCCTCGTCAGCTACTCACGGGATATCAAGGAGTACATAAAGAACGCCCTCACCCCTGCCCCGCAGGACAGGATCAGGAAAGTAATATTCTCAAGCACGCTCCGGGAGGCGATTGTTGGAGTGGACCCGGCCTACTACGGACTCTTTGTAGGGAAGGGAGGCGCGAACGTCGCCACGGCGGCCAAGCTCCTGGACATCACGATACTCATAAAGAAGGCGGAGGACAGGCTGATTTGAAACGAGGAGGAAGACATGGATGAAGAAGCTGTCGCAAGGAACAAGGCTGACGTGATCATGGAAAGAAAGCTCCGGCTGGTCAAGGAGCAAGGCAGCATCGTTCTTTCGCCGAAGATGCGGGACCTGCACCTCCTCACCCAGATGCTCTTTACGACGGACACGGCGATCAACAGGATGAGGATGAACGCGGGCACCGCGCGCATGCCTCTTTCCGGACTGCAAGCGGCAAACGAGAGGATCGTGAAGTTTACAACCAGGGTGCGGGCATTCACGAGCGCCCTGGGCGGCTCGGGGTTCTTCGTCGCCCCCGGCTCAAACCCCCTGGAAAAAGAGATCCTGGCCCGGAGGAGGAACGCCTACGTCTTCATACCGAAGACCGCCGAGGGGGCCGCGATTGCCGACCTCTTCATAAGCCTCGATTCCGCCTACTTCGAGTTCAAGATCAAATCGCCTCTCCGCGATATAAGCAAGCTTGGGGAAGCCATCGACACGATGAAGGGGATAGTGCGGGAGTTCCGCGAACTCACGTCCGACTTCGCCGCCATTGCGAATCTGCGCTTCGTCGAGCCGGAAGGGCTTTCGGGTTACCTGAAGAGCGCCCAGGAGAAGGAAGAAGGCGCTGTCGGAGAAGAACCGTGAAAAGAATATTTCTCCCTCTTGTTGGCGTGCTGCTCATCTTTTCTTATTCGGTGGATTCTGGTGCGACCGGCATCTACCAAATGGATTATAGATACCCGTTCAGCGACATGGCCCGGGACAGCGCGCGCAGGCAGACCTTCGTGATCTGCGACGATGCATGCGTAGCGGAATCGCCTCTTGCGCCGGCGCCGCGATTTCCGGCGCTTTCGATAAAAGTCTCGCAGGATCCCATCGGTCGAAAGGAAGACCCGCAAAGAGCGCCGGATGGTGGAACTGGGAATAGCACTGTAAAGAAGGATACGGGCGACAGGGAGCACGCTGCGGACGCGCGCATCACCGTCCTCTTCGGCCTCGACAGCTCTGCCCTGAGCGACGCGGAAAGGGCCAGGCTCTCTTCTTTCGTCCAAAGCCTCAGCTCAGAAACGAAGGGCGGCGATTTTTTTGTGACGGGGTATACCTGCGACCTCGGAAGCAAGGCCCATAACGACGTCCTCGCCATAGAGAGGGCGGAGGCAGTCGAGACCTATCTTCGGAAGGCCGGCCTGCATGTTATGTGGGTCACCGGCATGGGCAAGTGCTGCTACGCGACAAAAGACTCGAGTAAGCGATACCTCAACCGGAGGGTTGAGGTCACAATCAGCAAAAAGGAGGGCGCAAAGTGAAAAAGATTCTCGCATCATTTGTCATGTCCATGCTCACGGCGGCAGTGCTGGCGTCATCGTGTCTCGCCGGGCAGAGCGAGACCGAGGTCCGTCAAGCTCTGGTGAAAACGTTCCCCGGCATAAAGGCAGGGGAGATCAGCGGCTCCGAGATCCCCGGACTCTATGAGGTAGAAGCGGGTTCGAACGTTATTTACTTCTATCCCGAAAAGGGTCTGCTCGTGTTCGGCGAGATCTGGACCAGGGACGGCAGGAACATCACCGCCGATAAGAGAGCCCGGCTCGCCGCCGCAAAACTGAAGGATTTACCGCTCGACAAGGCGGTCAAAATCGGCAACGGGAGAAACAAGGTCATCGAGTTTACGGACCCGGATTGTCCTTACTGCAGGAAGGCAGCCGCGTTCTTCAAAGGAAGAGACGACGTGACCCTGTATGTCTTTTTCTTCCCGCTGCCAATTCACAAGGATGCCCAGGCCCACGCGCGCTACGTGCTCTGCGCGGCGGACAAGGCGCATGCCCTGGAGGAGGTGATGAGCGGTCAACTGGACGGCAAAGGGGTGCCCGCCTGCCCGGACAAGAAGGCGGATGCGCTCCTGGGGGAGCACATGGACTTGGGGACAAAGCTGGGGGTCAGGGCAACCCCGGCCTTCTGGATCAACGGCCAGTACGTGGCGGGAGCAAACATCCCCGCCATAGAAGGCCTTCTTGGCCAGAAGACGGCAAATCACACACAACCTTAAGGAGGGAATAATGAAGAAGTATTTCAGGTCATCGGCAAATGCAATACTCGCCTCGATCGCGACGGTGCGCGGGATGCAAGGCTCGGCGTTCCTCGCTTCGAAGTGGACCCAGAGGTGCTTCACCGCGCTCGTGCTCGCAGTGTTCACCTTCCTCATGGCGGGCGGCGCCCACGCGATCACCGCGCCCGCGACCGGCAGCCTTTTCTATGACGCTTACGACATCGTGATCAACAGCATGTTGAAGGGCGCCGTCGGCTTCGTTGCGGCCATCCTCATCTTCGCGCTGTCGATCGGCCTCTTTCTCATGCAGAAGGTGGTTCCCGGCATCGTCGGCATCGTCTGCGCCGCCATCCTCATCAAGGCCGACACCATCGTCACGAGTCTCGGAGCGGTTTTCTAAGAAAAGGAGGACGGGGGAAGACCCCTTTCGGGTCTTCCCCTCTTAAGAGAGCATGACAAACAGGAGATTTCCCCAGTACCTGACGCAGCCTTTCATGATCTTGAGCTATGAGCCGGACGAACAGTGCATCGCCCTCGTCTGCGTGATCCTCGCCCTCGTGATGTGGGGCTGGGCGATCATTCTTCCATTCACGCTGCCCGTCCTCTACAGCAAGACGAAGAAGAAGTACCCAAGGGGCTTCTTCAAGCACCTGGGATACATGGCGGGGATAGGGCAGTTCAAGGGATACCCGACGTTCCACGAAAAGGAGTTCATCGAATGAACCCGGTCAAATTCGTCTCCGAGCACAAGAGGCTCATGGGAAGCAACGCGGTGCTCAAGCTCGCGGTCATCCTGCTCTTCATAGGACTCGTGATCAACGCCTTCATAAGCTACAGCATGTCCAAGAGAGTGCGGACGGTGATCCTCCCGCCCGTCGTCAATGAGAAGATCGAGCTCTCCGGGACAAAGTTCTCCGAGTCATACCTCCGGCTGATGTCGCGCTACATCACGGGTCTCGCCCGCAACTATACCCCGTCTTCCGCCAGGGGTAACTTCGACGAGCTGCTCACCCTCTTCGATCCGTCGGTGTACGTGGAGAACAAGGCCCGTCTCTACTCCCTGGCGAGCACGGTCGAGACGGCGAGGGTCACGAGCGTGTGGACGCCCGACACCATATCGTGGGACGAGGGGAAGCGGGAGATCGTCGTCCGGGGGCTCCGCAAGGAGTACGTGGGGGACCAGAAAACCTCCGACGCCAGAGAATCCTACGTCATCGACTATTCGAACGTCAACGGCCGGTTCGCCATCACGCGGATAGCTCAGGTCGAGCTTCCCGGAAACGCCAAAGGAGACACGAGCAAATGAAGAGAGGACTGCTATCTATAGGCTTTATGGCCCTGGTCTGCGTTGCGTACCCGGTCCTCGCCGACGACACGTGCGGTCCGGCAGGGTGCGATGCCGGCAAGGCCCAGGCCGGTCAGACAACGGCCCCTCCCGTACCGTCCATCATCCGGTCCGACTGGAAGAAAACAATCTTGCCTCCTGATGCTGCGAAGCCCCCTGCGGTGGCCGCTAAGCCGATGCAGCGTCCAGCGCAGCCTCAGCCCGCGCAGGCCCCAGGAAAGACGCCCGCTCCTGCTGCTTCATCTCGGACGCTCGATTCGGGGTTCAGCGAGCAGGAGCTTTTGCCCGATCCCATGAGCATGGCCCAGAAGGTTTCCCCGGAGATCACCACCCAGGTGCGCCTCTCCAACTCCGACATCAACCGGGTGATCTGCCCCGTGGACATGAAGGACGTGATCTACTCAGAGGAGAAAGGGCTGACGGTCAACCTCTCCGGGAAGAACGCCTTTGTCAAGTTCCTCGTGGCAAAGAAGGACGGAAAGGAGATGTACTCCATGACTCCCTCGGAGCTCTATTTCGTCTGCGACGGCCAGATATATACGATGATCGCCATGCCTGCGCGCGTACCCGCCCAGACGGTCCAGCTCGTGCAGGGCAAGGCGGGGACGGCAAAAAAGAATATGGATCTCTACGGGGAGCTGCCCTTCGAAAAGAAGATCATCGCCATCGTGAAGAGGGTCTATACGAACGACGCGCCGGATAGCTTCACGAAGACCGTGGTTGAAAGGAAGATGGACGTCTTCAAGGACCTCGAAGTGATACTCCGCTCGATCTACTCTATCGAGGGAGAGGGGCTGCGCGTGAAAGAATTCGAGGTCCGAATGTCGCCTGCGAGCGCTTTAGACGCCATTTCCTTCAAAGAGAGCGATTTCCTCCGAACGGAAATCTCTCTCCATCCCGTGGCGGTAAGCGTGGAGTCCATGACCCTGAAGAAGGGAGAGACGTCGCGCGTTTTCGTGGTGGAGCGGAACGAGGGAGGACAGCCATGAAAGAAAAACTCGTGAAGATGTGGGAAACCCTTAAGCCCGAACAGAGGAAGAAAAGCATCATCGCAAGCGTACTCATCGTGCTGACGGTCGTCGCCTTCGGCATCTACAAGAGCACCAGGGGGAGCGCCCCGCCTCCGCCGCCTTCCGCCAAGAGGGAAATCAACCTCGGCGCGGGGGACAGGGACGTGCTCGAGAAGTCCCTCTACAACGAGTCGACGAAAGTCATCGACGACATGAAGAGCCAGATGGAAGACCTCCAGAAGCAGCTTAAGGCGGTCCAGGAGGCAAAGGAGACGCCGGAAACGCCGTCGCTGCCTCTCCCCAATGCTGGGTCCGGCAAGGGTCTGTCCGGGCTCATGGCGAAGGACAAGGGGCGTCTGCCGGTCCCGGAGCCGCCCATGCCGGCACCCTCAAGCACGCCGCCGCCTCTTCCCCCCGGCGTCCCGCCGTCGCCGGTGCAGCAGCCAGGAATGCGTGCGTCCCTTCCCGGCGCCGTTGCGGCGCCCCCCAAGCCCGAGGTCTACGGGGGCATTAAAGTCGTCTCCCAGACCGAGGGCGACGCCAAGAACGATGCTAAAAAAAAAGACGGGATGAAGATATACCTTCCGCCTTCTTTTATGGAGGGGACGCTGCTGTCGGGTATGTACGCGCCGGCCAATAGTGGGGGGAAGGGGGAGCCCCTTCCCGGCCTCATACGGATCAAGAACCTCGCGATCCTGCCGAACTCGGTAAAGGCGGACCTCAAGGGATGCTTCGTCATCGTCGAGGCCCAGGGGTCCCTTTTCGACGAGCGCGCGCACGTCCGTCTAGACACCCTCTCATGCCTCGCGAAGAACGGGGAATCCGTCATCGACCAGAGGGTTAAGGGATACGTGGTCGACCAGGACGGCTTCGTGGGCCTCAGGGGGACGGTGGTGTCAAAGATGGGCGCGGCCGTCGCGCGGAGCCTCTTCGCTGGTTTCGTCGCGGGCTTCGGCGACGCGGTGGCGCAGTCGACGACCATCACCTCGATAAGCCCTCTCGGCACCACCCAGACATTCAACACCGACGAGGCCGCGAAGGCCGGGGTGGGGAAAGGCCTCTCCCAGGCCGGGCACGACCTTCAGAGATTCCTCCTCGACCTCGGGAAGCAGGCCATCCCGGCGATCGAAGTAGGAGCGATGAGGCCGGTGACGGTGGTCATCAGCGAAGGGGTGGATCTGGAGATAAAGGAAAAAAAGAACGGGTGCCTGAACGGAGACGCCGCGTGCGCGAGCCCGGTGTTCTGATTCAAGTGGAGGAGAAGATGTATAGATCATTCTTTGCAGTCTTAGCGATAGTCCTTCTCACTTCATGCAACACGGTGGGGAACACGATCAACCCGTACAAGTCCAACTTCAACTGCCCCTACAAGGAGTCGGGCAGATGCATCAGCATGACCGGCGCCTATGACGAGTCCAGGGGCAACCAGCCCGTGCAGCCGGCGAAGTCTAACAAGTCGACCTGCGCCGGGAACGGCCAGGCGGACCTTGGCCAGCCCACGAACAACGAGAAAGCCTATCAGGAAGGCGTCTACAAGAAACTCGCCGGTCTCCTCGAGGAGCCGAAAACCCCCCTCATCGCGCCGCCCAAGGTGATGCGCGTCCTGCTTCTCCCCTACAAGAACGACAGGGACCTCTACATGTACCGCTACGCCTATTTCGTGGTCGACGACTTCCGGTGGGTCCTCGACGGCAACCCTGCAATGGAGGGAAGGTAAGATGGCGCTTACGAGCAATCTGCTCAAAAAGGTGCTCGGCGTCGAGGGGCTGACCTTTCAGGACCTGAAGGACGAAACCTACAGGAAGCGGTTCTCTCACTACCTCCCCTGGATCACCTACGATCCGGAAACCAAGGTATACGGGTGCTCTGACGATTCGGTGGGGTTCATCTTCGAGTGCTCGCCCTTGGCCTTCGCCGGGGAGCAGGCGATGGAGACCCTCGAAGGCCTCGTGCGCCTCAACGTACCTTCCGGCTCCGTCATCCAGTTCACTCTTCTCGCGGACCCCTACATCGAGCCCTACTTAAGCGCGTACAAGGCTCTGAAGACCCGGGACTCAGACCTCACAAGAACTTCGGCCGAGCGATTCACGCAATTCCTCGCCGATGGTCGGGAGGGACTCGCCAAGCTCAACAGCATCCCGGTGCGCGATTTTCGCTTGGTGGTGTCGGCGAAGCTGCCCTCAGGGGGCTCCGATGTCGATCTCAATGATACGAGGAACACGATCTTCGAGATCCTCGGCGGAGCGAACCTCTTCCCCGCCCCCATGGACGCGGAAGACCTCATCCGGTGGATGCGCCGTCTCTTCAACGGGGAGGACTACGGGGGACAACCCTACCGCTATGACGACTCGAAGCCGATCGGGGAGCAGATCATCTTCGCGGAGACGCCGATCGTGAAGTCGATGAAGGAGCTGTGGATAGGAGGAAGGTGTTTTCGGTGCGCCACGCCCAAGGAAGTGCCACCCGAGGTGAACGCGGTCCAGACGAACCAGATCTTCGGGGGCGTATGGGGCATCCAGCAGGACGTGAACCAGTACAGGACCCCATTTCTCTACACGCTGAACATCATCTACTCCGACCTGAGGGCCTGGCTCCACACGAAGTGCAACGCCATGCTCCAGCAGAAAGGGGTCGGCTCGTTTGCCCGCCAGCACGAGGCAAGAAAGGAAGAGCACATGTGGGCGGCCGGCGAGCTCGAGTCGGGGAAGAAGTTCGTGAAGGTCATGCCTATCCTCTGGGTCTATGGAGCGACCAGGGACGCGGTGAGCGAGTCCCTGGTCAGGGCGAAGAGGCTCTGGGAGGACTGCGGCTACCGGATGCAGGAAGACCGGGGGATCTTGCCCATCATGTTCCTCTCATCCTTGCCCCTCGGGCTCTACAACGTCGGCAGGAACGTGGACAACCTCGAGAGGGGTTTCGTCGCGCCGGCAAGCACGGTGGCGGTCCTTCTTCCGGTGCAGGCCGACTTCGCGGGAGGAGGAGCGCCGTATCTCCTCCTCGCAGGGAGAAAAGGACAGCTCTGCACCCTCGACCTGTTCGACTCCCGCGTGAACAATCACAACGCCTTCGTCGCCGCCTCCACCGGTTCCGGCAAGTCCTTTTTCGTGAACTGCCTGACCTACAACTACTTCGGGGCTGGGGCGAAGATCCGGATCATCGACATAGGAGGCAGCTACAAGAAGATGACGCGCGTGTGCAATGCCCGCTACCTGGATTTCACGGACGGCATGTCCATCAACCCCTTTACGCACATCGTCGATCCTCAATTTGACCTTCCGGTCATTGCCCAGGTGGCGGCCCAGATGTGCTACTCCACCTCAGAGAAACCCGCGCCCACGGAAATAGAGATGCGTCTCTTGATGGACGCCGTCACCTGGGCGCACAGGACCTATGAAGAGGATGCCGAATATCACCACGTCTACGAGTTCCTGCGGACGTATCCTGAGAAGGTGGGAGCGCCTTCCGGGAATGCGACGTTCACGACGGAGCTTGAGGTGACGGCCCACCGGCTTGCCTTCGCCATGGCGGAGTTCTCCAGGGAAGGCCGGTACGGCGAGTACTTCAACGGGCCCTCCGGGTTCAACATCCACGACGACGACTTCGTTGTTTTGGAACTGGGCCATCTGGAGCAGCAAAAAGCACTCTTCAACGTGGCGGTGCTCCAGGTGATCAACGCGGTCACGAGCGATTTCTACCGTTCCCGGAAGGACGAGAAGAAGCTCGTCGCCTTCGACGAGGGATGGCAGCTCATCCGCGACAACGCGATACTCGGCAAGATCATCGAGGACGGCTACCGCAAGGCCCGGAAACACTCGGGGAGCTTCAACGTCATCACCCAGTCGGCGACCGATCTTGCCCTGTTCGGAAGGGTCGGGAAGGTCATCGATGCGAACTCCGCGTTCAAGTTTTTCCTCCAGGCCGACGACGTGGAGAAGGTGGTGAGGGACGGCGTGCTCGAATACGGCGAGTTCGAAGCGGCCCTCCTGAAATCGGTAAGGCGGAACAGCCCCAAGTACTCGGAGATATTCTTGGACACCCCCTTCGGGACCGGCGTCGCCCGCCTGGTCGTGGACGACTTTTCCCGGTACCTCTATTCCTCTTCTCCCGACGATAACCAGCGCATCGAAGCGGTCATGGAGGAGAAGAGTGTGGGCTACAGAGAAGCGATCGAGATAATCCTCGACCGCGGGAAACGATAGGAGATCCTTATGGACGCCGGTTCGCGGTTCAGGCCGCATCTCCTCCTCTTGCTCATGTGCATCGCATTCCTCGCCGCCCCCAGGGAAGGCCTCTCCCAGAGCGCGAGCGATCTCGGAGCAGCCCAGGGAAACAGCGTCCTGAACCTGTACGGATCGAAGAGCGGGATCACGAACAATGTCTCGAACCCCCTCACGTCGAGCAACACCCCCATGACAACGATAGACGGCACAACCTCGTTTTCCGGACAGCTCCAATGCCCGAACTCGCAGCGGTTCATGGAGGTCCTCATCCAGCCGGGAGCGACGGGAGACATCACCACCTTCATCGTGAGCCAGGATACCAATTTCGACGGCAACCTCGACTATACCTATGAAGTGCCCTTCCCCGTGTCGGGGCTCTGCGCGAACGGGGTCATCGCGTGCAACCCGGGGACATGGAGCAACTGCCAGACCTACCAGTGGGCGTCGGACTCATCGGGAAGGGTCTCTCTTCAGGTTGTCCCCCTCACGGCCCTCGGCGGCTGCTTCTGCGTCAACAACTCGTGCGGAACGAATTTAGTCTTCGCCAACACCCCCACCATCATGAACGTCATCGGTGGAGGGGTGGCGGGGGCCATACAGAAGAACGACCCCAGGTACGCCATCAGCAACGTCGTGATCGACGGCATGGACGCGACCTATTACGGCCAGAACTCGGGGGGGTGCATCGCTTCTTCCTCCTCGCCCGCGAATGCCGAACAGTACTACTACAACCCGGGCAACATGTCCTCCGACGCTGCGGCGCAAGCTGCCGAGCAGGCCGCTGTTCCGACGAGCGTCTACAGCACCCTCAAGACGTCGGACGCGGCGGGCAATTACCAGACAGCGACGTGCACGATTGCAAGGGGAGATGCGATAGCGTGGGACACGAACTACCAGTGCTTCATGGAGTCCGGGATCACCAACGGGTGCTCCGTTTTGGAGAACAATTCTAACTGTCAGCTCCAGAGCGAGAACATCGACGGTGTGACGACGGTCAGCAATTACATTGCTACGGGTCTGGAGCCCCTTTCGTCCTGTCAGCCGCTCTCAAGCACCGTGTCCGCAAGTTGCGAGTACTCCTGCCCCCTGGGCGTCGAGTATCCCTGCACGGGAACGACTCCCACGTGCACGAACGGAAGCACGGTCGCGAACTGCGCGCTCATGAACCCCATCGTGGGGTATGGGGGCTCGTGGAGCGGCTGTCCGTATCTGGTGGGTTCGGGCAGCGCGCTCTATTTTATGGAACAAAGCAGCACGCCGACGTACACGTGCCCCCTGGGCGATTATCCTTGTTACGATGATGGTTGGGGCGACGTGACGTGCTACGACGATTATTGGAACAGCGCCGCGTGCGACGTAAGCTACCCGCCCGTTGCAGCCGGCTCTCTCCAGTTCATGCCCGGCGTTCAAGTGTGGGGAACAATAAATACAAACGCGGACGGCAACTGCTGGAGGTACAACTGGGTAACGGTCGCGGGACCGGGAACTGACCCTTACGGAAACCCCTACGATTCGGCTGTAGCCGTGACCACCCAATATGGCGGCTACACGGGATGGGTGTACTTCAAGGGCGTTACCGCCTCGGGCGGCGGAAGGATCGCCGGAGAATGGGGCAGCGTGACCGTCACAGCAGGCTCGTCCTGGGATCTTTACACCACCTACCTTTCCTATCACGGCCTCGGCACAGGCACCGGCTCCGTCAACTTCTCTCCCAACATTTGTCCCATCCCCGGAGCATCGGCCTGCGTGGGCGTACCCAGCTTCTGCAGCAAGAGCTGCTCCGAGAATGACTGCGAGCAATGGTGGACGAAGACGAGGACTTATACCTGCACGACGAGCGGATACGACTTCTCGGCCATACAAAAGCGCGTATCGACCATAAAGCAGTCGGCCCAGGACAATACCTCGTCGATGTCCTACAACGATTACTATCTGTCGGGTTCCACGTGGACAACGGGGAGCAGCTCTTATGCGACGAGCAATGTGTACCGCGGGAATGTCGAGAGCTGCCAACAGGCGTGCAAGACGGCGATGAACGTCAACAACACCTCGACGAACGTCGCCTACAAGAAAAGCGATGTCTCCCTCGACGCGATGACGCCCGCCTACTATTATCACGCCTGCACCTCGGCGGGATGCCCGGCCGGCGCGGGCGAAACGGTGGTCACCGACTGCCAGTGCATCGACGATTTCGCGGAAGCGGCGGTCATCATGCAGATCCTGAGAAAAGGAGCGCAGGACATCATATGCAGCGACGGAACGGAAATAGGTCTTCAATGAGGATACTGCTCTTTGTCTGCGCCGGGCTTCTTTTGGCCGGACCCGCCCACGCCCTCGTGTGCGGGTTGGACCTCAACAATAACGGAACCATAGACCAGGGAGAAACGGCGACCTGCATCGGCGACGCCGGCACGCTCTGTCCCCTCGATGCAGTCGCGTGCCAACCTGCGGAGAGCGCGCCTGCCTGTCCAACTGGCGGTTCCTACGTCTCTGCCGACGATCAATGCGAGGCGGCCTCCTGGACGTGCGGGCTCGACGGATCGCAGTATAAAAGCCAGGCGCCGTGTACGACGGCGTGCTCCCAAACGGCCGCCTGCACGGCGGGAGTATGCCCCTACGGTTCGTCATATACATGCGATACCGGTAATAACTGCACCAGGACCGGGTCTTGCGCCCAGGCCTGTCCAAGCGGCTATACCCTGAGCGCGGGCATATGCGCCGTGGCCGTTACCTGTGCCAAGGGCACGTACAGCTCCACCGCCAAGGCGTGCATCGACAACACCTCATGGGTCTGCCCCCATGGCACTGCCTATCCCTGCCTCAAAAACGCGGGGAGCTTTGAGTGCTCGACGGCGACGTGCATCGATCCCTCCACGGCGCAGACCACGACCGTAAGCACCGCGATGCTCCAGAACAACGGAGCGACCGACGCCTCCGGGAATTGCCTGGGCACCATATACATCTTCACCGGTAGGAAGATGACTTGCAATAAGTCGGGCGTCCAATCGGGGTGGAAGAACTGCTGCCAGGCGGGATCGACTACGATGAGTGACGACGTGGGAAGCGCGGAGAGCCTGTTCAACGGGGTAGGCGCGATTTCCGATATATACCACCTTGGCCAGATCGCATACTACGGGACCGAAATCTTGAACGGTACAGCGGTGAACGTCACGAACCTAAGCACGAGCGTCCAGGGCGCCTTGGAAGCGGTGGCGCAAGGCGGAAGCCTCATGGACGGATTCACGGTATACGCCGAGGCGACGTTCCTTAACCCCACAACTCTCGCCTTCATGGCAGCGGCGTATATGATACAGGAGTATCTTTTGTCCGGGAGCTGCAGCCAGGAAGACCTGGAAACGGCGATAATGGACGCGGCGGGCCGGTGCCACAG
>Ga0181527_1001769_pt1 | contig 21568 bp, 28 predicted proteins | sample PEATcosm2014_Bin_30_FD_119762 | JGI IMG/M metagenome (GOLD analysis project Ga0181527, IMG submission 119762) | Peatland microbial communities from MTU Mesocosm Facility, Houghton, MI, USA - PEATcosm2014_Bin06_60_metaG | ecosystem: Environmental > Terrestrial > Soil > Wetlands > Peat | place...
ATGTCGCCACTGCGCTCTTCCACGCGGTAGCGCTTCACCAACATGCCGCCGTTCAGGGGCACGCCGTAGAGCCAGCGGAAAGTGGTGCCGGGGGTGATCATCAATTGGCCTTGCCCCGGCGGCACGTACGCCAGGATGGCGTTCTTGCCCCAGATGTAGTTGAGGTTGTGCGCCACGCCCTGTTGCGACGTGTCATACAGAGCTTTGGCAACAACGAAGTTGTCAACATTGAACAGGCCAGCCAACTGCTGATCGGTGGGATAGCCGAGGGGCAGGGCGTGGTTCTTGAAACGGTCGAGGATGATGGGGTGCTGGATGAGCTGCAGCCACACCGGATAGCCGACCAGGAGCGTGTTGGGCTCCTTGGTAGAGCTCAGCAGAATCGTGGAACGCTGCGCGGTGATGGCGGCCACGGGATCCGAGTTCTGGAAATCACTCCACTGCCCCGTACCCGCGAGCGTGGTGCTGGGCACCGACGTGGAGTTCATCACGAGGTTGTAGATCTGGATTTCCCGCTGCTTGTCGATGATGTCGGCGAGCGTCTCCGTGGTGAAAACCTCCGGGCCCGTGGAAAAATCCCATTTGGCGCGCAGTTCGTCGGGGATGAGCTGCTTCTGCGCTTTGCCGTCGCAGTAGTACTCATCGTTGGACATGCGCCAGCCGGGCATTTCATTGGCTTCGCTCCCCGGCGCACGCTCGGTGTTGTAAGCCTTGAAACGCTCGAACCCGAAAATGGGGTAGCGATCGTTTTGCTTCGAAACCGGGAAGTCGGGGAAGAGCCGTCCCCCCACGAAATCCTGGTTGCGGTAGACGATGGAATAGTTGGTCAAAAATTGGTCGAGATGGGCTAAAGAAACTTCCATGTTTTGTCCTTTGTCCGTGGTCCCTTGTCCGTTGCCCGTGCCAACGAACTACAGGATACGAACCTTCGCGCAGCGGCGTAGTCCGAACGGATTCGCCGCCGGGCGAGAAAACCGCTTCCATGACCAGCGGCCCGTTGCCGCGACAAAGGGCAACGGACCACGGACCACGGACAGCACCTACACTTTGGTCTGCCGCAAACTCACCTGGATGCGAATCCTCTGGTTCACCGCCGTGGGCGGGTACTTCGCTTTGCCCACCACGTAGGCAGTGTTGCCGGTGGTGACATTGCGGATGGAAGTGACGCGGCCGTAGGCATCCGCGATCACCACATCGTCCTCCGCCTGGATGGTCGTGTCCGCGGCGATCACCTCCGCCTCGGGGGCGTTGATGATCAGGCCCCAGGCGCGGCCCTGCGAAATGAAAGGTGAGGGCGGCACCGTGCCGTTGATGGGGTTGCCCGAGTTGGGATCGAGCCACAGTTCCGAAGTGAGCGGGTAGCCAGGCTCAACGACGTCCTGGGCCAAAACGCCCGTGGGCGCGACGTTGAAACCGGAAGGCAGCCCGACGTAGAAATCCGATTCCGTCGAGGGGTTACTGACCGGCAAGCTCATCACGGTGCCGCGCAGCGCGCGGATGTTCGTGTCGAACTTGGCGGCCGTCAATCCTTGATTTCCAAGCATAGTTCCTCCTTTTAGAAGCTGTCAGTTGTCCGTTGTCCGTGGTCAGTTGCCCGTGGGCCGCCGCGCGTCATGCACAACGGACCACGGACTACGGACCACGGACAGTTCTTACGCGCTCTTCGCGTCGGCGCGGTAGTTCTTCAGCAGGTCAGGATTTTCTTTCGCCACCAAGGCGCCGGCCTTGCGATGGGCTTCCAGCTCGCCCAGCCGCACATCCGTCTGCATGAGTTGCTGTTTTTTCTCTTCCACCAGGCGCGAGAAGAGCTGCCGGGGTGATTCGCCGGTTTCCGAGCCCGAGCCGCCGATGCCCACGACGGAGTTGGTTTTGACCAGGGGCGGCCGGTCTTCGATGAGGGCTTTGAAGGCCGCGCCGTCGGAAAGCGCCAGGCGCAGCGGCGCTCCCGTGGCCATCATGGCGGGAGTGATTTGCCCGCGGTTGAAGGCATTCTGCACGCGCTGTTCGGCGTCCTTGGCGCGGCGCCAAGCGGAGCGGCTGATCTTGCCGGAATCGTCCAGCGCATCCAGCCGGCTGTTGTCGAGCTTGCCGTCGGCGCCGATCGCTTCCGCCAGCAGGGTGACCTCGGCCTTGAGCGGATGGAGCGCCAGGGTCACCAAACCGCGAATTTCTTCTTTGCTTCGGCCATCCGCGCCGACTTCCCGGGCGAACGTCGCATAGGCGTCAGCGTTCAGGGCCTGGAAGCCCGTACCCCGTGCGCTCAGGTTGCCTTGAACGGAAGCCCCCTCTTTGCCCGCATGCTTTGTTGCGTACTCGTAGAGGTGGTCGTTTTCGATTTCACCGACTTTACGGTCTCCGTCGTAGGCTTCGTGCGTACCTTCGGCGGAGCACTTGAGAGTCAGCTTTGCCATGTTTCCTCCTTGTTCCGCCGAAAGGCGGCTTGAAGTCTGTCCTTGGTCCTTCGTCCTTTGTCCTTCGCCCGCCGTTCCAAGTCCCTGCCCGGTTGCAACGGGCAAAGGACCAATGACAAAGGACGAAGGACGGTCGATCGAAAGCCAAATTTCCGGTAGTTCATCGAGAAACGGTTGGTTGGTCAGCGCCACGCTGGTGAGCGTCAAGCCTTGGGACTCACCCGTTTTGCGGTCGGGATAGTCCTTGGCAAAGGCCGCCGACACGTAGCGATACTCGCGGTTCTTGATCAGTTTGCGCGCGCGGTCAGTGGGTTCATATCTGCCGTAGAGAATCCACCGATCGGGTGATCCGGCGATCGGGTGATCCGGTGATCGGTTTTCCTGCTCACCCGATCTCCCGATCACCCGATCACCCGATTCGAAAGGCTCCGGCTCGTCGAGCGCCAAAATTCTTCCCGCGCTGGGGGTGGGCGCGCCGGCGGCGCGCTCCAGCTCCTCGCTCGCGTGGTCGTAGTCCACATTCAAATCGTGGTTGGCGAGTTTCTGAAAGTTGGCGACGGCCGTGCTCAGCTCGTCGCGGGTGAAAGAAACTTCCCGCCCGCCTTTCACCCAACTGCCGGTGACGAGAATGGGAATGCGCGCCAATCCCTCGGCCGGCACGGCGCTGAGCTGGGAGATAAAGTGAAACTGATTTTTGTCCGACATCGCTATGTTCCTCCCGTGGATCGGCTCATCGGTCCATCGGTTCATCGGTCCATCGGTCCATTGATTCATTGGCTCATCGGGTCATCTGGCCATCGTTTCGTTGCTTTTAAATGACTCAATGACCCGATGGCTCAATGACTCAATCGTCTGATGACCCGATTTCTTCACTGAATCCAGTTTCCGTAGACTTTCAGCCCGCAAACCTGAAGCGTCGTCGCGGTCGTACCTGCCGTCGTGAACACCTGGTCGAAACTTACTTTGGAATTGTTGGCATAGGTGAAGGGCGTTCCGAAGGCTATCTGCTCGTTGTAGCAATTCCCGCTGCTCGTGGTGGCGGTCTGGAGCGTGCTGGGCGTCACGGTATAGGTCCCACCCACCGAACTCGCCGATCCCGACGCCGATCCGCCCGCCGCCGGCAGGCTCACCATGGCCACCGTTGCCGCCGTAATCGAGCTGAGCGCCGTGGTCTGCGCGCCGTAATACAAGCTGACGCCGGTCACCTGGAAGCCCAGGCCGGAAGTGGTGCGCCCGCCAAACGTGATGTCGCAGGTGAGCGCAATGGTCCCGGCGGTGGTGTTGGTGGTGCCGGAATACACCAACTGGTTCGCCCCCACGCGCACCAGCGCCGGGCCGGTGCTGAACGTGGTGGTGGTCGGGGTCATAAGACAGTTGGAGGGCTGCACGAAAAACGCGGCATCGCCGTAGGTGGTGGGAGTCGAGCCATTGATGTCCAGCTCCGTGGGCGCGCATCCCGTAATGTTGCCGCTCGCATTGCTCGTGCAGTAATAAAGGATGCGATTGCCCGGAACGGCTGCCGTGGCGTAGGTGGTGGTGGTGGACAGGCTTGTGCCGCCGTTCCAATAGACAATGTTGCAGGATCCGGCTTGGATTCCCGCCTGCGTGCACGTCCCTTCGTTAGTGGCCAGCGTCAGCGTGTTGGCGGTGATCGCCTGCCCCGAGCCATTCTGCCAAACCGATCCGGCGGTGTAGTTCAAGGTCAAGCCCGTCGCCGCCCAGGAAACGCTCGGGTCGGAAAACGCGCTCGATAGGTTGCTGTAGTTCGTCCCGCCCAGCACCGGCCCTGCCGAGCCCTGGCCGAGAAGTACAGTAGGCAGTAGGCAGAAGGCAGTAAGCAGCAGCCAAGCCGAAACTCGAAACTTGAAATTCGAAACTCGTTTCATTGAAATCCTCCTTGATTGTCGATTTTCGATTGCCGATTTTCGATTGCGTTATTCGACAATCGCAATTACCTTTCCCGTTACTTATAGCTGCCGGATTGCGCAGAGCGCAGCTCTGCGTTCCCGGTTGACTCCTGACTATTTGTAAATGGCCGTAATGGTGACCGGCGCGCTGGTTCCGTAAGCGGAGCAGGCGAAGGTGTACTCGCTCCACTGGCCGAATCCCGCCGCCACCGAGTTGCTCACCGTGGTGGTGGTTACGCCGGTCGTTACGGCCGCCTGCTGGTAAATGTCCCAGGCGTTGACGGCATTGGTGGCCACGGTCACGGACGCCGCGCTCCCCAAGTTCAGAAAGTTGACGCCGTCGAAGCTGGTTCTTGCCTGCACCGTGCAACTCGAGTAAGTCCCCGCTACCGTCCCGAAAACCCAGGTGATGTGCGCGGTCGTCGAGCCGGTGGTGGACGTGGGGTTGGTGGTTGTACTCGCCCCGGCAATCGTCAGAATGGGATTATCCAGAATATAACTGAATGCCGGGAAGCGATGTGAGCTGTAGGAATCCGCGCTCACCTGCGGCAAGCGCGAGCTCGGAAGCGCCAGCAGCACAATCACGACCGCGATGCAGAAAGAAATCAAAAGGGAATTTCGTAGGGTTCTCATAAGGTCTCCATTCAAAGAATTGAGTCATTGAATCAGCGAATCATTGATTCATTGCTCAAATTCATAATTCAGCCTTCCTAATTCAGAGTTTCCTTCGCCTAAGGCGCTCCTCTTTGACCAGCTCATCGGTCCATCGGTTCGTTGCTTTTCAATGACTCAATGATGCGATGATTCAATGAGTCAATGACTCAATGGCCCGATGGCCCGATCTTTATTGGTTCTCCGCCTTTGCCACTAATTTGTCCGCCGGGCGTCCCTATCGTTTCGCCCCGGATGGCCACAACGTCTTCGTCCGCGAAGTCGCCGAAGCCCAGTTCGTGCCGCGCCTGGTTCACGCTCGAGCGATCGGAAATCCACGCTCCCGCCTGGGCGAGCTGACTAATGATGGCGGCCATGGTGTCGATGGACCGCGCCTGCACGTTGGCGGGAACCAGATAGGGCACCGGGGCGTCGGGGCCGAAATTCCACATCACCAGCCGGCGGATGGTGGAGTTGCGGATCTGGTGCGCGATGTAGTCCGCGGTATTCTGCGTGGCCAGCAGGAAGAAATCCGTTTGCGATTCGCCCAGCGCCCGCGAGCCGCTCTGCGTTTGGCCGAGCTCCATAAACATGGCGAGGCACGACGTGGCGATTTGCTGCTTGTGGTACTGAAGCGAGGGCAGGATTTCGCGAATGCGTCCCTCGATTCCCACCAGCTTGAACACCGCGCCGTTGGGCAGGGAGAGGCCCGTCTTTTCATGCGCAGCCAACTGCGTCACCCAATTCTGCGCGGTCTGCACATCCTGCTTGGAAGGATTGGGCGGCAGCATGATCATGGGCACGCCCAGCGAGTTACGCTCGCAGGCGATGGCGTCAATCCGTTCGAGATGCTTTTTGACAAACCAATGCGGGTACATCGCCCGCGTCAGCGGAATGCCCCAAAAGTTCGCGCCTTCCTGGTCGTGGGTGAAGATGCACGCCTTGTCGGTGGGCAGCAGCACATACTCGAAGCGATTCGAGCGGTACCCCCACTGTTCCAGGGCATAGAGCGTTTCGCCGTCGTCATAAATGAAGGGCGGAACGGAGGGATCGACGGAGTGCGGGTCGGTGTGCCAGCGATAAAAGGTGAGCGCCTGGCGGTCGGCCATGCGGCGCACGCGGATGTGGTCGCCGTCAATGGCCATGACTTCCTCGTAGCAGGCCGCGCCAAAATCCTGCATGCGCAGCGCGTAGCGCACCACGTCTTTCCAGCTCTGGGTGTGCCACGAGCCGCGCCAGTCTTGCCACTCCAGCCCGCTAAACAAATTCGCGCGAATGAAAGCGGCAACCTCTTTGGCCTTGCTCGCCGTCGGGTTTCCCGCGCCAGTACTGCTCACCGCGCCGGGCGAATCGAAACTCGAAACTGGAAACTCGAAACTCGCCCCGAATTTCGAGTTTCGATTTTCGAGTTTCGCACTTCCGGGGTCCCCAGCAACCACTTCCCACTTTGCCGACAGAATAGGAAGCTTGCAGGCGCGCAGAGTGCCTGCCACCTGGCCGTCGCCCCGCCGCATTTCCTGGTAAGTCCAAATGCCGTTCACGCCTTCCAGCTTGGGGTTGTATTCGCCCAAGTCGCGCACAAAGCCCGAGGTGATGGGCGTTCCCGGAAGCCCCATCACCGGAACCCAACCCGCGCGGATTCGTTCGGTATAATCCGCCACGGAAATGGGTTCCGGCGCCGGGGTCGGCGGAATGGCGTGTGTGGGCGCCACAGGAAGGCCGCCTGGGGTGGTGAGTGGGGCGGGGGTGAGAAGAGGCTGACGGTCGACTCCGGAATTCTGAATGCTGAATTCTGAATGCTGAATTCCCACTTCACGGTCCGCCAATTTGACGGCGGTATCGATCTGCGCTTGCAGGACTTTGGAAGCCGATTTGCCTTCGCGGATCAAGTGCCGCATTTGATTTCCGTTTCCCGAACTGTGAGCGTTTTTCATTGTCGATTGTCGATTGACGATTGATGATTGACGATTTTCGATTGACAGTCGGTTGATTGGTTTCAATCGACAATCGACAATCGGCAATCGGCAATTCCCTCAATCGGCAGTTACAGAATCATCTCCGCAATCCCCGGCGTCACGGGACTGCCGACCAGCGCCCCAACTTCTTCAAAATGGGCGCTCGGTTCGCTGGCGGCGTTGACCACCATGGCCAGCGCCCAGAAGCGGTCGGCGTGGCCGCGGTCGGTGTGTTCGGCGTCAAAGCGCACGTTGCCCGCCGGGGTCACAAAGCGCTTGACGGAGTTGATGTCCGCGCGCACCTCGCGATTGTCGGGGATGCGCACGGTGCGCTCCTCGAACGCCATTTTCACCAGGGGCGCCAGGCGCTCCTTCAGTGGCGCGGTGAACGTGACGGGCTCCACCACCGCGCCGTATTTCTGCACCAGCCGCTCCGCCAGCATCATGCCGATGCCGGATTGGTCGATGCAGCAGCGGCGGACGGCCGCGGGATACGGGACACGGGATACGGGATACGGGATATCGGTTTCGCGTTTCGGCGGCGCAGCGCCTTCCATGAGGCGGCAAATCTGTTTTTCCTGTTCGTCGAACGAAATGCCTTTCATCACCAACAAATTTCGCGACCAAAGGATTCCGCCCACCTTTTCGAACAGCCAAGCGATAGTCAGGTCGCGCTTCCTTCCAATATCAACCCCGAGATAGAGTTCCGGGTTTTGGTTTTTCCCGTGCCCCGTATCCCGTGTCCCGTGTCCCGTTTCCGCTTCCTCATGCACGCACGTCGAAATCAACTCGATGGGAATATAGTTCTGCGCGTCGGAAAGGAACTGGCAGCAATATTCCTGGAGCCACGTCTCTTCGTCGTCGCAACCGGAGCGGAGGAGATCGATGTTCGCCGGCAGGCCCTCGGCGACGGCGTCGTAGATGTCCACTTTGTGACCCGACCAGATGCCCGCTCGTAGGGGGAGGGCTTGCCCTCCCCTTGCGCCGGATTCCGGCGCCTGGTCGGGCAGGGCAAGCCCAGCCCCTACGAGGCCGGCCTGCTTCGCAATCTCGTAGAATTTCCCCGCCGTGCCATTGGGCGTGGAAATGACCTCAATGCAATATCCGCGCGTGATAATAGGAAAACAGGCGGCGAAGATTTTGCGGGCGTCGCCGTGGAAGGCGAATTCGTCGAGCACGATGTGGCCCGTGTAACCGCGCGCTGTGTCAGGATTGGCGGGCAGGCCGATGATGCGCGAGCGGTTGTGGGGAAAATACACTTCCATAGTTTTTTCTTCGGTCCCCGCTGCCACGGCGAATTCCCGCAAAAACTTCAGTCGCTTAAGGAGGACGCAGAAGTCTCTGACCTTTTCCATAAACATCCGCGACTGGCGCTCGCCTTTGGAGAGAATGATGTACTGCGTGTGCTCGCTCAGGCACTTGAGGGTGGCCCGCAGCGCCGCGGCGAAACTCTTGCCACTCTGCCGGCTCCAAACCGCGACCTTCAATTGCGACTCGTCCAAGATCCAGCGCTCCTGGTAAGGCAGAACGGGAATGGCCTCTCGCAACAACATCCGAAGTACGGCTAGCGGCGTCATAGGCTTCCCGTCCGGCGATAGGATGATCGGCTGATCGGGTGATTCCGACGGCGTGATCGGGCCTACGCCCGCCGAGGGGCTCAGTTCCGCAGGCGGGGGATCAGGTGATACGGTGATCGACGATTTTGAACGCTTGCGTTTTGCCATAGGCGCTTTGCCTTTTGCCTTGCTCTCCTGGCATTCCATGACCCACGTATTACTATTACGTCATAGCATAACATCCAAACAGATAAAAACGGCTGCCCCCATGATCTCCCTGCCCGACAGGGCCGGGACCCTTCCGCCCATTGACCAGAATGACGCTCTATGGGTCTGGAACCGAAGAACTAGGCTTCAATTGTGCAGGCGGATCGAGGCCTAACGGCTCTACGAACCATTCAAAACCGCGCTCTGGGGATACCGTCGCAATTTGGGGCTGTCCGCCGATTGATTCACATTCCCTGTCTCTCGTGTGGTTGTCAATGCAGGCTTGGATATAATTCCGCACCAATTCCTTGGCTTCCAGAAGCGTGTTAGGTGGTCTCCTCTTTCTAACACTACTGGTTCTATACTTGGAAAATCTCAAGTCTCTTGACTCGAAGATCATTTTGCATATAAAGGCAGAACCACTGAAAACCTCGAAGCTTGTAGGACCCACCGCCAACTTTGTAAGGGTCGGTGGCAAAAGGGTCTGATTGTCATGGCGGAAGTCAATCTGGGCAAGGCACCCCAGATCGCTGTAGTACCCAACGAAAATGACCCTCGCCATCACTCCCGGGTAATTTGGGATAGAGGTGTACCCGCTGAGATTGCCATTCTGCCGTTCAATCAGCAAGCGCTCGTTCACCAGTTCCGCAAGTCGCCTGCCATAGTTGTCCAACCCATGAATGCGAGTGCTCGTCAGTTTTGGTACCGCAGTTGAAAATTCCTGCGCGAAATCGAATACGGTCCCGTTCGCGTTCAGGATATAAACCGCCCCGGCGAGTGCATATGCCAAAAACCGTTTATTCTGTTCCTCCTGGATTGGAAAAATTTTCTGGACCCTTGTGCTGACATCTTCACCAGTAACAGAATGTTTACGCAGGCTATCGGCAGCAATTGCGAATCCCTCGTCGGTGTATTGCGAAACGATGGCGGTTGACATGAATGGGGACTCCAATGAGACCCTCCGGCCAAAGGTAATGGATACTGGCTCGGATAGGGTAAGGTCGCCCTCCCAATATGGGCCGCGACCTATCGTTGCTGCATCCATGCTACCCATTTCACAGACCTCATTCCACTCTGTCATCGTGAGCGAAGCGAAGGATCTCGCCCTGGGTCCCAATTTGTTACACGTTGTCCTTGCCTGCGACGGCCAACGCCCCCGCTGAAGCTGGTTCCTCCGCCGGGCCGAGAAGCTTCTGAGCGGGCGGGACGAATGACCTTGTCCCGATCCCAAAAATTTCCTTAACCTGCTGCACCACTTTCTGGGCCGCGTCGAAATCGTCAATGACTTCCGCGTCGACGCTGGCCGCCTTCTCGGCGGCAAGGCGTTCCTTCATCCTCTGGCGGTGCTCCTGGGCGTAGAGGGCGAATTGCTTTTTCAGCAGCGTCACCTTGGCGCTGTCGTTACAGATTTTCTTAAAAGCCATCAATTGCGTCGCCGTCATCTCCTGGAGACTTTCCCAGAGCAAGGCGTTCACGGCGGCCGTCAGGCCGTCTTCGCCAACGATCTCGGCGACGCCTCGCATGGCCGCTTTCCGCTCCCGAACACTCTCCAAGTGAGTGTTCCAATGCTTTTTCTTGTACCTGCTGATGGAGCTCTTGGCGATTTCCTCGTGGTACTTGCGTTCAATCATCAGGCGCACTTCCTCGAGGGTCGCATACGTACTAAACATGCCGTTGACCGCCGCCAGAAGGTCCGGGTGTTTGGCGCTCAGGATTTGGAGCTTGCATGCCTGGTCTTTGGCCACTTAGTTTCTCCCCTCGCTTACCAATTCCTGGTAGGCGGTCATGGCCGCTCTGGCCTCCAGATCGCGCTTGCGCCGCACGTTCCAAAATTGCCTCTTGTACTTCCAAACGGTGGTGTGGCTTACGCGCTCGCCATATTCGGCCCGGATCATTGCCGCGACAGCCTGTATGCTCGCGAAAGCCTCAAACATCGCATCCACCCTCTGGGCCAATCCCGGATGACGGGTGTCAAGAACCTGCACTTTCGATACGCCAAGTCGTCCCATGGAACTTGACCTCACTTCTAATCGGGTTATCTGACCATCGGTTCATCGGTCCATCGGCTGAACGAGCGATTGTCCCAGTTCTTAACTTCATAATTCATAATTCCGGATTTCCGATGAGCCGATTACCCCGCCCGCCACACGCTCCAGCATTCCCCTTTGTACGCGGAAAGGGAGGCGCGGCCGATGCGCTCGCCGTACTGGGCCTGAATCGCTGCGGCGATAGTGCGCAGGGGGATAAAAGCCTTAAGCATCGCCTCCACCTGCCGGCACAACCCCGGATGCCGAGCCTCAAACTCTTCCAGTTTTGAGAATCTATGTCCTGCCATGGAATTTGACCTCACCTCTAATCAGGCCATCTGGTCATCGGGCGACCTGGCCATTTCTTTACTTCATAATTCAGAATTCATAATTCATAATTCTGAATTCCCGATTACTTCGCTTCACCTAAGGCCGCGCACCGCCGGTCATACTCGTCCACGCCGTTGGCGGTGATGCGCGTCCAGCGGATGACTTCCGGCTGTCCGACTCGCTTCTCGATGCCGAGTTCCACCCAGCCGCGATCGCGCATGTAGCGCAGGTGAAATTCCACGCCGGGCAGACTTACGGGGCGGAGGCAATCGTCCAGATAGATGAGGATGCTCTTCGGCGTTACCGGCTGAAGTCCACATTCGTTCAAGTAGCGCAGAATCTCCGTGCGGTCGAATTCTTGTTCCGATTTGGTTTTCACCTTTGACATGTGCTCGCCTTCTTCTTGCCTTCGGGATTTTTGCTGGGTGCCGGGTTGTGGGGGATTTTCCCTAGTCCCCAGCCCCGAGCCCCTAATTCCGAGTCCCGGCCCTCAAAACCGGACCCCCGAATCACCGGCCGCCCGCCGATCGAGCAGATCGATTCCGGCCGGGGTGATCTTGACGGCGCGAATCTTCCGCGGCTGCCCCGCAATGCGCGGGTGCTCCTCGACCTCTATAAAGCCTTTGCCCAAAAGGTACTCGAGGTGAAACTCCACGTCTTCCTTAGTCATCGTGTACGCCGAATAGTCGAGGTAATTGATGATGGCCGGAAACGTCGCGACGCCCGGATAGGCTTCCGCGAGATAGCGTAGAATTTCGCCGCGCTCAACTTCCTTGTTCGTCAGTAGGATCTTCATTAATCCTCATTATGGCGTTGAGTTTCCGCGACATGGCGCGGAGGGTTATTCCCAGCGCAATCCTCTCCTCGTTGATGGATTCGAAGAGCGGGATCATCTTGGCATGCTCCTCTGCCGCCCTCGCGGTGCGCTCCAGCGCCTCCGCCACGCGATTCTGCGTGGCGATAAAAATATCCATCGCCTGGATGGCCTTGCTCTGTGCGTGCCCGCGCGACGTTCCAAAACGGTAAATGCCGATGCCTGCGGCGCAGGCCCCGAGCCCCGTTCCCACCGCCACCGCAATCGCTACTGGGTCGATCGTCATTGCCAAACCTCAGTCGAAGGTTGATAGCCGAAAGCCCAAAGAACAGTCGAAAGTCGACAGTCGAAAGTCGAAAGCTCTTACTTTGAACTTTCAACTTTTAACTTTTGACTGCCCTCCTGACTTTTAACTTTCAATATCCCTTCATTGCTCGGACTCGGAACTGCGTGCTGCCAGAATCCTTTGTACAGCGCGTGCTGGGCGGCGAACTGGAGGACCACCGATACCAGGAGGGTCACGAGCCCCCGCACCAGCGTGGCCGTATCCGGCCAGCTCACCGTCAGGCTGTGCGACTCGTGCACGAACTGAATCCCCATCGAGGTCAGGAGCGCCGTAACGCCGCTGGTCAACATGCAGATCCGCGGCTTGTTCTGATCAATCCAGGCGAACCCGGCGCTCTGACTGCGCTTCGCGAGCTGAATCAGTAAAGGCATGACGAAAGTGATGAGGGCTTGCACTTGCAATGATTGCGCGTTCATGAATCCTCCTATCGGGTGATCCGGTGATCCGGTGATCGGGTGAACAGAGTGCGCACCCGATCATGCGATCATCCGATGCCCCGATCATTTGAGCCGCCCGCAGCGTCTTCAAATCCTCGTCGAGTATTCCGGTGACCGGTTTTTCTTTGTTCACCCGATCACCCGATCATGCGATCATCCGATGCCCCGATCATTTGAGCCGCCCGCAGCATCATCAAATCCTCGTCGAGTATTCCGGTGACCGGTTTTTCTTTGTTCACCCGATCACCCGAACATGCGATCATCCGACGCCCCGATCATTTGGGCCGCCCGCAGCGTCTTCAAATCCTCGTCGAGTATTCCGGTGACCGGTTTTTCTTTGTTCACCCGATCACCCGAACATGCGATCATCCGATGCCCCGATCATTTGAGCCACCCGCAGCGTCTTCAAATCCTCGTCGAGTATTCCGGTGACCGGTTTTTCTTTGTTCACCCGATCACCCGATCACCGGATCACCCGATTACCTCAGTTCCTTAAACCGCGGATCGCCTTTGATGATCGCGTTGAACTGCTTCTTGAAGTCCTTCGCCTTCCAGCCCTTGGCGGCGCGAGCTGCGGAATTCGCGCTTCGGCTTTCGGAATTCGGAATCCGGAGTTCGGAATCTTCCTTCCCTAACCCCGAACCCCCAACCCCTAATCCCGAGCCTGGGGGCACCAGGGCGGCGATCTCCGTGACCGCCTGCGCGAGTAATTGCACCACTGCGGTAACCGTCGTGGCGGTCGTAGCATTTTTAATTTGCGCGGCGGATTCGAGCTGCGCGACGTTGGTATTCACCGCCGCAAATGCCGCCTGCACCGCTTGCAGATTCGTTGCGGTGGGGGCCGCCTTGTAGGTGTCGAGGGTTTTAACCAGAGCGTTGAAACCATTCTCGATGAGCGTAACTAACGGCGCCAGGGCCGGGTCGATGACATCAATCAGGCTGGCGGCGATGGGAGCGGCGACCTCCGCGTCCGACTCGACCGTGTTGACCCATGCCGGGATCGCACAAGCCTCCAACCACAAAACACTCGCCAACAGAACACCTAGAAACGCTCGCTTCATAATTCGCTCCTTCTTAAAAGCTGTCAGCTTTCAGCTCTCAGCTTTCCACTCGAGCTGCCCAGCTAGCAGCTTTCGGCGTATTGCTCTTAGCTGACAACTGAAAGCTGATAGCTGACAGCTTCCTCTCTACCGCTCGGCGTCGCGGACGATCCACAGGACCGCCGTAGCCAAAACGTTCAGAATGAAAACCAGCGCAAACGACCACGCAACCAGCGACATGTTTCACCCCGCCGCCCTTAAAACAACCCACAGACCTAACGCGGAAAAAGTCAGTAATAAGAGAAGTTCAGATACAAAGACCATCAACACGGACCGGAATTCGAGACATTGCACGCGAAACGCTTGTTGCATGGCGTTGTTCACCGCTTTCAGCTTTCAGCGATCAGCTTTCCCGCCATTTGCATTGGCGGGCTTTCAACAGCCCTCAGCTCGAACTGACCGATCGCTCCATCGGGCCGTTTAGTGATTTGGTGATTTAGCGATTTGGCTATTTAAAATCGCTCAATCACTTAATCGCTAAATCACTCAATGACCCGATGACCCGATGATCCGATGGCTCGATGGCCAGATAACCCGGGTCCTTCCCCGTCGCGTACCATTCCAACGCGCGGGGATCGTTCAGCCGATAGAGGCTGACCGACTTAATAAGCTCCGCGGAGTAGCTGGGATTTGTGGAATATCCACAATGCTCCGTGTCCAGCGGGGAGGTTTTAGGTCCCAGCCGCTCCGCAAACTGCTTCCAGTCGTCCCGCACGTCAAAGGCGGGGCGGTAGCGCGGCGCTCGCAACAGCAGCGCGTGCGCACGAAAGGCTTCGTCTAAATTAGGGAAGCGCTGGAACTGGGCGATGATCACCTTCTTCTGCCCGTTCTCAATTTCCCAGGTCTGCGCGTCAAAGTGGCCGTAGTCTTCGGCAGAAGTTGAAGGAGTTGAAGGAGTCGAAAAAGTTGAAGAAGTTGAAGAGCTTGCTGCTTCGACTTCTTTAACTTTTTCGACTTGTCCAACCGTCGAAGAAGTTGAAGAAGGCGAAAGAGGTGAAGAGTTTACCACTTCGACTTTCTTGACTTCTTTAATTTCTTGGACTTTTTCAACTTGCCACAAGTGCGAATACTTGATCCCGAAGGGATTGTTCGCGACACGGAACAGCACGCTGCTTCCCCATCCGAACTTGGGCGTGGCGCTTTCCAGAATCGCCTGCGCAAGGGTGACGCAGGCGGGAATCTCATATTGGCGCTGGCTTGCGAGCGCCGCGGGCGTGACCCGCAAGAGGAATTGCAATTGCTGCGAAGTCAAACGGGGGGAGAGGACCGGAACGCGAAGATCGAAATTCGAAGCTCGGGGCGCTATTTGCGCACCCTCGAGTTGCGAGTTTCCATTTTCGATTTTCGTCTTTTGTGGGGAGTTGAGCGAAACTCGAAGATCGAGATTCGAAGCTCGGGGCGCCATTCGGGTACCATCGAGTTTCGAGTTTCCATCTTCGATTTTCGTCTTTTGCTTGTCGTCCGTCACTTAGGGCAGCGGCAGCGTGTGCACCCGCCGCCGCCCTCACCCGCGCTGATCAGGCGCGAGCTAAGCTGGAGTTACTGCAACGTCTTTAGTTCTAAGCCGTAGCGGCGGTCGGAGCTTGTCCTGACGGAGGAAGGAACCACCGCCCGGCGCTCATCGAGCGCCGCTACCATTCATCCCGCTCGGTATCCTCACTAGGAGCTGATAACGAATCACTTTCTTCATTCTCGGAAAAGGGGGTTAGGGCCATGGGTGATGGGCTTTCGCGTTCATCCGATCTCCCGATCACCCGATCTCCCAATATCGCTTGATTCGGCGGCGGATTCACTCGGTGGTCCACCCCATCCCTCGATATCGGTTGATCCGATGATCCGGTGATCCGGTGATCAGTTCTATCCTGTTCAGCCGATCTCCCGGACACCCGATCAACCGATATCGCTTGACCCGGCGGTTCATTTTCGCTGTCGATGGCCCGATGGCCCGATGAGCCGATGGCCCGATTTATTCCTCGATCACAACGTCGCAAAACCCGTGAAATGGTGTCCGGCGTGATCCCAAGGGCAATGGCGGCCCGGAGTTGCGTGCCGGTCAGGCGCCATGCCTGGCGGAAAATGCTCGCCTGAATTTCCAAGTACGACGTGCCGATGGGGACATCAATGCGAATGCGGGGCGGTTCCTGGGGCGTGTCTTCACCACCCGCACCCTTCTCTCGGCCCTGCTTGCCACACGTGCCGATCCAACCGCTGGCGGCAATGCGTTCGGTCTTTGTGTCGCACAGTCTGGGTGTGCCCTCAGGCTCACGCAGATTGGTTGCCCAAGTTGGAACGGTGCGAGTTGTGAACAGGTCGTTCATTACATTAACATCTTACAACACTCAGTAGCCTATTGTCAAGTAAATTCTCAACGAATTTCCTACCGGTAGGAAGAAAAATGAAGATTTTCTGATCAAATTTCCTACCGGTAGGAAATGGCTTTTGGAAACTCGACGCGCGCGGATTCTTGGGGCTAGAGTCTGGACAATTTCGCTAGTCAAAAAGTCCAGATCTGCGTGGGTCTGGACAGTTTCGCAAGTGAAAAAATCCAGACACGCGCGGGTCCTGCCATTTTCGTGAGTCAAGAAATCAAAATGCGCGCGAGTTCCGGCAATGTTGTCGATCAAAAAATCCGGAGGCGCGGAGAGCCGCGCCCTCCCGCCCCGTGTCGCATCCATTTGTAAACTTCTGGTCATACTGCAACCTCTGCTTGTTGATACTGCCCCTTTTCCTGAACCCCGCTCGCGACTTTCACAGGATTGGTAGGCGCGCCAAGGCCGGGGCGGGAGGTTGGATCCACTTTTACGCCGGCGGCAGGAGGAACAGGGGGGACCTCGATTTTAGTGGCGCGAGTGCGGGCGCACAGGCGACCGTGTTGGCGCGGCTTCATGACTTGTTCGCGCGGCGTTACGATGTGCTCGCGGGTCGTAAAATCCAGACGGCAAGCGGTGTTCGTGCAACGACGGTCGCGAAAAGGACCGCGCGTCTCACTCACTTCGGTGCGGGCGCCACATTGGGGACAACGCATTGTATCTTCCTTCTTTCAGAGGGGCACCGATTCATCGGGCGATCGGGGCCTTGGCCCTGGGATAATCGTCCTCCGCTATTTGACATATCGCAGGATTCGTTCGCGAGGGAAGATCTGAAGGTGAACGGCGGCGACGGTCACGCCCACCGCCGCTCCCCAAACAGCCAGCGGACCCGGATCCAAAAGGCGTCGCGGGCATGTTCAAGACGTCCTACGGAACGGCCAAGGTTGAAGGCGTGTTGATGGTCGAAGCGGGAGTGCGCTTCCACCTCCAACCCGAGGGCGTCAGCTTCCGCTCGTAGTCTCCGGCAGTAGTCATCAAAGGCTTGGGACATGTTGTTCTCCGGCGAGTTTTTCCTTTTCCGTCATCTGCGCCAATTCCCTATAGCCTCGATTACTCACCGGCTGCGCAAAACTCATCAGTGCTGCGTAAATTTCCTCAGTGGCGGCAGTCTTGGCGAGGGCTGGGGTGTTGCTTTCGCGGGCGCAGTCCAGAGCGCGAACCGAGCCACTGTAGAGGACAAAGTGGATGCCCCGGCGATTCGCTTCCAGGCGAACCACGTCCCACTCCTCCACAACAAAACGGGAGTTGTGGGAGAGCGGGAAGGTGCCATCGCAGAGGACCACATCGTGCTCCGGAAGGCAAAGCATGGCCGTCTGCAAGTCCGAGACAAGTGTTATAGCCTCTATATGTTGTGCCTGCCTGTCGAGGGAATGCAGGAGTTCGGCAGTGAGCTCCCCGAGGACCGAATTGTCTTCCACAATCAGGAGTTTCATGAATCACCTGCTTGCCGGCATCGCGCGCGCGAGGGACAAAGCACTTCGGAATGCGGGCGGAAGGGGCTCCAACTTGGAAATGCCAAAGATTCAACGACTTCGGCTTCCCCAGGCGCGTTGATGAGATTAATAGCCTCCACTCTTCTGGCGGGGAAACGACTTGGCGGACTTGACGAGCGGAAGAGGGGAGGATTCCAGGCGCAATAGCGATGGGCGAAGCGGTGAAAGGGGAGAGGAGGAGGGATGATGGCAGGATATAAAGCAGTAATACTTGACGAAAAAGAGGGGGGTAGGCGGGACGTTCCGTCCATCGCTGCTGCGCCCGGGAGGGCGAGGATTCGAATGCGATCTTTGGGGCTGTTTTGCCGCGTAGCGTGCTCGAAACTGCGGATGAGCAAAATTTGCCAGCCACGTACCGGCGGTAAAGTCCGGGCAGACGCAGGCCGGGCCGTGGCAGAGCTAAGGGCTTGCGAGGAGAAGCTTGCACAAAGCGCCAACAGTAACGAATAGTTAGTACACATAACATTATCAACGAGATGAGAGTGGTGGCGGGTGACATTCCATGTGCCATAAGAATTATCCGCGGAGTGGGTGCGCGAGCCCCCAAACTTGCCGGGCGGCGGCGACGCTGGGGAGCGCCTCGCGCCGCCCAAGGGGAATGCGCTCAAGGCGGAAATGGGAGAACTTTATAACCATGGAGAACGCGGGAAATGGGTAGCCAACATGTTGATGTTTCTATAGGCTATAGTCAACGATCAGGCGTGAGCTATTTTGCTCGCCTCGCAGCTCACTTCTGCACGTTGGGGGCCATACTTGCAAGGAGCCGATGACTGACCGTCATATCGAACCCAGATTGTTTTGTTCCGCCATGTCCGTTAGGGCCTCGGGGAGGCTACGTGGGCCTTCGCGGCGGCCCCGTCATCCTATGGCGCATTCATTGGGATACTGATTATGCAGTCGAATCCCGTGATTTTGGGCCACTCGGTGAGGGTGGGTATTGTCCTGAGGATGACGCTGGGCGAGTTCCGCAAGGAACACGGACACGGCGAGGGCAATCACCTCGGGCAGAACCAGGGTGTCGAGCGTGCCATCGTGAGGGCTGAGGGCGGCGAATGCAGACGTGTACTCGCGCACGATTCGGGCGCAGACTTGCGGGCGCACCCCGCGCGGGGCACAGCAACGCCGGGGATCGTTGATGCGTCCGAAGCGGGCTTGATTCCTGGAACATCAAGCGCAAGGGCCGCCCTGCCCCCTGGCAGGCCTCAACCGTGGCGGGAGGTTTTTTTTGAAAGCCTGCTGCCGCGCCTCGTCGGCCTGCGGGTGACGTGGGGGCGGCGCCAGTTTGCGCCAGACGTGCCGGGCCAGCATCCGATACACCGGGGATTTCGGCACGACGTGCCCCACCGCCTGTTCATAGGCTTGTTTCACCCGGCTGACTTCCAATAATCGGCGCTCCTGAGCCCGCGGGAGAAAACTGCGCTGGGAGGTGCGCCTCTTCCTCCCGCGTCAGGTTCTGGTGGCGTGGACCGCCCTGCTCCGGACGCTCCCAGAGTCCTTCCCCCTGCCGCAGGAACTGCGCCTGTAGCCGCCGTACCGAAGTCGGGCGGCGCCATCCCAAGGCTTGCGCCACTTGGTTGGCGTTCAGTCCCAGCGCCGGCCGCAGCCACACACACTGCACGCGCTGGAATTCGGCCTTGCTCCGGGCTCCCCGCAAGGCCCGCTCTAACCGTTCCACCGAACCTCCGGAAAGGGTCTCGGAGGAGACTCGACCGCGGGGTGCTAGGGCCGAGGGCATGCGGTGGGTACGTGCGAGCAAAAGGATGAGATTCCGTCGAGCTTTGTTGTGTTGCTTTTGGAGAAGGAAGGTTCAAAATCTTACCGTGAAGCTATTTCACTATCGAAAGCTGGAAGAAGCCCGCCTTCCGGTCTAAACGGCTGGAGGCAGGTACGTTTCAATTTCCCTTTGCCGAGACCGGGCGGAGGGAGATCGCCGCCTGGGAACTCGGGCTGCTGCTCGAGGGGATCGATTTGAGCAAAGGCCGGCGAAGGAAACGCTACAGCCTGCCCACGACGGCGCCTCAGGAAAGTTCACCCGCCGAGGAAGCGCCCGTGCCTTCCTGAAAACTCCCCCCTCACTTTGCCCGGCGCGGATGCGTACTCCCCGCCGGACCTCACGGCGTGGGGTTCCTCTGGGCAAATTCCTCCTCCACGGCGGCCCGAAAGAGCCGGTAATGCTTTTTGAGACGCGGCACGTAACCAGGAGACTGCAGGAGGAACTTGAACAGATCCAGAAGCAGGGGTGCGTAAGGGGTCTGCTCGGTCAGGGGATCAAGCACCGGCCCCTGCCAGGGGGAGCAATTCGAGGCGGGAGCTCCGGCCCATTGCTGGTAGAACTCCACACTCTCCCAGCCATAGTCGATGGCGGCCCAAAACTTCCAGCCCGTCTCGGGCCGGAGCACGACCACCATCACCCGCCGGCAGTCACAGTGGGGCTCATTACAATAGAACTCGATAAAACCATACTCTCCGTTGGGTAGGTCGTCTCGGTCCGTGACGGTCACCGAGCGGGTCTCGCGGGCTCCCAGTTCCGGGAACTTTTCCATAAAGGGGGTCATGGGCATGGCGGAATTGTATCGCGGATTCCCGGGCCGGGGCGGAGGGATCGGGAGGACCAAGAAAATAGTTCCGGAAAGTCGGAGATTTTAAAAGAAAGGGTTTAACAATATCCGATATCACTGTAATGATATCGGATATGAAGATCACCCCCCTCGAACGCCAGATCGAGCACCTGAAGCGGCAACTCGCCGAGCTCGGGCCCATGCATCCGGGCAGCCTGAGCGAGCACTACAATGTCTGCGGCAAGCCGGGCTGCCGTTGCAAAAACCCCCAGCATCCGCAGAAGCACGGACCCTATTACCAGCTCAGTTTCACCTGGCGCGGCAAGAGCCGTACGCGCTTCGTGCGCGCCGAGCGCTTGGCCGGGATGCGGCAGAAGATTGCCAACTACAAGCGCTTTCGGGAACTGACGGATGAATGGGTGGACTTAGGGGTGGAACGGGAGCAGCAGGGACGGGAGTAAGGTCAGCAAAGCGATGGAAATCGATCCTCACAACCTGCCCGCGGAAGTGAACCTGCTGCAGCAGATGGTGCGGCAGTTGTTGCAGGCGGTGGAGGACAAGGACCAGCTCCTGGCGCGCCTATAACATCAGCTGGCGCAACGGCTGCGCCATCGCTACTGGCAGAAGCGCGAGCGGATCGACGAAAACCAGTTGTTCCTGTTTGCGGCGCAAATCCTTGCTGCCGGTCAGCGGGCGAACGCGGCAACTCCCCGCGCCGCGGCGCCGGGGGCAGATTCGCCTTCTCGCGCTGACAACCAAGAAAAGCTGGAGTCGATTTTTCAGCGTCCCGGGGTGGAGCTGTCGCGGAAGACCATGTGCGATTGGATGGCCGCCTGTGCAGAGTTAGTCAGCCCCGTGTGGAAACGCATGAAGGAAGTGGTGTTGATGTCGAAAGCCGTACAGACCGACGATACGCCGGTGCCGGTGCGGGATCGGGTGACCCGCACGCGCACCGGGCGGATCTGGACTTATGTGGGAGATCGCAACGGTCCGTACATCGTTTACGACTACACCGGCGACCGGCGTCGCGAAGGACCGGAGGAGTTCCTGCAAGGGTACGGCGGTTATTTGCAGGCGGATGCCTATGCCGGCTATGACGCGATGTTCAAGCCTCGCCAGCCGTACTTGACCGAGGTCGCATGTTGGGCGCACGTTCGCCGGCACGTTTTTGAGGCGCAGACCTCCAACCCGTGTCGAGCCACCGTGATTCTGGCCTACATTCAACTGTTGTGCGCAGTTGAGCGGGAAGTTCGTGAGGCGAAACTGAATACCGAGCAGCGCCGGGAGTTACGCCAGGCGAAATCACTGCTGTCCAAAATAATCGGTTCTCCATCGTCGACGCACTGTAAGGAAAGGGTTTAGGACAGGGAAGATCGGTAAATGAGAAGGAGGTTGCGGTTTTCATAA
>Ga0181527_1001779_pt1 | contig 21454 bp, 10 predicted proteins | sample PEATcosm2014_Bin_30_FD_119762 | JGI IMG/M metagenome (GOLD analysis project Ga0181527, IMG submission 119762) | Peatland microbial communities from MTU Mesocosm Facility, Houghton, MI, USA - PEATcosm2014_Bin06_60_metaG | ecosystem: Environmental > Terrestrial > Soil > Wetlands > Peat | place...
CAGCCTTTACGACGGAGCGATCGAGGCGCTCTGCCACGCTTCGGACCTGAATCCCTCGGACCCGCGGCCCTACCTGTTTCTCGGCAAGATGTACAACGTTTCGGTGGGGAAGGCCGACGAGGTGGCAATGCGAATGAAGAGGTTCATGGAAACGAACCCCGACAACGCGCTCGCTTATTACTATGATGCCCTCAGTTCCTGGAAAGGCACGCGTGGGAGTGGTCAGGGGGTGGACCTGGCGGAGATTGAGGCCCTGCTCCGGAAGTCGCTCTCACTGGACCCGCGGTGGGCGGACGCGCACCTTCAGCTCGGGGTCCTTCTTCACGACCAGCACCGCGATCAAGAAGCTGTCCCGGAGTTTCAGGCAGCTATCCGGTTCAAACCTGATGACCCCGATGCCCATTACCGTTTGGCGCAGGCCTTCGTCCGCACCGGCGACAAGGAACGCGGCCAGGAAGAATTTCAGCTTTACGACAAGCTCCACAAGCAACAACTTAACGAAACTGAAAAGCGCCGGCACGAGACCCAACAATTCGTCTTCAGACAGGGTGGACCCGCCAAGACGAACCCCTAATTAACTCCCCCCTCTGTCGCCGCGGCTGAAAGTCTGCCAATCTTAATGGCGGGCGACAGAGGCCTGGGGTGAGGGGGTTACGATCAATAGGGAGCGGTTATTACGTAGCGCCGCCTTGGCTCTTTACGCCGACCCGGGGATCGCCTACAATGGTGTCTTCGGGCCTTGTTGAGTTGTTCTTTAGATTGCTATCCTCTATTCGCATATTACTATTCCAGTGGAGGAAGGCGGGGAATTTGAAGATCACCGAGGTGAGAAGGCGCGTCGTCGAGTGGCACGGCGATGAGGGATCTCTTCCCGCTGTCCCATTCAAGGCGACCCGGCTCGGATGCCGGTAAGAGGAGGGAATTTCAACGGTCTATGAGCAAGGTGGCCATTGCGATCCAAAAGCTCACCAAGACGTTCTCAGTCGGGAAAATCCTCCAGACACTTCAAAAGAATCCCCCAAAGAAGGGGGGAACAGAGGTGTTGAAAGGAATCAGCCTGGAAGTCTTTCAAGGCGAGGCGCTGGGTTTGCTGGGGCCGAACGGGGCGGGGAAGACTACGTTGCTGGAGATTCTCTCCACCCTTTTGCTTCCCAGCGGCGGAGAGGCCACAATATGCGGTTACGACGTAGTGAGGGAAGCCGGGCAGGTCAGAAAGGTGGTTAGCTATTGTCCGTCAGCCTCAGAGAATTTCTACCCGCGCTTGACGGGAATGAGAAATATGGAGTTCTTTGCGCTACTGAATAATTTATCGCCTCGAGAAGCCAGGAGAAAAATCCAAACGGTATTGGACCTGGTGGAATTGGAGGGCGGCAGCGACGTTCCTTTTCAACTCTACTCGGAAGGGATGAAGCATAGGCTGGCCCTGGCCAGGGCGCTTCTGACTGACCCTGAATTGTTGCTCCTGGATGAGCCGACTCGGAGTCTTGACCCGGTGTTGCAGGGGGAGATTCGCAAGTTCCTGCGGGAACGGGTGGTGGCTAAGCTTGGCAAAACGGTGCTGCTGGTCACCCACAGCCTGCTGGAAGCCGAACAAGTGTGCGATCGGCTGGCAATTCTGCATCGCGGGCAGATGGTGAGAATTGGAACGCCCGACGAAATCAAGAAAGCCTGCGGCGGGGAGGACTTGACGGAGGCCTTCGAGAGGGCGGTGGGAGCAACCTCATGCCAGTAGCCTGGAAAGCTTGGGCCTTCTTCAAGCGCGACCTGATTACGGACCTCAGTTACAAGCTTTCCTTCGCCTTTCAAGTGGTGGATATCCTGGTAGGCATCGGGTCTTTTTACTTCCTCGCTCGGATTCTGGGCAAGGCCGCTTTTCGGGGCTACGAGCCCTTTCCCTTCATCCTGGTGGGAATGGCCGTCAACGGCTATATGAGTACCTCTCTGGTTTGCTTCGCGCAGGCCATCCGGGGGAATCAGCCGTTGGGCACACTGAAGATGGTCCTGGTCACGCCGACCTCCCCGATCGCGTTCGTGCTTTTTTCTTCGCTCTACCCGTTTGTGCGCGCCGCCCTCGATGCCGTGTTCTACCTGCTTGCCGGGACGATGTTTGGGCTGTCGCTTGCCCGGGTGAACCTTCTGGCCGTGCTGCTGATTTTCCTCTTATCGGTCGCTGCCTTCAGCAGCATCGGAATCCTTTCGGCGACCTTCACTCTGGTCTTTAAGCGAGGCGACCCCTTCTTATGGCTTTTCGGAGGCCTTTCCTGGCTGTTAGGAGGCGTGTTCTACCCGCTGGAGGTACTGCCGCGTTTTCTTCAACACGCTGGTCAGCTCCTGCCCATCACCCACGCCCTGGTGGGGATGCGGGCGGCGCTCCTGCGCAACGCCTCCATCCTCGAGCTGCTTCCACAGATTGGAGTGTTGGGGCTCTTCGCTCTGGTCGGTTTGCCATTAAGCCTGCTGGCGTTTCACTTGGGTGTCCGTTGGGCGAGGATCACCGGCACGCTCAGCCACTTCTGATGCAGATGGTTCGTCATTTGTGGAGGAAAACGCCGCCGCCTGTCATTCTGATCCCGCCATGCGGGAGAAGAATCTCCGCCTTTGAAAGCTCGATCAGTGCGCAAGAAATGCCGGGATGCTTCGTCCGCCGCGGCGGACTCAGCATGACAGACCCGAAAGCAGCATGAGGAATCATGCGCGTGGATATGTCTCCCGAAGATGAACTGTGTTTGTTGCTGGCGCGCGGGCAGTTGTCACCCGAGGCGCGGGAGCGGACGCTGAGCTTGCTGGCGGGCCCATTGCAGTGGCCTCTCCTCCTCGAACGCGCCAGGGTATTCGAGGTCTTTCCCCTGCTCTATGCGGGTCTCCGCACGCTTGACTTTCCCGGCGTCCCCGATTCCGTCCACTCGGAGTGGACGACAATTTTCCGATTCAACGCGATTCGAAACGAGCTTCTTGCCATCGAGTTGGCCAGCATCCTCCGCTTGCTGGCTGACGCCGGAGTCCCCGTCATGCCGCTGAAAGGCATCGGCCTGGCTGAGTCACTCTATGGCGACGCCGCCCTGCGTGCTTGTGCCGACCTCGACATTCTCATTCCCACGAAAAAGGTGGCCGAGGCTTTCCACCTCCTTTGGTCTTCAGGGTATGAACCCGAGCTCACCCAGCCGCGTCTCCTGGACCTTGTGGTGCGTTACGGCAAAGATTGCTTGCTGATGACGCGAGAGGACCGCATGTGCGCCTATGCGCTTGAACTCCACTGTGGTCTGGTGTGGGGAGGCCCACTCGAGCGTGAGTTGCTCGAGGAAATCTGGTCCGATGCGGCTCGCAAGAGCTTTTACGGTGTCCCCACCTTTGCTTTAAGCGCGGAGTGGGAGTTTCTATACCTGGCGGTGCATGCAATTCGGCACGGCGGGCCTTCTCTCAAATGGCTCATCGACCTTGACCGGTTATGTTCCTGTGGCGCCATCGACTGGAAAAAGGTGAGCGAGAAAGCGAAGTGGCTGGGCTGGGAGGAGGCCGTTCGATCCAGCCTCGCGGCTTGTGCCGCTCTTTTCAATACCCCCATCAACCCCGCCTTTGGTTTGAAAACGCCGCGCGGCTCCGGCGCCCCGCGCCCTGTCGGATTCCCAAGCGTCTCCGAAATCCTCTTCTCCCTACGGTTGCTCAAAACGCCGGCGCGCAGGCTGCACTATCTCGCTATCCACCTCTTCATTCCAACGCAGACCGATTGCGAATTCCTTCCTCTACCCGACTCGCTCTTTTTCCTTTATTATGCCTTGCGGCCTTTGCGCGTCGCCGGCCAGACCGCATGGTGGTTCGGTGAAGCCGGCATAAAAAGCCTCTGGCGCGCGCTTCGCCGGCGCGCCGCAAACGGCGCATAGTCCCGAATTCACAGATTGATACTACTTTCGGGTCTGTCTGATCTGATGCGGACGGGATTCCCATTTGCCCCACTCTTCTCACTTTTCTGAAGTATTCTGCGCCAGGGAACAAAGTTCCCATGTGTTTTCAAGGAGTTAGAAGAATGTTGGGGATATGCGGGCGCGCGCATGAATGTGCCATTTTGACACACTCGGCGGTTCGCCCGCGTGATGATACGCTACATAGATAGCCCAGACTAGTCAAGCGCAAAAGACAACTGCGGTCCCGCTGCAGCGGGATCGCCCCGACAAGTCGGGGCTCAGGATGACAGACGAGTCCAAATTAAACCCGGGTTGGACCCGCCCTGAAAGGGTCGCACTCAGCAAGTGTCTCTGTGTCTCTGGGGTGAGAGGTTTGTTCCTTAATCGATGATTCGGCTGAGGGGAGCGTCCTGGGATTGCCGCACGGCGGCGATCTGCACCAGGGTGGACTGGGCGCGCGAAGCATTCTTGAGGATCATGTTGGCGGAAAGAAGTCCGGTGCGGGCGAAGGATTTTTCGCAGTCCTGAGAGGATGGGCCGCGCATATTGCCTTCCATGTAGGCCAGGCCGGGGCAGCGCGTGCAGGAACCCACGTGCGTGCACGTGGAGCAGACCGGCAGGTCACGGGCGTGGATGGAGCGCACTTCGTTCATTTGCGGCGAGTGCCGCCAGATCGCCAGGAACTTCTGCTTGCGCAGGTTGCCGGTGGGCAGCGGAAACTGCACGCACGGATAAACGTCCCCGTAGGGAGAAATGTAGCAGGCCGTATGGCCGGCGCTGCACGGGAGTCCGTCGAGCACATCGTCATTCACGGCCGGAGGAGGCGCGCAGAACTCCTCCACGTTGCCCACCAAGTCGCCATTGCGAAAGACCTGCCGCAAGTCCTCGTCGCCGATTCCCAGAGGCAGGATGGAGCGGTCCCCGTCCATCTTGGGTGTGATGGTCGGGTCGATGGTGTACTCGGCCCCCAGTTCCTTAGCCAGCGCCTTGACGCCCGCGTAGTCGTTCAGGTTCGAGCGCATGAGCACGTTGGCGATGATCGTTTTCATCCCGCGCTCACGGAGCAAACGCATTCCGGCAATCGAGCGCTTCAGCGAGCCGGGCAGCTTAGTGATGGCGTCGTGGACCTCCGGCCGGTGCGAGTAGATGCTGACTTGCACCGACTGCACTCCCAGCTCACGCAGGCGGTCCGCCTGTTTCTCGCGGATCATGAAGGCGTTGGTTTTGACCTTGACGCAGAAGAGCAGGGAGCGGGCGTATTCCAGGATGCGGAAGAAGTCCATGCGCATCAGCACTTCGCCGCCGCTGAAGCAGAGGAAGAAAACGCCGGCCTCGGCCAGTTGGTCAAGTACGTCCATGATCTCCGCCGCGGTCATCTCACCGTGATTGTCGTGGTCCAGGTAGCAGTGCACGCAGCGCTCGTTGCAGCGGTACGTCACATCGAGCTGGACGCTCAGAGGCACGCCCGCCTTCAGCGCCCGTTCGTTCATCTCCTCCATTAGTGTGGCCATAAAATCCGCGATCCAAGAAGCAAGAATCAAGAATCAAGAAGCAAGAAGCACACGGCGGTCGCTCGGGGGTAACTTTTCAGTAGGCGTCCGGCCTTCTTCCTTCTTACTTCTTGCTTCTTGAATTCTCCCTTCCTGCTTCTCTGGTTTTTTGTTCTTCCTTCTTGCTTCTTTCTCCTTGCTTCTTTCTCCTTGCTTCTTTCTTGTTGCTTCTCTGTTTTTTTGTTCTTCCTTCCAGCTTCTTCCTTCTTGCTTCTTGCTTCTTGATTCTTGCTTCTTCCTCCCTACTCCTCCTTGCCGAACGGTTTGTCTGAAAGTACCAGAATTCCGTGCTCAGCCAGCTCCCGGACAAAGGTTTCCGCGTCCTTGAGGGCCTCAGCCGGCTCCACCTCATATGCAGGGCAAATCTTCTGCGCCACGATCTCCTCCAGCGAGGTTGCGCCGTCCGCCGCCTGCCAGATCATCGTGCCCAACTCGTTCAGGCTGAAAAGGGTGGAATCGCGGGCGGACATGATCATCATTTCGCCGTCCAGCACGCGCGCCGCGATCTCTTTGCTGTGGGCCAAGTAAAGAGGACTCATACAATCACCTCCCTTGCCGTGCAAACTGGAAAATCGGAACTCGAAAATCGAAATTCGAAAATCGAAAAGCGAAACTCGAAATTCGAAAATCGAAATTGGAAAATCGAAAATCGAAACTGGAAACTGGCCACAAGGATCGAAACCTGGCCCTTGGTTCTTGGAGCAGCCCACCCCTTACACTTTACACCTCATACTTTACCCTTTACACCTGGCGCCTACGTAATCAACTCCCACACGCGCGCATCCGGAGTGAAAACCAGCCGGTGGACCGGAACGCGCCTCACAAAATCGCATACGGTCTGGAAAATCATCCCCACCAGTTCCTCGTCCCGGGCGAAGAAGAGGATGTTCTGGAGCAGCTCTCGCGCCGCTTCGGCATCGCTCATGGGCTCGACCCGGTTTTCCGGGCCTTGGGCAAGAAGGTAAAGCGCGGCCAGGGGCGCGCGCAGGTTTTCGCCCACCCGCGCCAACTCGCCCGCAAACGGCGTACCAAAGGCCTCATAGGATTGTCGATTGTCGATTGTCGATTGTCGATTGAGGACGTGGCGATTTTGGATTTCCGATTCTTGATCTCGGATTCGGGGATCGGGATCTGGGGTTCGGGATTCGGGACTCGGGGTTCGGGATTCGGAATCCGGAATTTGCAATCCGAAATCCGTGCCTCTGACTTCTGACTCCTGATTCCTGACTCCTGACTCCTGAATCCTGAATCCTCGTACGTACGAAATCTCATCCGTGAGCAGCACGACATCCGGCGGCGCCAGGCGCGAGATGGTAGTCTTCCCCGCTCCCGAGACTCCGCAGAACAAGAAGGCGCGACCGTTTCGAACGGCGCTGGCGGCGTGCACCAGGAATCCGCCCTCGCGGGCCAGGATGAGCGAGTGCAGAATGCGCAGCACGCCATCGATTGCATAAGGATTCGCGCTCTGCCGCACCCAGCCCCGGTTGCTTTGCGGATCCCATTCCGCACGGAAGTCGCCCCTCTCCATCACCCAGCGTTCGGCGTCCCGGCGCACGCACACATCCTCGGCGTCGCACACCCTGCCGGGCGGAATCAGCTCGATCTCGAGTTCCATCACGGCGTGCGGGGCGTCCGCAGTTACAAACTTGCCGTAGCGGTCCTCGAGCATGTGCGCGAATTCGGCACTGCCGGTGCGGACGAGTATCGGCATCTCGCCGATGTTAATGGTAACGTCGTGAATGGAAATCAATGTGCGCGTCGGCATGTGCGTGCAAGGGGGCTGGGGGCTAAGTGCTGGAGACTCTCCTTTTCTATCTTTGCCATTTGCCTTTTGCGATTTGCCATTTGACCTGTCCTAAAAAACCAAATGGCAAAAGGCAAAGATCAAATAGCAAAGATGGCTTATTCTTCCTCTTCCTTCCCCGCCTCGCATACGGCCACAATCTCTTCCGAATACTCCTAGGGAAAATCCCCCAGAGCCCAGTCCCCAGCCTACAGTTCCTAGCCCCTAGCACCCAGTCCCCAGCCCCTAAGTGCTGTGAATATTCGATTATAGTGCACCAGTTGCCCTGAAAGAAGGAATGAAAAATCGCGCGCTGTCTTTCCCGAATCCCCAACCCCTAATCCTGAATCTCTAATCCCGGACCCCGAATCCCCAGCTCCTGGCCCCTAGCCCCCAAGCCGCAGCAGCAGCCTGGTGCAGAATTCCGAGCGGCGCAGCATCCAGGAGGCGATCCGCCCCCGGAAAGTCAGACGCGGGGCTTGCCTTACTCAAGCACGCACCAGTTGCCGTGAAACCCTCCTTTTGCTCAAGAACCAGCCATAGTAACGGCTATCGCAACTTTGGCAACGAAACGGCCTCAGCAAAAGCAAGGGAAGTACCAGAAAATCCAGCACGCCGCGCCGCCTTGAACGCCTGACGTTCTTACTCTTACAGATAGGGCAACAACGGATTGACATATTCGCTTGCTCCGTTCTGAGCACAGAAAGCATCACTTCAAAACAAGGCTGTTGTTTTCTAGTTTCTTTTTCTCAGTGCCTCTGCGCCTCTGTGGTGAAAAGTCGTAGTGAAAAATCACGCCTTGTCTTTCTCGAATCCCCAACCCCCTAATCCCGAACCCCGAACCCCAAATCCCGAAGCCCCCAGCCCCCAGTCCCCAGCACCCAGCCCCTAAGTCGCAGCAGCAGCCGGGTGGCGAGTTCTGACCGGCAGAGAATCCAGGAGGCAAAGCGGCTGGCGACCGATTGATGCGGGGTGAGCCGGCGAGAGCCGCGCTGGATGGAAGTAATGCGGCCCAGGAGTTCGTGGGAGGAAACCTGCGGATCGTGATGGTCGAGCGTATCCCCCCGGGTGATCCAATAGGGGACGCCCTGGTGGATTGTCCTCTCCACCACGCGGTGGGCCACCAGCCTCCCCTCGCGTCCAAACAAGACGATGTCACCCGGAAGCGCTTCCACGGCGTCGTGGCTGCGCACGGACAGGATATCACCCGGCCAGACGGCGGGCAGCATGCTGGCGCCGGTGGCGCGCAGGCGCAGTCTCCCCCAGGAGCGGAGCACCTCCGCCGCCAACTCACATCCCAACGTTTCCCGGGCTGTGCTACAAGCTGCGACCGCGTTGCTCATGATGTTTTCCGTTCGAAGTGGCACCCAGATTGCGTGACCTGCACCTTGCCACAGGTCAGCGCCCTGGTTTCAAAGACCCGCTCGTGCCGCACCGCAGGTTTCCGGTAGGGCTTGCGCACCGCCTGTTGCGCCTCCAAAGGACTGGCGCGCCGATCGGTGTCTTCTCGCTGCCTCATGGTGATAACCTCCAATTATGAAACATACTATAATGAGAAACAGGCCGTCAAATTGGCCCGGCAGGGCAAACCTGCTTCCCAACATCTGGAGTTCGTGCTACTCGCCTTTCCCGCAGCTAGAGGCGGCTTTACGCCGCCATTTGGCGATCCCGCAGACGCGGGATCGCCGCTACCTTGCTACCCGTTGTTCCCTTAGCCTTTATCCTCCAGCCTTTTCCGTATTCTCGTTCCCCTCGTTACGCGGCGTTTCATCAAATTCCCTGGCTCGCGCCCGCATTCTACTCCAGTCCACTTTGTGTCAGCCTGGCGGCTGTGCTTCGGTTAACCCGCCCAAGTCGATGCTCGATCCCCGAGAGTCGTTGGGACGCTATTGTAGAGCCGACTGTGACGCCTGCACGGCACAGCCGCCTGTGCCTTGGCCGGGACTCCCAGTTCCGTTATCCCCATGGCAGGGTTGGCTACCCAGCGTTCCGAAGTAGATCTGGGAAGCCCCCGTGGTGCTCGACGTGTTGTCGATGACGATCCCGCTGGTGCCGCCCGCTGCCGCCAAGCCCGCGTTCGCGGCGAGACTGCTGCTGAAAGTGGTGGGGATTGTGTAGGAGTATATACACGCACCCGTACATCCAGTGTCGTTTCCAAGGCTCGTTACGCTCAGAAAGAGATAGTCGTTGGTCCCGTTGAGAACCTCGGTAACCGGTGAGCAGAAAGGGCCGGTTGTGCTCGTGACTGTCGGGCCTGTAGTTGAGCTTTGAGCCATCGTGCCGCTCGTGATCGCAATCTGGTAAAGCGTCGGCTGCTGATTAGAGGTGTGGCTTGCGCTACCTCCGCACACATAGAGGTCCCCAGTGCCGGCTGAGTAGTAGCCGTCATTGAAGGCGCCAGCATAGAGGGGAATTCCCGCCCCCATACCTCGGCCCAGAATTGCCTTCACCGGCGTTTGGGTCGCGACAGAAGTTTTAGTCGCATATTGAAAAACATCGCTACAAGCAGTGGAACTACCGCCGCTCGTTTCGCAACTAGTGCTGGTATCGCTGTTAATAAATATGTACGCCTTCCCTTGGGTGGGATCCACAAGGGGTGGGTCGGTCATCCCGCCCAGTCCCGTCGTCGAGCTGGTAATTGTGCCGGAGGTCGTAAGCGTTCCCACCGTGCTGCAGATCGCGTTTATGCCGGTTGTCGCGCAGACGGAGTGAAACGGCGCAGTTGACACAGTATCGCCGACAAAAACCATTCCTGTCGAGAAGTCGTAAACGGGTCCCGTGAGTTGATTGCCGCTGCTCACCAAAACCGGCCACTTGCAGGACGTACCGCAAGTGCCGCCGCTAGCGGTCGTACTCTCGCCGGGGGTCCCATTGAACACTCCGGTGAATTGGTGGAGATAGCCGTCGCTGTCGCCTACATAGAGCGTGTCCGAATTATAGTCATACCAAGGCGACGACTTGGTGTCCCCATAGGCCTCTGAAAAGGTCACACTGATCATGCAAGAACCCGCCGGACAGCTACTCCAAGCCGTATTGGTACCGGCGCCGGCGTACGTGTTCGCATATGAATGGTCGGGAGCAACCGGGTGCGCGTAATCACTGCCCTGGCCGCTGACCCATCTCAGAATCCGGAGAGTTGCGGCTCCGCTGCTGGGGGTCTCAATGAACGCCACTTTCGTCCCGTCCCAGGAAATCACGGTGGAGGTCGCCGCAGTGCCCGTTCCGGTGTTGTACGCCCAATAGACCGAGGGCACCGTGCCACTTCCACTGCACCCGGTATAGATGTTGTCGTAAGCGATCACATTCGCTTGTGACCCCGAGCCCGCGATGCCCGTGTTGTAGACAACATAATCGGGGGTAGCGGTACCGCCGCAGTTGGGGGTGCTCGTGGTGCTGAAAGAATACTTTGCGGGGTACATCCCCGCTCCCACCGTGCCCGCTCCGCTGCCGCCGGCGAGGGTGGTGCCAGCCCAGGAGAAACCCGTCAAACTAGCCGTCGTTCCAATGCTGTCTCCGCCCGTCCCGGCAGCGTTGGCGGTGACGGTGATCACATTGCTATTCGTAGTGGCGTTGACGCCCGTGCTCGCTTGCAGTGTGGTGTTGTCGTTGATGGCCGTAGCGATATTGGTGGCCAATTGCGCCGGGGTAGCAAGGGCGTCGACCGACCAGTAAGCAAAGGTCGTGCCTGAGGTCGTGCCGTCCAAGCCGCCGGTTAAGGTCCCCGCGGTCCAGTAAAAGAATCCGCTTGTGGGGCTCACGTCGATGCTATTGCCACCCGTGCCGGCGGCGGCGGCGGTGATCGTCACGCTGCTCCCACTGCGGGTGGAGGTGTTCGTGATCCCGGCGGTGCCTGCCGCGCAGGCATTGATCGCTGCGCGAAAGTTGGTCGCCAAGGTCGAGGTGCTGCTGCTGGTTGCGTAGGTGCCCGCGAATGAAGGGGCTGAGCCGGTGCAAGTGCTTGTTCCGCCGTTGGACCCTGAGGTTTGGCCACTCCACCCGAAGATCCCGCTGGCATTCGTCTGGCCGAGCGTGAAGGTGAAGGTGCCGGTACTGCCGGGTGTTGTGTCGTAAATGGTAAACGTACTTCCACTGCTGTAGTTGGCGGTAGCGCCTACCGCAGGATAGGCAGTGTTGCAGGCATTGATCGCCGCGGCAATGTTGCTCGCCAAGGTGGTTGTGACGCTGCTATAGGCATAGGTGCCCGCAGTTGTAGTGCTGCAAGTGCTTGTGCCGTTGCTTCCTGCGGTTGCACCGCTACCCCACGAGAAGGTCCCTGTGCCGCCCCCGCCCACCGAGAAGGTGGTGCCAGCGCCGAGTGTTGTGTCGTTAACCGTAAACGAGCTGGTGCCATTTGTCCCGGGATAGCTAGAGGTAGCGCCTACCGCAGAATAAGAGCCGTTGCAAGAATTGATCGCCGAGCTAAGGTTGCCCGCCAAGGTCGTCGTGCTGCTGCTGGTTGCAAAGGTGGCCGCGGAACCGGAACCCGTGCAAGTGTATGAGCCGTTGCCCCCTCCGGTTACGCTACCCCACGTGAAGATCCCGGTGGCGCCCCCGCTGGTCGAGAAGGCGGAGGTGCCCGTAGTACCAGGCGTTGTGTTGGTAACCGTTACCGATGATGATCCGTTGGTGCCGGGGTAGGCACTGGAGACGCCGGCGGCTGCCGGGCAGAGAGCGAGCGCAGCCTGGAGGTTGCCTGCCAGGGTCGTGGAGGTGAGACTGTTTATAAAGCCGACGGTGTATGCACCGGCAGACCCGGTGCAAGAGTTTGAGCCAGGCTGCCCGGCGGTGTTCGACCATGATGACACGTACGCACCGGTCCCCGTGCCGCCGCTGCCCGTGAAGGTAAGGGCGCCGGGTGCTGTGTCGGTAAGCGTTACCGTAGCGCTGGAGCCGCCAGGATTGGCAACGGAGTAATCGATGGTTGTGGCGCAGGTACCCGCCGTGAGCGCGGAATAAAAGTTGGAGGCCAAGGTGTCGACATTGGTGCTATCTACAAATATGGCCGCGTATGACGTGCCGGAGCCGGTGCAACCGGCTGTCGCGGTACTCCCTTGGGTGTTAGTCCACGTCACGACCCCCGTACCATTGGCGCCCGTAAAGGTGACGCCGGGCATCAGGTCGGTAAGCGTAACCGAGGTACTCCCCGGACTGGGAACAGAGTAATAAACACCATTCGCGCAGGCATTAGAATTGGCAGTGAGCGCGTTGTAGAAGTTGGTGGCCAAGGTGGCGGCAACGTTGCTGTTTACAAAGGTTCCCGTCCAGGCGGAGCCTGAGCCGGTGCAAGTGGGTCCGGCATCGGTCCCTGCGGTGTTCGACCATGATGACACGTACGCGCCGGTCCCCGTGCCCCCGCTGCCCGAGAAGGCAGAAAAGGAGCCGGGGTATAAGTCGGTAAGCGTCACCGTGGCGCTGGAGCCGCCAGGATTGGCCACGGAGTAACCGATGGTTGTCGCGCAGGTACCCGTCCCCGTCGTGAGCGCGGTATAAAAGTTGGAGGCCAAGGTGTTGACATTGGTGCTATCTGCAAATTGGGCCGCGCGTGACGTGCCGGAGCCGGTGCAACCGACTGTCGCGGTACTCCCTTGGGTGTTAGTCCACGCCACGACCCCGGTACCATTGGCGCCCGTAAAGGTGACGCCAGGCGCCAAGTCGGTAAGCGTTACCGAAGTTGCGCCCCCGGGACTGGGAACAGAGTAATAAACACCATTCGCGCAGGCATTAGAATTGGCAGTGAGCGCGTTGTAGAAGTTGGTGGCCAAGGTGGCGGCAACGTTGCTGTTTACAAAGGTTCCCGTGTAGGCGGAGCCTGAGCCGGTGCAAGTGGGTCCGGCATCGGTCCCTGCGGTGTTCGACCATGATGACACGTACGCGCCAGTCCCCGTGCCCCCGCTGCCCGAGAAGGCAGAAAAGGAGCCGGGGTATAAGTCGGTAAGCGTCACCGTGGCGGTGCCGTTAGGATTGGCCACGGAGTAACCGATGGTTGCCGCGCAGGTACCTGCAATGAGCGCGTTGTAAAAGTTGGAGGCCAAAGTATCGACATTGCTGTTATTTACAAAGGTTCCCGTGTACGGGCCTGAGCCCGTGCAAGTGGGTCCGGCATCAGTCCCTGCGGTGTTAGCCCACGTAAAGACTCCGGTGACATTACCAGCGCCCGTGAGGGAAGAAAAGGAGCCGGGGGCTGGGTAGGTAACCTCTACCGCGGTAGAGCCGTCCGCAGCCGCGCTAAAACCGACGCCTGCAGGGCAACCTTGGAGCGTGGAAAGGAGGTGCGAGGCCTCGGTAGTCGTGGTGGCGCTGCCGATAAAGCTGCCGGAATAGGCGTTGCCGGAACCCGAACACGCGACCGTCGCCGCGGCGGTAATCGAGCCGCTAGGGCTTATGGTATTATTGCCGGCGGCATTCACAGGAAGGGTAAAGGTAACGGAACTCGCGGTAGTGTTCGTGATCGTGGTGACGTTTCCCGAGGAGGTGGCCGCGATTCCCGTTTGGGTGCTACAGGACCCGCTGCCGCCACAGGAGCCGCCGATGGCACTTGCGAGCCGAGTGGCGTCCGTGGTTGTGCTGGAGGCCCTCGAGATGCAATTACTAGCGCTGCCGCAACTTGATTCCCACGTGTACGTGGCGGATCCAATCGTGGTCTCATCGCCAGCCGTCGGTTCAGTAGAAATTGTCTCCGTGCCGACCCCGGTGGGCGTTATGGTTGTCGTCGCGCCAGCACTGGTGATCGTGACATTAGTCGTCAGGGTCCCCGCGAAGGTGCCGACAGCGGTTGCGGCCGTCCCACCCGGTGCCATGTTCAACGTATGTCCGTTCAGGCTGAACGAGATCCCGGGGCTGGTGGCGGTCAACGCCGGCCCCGAGAACGTGGGGGCGGCGGTTGCTCCCGCGCCGCCGGGCGCCATGTTCAATACGATTGTCCCGTTGGTGATCGAGATGTTGCTGCTGGCCGTCGCGGGCGTAGTCGAAAATGTGGCTTTAACGGTTCCGGCCGACCCGCCCGGGGCCGCGGTCAACGTATATCCGTTCAGGCTGAGCGAGATCCCGGGGCTGGTGGTGGTCAACGCCGGCCCCGAGAACGTGGGGGCGGCGGTTGCTGCCGCGCCGCCTGGCGCCATGTTCAGTACGATCGTCCCGTTGGTGATCGAGATGTTGCTGCTGGCCGTCGCGGGCGTAGTTGAAAATGCGGCTTTAACGGTTCCGGCCGTCCCGCCCGGGGCCGCGGTCAACGTATATCCGTTCAGGCTGAGCGAGATCCCGGGGCTGGTGGTGGTCAACGCCGGCCCCGAGAACGTGGGGGCGGCGGTTGCCGCCGTCCCGGCTGGCGTCATGGTCAATGTATTTGTGCCGCTGGTGATCCCGATCGAGGTGCTGCTCAACGGGGGGGTCGTCCCGAACGTGCCGGTCGCGTGGTTGGGCGTCGCGTTCGTCGTGAGCGCCAGGGTGTTTGTTCCGCTCGTTATGCTGAACGAGTCGGTGGACAAAGGGGGAGCAGAGAAGGTCCCGGTGGCCGTCGCCGGCGTGCCGCCGTTGGAGAGAATAAGCTCCTGTGCGGGGTTGGTGATCGTGATTGTGGTGTTGGACGCCGGGGTCCCCGAGGCCGTGCCGGTGGCGTATGACTGCGTGGCGCTGGTGGTCAAAGTAAGAACATTCAAGCCGTCCGTCACGGTTATCGGGCTACTGGTGGTAAGAGGGTAGCTTGAAAACGTTCCGGTTTGCGTTGCCGCCGTCGGGGCGCTGCCCGTGATGGTCTGGCCGCCGACGGTCACGGTTGAGGAGCCGCTCGCGCCGTTGCTCGAGACGGTTCCCGTCTGGCTCGCCCCGGAGCCGCCTAAGTTCATGCTCCAGTCCCGCTTCAGAGTCGCCTCTCCAGAAGTTGGCGGCCGGGGCCTCCGGATGCGATCCGGACCGCTGGGTGGCGCGCTCAATCGGGCCGCTAGCGTGGCAAAACCCGGCGCTGCGGCCAGCGCTTGCAGGTCAGGGTTCCGCTTCATCTGCTGCATCATGTAGCGGGGGTCGTTGACGATCCGATACCACTCCCCGAAGCGGCCTTGCGCCAGCGCATCGGTGGGTGCGCCGGGGTCGGAAAAGACCAAATGGTGGTGAGTCCAGTCATCCACCAGCCCCACGCTGCGCCCCGTGGCCGGTCCCCCGGCAATCAGAGCGGTCAGGGCGGCGAGCAGGCCAACGGCCAGGGCGAATACCCCCACGGCGATAATTGGCTTGGAAAACCTCCAGCGATTGCGGCTCATGGTCAACTCCTCCTCTTACAGTTATTGCCTCGGGATCGTGCTCTAAATTTTATAAATGGTACGAGTCCACGCAAACACACATTAGAGCGCTCTAATTAAAGCCTGTCACCATTACGAAGGTAGCGTTACCAGCATTACAAAGGTACTAGTACCCCGCCGCGGCGTGTCAGCTATCAGCTCTCATACGGATTGTTCGTCATTCCTAGAGGAAAAGGCCACCGCCTGTCATGCTGAGTCCCGACAAGTCGGGACTCAGCTTGACAGACCCGAAAGTAGTCTCAGTTACGATATAGAGGTGTTCGCAGAGTCTCGTTTTTCAGAGACTCTGCGGCTCGTGCATGTGCTTGGGATTGGAAAGGTAGAAGGCAGGAGTCAGGAGAAGAACAAGGAGCAGAATTATGAATAGTGAATGGTGAATTGGGGGTGCAGATCTTGCTTTGCGCGCCGCGCCCAGGGCCTCTGACCGCTGCACTTTTTCAATTCATAATTCAGAATTCACAATTCAGAATTGCCCCAGCCCCTAAGTGCTGTGACCGCGTCGCTCATGATGTTTTGCGTTCAAAATGGCATCCAGATTGCGTGACCTGCACCTTGCCACAAGTCAGCGCCCTTGTTTCAAAGACCTGGTCGTGCCGCACCTCAGGTTTCCGGTAGGGCTTTCGCACCCCCTGCTGCGCCTGCAAAGGACTGGCGCGCCGATCAGTGTCTTCCCGCTGCCTCATGGTGATAGCCTCCGATTAGAAAAACAAATTGCCACGAGAAACAGATCGTCACATTGGCCCGACAGGATGAACCTGCTTCCCAAGAACTGGCGTTCGTGCCGCTCGCCTTTCCCGGAAGACCGCAGACCCGCGACCTGCGCTTCTTGCTACCGGCTGTTCCCTTAACCTTTATCCTCCAGCCTTTTCCGTATTCTCGTTCCCCTCGTAGCGCGGCAGTTTATCAAATTCCCCGGCTCGCGCCCACACTCTATTGCCGGTCCAGCTTGTGTCCGTCTTACCAGGCTGGTGGCAGAATCCTCGCGAAGCCTGGATCAGGCCACCCTCCTGAACTCCTGCCGGTACCTCGACCCTAAGCGCAGGGCGAGTTGTTCAATGCTCCGGTACCACAGGTCCTCACTCTCATTGTAGGGCCGCTTGCGACGCCTGCACGGCCTGCATATAAGTTGCAGAACCGCTACCGCAGGTGCCGGCACCACCACCAACTGCCTCATTGCCATTTAAATTTATGAAGTAAACCTGGGAAGCGCCTGCCAGGGTACCCGTTGGCACGGAGCCGTCGATCACAATCCCACCCGTTGACCAACAGACGGTAGAACCGATATCTGTAACCTCAAGGCTGCCGGAGAGCGTGGGTGTTACCGATGGATTGGTGATTTCATAAGACAAAACGCAGCCATCTCCACTGCCGCCGCTGCCACAATTGTTGCCCGACATCGTCGCACGGGCGACGCTGAAGAAAAGATAGTCTATGCCGGCGGTGGTCGCGGTTCCGTTGCTGGTGCACGGGCTCAATCCGTTGTTGCAGAACTCGGTAAGGGGAGATGCCCGTAGGCGAGAGGCGGTGTTGAGGTTGCTAATGACTGCATTGGGGGCCCCCATGCCAACAATGGTGAGCGTTCCGAGACCGTAGCCGGTCCCGGCGGCGGTTTCTAGTGTAATGGTGGTGCTGCTAACGTTGGTGATGTAGTTGGGAGCGGTTATACCTGGGCCAGAAATCGGCGCACCTTTGGCGGTCGAGGGGACGCTTCCCGACGTGGTAAGGGTGACAGTCTTACTGCCGCTAGCAGTGGTTCCACTGACTGTAAAATCGAGCATTGGTATCTGGTACAGGGTCCCGTTGCCTGTGTTGTTGGTCTGTCCTGCTACCCAAAGGTTCCCTGTGGGGGTTGCCGACGAGAAGTACACGTTGTCGAAAGTACCGTCGTAAAGGTACCAGCCAGTGCCGCCTGTCCCTACTTGTGTGCCTGTTGTGGCCGCGTTGCCGTAGCTGGTGCCGCTCCCAGTGAAATTGGCATTGAATTGATACACGGCGTTATTGCCAGAGCTATTTGTGGTGACAAAGGCGTAGACCGTCTCCGCAGAGGGATCGACCAGGGGGCCGTCGATAATAACATCCCCCAGGCTGTGCGAATAGGCGTTTATTTTCCCGGATGTTGTTCCCTCATTCCCCGAGCCCACGGAATAAAGGACAGCATCCGTGTTACCCACAAAGACGTTCCCGGAGGCGGGGTCGTAGACAGGGGACGTGACTCGGTAACTAGTGTTCAGCGTCACGGGCCAAGGGCTCGTCGTATTCTCGCCTGGCGTTTCGACAAAGACTCCCGTGAACTGGTGGAGATAGCCGCCGTCGTCGCCCACATAAAGGTCATCGTCCCAGTAATCATAGAACGGCGCTGAGAACGTGTCGTTTTTGCTCTCGTCAAAGGCGAGGGTGGTCATGCACGGTGCCGTACAACCCCGATAGTTGGAATTCGACACACTCGCAGGGGTCGCAGGCGTGCCGACCGTCGACCCGCCAAATACATAGAGCGTACAGTCTGTGCAGTCGTTCTGAACCCCCGCTGTCAGTGTAACGGTGGAACCGCTGACGCTCTTGATCGTGTCACCAGAGGGTATACCGAAGCCGATAATAGACATACCTACATCATCCGCGTTGGGGACGGGTCCCGACGTAACAGTGAAAGTTGTATTGCCGTCACTATAGTTTATTCCTTGGAGCGTAAGAACCGGCTTCAGGAGAACCAAGCTTGCCGTAGTGCCATTAGACTGAATGAACGCTACCTGTGAGCCGTCTACGGAGATTATTGGAGAAGTTGTAATCGTGCCGCCCGTGTCATAGGCCCAATAGACCATCGGAACAGTGCCTTCGCTGCTGCACCCGGAATAAAGAGCGTAGTAGGCCACGATACTTGCTGCGTTCGACGCGCCCGCCGTACCTGTCGGGTAAACAACATAATCGCCGCACCAGGCGGCGGTAGTGCTCGCCCCCCACTTGGCAGGGTAGGCGTTCGGTTGCACCGAGGCGCCTGCGCCGCCGCTGAGGTCCCCGGTCGTGCCCCACCAACCCGTAGTACCACCTGTCCAGACTGAATAGTTGTTCCCACCCGTCCCGGCGCTGCGGGCGGTGATGGTCACGTCGCCGCTGCTCGGCGCGTTCGCAGTGGCGGAAACGCCCGAGGAGACCGTTTGCAGTGTGGTGTTGGCGTTGATGGCCGTCGCAATATTGGTGGCCACTTGCGCCGAGGAAACATAATTGTTGCCCGACCAGTAGGCAAACGTCGGCGGGCTCGACGTGCCCGAGGTCGTGCCGTCCGCGCCGCCGGCCAAGTACGACCCGCCCCACTGAAAGAATCCGGTCGTGCTGGGGCTCAAGCCGATGCTGTTGCCACTGGAGCCGGCGGTAAGGGCGGTGATCGTCACGTTGGCCCCGCTGCGGCTGGCGGAGGTGGTGAGGCCGGTGCCTGCCGGGCAGTCATTGATCGCAGATCTAAGGTTGCCCGCCAACGTCGAGGTGCTGGTGCTGGTTCCGTAGAGGGCCGTAGTGGAACTCGAGCAACTGTTTGAGCCGTTGCTCCCTGTGCTGGTGCTAGTCCACGAGAAGATGTTGGTAACATTCGAATCGCTGAAGCTGCCGGAACTGCCGGGGATCGTGTCGGTAACCGTAAACGAAGTACCACTCGCATAGTTGGCGGTAGCGCCTACTAGCGTAGGATAGGCACTGTTGCAGCTATTGATCGCTGCGGCGAGGTTTGAGGCCAAGTCCCCCAGGCCAGCGGTGGAGGCGCCGGCGGTCCCCGAGGGCACAGTGGCAAAATAACCCGAGGTTGAGCTATTGCAAGTGTTGCTGCCGGCGGAGTTGCCGGATACGCTACCCCACGAAAAGTCGGTGGCAGTTTCGCCGGTGCCGACAGCAAGGAATGGTCCTGGCGTGGTGGCGGTAATTGTAAACGAGGCGCTGCCACTTGAATGGTTGGAGGTAACGTTCACCAGGGAGGTGTAGCTGCTGTGGCAACTGTTAATCGCAGTATTAACGTTTGATGCCTCGGTCGAGAGGGTGGAGCTGTTCGCGACCGTCCCGGCCGTCGAGCTCGTGCATGTATTCGAGCCGCCGGACTCCATCGTCAATGTCAATGTATTGCTACTCGCTCCGGCAGAGGTAATGATAGTGATGGTTCCGGTGCTCGTGCCAGTCGTGAAAGTGCCGGTGGCCGCTCCCGCCGTCGCGTTCGTCGTCATGGCCAATGTATTTGTGCCGCCGGCGATCGGGGTGAGGATCGAGATGGAGGTGTTGGCCGACGGGGGCCCCGTGAACGCGCCGGTGGCGGTCGACGGCGTGCCGCTGGTGGTCAGAGTAAGAGTATTGGCGCCGTACTTCACCGTTATCGCGGCGCCCGTTGCGGGAGGGCTCGAAAACGTTCCGGTTTGTGTTGCCGCCGTCGGGGCGCTGGCATTGAATTGCACGTTGTCGACGGTCAGTGTTGAGCTGCCGTCGACGTTGGACGAGGTGAGGGTCGCGATCAGGCTAGTCAAGGTCGCCGCGACGCCGCCCATGTTCAGGCTCCAGTCTTTTTTCATAGTCTGTTTCGGCTTTCGCACCGGGGCCGGCAGGATGGGCTTCGGATCCCTGATTGGCTCGCCCAATCGGTCCTCCAGCGTCGCAAAATCCGGTGCTGTTGCCAGCGCTCGCAGCGCAGGGTTCCGCTTCATCCGCTGCATAATGTGGCGGGGTTCGTTGACGATCCGCTCCCACTGCTCCAACCGGCCCTGCGCCAGCGCATCGGCGGCCGTGCCGGGGTTGGAAAAGACCAAATGGTGAGTGCTCCAGTCATCCACCAGCCCCATTCTGTTCCCCGTGGCCGGTTTGCCGGTAATCAGAACGGTCAGGCCGGCGAGCAGGCCAACGGCCAGCCCGAATACGCCCACGGCGATAGTCGACTTGGAAAACCTCCAGCGATTGCGGTTCATGACTCTCTCCTCCTGTTACAGTTATTGCCTCGGCATCGTGCTCTAAATCTTATGCTCGTGGTGAGTTTGCCACGGGTAAATCTCGCTCCATTTGCGTATCGTAGCGGGCTCGTGCCCGGCACTCCCGACCGATGCGTCACGGCGCCCACAGCGGCAAGACGAGAACCTCGAGGGAGCCGCTGAGGGCATCTCCCGGCCTTCCACTAGACGACACGACTACACGGTCACAGATTAAAGCGCTCTAATGAGAGCCTGTCAAGTTACGAGCGTGCTAGCCGTCGGCTATTACGAAGGTACTAGTACCAAACGTAAGCTATCAGCTCTCAGCCATCGGCCATCAGTTATCAGTTACAACACTGGGGTGTTCTTGCTGACCGCTGGAGGCCGAGGTTTTTACTTCTGACTTCAGACTCCATACGAACACACATTAAAGCGCTCTAATTAAAGTCCGTCAAGTACCGATGGATATATTATCTAACGAAGTATATCACGTGGCTATTCCGCGGCGGGTCAGCTATCAGCCATCAGTTATCAGTTACAACCCCGGGGTCTTCTTGCTGATCGCTGGAGGCCGAGGGTTTCACTCCTGACTTCAGATTGCAGATTCCGATTCCAGATTTCAGATTTCAGACTCCTCTTCCACATCACTGATTTCTGGTTCCTGATTGACCCGCCCTGGCGCCCCGATTGGCAGGGCGGGAAGTTCGAATACCACTTTTTCAATCGCCAATCGGCAATCGTCAATCGGCAATCAGCTATCGCCAATCACCAATCACCAATCACCAATCGGCAATCGGCAATCGGCAATCAGTTATCGCCAATGAAAACCTGATTGTCGGTTGCGGCTGAAGCGCGCGCTGTCGTCGCTATCCCTGCCAGGACGGCAAACCATGCCGCATTGGCTGGGATGTGCAAGTTGAAATCCAAGAAGCTGTGCACCAGCAGGCCACAGCATCCAATGGCGGCGCCCAACCGAATCCAGCTAGCTTGAGATCGAAAGGGG
>Ga0181527_1001782_pt1 | contig 21444 bp, 13 predicted proteins | sample PEATcosm2014_Bin_30_FD_119762 | JGI IMG/M metagenome (GOLD analysis project Ga0181527, IMG submission 119762) | Peatland microbial communities from MTU Mesocosm Facility, Houghton, MI, USA - PEATcosm2014_Bin06_60_metaG | ecosystem: Environmental > Terrestrial > Soil > Wetlands > Peat | place...
GAGGTTCTTCATCGCCGCATAGAAGATGTTCTGGGCCGTCGACTTCTTGCCGCCCCACATCATGGAGTTGACAAACTTGGTGACCAGCGTAGACCCGTAGACTGGGTCCGGCGCCACTTCCCGCTTCGCAATGTGCCCTTTTCTCGGCATAATCCTCAGAATCCTCGCGCTTTCGCGCCCCATCCGCTGCCCAAGTCCGGGTCCAAATACCGCGCCCCGGAACCCTCGTCCCAGCCTTCAGTTACCAGGAGACCGTTTTCTAGTCCCCAGTCCCTATTTCTTCTTGGCGGGCGCCGCGCCGCCCTTGGCGCGCTTGGCTCCGTACTTCGACCGGCTCTGCTTGCGATCTCCTACGCCCACCGAATCCAGCGTGCCCCTGACCACGTGATAGCGAACTCCGGGAAGGTCTTTCACGCGCCCGCCGCGAATGAGCACGATCGAGTGCTCCTGCAGGTTGTGCCCGATGCCCGGAATATAGGTGGTCACCTCAATCCCGTTGGTCAGCCGCACGCGGGCCACCTTGCGCAGTGCCGAGTTCGGCTTCTTGGGCGTCTGTGTATACACGCGGGTGCAAACACCGCGCCGCTGCGGCGAGGCCTGCAATGCCGGCGACGCCGTCTTGTAGCGCGGGGCCGTGCGTCCCTTGCGAACCAACTGATTGAATGTAGGCAAACTGAAACTCCTTACCCCGTCAAAAAACTGCCGCCAAGTTCATCAGCCGCAAGCAGCCTCATGGCGCTTCCCGCCGCAGTCGCGAAATCTCGCCTGCGCGCACGGAAGCCCTGTCGTTGCTGCTTCGCGTCTGCCTTCGTTCCCATCTCAGACGAGAACCGGGACGGTGGCCGGGCGTCCGCCGTGGCGGAGCCAACTCCGTTTCGCCAGTTCCGGCCCGCATAGCCCTCCAAGGTGGAGAACGCGCGGGCGCCGTAGCGATTTGCCCCTGCCCTCCGCAAGAAGAGAGCCGCTTCGGGGACTTGTCCGGCCGGTCAACTGCACCCGGCCTTGCCGCCTCTGGCCTTATCGCGCCTGACTTTGGCGCACCGGGCTTGAGAATCGGCTCCCGTCTCTTGCTGCCTGACGGGCTGCACACACGCAACCGCCGCTAAGACACTCGGACGAGGGCGTTCTTGCGGAACCTTCTTACCATACCAAGAATCGCGCATGGGGTCAACCAACTGTCTCCCCCGCCAAGGATTCCTCGGGCTCTACTTGATTCTCCTACTGGATACCTGCCAGCTTCCAGGCCCCCGCATCCAGCGCAAACTCGGCCTGGCGCTTGCTGCTCAGCTTGTTAGGAGGGTTGTGGGCGATGTCCTGTAGCGGACCGGGAACGCCATCCAGGTTCACGGCCTCGGTGAACGAAGCCCCCTTGCCCCCCACGTCGTCCTGCGGGTCCTGCACGTCGCGGGCCTTCAGATGATTGGTCGTGAGTGTCACCACGATGATCGAATAGCCTTTGTCGTCGGCGTTATCCGGGCGCCACTTGATTACGTCGCCCCCGCCCTGCAGCTTGAGCGCCTTCTTGCCCTCATCGGTCAACTTGAAGTCGGCCCAGAACTTGTTGGGATAGATCGTGGTCCGCTTCCAATAGTTGTCCGTCGCGCCCATCCTCATGCCCAGATCGTCCACCGCGATGTTGGCGCCCACCGCGGCAGTCTGGTCATACTTGGCCTGGATCAGCGCCTGCGCCTGCGCCGCCGTCAGCTCCGGCGCCGACTTGCAGCCGCTCAACAGCATTCCCGCGCCCATCAATGCCAAACATCCAAGAACCTTCAAATTCCCAAGCTTTTTCACTTTCCCTCCGTACACCGCCGCGAATCGCTAGAATTGCCTCGACCCGCCATTTTTATCTTTCTATCCACCACTGTCAAGGGCGGCGCCAGGGCAGGGACGCCGGCAGGGCGTCAAGGACCTAAATCGACAGCCACCCGCGGGGAAATATCCTCGTCGGCGGGTCCATCGATTCTGCATTCCACGAACTGAGTGAATTCAATCCCGTCCACTCCGAGTGGCCCGGCGCCAGCCCGCGGACTTCCAGCCTGCATCAGAAGATGCGGACTCGAACGCCGGAGCTGACGCCGAAAGAAGACAGCGCCCCAAAGTGGAACTGGGGCCAGTATTGATACTCGAAGTCGGCCAGGCGCAGGCGGACCCTGCGCGTCAACCGGAAGTCGACCCCGCCCCCCGGCGCAATCACCAGATCTTTGTCCTGGCCGAGGCTATAGGGATAACTGAATCGGCCGAAGCCCACAAGGCCCTTGGCATAGGGCTGGAACCTGCCGAAGGTCAGGTGACAGCGGGGGCCGATCAGATAGGTCGCCGTGTGGACGTTGGCCGTCTGGCGGAAGATCAGCCAGCCGGCCTCGGCTTCAATCCCGATGCGGCGGTTGGTGTCCGCGTCGGCGATGGCGGCCACGCCGAGCATCTTCCTTTCGCCGTAGTCCAGGGAATATCCGGTCGCTGTGGCGCCCACCGTCAGCTTCAAGCCGCCGGAGTCGGCCGATGGGACCACCTGCCCGGACGCAACGCCAAATCCTGCCAGGTCAACAGCCAGAAGAGCAGCGAAGAAGACCGCGCGGGTAGCCATCCGCAAGCCCTGCTCACTACCCCAGCGGCAAAATAGGCGCCAGAGTGTTCTCCTGGGTCGAGCCGCTGCCGGAAACCCCGGATTGCCGCTCCGCTCTCTATCGAAACCGTGAACGCTTCTCATCTCTCTCCCGCACAAAGTCCAATGACTTCGCCTAATTCGTGATGTCTAGCGTCACGTTCTGGTAGTGGATCACGTCGCTGTTTGTGCCCGTGGCGGTTACCTGGATCACGTACGTACCCGGCGTCGCGGTGGCCTGGCTGAAGCCGGAGCATCCGTTTACCAGCATGGCGGCCGAGGAGAGCAGCACGATTAGCGCGATGGTCCAGACCGCGCCGTGACGCTTGCGGAACCGCCGCAAGATCCAACCGAAGAAGATGGTGAGCGGCAGGGACAAGACGGGCAAGATGGATAATCCTGCCAGAGTGGCGTCCCGGTTTCCTGGGCGAGAGTTCTTGGCGGAGGCGCCGCCGCTCAGCGGGTTGTTGGTGTCGATGGTTAGCTGGACGGTCTGACTGCCGTTCGCCATAAGATCCACGCTGACGCTTGAGAAGTGGCAGTTGACCGCTGCGGGAAGCGATGCGCAGCCCAGTCCGATGCCGACGTCGGCAAAGCCGCTGATGGAGCTGAGCGTCACGGCGGCAGTGGTATTCTGTCCGCTGGCCATGGAGACCGTGGAGGGACTGACGGCGAGATTGAAGCCGGCCGGCGTGCCCGAGACCGTAGCCGGCTGCGATGTGGACGAACTGTGAATCGAGTCCCCGCTATAGACCGCGACGATGGTGTAGGAGCCGGCAGCCAGATTGGGGATGAGCGTCGCGACCCCGCTCGAATTCAGGGTCGCCGATCCGATCGCCATGGTTCCATCGCTGAAGGTGACGGCGCCTGTGGGCGTGGGGCCGCTGGTGCCCACCACCGCGGCCACCAGAGTCACCTGCGCGGACCCTCCGCTGGTCGATGAGGCGCCCAGAGCCGTGGCCGTGGGGATGGTGGTCACCACCAGGGTGATGACCGGGGACGCGCTCACCGAGTCGTTCGCATCCCCTGCATAGCTGGCCGTAATCGAGTGAGTGCCGGCGGCGAGCGCGGCATAGCTCAACGTGGCCGCGCCGGTCGAGTCCAGGGTCGCGGTTCCCATGGCTGCGCCATCGGCGGAGAAGGCGACGCTGCCGCTTGGAATGCCCCCGTTGCCCGTCACCTTGGCGACTAAGGAGACCGGGGATTCGACGACGCAGGGATTCGGGCTGGCCGTGACCGCGGTCGCGGTGGTCGCCAGTTGCACCGTCAGCGAATACGGAGCGGAGACGCTGCCGCCATCGTTGCCGTCTCCCGAATAGGTAGCAACGATCATGTAGGCCCCGGCCGCAAAGGTCGAGTCGATAGTCGCAGTCCCCGATGCGCCCAGTGTGGCCGATCCCAGGGTTGCGGTTCCACTGGTGAAGGCCACCGTGCCCGTCGGCGCGGAGACGCCTTCGGTCACTCTTACAACCGCTGTGATGGCCACCGTTCCACCGGATATTCCGGGGTTGGGAACCGGGGCGGCAACTGTCGTTCCTGTCTGCGCCGGGTTCACCACCTGCGTGATCGCCGCCGAAGTGTTGGAGCCGTAGGTCGAATCGCCCAGGTATGAGGCGGTGATGGAATGCGAGCCGACGGCCAGCGTTGAGGTTGTGAAGGTGGTCTGGCCCGTCGCGCCCACGAGAGAGCCGCTTCCGATCTGTTGCGCTCCATCCAGAATGTTCACCGTGCCGGTGGCGGAGGCAATCCCGGTGGGGGCAACCGCCACGATGAACGTGACGGGCGCACCGTAGTTCGAGGCGTTGGGATTCGAAACCAGCGAGACCTGGCCCGGCACCAGAACATCCTGAACCAGAACCGTCGAAGTGCTGCTCTGAATCTGGTTGCCGGCGTCCCCCAGATAAGTTGCGGTGATCGAATGCAGGCCGTTGGCCAGCGTCGAGGTTGTTAAACTCGCCGTGCCCGCCGCGCTGAGCGTTGTGCTGCCGAGGGCCGTCGAGCCGTCGGAAAAGACCACCGTGCCGTCTGGGGAAACGCTGCCTCCGCCGGGCGGCACCGTCACCGTTGCGGTGAAGGTTACCTGCGCGCCTAGACTCGAAGGATTCAGGCTGGACGCGAGGGCGACGATCGTGCCTTCGAGCACGGTCTGAGTCAGCGGCGTCGACGTGCTCGGGAAGTGGTCCGGGGCGCTGTTGTAGGAGGCCGTTACGCTATGCACTCCCACGGTGAGCGCGGTGGTCGAATATACGGCCACGCCTGCGGCATTGATAGCGACCGGCGACCCCGCGGCGGTGCCGTCCACGGCGAAGGTGACGGTGCCGGTGAGCGTGCCGGTTTCAGCGCCCGTGGCCACGGTTGCGGCAAAGGTGACGGCTTGTCCGAAGCCGGAGGGATTGAGGCTGGAGGTCAAGGTCGTCGTGGTCGCATTGACCACGGACGCAATCCCAACCACTTCGATCTGTAGGGGCGCGTTCACCGTGCTGGCGGCGGCGTCGATATTGCCCGTCAACTGCTCTTCCGTGGCGGGCGGGGGGATCACGACCGTGGTGGAAGGCGCGAAGACCGCGCCGATCTGGCAATCTTCATTCACACCCAGGGATGGAGGACTGAGGACGCAGGTTGTCGCCGCCGGATCGAGCGCGGCATTCTGGCTGAAGCCGATGGCGGTCAGATCGAATGCGGCATTCCCGTCATTTTCGACCTCCTGGAGCTGGGTTGCGGATTTCTCCCCCTGGCGGACCGAGATGGTCGTGTTGTTGGGGCCCCTGGTGAAATCTAGGGCCGCAAAGTTGCTTTGTAACTCCTGCACAATCATGTTCAGGGAATCGGCCACGTAGAGGTCGCCGGCACTATCCAGGAAGAGCCCGATCGGTCCGTAGAGGCTCACCGTGGCGAGCGCACCGCCGTTGAAGTCCTCGCCAACGCCGTTCTGGGCGACGGTGGAGATGAACCCGGTCGCCGAGCCGACCTTGCGGATGCCGGCATTCTGCGTATCCGCGATATAGAGATTTCCGGCCGGGTCGGCAACCACGCCCTCGGGCGACCAGAGGTCCGCCGCCGTTGCCGCGCCGCCGTCCCCCGAGAAGCCCGGCGCGCCGGTTCCCGCGAAAGTGGTGATGGTGCTGTTTGGGGTCACCATTCCGCTTACGGCCGCAACCTTGCGAACCACATTGTTCTTCGAATCCGGAATGTACATGTTGCCGGAAGCATCGAAGGCCACCGCATAGGGAAAGTCGAGTCCGGCCTGGATCGCCGGTCCGTTGTCCCCCATGTAGCTCCCATCGCCGGTCACCGGATTCGTGGTCCCGTTTCCCGCCACTGTCGAGATGATGCCCGAGACCGCATCGACTCTGCGGATGAGATGGTTGGAGGTGTCGGCTATGTACAGGTTTCCGCTCGCATCGACGGTGATGCCCTGAGGTTGATTGAGTTCGGCCGAGGTTGCCGCAACGCCATCGCCCGCGCTTCCCAGCGTGCCGTTGCCGGCCGCCGTGGTCAGGATGCCGGTGGAGGCCGCGATCTCGCGGACTGCGTTGTTGCCGCTGTCCGCAATATAGAGATTGCCCGCGCCATCCAGGGCCACGCCCGACGGAGCGTTCAGGGTTGCGCTCGCTGCCGGTCCGTTATCACCCGTATAGGTTGGATCCCCATTGCCGGCGATGGTGGAGATCAGGCCGGTGGAGGCCGTTACCTTGCGCACCCGGTTGTGAAGGTTGTCGGCAATATACAGATTGCCCGCGCCGTCCAGGGTCACGCTCGTGGGCAGGTAGAGCGACGCCGCCGTGGCCGGACTTCCATCCAGCACCGATCCCTTGTAGATGCCGTCTCCCGCGACCAGGAGGACATTGCCCGGAACCAGAACCCCCAATCCGCCCAGCCCCGTGCCGGAGAGATACGCCGTCCCCAAAGTATTGCCGGCGGCGTCCAGAAGCACCACCGCGCCGATGCGCAAGCCGGGAGCCGCGGGAGTGAAGGTGACGGATTCCGTGCAGGCAGCGCCGGCCGCGAGCGTTGCGGTCTCGCAGTTCAACGCGCCGATGCCCTTGGCGAAGTCCAGCCCGGCCACGCCCCGCGTCAGCAGTTCTACGGTGGCCACCGTGCCCGCGCCCCGCGCCGTGACGGTGACGTTCTGCCCGCCGGAGGCCGAGCCGACCGGTTCCGAGCTGAAGACGGCTTGCGCCTGCGCGCCTGCGGCGCCCATCAGGAGAGTCGCAAGCGCCAGCGTCCAGCTTCGGAACTGTCTCGTCGAAAACCATGGGGCGATGGCCGGGGAAATTGCGGGAATAGCGGCGCAATGAATCTTCGGACTGGCGCGCTGAACAGGAATGCGGCTCATTTGCGACTCCAAGCGGGTTTCCGCGGCATCTCGGAACACGCGATAGACGGCGCGCTGCTTGCCGTGGAGGCATCGTCTCGCGTTATTGCGCGCGCCCAGCCGAGGCCACTCTGATTCGTGCCGCGGGAGGCCATTACACGCCGGAGTATAGCGCGCAAGCAGATCGGGAACGCTGCCTTTCTCGGTCTGCAATCCGGGGTCGTCCTTGAAGAGACCTGGGTTGCAGAAATGGGAATACCCACTATTCCGCTCAAAAGCGAGTGACCTGGCGCCGGGCGGAAGGCTTTATAGTTGCCGGAATTTCAATGGGGTTCTCCCGGAACCGTCCAAGATGGACCGCGCTGCGGCAGCCGCAGTGGCTGAAGAACCCGGCAATGCACTGCTCGGGAGGTCAGGCGGTCTGCGTCAGCCGCCGCTTCAACTCTGGCCACTCCCCGGCAATGATCGAAAAGCGGACCGAATCCCGCGGCGCATAGTCGGTTCCCATCCGATGGGCGCGCAGAATCCCTTCAAATCTCCCGCCGATCCGTTCGATCGCGGCACGCGATCGCAGGTTGCGCGCGTCGGTGTGCAGGCAGACGCGCAGCACCTTCCAGCTTTCGAATGCATGGGTAAGGAGGAGCCGCTTGGCCTCGGTGTTCGCAGCGGTGCGGATGGCCGGGCGGGTCAGCCAACTGTAGCCGATCTCGCAGGCGTCGGGATCCCGGCGGCCGTGGCGGGCATGGCCCGCGGGCCACGGCCACCACTCCAGATTGAAGAAGCGCGTGGACCCAATGACCGCGCCGTCCTCCAGGCGAAGGATCGCGAAGGGTACGGCGCTGCCCGCGTCCCGCGCGGCCAAGGCGGCTTCGATGTAGCTTGCGGCTTCGGCCATGCCCTGGGGAACGATGGTCCACCGGTAGAGCGAGGGGTCGGCCGCCGCGGCCGCCGCCAAGCCGTCTGCGTGGGAGCGGTCAAGCGGCTCGAGACAAACGTGGCTGCCAGACAGCCTCAGGGCTTCCATCCTATGGTTCCTTTCCATCTAAGAGGGTTTTCACCTTCTCCTGCAAATCAACTCTCCGTTGCCGATCGGGACGATGAGAGCGTCAACTCTCTCGTCTTCGAGCGCTCGATCGAGCATGGGTTGCAAGATTGCCCGATGATTGATGGCGTTGTCCGCGATCAGAAGACCACCCGCGACCATGCGAGGGACCGCCGCCTCATAGCACGCGGCATAAACCTCTTTCTCGGCGTCGAGAGCGCAGAAGACGACGTCTTTCAGGCTCGGCAGGTGATCCCGGGCGTCCCCATGCACGAACTCGACAGCGTCCCAGACTTCGGCCGCATCGAAAGTCTGCCGCGCCAGTTCGGCCTTCTCCGGCAATATCTCATAGGTTGTAACTCTTCTTCCCATGGCCCGGCAGGCCAGGGCAAGCCAGAGCGTGGAATATCCCGCGCTGGTTCCAATCTCAATGCAGCGGCCGGGCGGCGCCGCTGCCGCCAGAAGGGCGATGAATCGACCCACTTCAGGCTGTATCTGGCGGAGCCGCTTCATGCGCGGCGTGCCGTCGATCCGGTCGATGGAGTCGATCCGCTCCAGTTCGCGCATCCGATCCAGCATTGCCTCTGGTATTTCGTGGAACATATTCTCCCTCAGTACTTCTGCACCTTGGGGTCGATCTCGTCGCTCCAGGCCAGAATGCCGCCGGCAAGGTTGACGACCCTGGGGTAGCCAACCTGCTTGAGAAACTCCGCAATGCGCTGGCTGCGCGAGCCGGAGCGGCACTGTACGATGACCTCGCGGTCGCGGTCGATCTCGGCCAGACGGTTGGGCACCTCGTTCTGCGGAATGAGCTGGCCGCCGATGTTGGCGATCCGGTACTCATAGGGCTCGCGGACGTCGAGGATATAGGCGTCCTCGCCGGCATCGATGCGGCGCTTGAGTTCCTTCACGGTGAGCTGCGGGATTCCGTTCTTCAGATTCTTCTCCTCTTGGGTCTCGAGGCCAAAGCCGCGGGACTGCCGTTCGCGGAGTCGCAAGCTCGCGTTCTCCCCGATACCCGCAAGGCAATTCTAAAGGAATCGATCCCTAGTCTTCCTCGCAGTTGCCGTAATGCGACAAGCGGCTCCGGCTAGCCGGAGCCGCTCACGCAATTGCCGGAATGGAGCGGAAGGAAGATCGGTTACGGCATGGCTTTCTTTTCCGCTGTGGCGGGCTTCGCGGCGGGTGCCGCGGGGGGCTTCGGCTTCCAGAATTCGGGGTCGGCCTTGATCCAGTCTTCGCTCACATAGCTTTGGACCGGGTTGACCGAGTACAGTTCGTAGCGATCGGTGTCGATGGCCGCGGCGCGGAGTTCGCGCATCTTCTTCTTATCCTCGTCGGTCAGGACCGCGGTGAATTTGGGCTCCTCCGCGTAGCTTTGGTCGATGTCGGCCATGGAATTGTCGGCGGTGAGGAAGACGTAGGAGCCCAGCTGGTCGCCGTACTCCATGCGGTATGCGCCCCAATGATCGCTGCTTCCTGCTTTGTCGGCGGCGGCGATCCACATCTTCACTAGATCTTCGAATTCCTTCCCGTGGCCGGGGTGGACGTGGAGAATGCGCGCTTCCAGATAGCGGACCTGCGGGCTGGGTGTCCTGGAATGGTAGCTCAGATCGGGTCGGTAGCTGAAGATCAGTTGCTTGGTGCTTTCCAGCAGTTCGCCATCGGCCACGTTGAGCCGCTCAAACTCTGCCTGGGTGGCCGGGTTGTCGAAGATCTTGTTGGCCTTTTGCATCTCGTCAAAGGAGTCGAAATGAGCCAAATAGATGGCTCGCGCCTGGCCGGACATTGAGTTGAAGGCCACATAGTGGATGGGGAACTTGGCCTTGATCATGGCCTGGACGAAGGCGCCCTCTGTCTTGTCGTGGGCCATGCCGCCCTTGCCTGGCTTGGTGTATTCCACGGTGACCTGCAGGTACTTGGGCGCCGAAACGGTTGCTTGCGAAGTGTCCTGTGCAGCGGCCGGCAAACTGGCGCAGACCGCGAGAGACAATCCCAACAGTATGGGGTTGAGCTTACTCATGTGTACTTTCCTCCTTGATTTACTCAGAGATCACGCGCTGGGGGGAGGGAAGGCGACCGGGGAAGAGCGAGTGCTCCAAGGCTCTCCGATTATGCGGCACGACGAGCCTGGGTGTAAAGAGGCTGCTCAGAAGCCGCATGGAAACTGGACTCTTGGGGGCTATCTGCTGCGCGTTCTATGCCAGCACGTAGGCGATGCCCCGTTCGTCCAGCAGTTGCTTGTGTTCCGGGGCCAGGCCGCGGTCGGAGATGATCTGATCCAATTCGGCAAGATCGGCGACGTGGATCATAGCGTTTCTGCCGAATTTAGTGTGGTCGGCAACGATGACCACGCGTTCGGCACACTTCATCATGGCGCGAATCGACTCCACAACAAGAGCGCTGGCGTCGCTGAGGCCGTCCGCCGTGATGCTGCGGATTCCCAGGATGGCGACGTCGGCCGAAACGCTGTGCAGCATCCGTTCGCAGATGGGGCCGAACTGAATGCCGAGCCGCGGATAGAGGTATCCGCCGGTCAGAGTGACCTCGGTCTGCCTGCACTCCCAGAAGATCTGGGCCACCGGAATGGAGTTGGTGATGATCTGAATGGGGCGGGAGAGCAGGCATCTGGCCACTTCGGCCACCGTCGATCCGCCGCCCAGGATGAGGGTTTGCCCATCCTGAACCAGATCCGCGGCAGCCCGCCCGATTCGCATCTTCTCTTCCCGGCAACTGACGGAGAGCCGGCTGAAGTCGAGCGCCTCCTCGCGCGAGGAGGTAGACATGGCGCCGCCGTGAACGCGCCGGACGTTGCGGCTGCGCTCCAACTGAATCAGATCGCGGCGGACCGTCGCCCTGGAGACGTTGAGTCCGCTGCGCAAATCCTCCAGGCCGACGAAGTCGTGCCGCGACAGGGAATCCTGAATGTATCGGAGACGCTCGACCTGGTTCATCTTGAGAAAAGCACCCCTGGACAATCACCTGAGACTTCTGCGCGCCGTTGCATGAGGCTCCCGTCGTTCACTTGCCGCCAAGCGCTCCCATCACCGCATCCGTGACCGACTTCACCAGCGCATCGAGGTCCGATCCCGAGCCTTTGCCGTTGCTGCCGTCGCAGGGGCGCGGAGTGAGGGCGATGGAGCCCGGCGCCTCGAGATCGGAGGGGTGGCGTTCCTTCATCCTTGGAGTATCGAAGCGAACGTCGGGCAGCCCCAGCTTCTTCTTGATGGCCAGCAGGTCGGCGGCCTTTTGCTCCGAGATATAAGAGATAGGAACGCCCAGTTGCGCGGCCAGCATCAGGGTCCAGCAGTACGTCTCGAGAACTTCGGCGTACCACTCGGCGTGGGTAACCGTGTCGGCCCAGCAGATGATTCCGTGATTGGCCAGAAGCACCGTGTTGTGCTGCTTGACGAAGGGCAACACCGTCTGGGCAAACTCGGTCGTGCCCGGCGTTTCATAGGGCGAGATCGCCACCTTGCCGACGAAGACTTCAAACTCGGGAATGACCAGGTTGGGGGGAACCTTGCCGGTGATGGCATAAGCGGTGGCATGAGGCGGATGGCAGTGGACGCAGGCTTTGGCCTCGGAAACGGCCTTGAAGATTTCCAGGTGCAGCAGGATTTCACTGGTGCAGGGCTTGGTTCCCGCAATCTGATTGCCTTCCAGATCGACCATGCTCATGTCTTCGGGGGTCAGGTCGAACTTGCTGACGAGGGTTGGCGTGCAGATGACCTCGTTGGGCCCGATCCGATAGGAGATATTGCCGCCGTTGCCGTCGACGAACTGGCGCATCCAGAGTTTGCGCCCCACGGCGCAAATCTCCGTCTTGATGGCCTCGGCTTCAGGTGTATAAAACAGCTTGGGATTTGTCGCGCTGCGAGTCTGCGCCGCGCCGCTGCCGTATGCCCCCGAAGGGGGAGCCGGAACGTCCTTGGCGCGCCCCAGGCATTCCAGCGCGACCTGGCGGACGATGCGCTCCACCATCGCTCTGTCGATGGCGCCAACCGGGTTCGATACTGCCGAGCTTCCACTTGCCATATGAAATCCCTGCCTGCCTGCCCCTGACTTGCCTGCCAAGCCAGTATATGTTCCGCGGCTCGGGTGCGTTCCACAACGGCCATCGCATCGTGCCCGCCTCTGCCAAACTTGCCGGAGCCTTTCCTTCGCCGACGATCGCCGCCATGCACTTGCGAATCGCCGATGGGTAGTCGGAGCAATCGCTGCCCGGCCAGCCGATCCGTTCGATGCGACCCTTGGCCAGGACGGGCGCACCGGCATATCCGGAACGCGGTACCTGAAAGGAGTGCCACCGATATTCGGAATGAGGTATTTCAATTGTGAACGTTTTTGAACAATCGTGAATAATTATAAAACATTCAGTACAACTAAGGTCAAAGTCAACTGCCCTTTTCTTGACGGAATTCTGAGGTTGAGCCGGCCAGGCCGGCAGTGGCCGAGAAAATCCACAGGCATTCGTCCCGAATCTGGTATTGTGGAGCGCGGGAGGTAACCTCATGAAGATTCGCAACCTGTTTTTGAGCGGCGCGCTGCTGGCCGGACTTGCCGTTTCCGGCGTAACCATAGCACAGAACGTGGATCCAGCCCGGCACCCGAATCTGGCCGCCGCGCAGGGCTTCATCGACCAGGCCATCGGCGCCGTGGACGCCGCGCAGCACGCCAACGAGTACGACATGGGTGGCCACGCGGCGCACGCCAAGGAGTTGCTGCGGCAGGCCAGAGAGGAAATCAAAATGGCGGCTAGGGCGGCCAACCGCCACTAGATTCGTCCCACGGCGAGCGGGATTCGTGGAATCCCGCTCCATTCCGGGGAGGGGCGCTTGCCCCCTTCCAACTCTTCAAAACTCACATCTTCAACCGTGCCCCTGATCCCGGCGAAAGCCTTGCAAGGGCGCGCTCGGCCCCAGCGTTGCCTGGTACGTGGCACTTGTGCCGCTTTTTCATGGAGGGCGTGGTTGGTCGGCCGGCTTGCGGAGACTTGCGGCCCCTCAATGAGCGATTCACGCGGGTCTACTCCCGCGGGGCGCAAGCGGTGCGGACGCCCGTCGCCGCGCCACCCTGGATTCTGCTACACTGATCCAAGCGCAATCGAGGGGCAAAACGCGCCAGGCCGCGCCCCAGCGATACGCTCCAGCAACCCAAGTTCGGGGAGTGGCTCAGCCTGGTAGAGCACCTGGTTCGGGACCAGGGGGTCGGAGGTTCAAATCCTCTCTCCCCGACCAATAAAATCAATAGCTTACAGAGCCATTTCACAGACCAATAAGCCTGACAGCGTTGAATCTTGAGGATCTGACAGCTACAGAATCGACTACGCCGGACGTCGGGCACCGACGAGTGCGCCAAAGCGCTTTGAGAATATTGGGTTTATAGAGATGTATTGCGGGCCGACCCTCTGGGTTTACACCAGGGGGTTTTTCACCTGCGATGGCGATAGGGCCCTAACGCCGGTTCCAGAATCGCGATTTGATTTGCCCACGCCGGAGGACTAGATGGGCAGCCCAGTGAGAACTCGCCACAGTCTCAGCGGCATTTCGATGCCGGCGGGCTGAGTTCACCAGTGTGAGGAAGAACCGTTTTTGCACCGGCGCTGACATGAGGAGGGAATCTCTGGCAGCCGGAGCTTGTATCACTCTGAGCCGAAGGGTCAAAAAGCGGGAAAGACGATCTGGCTGAAGCGTATACCGGCTGGTAATGGGCTTTCCCATCGGGTTGGAATGCCGGGTCCGATCACTTTGGTGGAAAGCAAAAAGAGTAAGAGTGTAGGCTTGACCGTCTGGACGGTCTGCCCATTTTTTGCATTGTACAAAAGTTGTAGTGCAAAGCCACCCTGGAGCGGCTTACTATGCGCAAAGCTGGCATCAAAATGAAGTTCCCGGCTGAGAGCTGAGCCATCGAGCTCGCAGTTTGCGGAAGGAGCCGATTGAGGCAGGATGAGCCTGGATTGCTAAATTTGGCAGGCCGAGAGCGAGAAGACGCGATTTTAGACCCACTTTACCTCGAAGCAGCGAACCTTTTTCGTCCAGTCAGATATGCCCTGAATTAGCCTTGGCAGGAAAGGCAGCTTAAGTTGGAGCAACGCTGCTGATTGACTGAGAAAGCCGGTTGCGCATATGCGCATGGAGACAAAGAGTCCCGCAAGAGAGGGGCGGGGCCTGTGTGCCCCTGCTCTGCGCTGTGTCGCGATTCTCGTGCTCTTTCCATCTCTCGCCTTTTCGCAGGCACATGACTCATCCGCGCGCCCACGCACCCTGCGGACGGTTAGCGAGGTCTATGCGCTAAGCAAGGCCGAAGCCGCCAATGCATACCCGATCGAGCTTCAAGCGGTGGTTACGTATTCTGACCCGGAGTGGGGTCTTTTGTTTGTACAGGATCAAACCGGCACAACCTTCATCGATGTTCACGGCTCAAGCACCAAGTACCCTAAGGGCGCGCGCGTTCGCGTGGACGGCGTTTCGACGGCAGGGGATAACGGTCCGGCCATCGCTCAGGTCAGGATCTTTGTTCTGGGCCGAGGGGTACTCCCGAATCCGGAGCAGAAGAGCGTAGTTGAGCTCGACGCCGGAGCGGCGGAAAGTCATTGGGTGGTCACCGAAGGCGTGCTGCACCCGTGCTACATCAATTGGCCCCGCGTCTGTTTCCGCGTATTCGATGGGAAAAAACTGGTGTGGGTGGCCGTACCTCAGCCCGATAGCCCGGCCGCCCAAAGCCTTATCGGCGCCACAGTGAAGGTGAAAGGTATTGTCGGGCAGCACATAAACGATGCAACAAAGAAACGCGAAGCGGCGCAGCTTTTCGTCGAGAGCCTCGAAGACATCAAAGTTGAAACGCCCCCTTTACCGCAGTCCTTTTTCTCATCGCCCATGCCCATTAAAGACCTGCGCCCAGCGGAAGCGGACCAGCGCTTCGTGCGCCAGATTCATGTTCGCGGCATGGTGACGTGGCAGTCTCCGGGATTGTTCACCGTCCAGGACAACTCGGGCATGTTGTTTGTGGGGACCGGGAAGACTGATACCGTCCAAACCGGCAGTACAGTGGACGCGATTGGGTTCCCGAGCCATGGAACCTTTGGCCTGGAGTTGTCGGATTCCGCAGTTCGCCTGGTTGCGGTTCAGTCGAACGCCGGTGCTATCGCGCCGCTCAAGCTGACAGCGGCGGAGGTGGTCAAGCGTTCTCTCGACGGAAGGCGAGTGCATCTGAAGGCGCGCCTGATCAGTCAGAGCGCCAATGAAACAGAGTTCGTCTACCAACTCCAGGATGGAGGACAGCGTTTCAACGCTGTTCTGCTGCGAAGCAATGTTACACGCGAGACGGTTGGCCTGCAGCGAGATTCCGTTCTGGAGTTGACAGGCGTCGCGTTGATCCGGGGCGGAACGCCGGAGTGGCCCGATTCGCTTTTGATCCTGATTGATTCGCCGGCGGACATGGTCGTGCAGGGAGGCTTCGGCTGGTTGACGCTCAGCCGCGGGCTGGCCATTTTGGGCGGCATGGGCTTGTGTGTGGTCGCGCCGCTCGTCTGGGTGACATTGCTGAGGCGAACCGTGCGCAAGCAGACCGCGACCATTCGCGCGCGGTTCGAAAATGAGCTGCAGTTGGAGACAAGGTACCGCCGGCTCTTTGAGCGCAATTTGGCGGCGGTCTATACTTGGCGCCCCGACGGCGCCATCATCGACTGCAACATGGCATTGGTGAGATTGCTTGGGTTCCAGTCAAGAGGGGATCTGATCGGCCGCTCCTATCGGGATTTCCAGACCGACCCCGCTGACTGGGAGCAACTGTGCGCTGCTCTTCAAGAGCGAGCTTTGAGCAATCGGGACGTAAGCCTGCGCCGGGACGATGGCGTCACGGTCCACCTGCTGACGAACATTACGCCCGTAAGCACCGCGGAAGGCACGGTGTATGAAACCACTGCGATCGACGTTACCCAGCTCAGGCAGAATCAGGCCGAGTTGCAGAGAGCAAAGGATACGGCGGTATATGAGTCGCTCAACGATGTCCTTACCGGCCTGCCCAATCGCAGACTCTTCAACGAAAGGCTCGCCTTGTCTCTGGCGAATGCCAGAAGGGAGTCTGGCAAAGTTGCTCTGCTCTATCTCGATCTGGATGGATTCAAGGTCACCAACGACAGCCTCGGCCATTCCATTGGCGACGTGGTACTGGTGCTGGTGGCCGACCGCCTGCGGTCGCGGCTTAGCAAAACAGGCTTTCTGGCCCGCCTCGCAGGGGATGAATTCGTGGTGATCCTGCCCGGTTTGAATGCCCGGCAGGAAGCGGTACTGGCCGCCGAAAGCCTGCGGGAAGCTCTCTTCACTCCCTTCAGCGTCGAAGGTCACGAGCTCACCATCAACGTTAGCATTGGCATCAGCTTCTTTCCTGAAAACGCCAACGACGCCGCGGAACTTCTCAGGCAAGCCGACAGCGCCATGTATGCCGCCAAGCGCGAGGGCAAGAATCGCGTCATGTGCTTTTCCCCAGAAATCGGATTCCTGGTACATGAACGGTTGAGCATGAAGAACCAGCTGAGGGACGCCGTGGCGGGCGGAGAAATCTCTGTGGACTATCAGCCGCAGTTTAAGGTCAACGGCAACCGCCCGATCCGCTTTGAGGCTCTGGCTCGCTGGACCCACCCGAATCTCGGCCAAATACCTCCAAGCAAATTCATCCCCATTGCCGAAGAGACCGGATTGATTTCGTATCTGGGCGCCCACATCATGCATCAGGCCTGTACCGAAGCAGTCCGGTGGCAGAGTATCGTGCCCTACCCTGTTCAGGTTGCGGTCAACGTCTCAAGCATCCAGTTCCTCCGCAAGGATTTCGTGGAAGAAGTGTCCTCCATCCTGCTGCAAACCGGACTCCCGAACGAACTTCTTCAAATCGAGATCACGGAGTCGGTCTTGCTGACGGGCCACCGGGACGCAATCGAAATCATGGATCGTTTCCACGCCATGGGCGTTAGCATAGTCATCGACAATCTAGGCATTGGCTATTCCTCTCTAAGCTATCTGCCATTCTTGCCCTTCGATGCTATCAAGATCGACAGATCCTTTGTATCGAATCTGAACTCACAGACCAACATAGAATCCATGATTCGCACGTTTATCATGCTGGCTCGTAATATCGGCATCCGCGTGATCGCCGCAGGCGTGGAGACGTCCGCGCAACTGGAACTCATCCGGGCATTCGGAGCCGAAGATGTCCAGGGATTCCTGCTAGGGCGTCCAACCCCAAATCCCATCGATGTTTTCCTCAACCCTCCGAAAGGGAGCGCAAGGTTTCTATGACCGCATCGCTCTCTGTCGACAACTGCAAGTCTTAGTGTTGTCGTCGCCGATGCGGAGTCGGACCTCTGATTCCTAACAGGATTCTGCCTTGACAGCACGCGGCTGTAGTCGAATTTGTAGCGGTCAAAGCACCCAGGAACAATTCAGAACTGCAGCTTTCAATGAGAAGGCCGCAATGTATTCAATCGAAAGCAGTTATTTTCACGCGATTTCAATAGGTTTCAATAAGCGGCAAGAGCTGGTTCGGGACCAGGTTCTCTACCCAAGACTCCTTATATAGAATCAACAAGTTACAGTCGCGGGTTGTTGAACCTAGTGGATTCGTGAGGATTCCGCAGCCACAGAATCGTCTACAGCGCCTTTGGAGCAACCAGGGGATCTCACGTAAGTGATTGTTTTCATAGGGCTAGGCACATGCGACATCTCGGCTGAGCACATGGGTTTGCACCAGGGGATCTTGGTACTGGTCGGTCGATCATGAGGTTCATTGGCATCCGACCAGTAGGTCGGCCGGGCAGCTGACCTGTGGCTCGAAGAATTCTGTCTGTAGCTGACGTGGCTTCCTTTTAACAGTTAAGACAATGCGGAGAGGCGCAAATTAGGGCTCTGGAGGGCTTGTAGCTATCTTAAAGAAAACACAGTAAGTTCTGTCCGAATAGAATTTTGGCGATGAACACCCGATTTCGGGAGCAAGGGTCTGGAGGCGGCGTACAGGTCATTGATGACGGTCGGCCAATCCGACGATTTCGTTTGCGAGTTTGCCACATTCACCCCGTTGTCGAGGCTGCGCCGGTTACTGCCGAATCGGAGTCCTGTTTTGGTAGAGCGCAAGACGCGCATTGAGCCTCTGCGCGAGTGCGGCATTGCCTTGTTGCGTCGCCAGGCCGGTTGCGCGCTGCTCTAACTCGATTGCCTTGTCGAAGTGGCCGGTTTCGGCGTACACGGCCGCGAGCGTGCCCAGAATCGCCGGCGCACGCGCCGAAGTGAGCTCGACCGCGTGTTCGGCCAGCGGCATTGCCGCATTGCCGTTCCGAATTGCGTCGTCTCTCGAAGTGGCAAGCACCCATGCGGCATCGTTCAGCACCTGCAGGTTGTCAGGATCCTTGTTCAACGCTTGCCTCCAATACGCGAGGCCCTCCCCGCCCCGGCCTGTCATGACCAGCGTCTTGCCCAGGTAGTAGTAAGCGTCCACTGCGTCCGGCGAAAGTGCGAGCGCCCTTTCGAAATGCGGAATTGCGTCGGCCAACTGTCCCTTCCTGGCGAGAGCAATGCCGAGGTTGGTGTGGTATTCAGCAGTTTCCGGGCCGAGATCCAGAGCTCTCTTGAGATGTGGAATCGCATCATCCACGTTGCCCTCCGCCATCAGCGCACGACCCAAGTTGCCTTCCGCCGCGGCCTGAGCCGGATCCAGTTCGACTGCCTTGCTGAAGTTCATGATTGCTTCGTCGAGATTTCCCCGCGCGGCCAGCGCAGAGCCCAGATTGTTGTAAGCCGGCGCATAACCGGGATCAATCCGGATGGCCTTGCGATACTCATCGAGCGCCTCATCGACCTTACCCTGCGCGGCATAGGCGTAGCCGAGATTGTTATGAGCCTCGGCGAAATCGGGATTGTCTTCGATCGCGGATTTGAATTCGAGCACAGCTTCGGGAAAGCGGTGTTCTCCGGAGAGCGCGCAGCCCAGGTTGTTGTGCGCTTCGGCATACTCCGGATAATCTTCGAGCGCGAGGTGAAACTGCTCGATCGATTCCGTCTTTTGCCCGGTCTTGGCCAGCGCAGAGCCCAGCCCATTATGCGCTTCAGCGTAGCGCGGGTCCAGGCGGATGGATTCGCGAAGCTGCGCAATGGCATCGTTGGTCTTGCCTGCGTGAAACAGCGTTTGACCCAAACCGTAGTGGGCGCGCGCATCGTCGGGTTGCAGGGCCATAGCCTTGTCCCATTCCGCAATCGCTTTGTCGTATTGGCCCTTCTTGGTCAGGTCGGACGCCAGATCGATTTGCTTGTAATAGTCCACTGCGGGCGTGTCGATGTGTTCGATGCCGCTGGGTTTCATGTTGACGAACTCGGGAATGTTTACGGCGCGATTTGCAGCCGTTGAGTTCTCGATGAGAATCGCCGGCGAGTCATTGCCGTTCTCATCGATGTGCGTCAAAAACATTTGTGTGTATGGTGATCGGCTCTTTGATGAGAAAACCAGCCAGCGCCCGTTGGGCGAAAAGCTATGCCATGAATTCATCAGCGCAGTGTTGCAGTTCATCAGCCGCGCTTTGCCCCCTGCCGCCGGCACGATATAGAGCTTTCCGTCTGGACGCATCAGCTGGCCATTATGCGCCTGCACAAATACGATCCACTTGCCGTCCGGCGAGACTTTTGGAAAACTGTTGCTCATTCCATTTTGCGACGCGCCGGCGATCGGCTCAGGCGTGCCACCTTGGCCGCCGTTAAAAGGAATGCGATAGAGGTCGTACTGGATCGGCACCTCGGCGGGATCGTTCGCGTATGTAGCCATCTTTCCATCGGGCGGGTTCGGGTCTTTGGCCGCCGCGCGCACAAATACCAAGTACTTGCCGTCGGGACTCCACACGGCGCTTGCCTGCACCAGTTTCGGATCGTCAGCGCCTGGCAGCGGTTGCAGCTTTTTTGCTTCGCGGTCATACCAGGCCAGGATTCCGCGCGTAGGGTAGAAGACCTGCAGGAACCGGTAATCGAGGAAGTTGGCCACGTAATAGAAATTCGCGCTCTTCGTTCCCGGCGGCTTGATCGTGGTCACCACATGCCTGCCGTCCGGCGAAACCTGCGACATGAATCCCAGTCGCAGTTGCGGATCCACTTCGCCGCTGAATGACGCCCACGAGATCATGTCCTGCGTGCGCACGGTCATTTGTTGGGCAACGGGCACCAGCGCGTAAAGCCCCTTGTCATTTTGCGGGCCGTCCATATCCAGGCCTAGCGTTTTCCCGTCGCGGCTGAAGGAGTGGCAGTTGGCGCAGGAGTGCAAGTCAGTCATCACAACGTGGCTTGAGGGCTGCGAAATATCGCGCATGCGCCATTCGATCAACGGAATTGCGCTGGGAGCCAGCGGCTTGATGACGCCCCTCTGCGTCGCCGAAGGCATCAGCGGAACGTCTCGATAAAAAATCGGCGCTCCAACAGGATCGCGCGAAACGGTGAGTTGCATCGCCCCACGCGAGAGCGGTTGTCTTTCATTTCCATCTGCGTAACCGGTAATGGTGATGGTGGCCCGTTGACCGACCGCATGTTTGCGGATCGCGTCCCACGCTATTTCATCTGGCTTCCAGGTGTGCGCGGCTGCTTGTTCAGGTGTCGAAGTGGGCAGCTTATTGCTGGTCGAAACGCAACGCTGGTCGATCTCGCCGATCTTCAAGCCTTCACCCTTCGACGACATGTGCAGGGCTGTGGAACCATCTCCAAACGTGACGTCAATTTGCCAAACGACGGCGCTCTCTATCGGATCACGCCACTGAAATGTGGGGGCGGCCATATCGGGAGGAAAGAGCGAACCATTGAGAGGGTAATCGACGGTGATGTTGGCGAGCGAATTCGTTGCGCCGGCAATTGTCTTGTCTAGCCCGGTCAACCATGCCGCGCAAAGAATAAAACAGACGGCGAGGGCAATGCTTAGCGCGCGGGCTGAACGGGTCGAACCGCTTACGCCACCATTTCTGTGGCTCGCGACGGCCGTTAAAAGTCCGTTTGGTCCACGCGGCTGATCACCGCGCTTTTTCACAAGACTCATTGTGCGATCCTCAGAGTGGATTCACAATTCATGTGTCCTTTCTGGCACTCTCCAAGGTCGCCTTTTCTTAAGGAAAAAGCCACTTAGCGATGCTGCTTCGGGATACAACCATTGTGAAACCGCCGTAGTCTTCGAAAAGTATCCGATCAGATGAACCCTGGAAGCACAGGTACTTCCCGGCAGGCGTAGTATACTCCTGCGCAAGAACGTCGGTCACCAGCGATTTGCCAGTCCGCTTGCGCTTGTTCCCGCACGCCTGCCCCGAAGCCGGCCTCCAAACGGCGCGGCACATGAGGTGTGCCTCGCCAAGATTCCATCCGGACGTGAACTGCGCCTGATCCTAACCGTTGAGATCACGAAACGCGGATGCACAGGCAAGAGTTCTTGGTTGGAAGAAGGGCGTTTGCTGGGAACCGAGCGCCACAAAGC